>OLOH01001243.1_pt1 | contig 14881 bp, 12 predicted proteins | sample 1673221 | NCBI WGS metagenome assembly OLOH01 (sample SAMEA3136767, study PRJEB25190) | human gut metagenome
CGTCGTTGGAACACCAAAAAGCGCGGCAGGGCAGCGCTCAATCCCGATGGTGAAGGAACTGCGCCCCTACCTGCATCCAAAAGAGGATCACCTTTTTGTTGTGGGGGATGAGGATGCCCCCATGACCGAAAGTGCCTTTGACCGGGCTTGGCAGCGCATTGGAAAAACCGTTGACCTTCACGGAGCAACTCCGCATATCTTCCGGCATACCTATCTCACCATGATGGCGGCCGCAGGAACGGATGTCAAAACCCTGCAAACGATCGCGGGACATGTAGACATCCAGACCACCATGAACCGCTATGTGCATAGCCGCCTGGAAGGAATTCAGACAGCGGGCGCGGCATTCAGTGAGTTGACGGCGAAATTGACATCCAATATCGCGCGGAAACCCAATGAAAATAAGACTTTTGCGCCCTGTTTTCAAGATGAAAACTGACATGTTGGTTGACAAAACCGCCGATTTCATCAAAACACCCTTGTTTCGAAGGGCTTCAGGGCAAAAAGAAAAGCCTCAAACCGTTATGGTTTAAGGCTTTATCTCTGGTGAGCCCGGCGGGATTCGAACCCACGACCTTTTGATTCGTAGCCAATTCAGCCAGGCAGCTGGAAGCCTTGATTTACAAGGGCTTGCGGACCTGAAAATCTCAAAAAAACCATTTTGACTACCGATTGACTACCTGAACCCCATGAACGACTCCCTGCGGCTTCTTTCCGGTTCGTTGTTACGGAAGGATGGGACAGGCCCAAAGAAGGCCTTGCCGAAAATAGCTGTAAAAGGAGATCGTCAACATGAAAACGCTCAAGAAACACATTTATGATGAAAAGAATGGACTCAATTATATACTGATTGGCGACTATTACTTCCCCGACCTGCGGCTGCCGGAGGAAGTGCGCCTGATAGGAAGATGGGGCAGGATGCATGGAGAGTATCTGGAACAGTATCACACGGCCCGATACAGCTACTTGCTCTTGTCCGGCAAGCTCTGGACATATCTGGCGGACCTCAACGAGCAGGCACAGGAGCGGATGGAATGCATGATTACCCAGATGAAGGCAGCGGAGGGCGTAACCGAGGAGTTGAAGGCCCGCGACCCGATGGCGTGGGTGGGAGCGATGAACAACATTCGCAGTCGGGCTGAGGAAATCATCCTGCGGGAGATGATCTATGAGGATGAAGAAGCATAAGGTTTGGGGAGAATAAGGAAAAGAAAACGGAAACGGATGGCAAGAGACAGGTCGCCTAGGGTTCTTCACACGCTGGCCTTGGACTAGTATAACCCTTTTATCAGTAAGGGGTCAGTCCATCCTTGTTGATTAACGCAAGATTCGTCAGAAACAGCATCCTAAAAATGTGTTTCTGACGAATTTTTTGATTTTGAGGATATCTGCGTGTTGAGTTTTCACGAAAAAGTGATAAAATAAAAATAATCGTTGACCATGATGGGGGCAGTAATATGGCGATTCGTTATAACAAGCTATTTCATCTAATGATTGATAAAAATATGAGCAATGCCCGGTTAAAAGAGAAGGCCGGTTTTAGCGCGAATATTATCACGCGCCTAAAACGAAATGAGTATGTTTCCATGGAAAGCATCGAGCAGATTTGCCGCGTGCTGGAATGCAAGGTGGATGATATTCTGGAGTTTGTTCCGGAAGATAAGGAAGGGAAAGAAGCATGAGCCTAAGCGCACACATCAGCGAAAAAGCCGCCCTGATCTGGGCGATTGCCGATAAACTCACCGGCGTATACAAGCCCCACGAATACGGCGAGGTGATATTGCCGCTCACCGTCATTCGCCGCTTTGACTGTATTCTGGCCGATACCAAGGATGCCGTACTGGAGCGGTACGAGGCCGTCAAGAACCTGCCCCTACGGGACGTGCTGCTGCGCGCCGCCTCGGGTAAGGCATTTTACAACACCAGCAAGTACACCTTCGAGCGCCTGCTGGACGATCCCGACAACATCGAGGCCAACTTCCGCGACTATCTCAACGGCTTCTCGGAGAATGTGCGGGATATTTTGGAGAAATTCCGCTTTGACGGGCAGATTGCCACTTTGGCGGGCAAGGGCATCCTGTATATCGTCATCAAGGAATTCACCACCCCCAAGGCCAACCTGCACCCGGACGTAATCTCCAACCTGGAAATGGGCTACATTTTCGAGGAGATCATCCGCCGCTTCTCCGAGTCTCACAACGAGGACGCCGGGCAGCACTACACCCCGCGGGAGGTCATCCGCCTGATGGTGAACCTCCTGTTCTACGACGATAACGACATCCTTTCCGGGGCCAACGTGGCCAAGACCCTCTACGACCCCGCCTGCGGCACCGGAGGCATGCTCTCCGTGGCGGAGGAATACCTCCACCAGCTCAACGCTTCCACGGAGCTGATGGCCTTCGGGCAGGAGATCAACGACCAGACCTTCGCCATCTGCAAGGCGGATATGCTCATCAAGGGCAACAACGCCGACTTCATCAAGGACGGCAATACCCTCTCCGACGACCAGTTCGCCGGGCAGACCTTCGACTATATCCTCTCCAATCCCCCCTTCGGCCGGGAGTGGAAAAACGAAAAGGCCGCCGTGGAGAAGGAGGCCAAGCTCGGCTTTGCGGGGCGGTTCGGCCCCGGCCTGCCCGCGACCAGCGACGGGCAGATGCTCTTCCTGCTCACGGCCATTTCCAAAATGAAGGAGCCCAAGGACGGCGGCAGCCGCATTGCCATCATTCACAACGGCTCGCCCCTCTTCACCGGCGACGCGGGCAGCGGCCCCTCCGACATCCGCAAATACATCCTGGAAAACGACCTGCTGGAAGCCATCATCGCCCTGCCCAACGACATCTTTTACAATACCGGCATTGCCACCTATATCTGGCTGCTCTCCAACAAGAAGGCCGGCACCCGCCGTGCGGGCAAGGTGCAGCTCATCAACGCCAGTAGCCTGTACGAAAAGCGGCGCAAGGCCCTGGGCAACAAGCGCAACGACATCCCGGAAAGCGCCATTGCGGAAATCACCCGCCTGTACGGCGACTTTGTGGAGAGCGACATCAGCAAGATTTTTGACGCCGCGGACTTTGGCTACACCAAGATCATCGTGGAACGCCCACTCCGGGACGAAAACGGGCAGCTGATCCTCAAAAAGGGCAAGCCCCAGCCGGACGCCGACCTGCGGGACACCGAAAACGTGCCCCTCAAGGAGGACATCCAGGCATACTTCCAGCGGGAAGTGCTGCCCTTTGCCCCGGATGCATGGATGGACGAGAAGAAGGCCCGCGTGGGCTATGAAATCCCCTTTACCCGCTATTTCTACAAGTATGAAGCCCCCCGGCCCTCGGCGGAGATCAAGCAGGAGATCCTGGCCATTGAAGCGGAGCTGGACGGCGCGCTGGCGGAGGTGTTCCGGGAATGAGGGCCATGAAGGACAGCGGGATTGCGTGGATTGGGGAGATACCGGCTGATTGGACAAAAACTCGAATTGGAAATCTTTTTCGCTTTTCAAGTGGTGATTCATTAACAAACGAAGAAATTCAAGATGAAGGATTGTATAAAGTATATGGTGCAAATGGACCCAGAGGATATTACCACCATAGCAATCTTGCTGGAAAACATATTCTTATTGGTCGAGTAGGAGCTTTATGTGGGAATGTCCATGTAGTGAATGAAGCTGTGTGGGCAACTGAACACGCGCTTATTGCAGAACAGATATCTTCGAATATATATACAGATTTTGCTGCAAGAGTTTTTGAGTCAATGAACTTGGGGCAATACTCAAAAGCATCTGCACAGCCTGTTATCGCTTCTTCTGTTGTACAAAGACTACAAATTCCCATTCCTCCGTTCTCAGAACAGCACCGCATCGCCGACTACCTCGACCGCAAGTGCAGCCAGATTGACGCCATCATTGCCCGGCAGCAGGAAGTGATCGAGAAGCTGAAAGCCTATAAGCTGTCCGTCATCACCGAGGCCGTCACCAAGGGCCTCAACCCTCATGCGCCCATGAAGGATAGCGGCGTGGAGTGGATTGGGGAGATACCGGAACATTGGGAAGTTCGCAAAGCGGCTTTTATTTGTGATAGATTGGTGGTTGGTGTAGTCATAAAACCGGCAGAATACTTTGATGATAAAGGAACTATTCCCTTTTTGAGAGGAATAAATCTGAAGGAGTATTCTATAAATACAGATAATTTGGTTTATATTACTGATGAAACAAATAAGATGTTGTCCAAATCCATAGTTCGTAGTGGAGACATTTTGATCGTGCGAGATGGAAACATTGGTGTTGCCTGCGTTGTTCCACCTTTCTTAGATGGTGCAAATGTAGTTTCCATGATTATCATGACGCCAATGAAAAGATATAATTCTTGCTATATTTGTTATTTTATCAATTCAAGCATAGGCAAACTGCAATTTGAGTTAACAAAGATAGGATCTGCACTTACACATACCAGTGTTTCGGCTGTATCTAAACTGCGACTTGCAATACCTCCAGAGGAAGAACAGAATAAAATTGTGGAGTTTCTTGATGAAAAATGCAGTTCTATAGAGATGCTTATCTCAAAAAAACAGGTAATCGTAGATAATCTTATCGCTTATAAAAAATCCCTCATCTATGAGGTTGTGACCGGAAAGAAAGAGGTGTAACCTTGGCAGGCGACGTTTTAGAAAATATATTTGAAAATGCGCTACAAAAAAGGATACACGAGCTTACAAGGCAGGGAATGACTGAAACGGAAATTTTGCAAGTGCTTAATCAAAGAAAGATAGATAACACAATATCAAAACTCATTGAGCAAGCAACACAAGATGTGCTTTCCTCCTACCAATCAAAAGCATTTGAAATTTCATCAGAAAGGAGAGCATCTGCTGCGGTCTTTATTGCACACCAAGAAGAAAAATGGGGAAAATGTTTTGTCCTATCGGATGCTATGTATGTTCTTGCTACGGAAATTGGCGAGGCATTTGGAGAATACGTGGAAGAAAACGTTGATGAAAGTAGAAAAAACGAACACATGTATACTTTTTTGTGCTTGCAACACATACATGGCCGCGCCTGTCAGGAATTTCTGGAAATTCTGTATTTAAATAAATTAGGATTCGCCGATGGCGCATATGCTCGCTGGCGTTCTATGTATGAGCTGTCATACATTAGCCGGTTTATATGTGAACAAGGGGAGCAAATTGCAAAGCAGTATTGGGAACAATCTGAAACCAATGATAAAAGCTATGCGTGGACAAATGGTGCAAAAAATAAAAACGGCGAAACGATAAAAATAAGGTCATTCGCAAAAATACCAGATGCTTGTACTAAAAGTCCGGAGTGGGAAGAGCAATACCGATTGGCATGTTTTGTAAATCACGCTTCACCACAAGGCACATTCAAGCGATTAGCAAATATGAAGCCATTAGATAAGATACCATGTGGTCATAGTGATTATGGAATTGACATGCCTGCTATTCATGCAGCTATTTCCTTAACCATTATCACGAATGTATTTTTGAATCTCTTTCCTCATGGAGAAGGCATAGTACATTGCAAAGTGATGAATGCCTGGACAGATTTAATTCGAGAACGATATACAGCCACACGTCAGGAACTTTTTCAAGATAGTGAGGAGGTACAACCATGCCCGACTTCGATACAAGAGAAAAGCGCTTCGAGCAGGACATCGAAGCATCCCTCCTGACCCATGGCGGCTACCAGAAGGGCAACCCCGCCGCCTTTGACCGGGAGCGCGCGCTGGATACCGGCACGTTCCTTGCCTTCATCCGCGCCAGCCAACCCAAGCAGTGGGAGCGCTACACCGGCGTCTATGGCGCGGACAGCGAGCGCCAGCTCATCGAGCGCTTCTGCCGGGAGGTCAAACTGGTGGGGCTTTTGAAGGTGCTGCGCCAGGGCTTTACCGACCGGGGCATCAAGTTCCGCCCCGTGTTCTGGAAGCCGGAAACCTCCATGAACGCCCTCAGCCAGGCACAGTATGCCGCCAATATCCTGCACTGCACCCGCCAGCTGCACTATTCCCCGGCCAACGAAAACAGCGTGGATATTGTGCTCTTCCTCAACGGCATTCCCGTGGTGTCCATGGAGCTCAAGTGCCAGTTCACCGGCCAGAGCGTGGCCAACGCCATGGAGCAGTACAAGTTTGACCGCTCCGGCAAGGACCCCATCTTCACCTTCAAAAACCGCGTGCTGGTGCACTTTGCCGTGGACCTCACCCAGGTGTACATGACCACCCGGCTGGAGGGCGAGCGCACGTACTTTTTGCCCTTCAACCAGGGCAGCAACGGCGCGGGCAACGTGGGCGGTAAGGGCAACCCCGACAACCCCAACGGCTACGACACCGCCTACCTGTGGGAGCAGGTGCTTTGCAAGGACCGCCTGCTGGAGATTCTGCACAAGTACCTCCACCTGCAAGTGGAGAAGGACAAAAAGACCGGCGCGGTAAAGTCCGAGCGGATGATCTTCCCCCGGTATCACCAGCTGGACGTGGTGACCAAGCTGCTGGAGGACGTGCGGGCCCACGGCGCCGGGCGCAACTACCTCATCCAGCACAGCGCGGGCTCGGGTAAGTCCAACTCCATCGCCTGGCTGGCACATCGCCTGGCGGGGCTGCATGACGCCCGGGACGAGAAGATCTTCCAGTCCGTTATCATCGTCACCGACCGCCGGGTGCTGGACAGCCAGCTGCAAAACACGGTCTACCAGTTTGACCACGTGGAAGGCGTGGTGCAGAAGATCGACAAAAACGCAGCCCAGCTCAAGGACGCCATCGAGGCGGGGGCGGGAATCATCACCACCACGCTGCAAAAGTTCCCGGTGATCTACAAAGAGGTGAAGGCGGGCAACAAGCGCTTTGCGGTGATTGTGGACGAGGCCCATTCCTCCCAGACCGGCGACGCCGCCCGCAAGCTCAAGCGCGCCCTGGCGGATACCGAAAAGGTGCTGGAGGAATACGCCCGGCAGGAATACCAGGAGGAAGCCCAGCGCAAGGACAAGCTGCTCGACGAGCTGGCCGCCCAGGGCCAGCAGGAGAACCTGTCCTTCTTCGCCTTTACCGCCACGCCCAAGGAAAAGACGCTGCAGATGTTCGGCCGCCGGGATGAAAACGGGAAGTACCACCCCTTCCACATCTACTCCATGCGGCAGGCCATCGAGGAGGGCTTCATCCTGGATGTGCTGCAAAACTACATGACCTACAACATGTATTACATCTATACCGACTTCCTGCCGGAACAGGCAAGAGATTACATCGAAAAGATCCTGAGCAGCTATCCCGAGCTGGACACCGCCGCGGGGGTGCGGGCCATCCGCCGCTTTGAAACGCTGCATCCCCACAACATTTCCCAAAAGACGACGGTCATGCTGGAGCACTTCCGCAACGTGACCCGCCAGAAGATCGGCGGCCGGGCCAAGGCCATGGTGGTCACGCCTTCGCGCCTGCACGCGGTGCGCTATCTGCTGGAATTCAAGCGCCAGATTGAGCAAAAGGGCTACAAGGACCTGGACGTGCTGGTGGCGTTCTCCGGCGAGGTGGAGGACGGCGGCACCACCTACACCGAAGAAAAGATGAACCAGTACCGCCCGCAGCCCGGGGAAGCGCCTCAAAATGTAAAGGAAAGCCAGCTGCCGGAGGTCTTTCACAGCGACGCCTTCGGCATGCTGATTGTGGCCGAGAAGTATCAGACGGGTTTTGACGAGCCGCTGTTGCACACCATGTTTGTAGACAAGCAGCTCTCCGGCGTGAAGGCCGTGCAGACGCTCTCCCGCCTGAACCGAACCACCCCCGGCAAGCAGGATACCTTCGTGCTGGACTTCGTCAACTCCGCCGAGGACATCCGCAAGGCATTCGAGCCCTACTATGAAGAAACCGTGCTGGAGGAAGAAACCGACCCCAATGTGATCTACGACCTGAAAAACACGCTGGACGAATACCGGGTCTACCAGCAGACGGAGATCGACCGTTTCGCGGAGATTTTCTACGCCGGCAAAGCACAGACGCGGGGCGATATGGGACGGCTGGAAAGCACCCTCCGCCTGGCGCTGGACCGCTTCAGCGCGCTGGAAGAGGAAAAGCAGGATCTGTTCAAGTCAACCCTGGCGCGGTTCAACCGCATCTATGCCTTTATCACCCAGGTGTGCCGGCTCTTTGACCGGGAAATTCACAAATTCAGCGTATACGCCAAGTTTCTCGCCTCCCTACTGCCCAAGGGCGGCCATGAGCCGGTACAGGTGGACGACAAGGTGCTTTTGGAGTACTACCGGCTGGAAAAGGACTTTGAAGGAGCCATTGAGCTGACGAGCACCGAGGAAGGCTTTCGGCCCATTACCGGCGAGGCGGGCCGGAAGGAACAAAAGCGCGATCCGCTGACGGTGATCATTGAAAAGATCAACGAGCAATACGGCACGAGCTTCACGGAGCTGGATAAGGTGCTGCTCCAGCTGGAAAACGACTATGCCGCCCAGGACAAGTGGCACAGCTACGCCCAGAACAACGACCGCAAGACCTTTATGCTGCTCTTTGAGAAGGACTTTCCCAACATGGCCGCCGCCCGCTATGAGCAAAACGAGGGCTTCTTCGTGAAGATGTTCTCCGAACCGGACATGATGCGGCAGGTCATGGAGACGGTGGGGGCGGTGCTGTATGAGAGGTTGAGAGGCGGCTGATGGAAATCACAGGCAATACAAAATCGATAATGGTAAAAGGATAATCTGCATCAAATAAATCCACGTCGAATGGTCGTGTGTGTGCATGCCGGTCTGAGCCTTGACGCGTGCCAGGATTTCACCATAGGCCGCTCTGCTCTAGGCCTTAGTGGCGCTGAGCGCGTTCGCATTGATGCCGACCTTGACGATAATCATCGGGATGCTGTTGCATCAATAGCATGATGCTTTCATCGAAGGCGCGCGCATCCCAATGGCGACGCTTTTCATGATACAAGTTTTCAGCCTTGCGGCGGTTTTCATCCAGTGCCAGATAAATGTTTTCCGAGACATCAACAATGAACAGTTGCTCACCGTACCGAATGGTGATTTTCACTTTTCTCTCTCCTTTCAGATAAAAAATCCAAAAGGAAAGTGGGCGGTGAGCGACATCGGAAAAAAACATTCATGGAGAAAACACCCGACTAGCACAGTCGGGTGTTAGTAGAAGTGATATGATTCGAATCATGCGAACATATCATCACTATTTTTTATATCATGATCTATTCTATTATTTCAATCAGTCGCCTCTATTCGCTCTCCAGCATGATCATACGGGATATGAGATTTAAATTGTCAAGAAACTTGTTTAATTTAGTCTCATCCAACAGTTGCCCCCAAGCTGCGTCGATGACTGTCTCAAACGCGTCAAGTCCCGTATCGTTACCCAAAAATGGCGAAGCATAAGGAATGACAAGATGATTTGCAATCGCACGGTAGTTTTCTATACTTTCGGGAGAAATCTTCCAAGACTCCTCTTCAGCGACAATACGGGCATCCACCTGCGCAAGTGCTTCCGACAGTTCGGCAGCTGCCATTTCATCAGCGGCGGCAAGACGTGTTTGTAACGTTGCCTTTTCTGCTTGTAATTCGGCCAGGCGTTTCTCGTGATCTGTTTCGCGGAGTGGCTCGTTTAAGGCTGGCATCATCATGTATTGTGTCTGCTCATCTAAGTGCTCGACACAATATTCGATCAGACGCAGGGCAGCAGGTTGTTGAGTACTCTTGCTACTCATCGTTAGCAGCGTCAAAGTACCGCTTAACCTTTGTTGTTCGTTGACAGAAATGGCTGGCATGAGCATCATGCGCGTTTGCTCATCATCGTTATACGCGACACCAAAGCCTTGCTCATAGGTATAGATCAATGGCATGCCGTAGTTCTCCTTGTTCGCGTTAAGCACGTTTTGATGTGCGAGAACCGCAAGCATAGCATTTCGGAACACCTCGTTTCTAAAATCAGGAAACTCAGCATTGCATTGCAAAATGTATTCCTTTACCAGTAACCGGATGCAACCCGCTACACCACCATACAGGTCGATCAATGTATAATCAGGGTATTCATCTGCATATTCGTCCTGCCAAAGCAGCATCATGTCGAGCAGTTCCGCATATGTGGCAGGCACATCACCTAGCTCGAAACGATCCCATAGCGTTTGGTTTAGTGTCCAACTCTCTGCGCTAATGGCAATGGGAAACGCCATCAGCTGCCCATTGGCAATGATCGCCTCTTGAATGCTCGGATACAGCATTTTCGCTTGCTCTGTGAGCATAGAGGACGCGTCAAGCGTAGCTAAGTATCCCTTTTCGCGCAACTGTGCATATACGCCCGGGGTTTGGACTACATAGATGTCCACATCGCTGTTAGCGGATAGAACAGACTGCACGAAGGCGTCCTGAGTGCTTTGGGGCAAAGTGATAACAGCAATATCAGGGTTCTCCAAGGAGAAGCGGAGCAGCGCGTGTGATGGGATAGAGCCCATCACACGTAGCTCAGTCTCGTGTGCAGGCTGCGACAAATCGCGAAGAAACACGGTATTGAAGGTAGAAACGGCGCACAAACCCTTTGCGCTGCAAAACGTTTTGCATGCATCGTATACAGGCACATAGGCCATTGTCTGCGGCGTGCCCGCGACATCATACCCCGTAATTTGCCCATCACTGCATTGCAATGCCTGACCTCGCCAACAGCTCATGCTGCCTAATGAACGCTCCATGCTCTGTGTGAAAAAAAGAGGATATATTTCGCCAGTCTCGGTATTCATGTAATGGAATGTATATTGACTGTTTTCATCATCTCGTTGGCAGATGAACAGTTTGGTCTGATCCGCAACTGCAAATTGTACAAGTGGTTCGGTTGATAAACTCTTTAATTCCGCAGTTGGCAAATCAAAGCCGATCAATTCCGTTTTTGTCCAGTCTGATGAATCGTCCGTCCCCAACAATAGCAGCAACCGTTCACCTTGCATAGCGACCTGGTATTGCTCCCGATGGATGGTATTTCCTTCATTATTGTAGGTCAATACGGAGAGAGGTATCTCGGCGGCAAGAGTCAAACCCTGCGCTTGCACCTCAAAGAGCTGAGCACTGTACGGTTGCCACGCATAGAGCGATACTCCGTCTGTCACAAGAAATTCAACTGCCTGTTCCCACAAGGCGTGCTTGTCTGCGGCTTCGGGCGGCGTTTCCAGATAGCGATATGCGTCGATCTCTGGTTGCTGCCAATAGAGCTGGACCCGCTCGTCTCCGAAACGCCAGCTATAAATTGCTTCGTTGCCGAGGATGTAAAGTGTGTCGTTTACCCAGCAAATATCCAAAATGCTTTCGTTTTCTTCAAAACCTTCCAGGACATTAGGGATCATAACTGCTTCAGCGACCGCAATACCCACACATAGGTTTATACATAGCAACCATACCAACAACCATATTACTATTTTCTTCATTTGCTGGATCCTCCTGTTTGTTTGCTGATTTTGCCACTTTCCATCTCATATACCTCGTCACAAAGCAGATCGATATCATCGGAATGGTGACTGGCGAGGATCATGGTCTTGCCTTGATGCTTAAGCGAAAGAAGCAAAGCAGCTATTTCCTTGACACCATGTTTATCAAGGCTATTGAACGGTTCATCAAGGATCAAAATATCGGGTGCGTCCATGATTGCCTGCGCAATGCCAAGCCTTTGTCTCATACCCATCGAATACTTTCGCAGCGATCGTCTATCATTCGGCTCAAGCCCTACGCTGCGCATAATTGCACCAAGGTCACATTCTTTCTTTTTTGTACAATAGGCCATGAGAATGGCTAAATTAGTCAAGCCTGAATACACGGGTAAAAAGCCTGGTGCTTCGATCACAATACCCGTACAAGGAGAGAAATCGACGTCCTTACCTATTTGCTTTCCGTCTACATACACCTCACCTTTATCGGGAAGCACAAAGCCGCATATGCAACGCATCAGCATCGTTTTCCCGCTACCGTTCGCACCGACTAGTCCAATACAGCGCCCTTTGGCTATGCTAAGGCTTACATTATCAAGCACAGTATGTCTATCGAATGTTTTGGTTACGGCCCGAACCTCAATGTGATTCATGCTTATTCCTCCTACTGTCTATATGTAGAATCAGCAAAAAGCGGTGATTTGCGGATGCACAGCCGCATCATTATAACAAGTAAGGCATTCGCCATAAAAAAAGCTACAGCGCACTGCCAAAAGGTTTCCACGCCCGACGTTGCATATTTCAACATGAAAATATCGGAATAGTATACGGGAAACCATGTGCTTTCCTGAAGCGTCGTAAAGGTGTTGACAAGCCACGGCAGAAGCTGAATCACCATTGTAACAGACAGTCCTACCTGCGCATTCTTTGCAAATGCCGCGAGCATTACGATCAGCGCCATAAGCAACCAGTAGCTTCCTGTTAGCAATACAAATGCAAAATACGCACCGACGGGCGAGAAGCGGGAACGAATTACCGCCGGAATGATGGACATGCTTTCGGGAATCCCCTTCGCCACGCGAAGTGAGTCGCTCCATTGCGTACTCCATTGTAGATGTCCGGCAAAGGAAAGGCAGCTCACGACTGTTAGTGAAAGTAGCATGACAAGCACCATCAAGTAGCAATATAGCGCGCAGCCATATACCCAGCAGCTTCGGGTTGTTCGGATCCATTGAAAATGGTGGAATCCGCATTGGGGCGGTATTTCACTAATGAAGACCAAGAAAAGCGTACCTGTTAGCAACCTTTGGCGAGAGGCAATAAAGAGAAAGCATTCAACAGGTGTAATCTTCCATCCAAATTGATGCAACGAATTGCCAAGCTCATAAAGGCCGCCATAGCACATAATGCATTGAATCAGCAGCACAAACCATACGCGTGGTGAGCGTATCCACGTCACACTGTTTGTGTATGCAGCGAGCAAGACATGTTTGATGCTATTGCGCATGGGTCATCCTCCTTTTTGCACCTATGCGAAACAGCGCGTCTGAAGCAACGCCCAGCGTTAGATATTGCACCATCGCACCCAGCATTTTAGGAAGCGTTAGCTGGTCGTTGAACAATGCTGTTGGCGATATAGCAGTAACCAGCCATGTTTGGCGCACACCACCCCAAAGCCAAAGGTAATATAGAATCAAAGGCGCTGTGACGGCGATGAGCGGATCGGGCATCCAGACCGCCGTTGCCAGCGCGACTAGCGACCAACAGCCTGCGCACAGGAAGAGAACGGTTGTTAGATACAAGTACATGGGTATGCCGCCAGCTGATTGATACATTTGCTCGTAGATGGTATCATCGAATGGAAGGATATGAGAGGCATATTTCTGCGGATTGGATGGCAGAAAGAGCATGTTGCATAGGATTGTGTAAGTCACAAAGCCCAGTGCAACGCCACCTCCACCCCGTATGAAGGCGCTTAAGCACTCCTTTTGAAGATAACGTTTCTTCCCGCAACGGATCATGGCATAATACCAGTTGCCGGTTTTCAGGCGCATCACAAAGCTATTCGTATATGGCAGAGCTGCTGCAAGCGGAATAACAAGGATGAAGCCTCCGAAATAAATGGGATCCAGTACGAATTGAAGTGCGGAAGGATAGTAGCTACGGTCGGCGTATATCTGCGGTAACAGAAGCATTTCAGGTATCTCAATGACGACCAGACCGCAAAGGGTGATAAGCAGGCTCAAAGCAAAGGCACGTCCCAAGGGAATGCGTGTATATTGATGCAAATCATTCATCTCCAGTCAAACGGTACACTCTTGGCGCAGGGTTTGCCGACATATCGACAAAGTCACCTGTTAAGGCGTCGATCCGCATACAATCATTTCCCCAAACCGCGCGCACCTTTTCATTGATTATCCGTTGATCCGCATTGTTGTCTTCTCTAAATGTTTCTGACTCACCCGAAAATGCAGCATAATTAAAATAGCCGTATATGGTCCATGTGGGAATGGCCAGCATGATGTATTCCGCTCTCGGCGTGGACGCGTGTACATCGTTTTCATAATACAACATGTAGCCCAGCTCGATTTTGTCAATTCTATGGATAAGACCCAGATCCATAAAGAGTTTGATTTGATCACAAATCTTCGTAAAGGGTGCTAACGCTACGTTCTCTGTGATGATGCTCTCCACAGAAACAACGCTGTACTCCAAGTGATAGTTGTCTTTATCTAAATAGGATAGAGAAATGGTCGGACAGGGATCCTCTGGTTCGTTTTCATTGCTATATTGAAAATAGGAAGTAAAGAAAATTGGGATGTCAAAAAGATACTGTCGCGCCCTTACGATGTACATGCCTTTCTCGTAGCCTTTTACAGGCTTGTTTTGTCGCATAAATGCGGCTTCATCGGTGGCAGAGCCGTTGGGGATGGCATACATCCCACTGGTGGCATATTGCGCCCAAATGCGAATATCCTCCGATATGCCATTGGCCTTACGTAGCTGTTCCAGCGCGTTGGCTGCTTCCTCGGGCAAAATATCAGAGCCGGAAGCTTGATCGCTGGCAATGATAAAGCGCGAGTAATAAATGTTGTTATGCATGGCGAGGTCTGATGTATTCCCAGCCGAAATAATCCTTCTGTTATTGTATGCTTCATCATACATGATCCACCGCAGGCGTAAGAGCGGTATGAAATGTGTGTCGGGCAGGAGAATCGGCGCATCCACATTGATCACAGCATTTCCAACGGTCGTGCTGTATTGAAAAGCATCGGGACATTCCGTTCGTAATGTAGAATAGGATTGGCTCTGTTCAGCTTGTGAAGAAAAGCACTGCAAGATGGATAGGGCGCAGCAAAACGTGCAACACAAGAAGCGAATGAAATGGAACCGTTTCATTAACGCACCTCCGAAGTAGTGCAGTCTAAACAAAAAGTATTTTGCACAAAGAGACACTAAGCCGTAG
>OLOH01001245.1_pt1 | contig 14838 bp, 7 predicted proteins | sample 1673221 | NCBI WGS metagenome assembly OLOH01 (sample SAMEA3136767, study PRJEB25190) | human gut metagenome
CTTTTGGCTTGGCATCTGCCGCACCTCGCTCGCCGTATCGGCACTTAGAATTATGAGGTATTGCCCAAAATGTATAATTTCCGCGGCTGGTAAAATTTTTGCCCGCCGCGGCTTTTTTTGCGGCCAAGTATCTGCTATAATAAGAGCTGTATAATTGTTTGATAAATAACGAACACTTCCTGGAACTGACTTTGAGGAAGAAGGTGCTGTTATGAATACAGCGAAAGAACTGTATGACCGTTGGCTGGCCCAGCCGGAACTGGATACCGCTGTGGCGGAAGAACTGCACGGCATTGCCGGGGATGATGCCGCTATCACGGACCGTTTTTACCGTGACCTGGAATTTGGCACCGGCGGCCTGCGCGGTGTGCTGGGGGCGGGCACCAACCGCATGAACCTGTACACGGTGCGCAAGGCCACCCAGGGCCTGGCCGATTACCTGAACGCGACTGACCTGCCCAAAAAGATCGCCATTGCGCATGACAGCCGCAATAATGGCGAACTGTTCACCCGCGAAGCTGCCCGCGTGCTGGCGGCAAATGGCATTACCGCCTGCGTGTACCCGCGGCTGGAGCCCACGCCCGCACTTTCCTGGGCGGTGCGCTATCTGGGCTGCGGGGCAGGCGTCTGCATTACAGCCAGCCACAACCCGGCCAAGTACAACGGCTATAAAGTGTATGGCGCCGATGGCTGCCAGATCACGCTGGAAGTGGCAGATAAAATTCTGGCTGCAATCGAAAAAGTGGACTGCTTTGACGGCGTAAAGCTGGTGGATTATGAAGCCGGTGTGCAGGCAGGCCGCATTGTGAGCATTGACGACAAATGCCTGAATGATTTTGTACAGGCTGTATATGACCAACGCGTTGGCGATGGCACCGGCATTGAGCAGCTCAAGCTGGTGTACACCCCGCTGAACGGCACCGGCCTGGAGTGCGTAAAAAAACTGCTGGCCAAGCTGGGTGTGACCCATGTGACGGTGGTGCCGGAGCAGGAAACACCGGATGGGAATTTCCCCACCTGCCCGTATCCCAACCCGGAAATCCGTGAAGCCATGCAGAAGGGCCTGGAACTGTGCGATAAAGTACACCCGGATCTACTGCTTGGCACCGACCCCGACTGTGACCGCTGCGGCACCGCTGTGCCGGACGGCAAGGGCGGCTACCGGCTGATCACCGGCAACGAGATGGGCATTATCCTGCTGGATTATATCTGCCGCACACGCCTGGCCCGCGGCACCATGCCCAAGGATCCCGTGGCCGTGACCACCATTGTTTCGACCGATATGGCAACGCCGGTTGCCAAAAAGTACGGCGTGGAGCTGCGCCGTACCCTGACGGGCTTTAAGTTCATCGGCGAGCAGATCGGCAAGCTGGAAGCAGAGGGCCATGTGGAACGCTATACCTTTGGCTTTGAGGAGAGCTATGGTTACCTGTCCGGCGGACATGTGCGGGATAAGGATGCCGTGAACGCCACGCTGCTGGTGTGTGAAGCCGCCGCCTGGTATGCCCAGCAGGGCATGACGCTGCTGGATGCCATTGAAGCGCTGTACAAAGAGTTTGGCTATTACCGCAACGCCCTGTGCAGCTTTGCCTTTGAGGGCGAAACCGGCATGTACACCATGCAGAACCTGATGAAGACTCTGCGCGCCGACCCGCCCAAAGAGATTGCGGGCTATGCGGTGGAGCGTGTTGCGGATTATGATACCGATGGCACCGGCCTGCCCCGCGCCAACGTGCTGGAATACCACCTGGCGGGCGGCCACAAGCTGATGGTGCGCCCCTCCGGCACCGAGCCGAAAATCAAAGTGTATCTGTCCGCCGTGGGCAAGAGCGAAGCGGAAGCCGATGCGGTGAACGCGGAGCTGGCGAAGGCGGCGGAAATGCTCATGAAGTGAGTTAGGGGGTAGGAGTGAGGCGTTGGATGGGAGAATTAGAAATTAGGAATGAGTAATTAGAAGTGAGTAATTAGGAATTTTGCGGTAAGGGCTAGGCCCGGCGGTTTGATCTGTAGGGCACGATGCCCTCATCGCGCCGGGGAGAGACCCTGCCGGTTGCTATAAACGCTGCCAATATTTGTAGGGGACGATGCTTGCATCGTCCCGCGGACGGGCCGCGCCACATCATTCGCCGCAAGGCAACGGGCGCACAATGTGCGCCCCTACGGGATTGGGTAACGAAAAACATCTAAGGCAACACCGCACAATTCTAAGCGCCGATACGGCGAGCGAGGTGCGGCAGATGCTAAGCCAAAAGCGCAGATAATATTGGATATCTTATCGAGCATTTTGGCAACGCAGATGCCGTGCCGCAGCCGCCGGAGCGGTGTTTGAGCCGTTAGGCGGGAATTGTGCGGTATTGCCTTAATTATTCGATTTTTACCCGTGTCCAGAAAACCGGGTACATATCAGTACGGGACGGCAGCTTTGCTCTTATTGGTTTGCTCTTTTTATAAAAAACTATGATTACAGCGGCATATAGTCAAAATCAATGCGGCCAAGGGCAACGTTGGCACCGGCCACCTGCACTTTGACGGGGTCACCCAGCATCCAGCGTTTTCCGGTCAGCGGGTCCAGAATGCTGACGCCCTCCACCACAGTGGCTTCGCCCTTGCAGAGCTGTGCGGCAGGCACAAAGCCCTCTACGGTGTTTTCCAGCGCCACAAAAATGCCGCGCGGTGTTACACCTGCCACGGTGCCGGTGTAGACTTCGCCCAGGTGGTTGTGCATATACTCGGCCTTGTACAGGTCCTCCACATCGCGCTCAATGCGCACGGCGGAAACTTCCTGGCGGCTGGACTGCTCGCTGGCGTGGGAGGCAAAACCGGTATAATCCTTGATGAGCTCCTGCTCCGGCTTGCCCACCAGCATATCCGTCAGGATGCGATGGATGGCAAGGTCCGGGTAACGGCGAATGGGGCTGGTAAAGTGGGCATAGTCTGCCAGCACCAGGCCGTAATGGCCTTTCGGCTCCGGAGAGTAGCGAGCTTTCTGCATGCTGCGCAGGATACCGGTGTGGACCGGGATCTGGATGGGCTGGCCGCGGGTTTCGTCCAGAATGGCAGAAAGCTCCAGCTGGGTGGGCACTTCCCCGGCAAAGTGGACGTTCAGGCCGCAGGCTTTCAGGGTGTTGCTCAGCTTTTCCATGCGCTCGGCATCGGGGGCTTCATGGATACGGTACACAAACGGCACATGATGGGTGCGGCCCGCATTGGCAGCGCACTGGTTGGCCAGCAGCATGAACTCTTCGATCATGCACTCCGACACACCGCGGGTGCGCTTGACGATATCCACGCAGCGGCCTTCCTCGTCCATGACCAACTTGGCTTCGTCGGATTCGATGTCCATCGCGCCGCGTGCTTTGCGCAGAGCCAGGCGCTTTTCGTACAGCTCGGTCATCGCGGGCAGCTGAGCCATAACGTCTTTATATTTCGTCACCAGAGCCGGGTCATTGGAGCCGTCCAACAGAGCGTTAATTTCTTTATAAACGCCCTTGACACGGCTGCGGATGACGCTCTTGACGAACTGATAGCTATGGATATTGCCGCTTTCATCCAGCTGCATCAGGCAGGAGAACGCCAGGCGCTCCTCCCCTTCATTGAGGCTGCAGATGCCGTTGGAAAGCTGGGTGGGCAGCATGGGGATGACTTTATCCGCGTAATAGATGGAAGTTGCGCGCTCATAAGCTTCCTTATCCAGCGCGGTGTCCGGGCGGACATAGTGGCTGACATCCGCAATATGAACGCCCAGCTCGTAGCCGCCGTTCTGGGTCTTCATCAGGCTGATGGCGTCGTCGATATCCTTGGTCTCGGCAGAGTCGATGGTAAAGATCGGCAGACCGCGCAGGTCGGCGCGGTGGGCAGCTTCGGCGGGGTCGATGAGAGCGTTATCATATGCGTGAGCTTCGGCCAATACCTCCTCCGGGAATTCCTGGCGGACATCACGGCCATACAGCACAGCCTTGGCGCACTCTGCTGCGCGGTCGGAAGTGCCGAAGCGCTCGGCAACAGCGCAGCGGTGGTCCATATGGCGCTGGCCGCGGTTGGTCAGGATAGCACCGACCTTATCCCCCAGCTGTGCGCCGTTGACGCCTTTTTTATCCAGCACAATGCGCACATCACGGCAGCCGTCCGGCTCCACGGCAAGGCGGCCGTCCTCAGTCAGCACAATGGTACCGGCAAAGGTGTTGTGCGGGGTGGTCACCTCCACCACTTCACCCTCGGCGCTGCCCTCCACACGGGGGTGGTCGAACAGTTTGATGATGATTTTATCCTGCGGCATAGCACCATGCAGGGCGCGGCCGGGAATAAAGATATCGCCGGTGCCGTCATCGCGGGACGCAAAGCCGAAGCGGGCCGCCAGCTTGACCAGTGTGCAGGGAATGCCAGCGGGGGCATCGGTATTTTCCATCACGGCAAAGCCCGGAACATAGGTACCGTTGCGGGCGGACAGCATACCGGTAGCTACCATGCCGGTTACGGTGTTGCGCAGGCGGGAATTATCCACCTGCAAAGCATTCTGCAGTTCACGCAGGGTCTGGGGGCGGCGCTTGCACGCCGCAAGAATATTTTTCTGTAATGGTGTCATGTTTTCTCCTTTGGGTTGGGCACAGGCAGCGGCCCATGCCTTTGTTTTTACTCCTCGTTTACGTCACCCTGCCACCCGGCAGGGTCCTTCCATAGCAGGCGTGGCCTTTGGTTTCGCGGCAGCACCTGCACCATTGTGACCTTTTTATTTTTCCCATAAAAAACGACCCGCGGTATTGGGCGGGTCGTTGACGGTTCCTGAATAAGGGAAAGCGGAACGCCAACAAAATTGGCCAGACCGTTCTCCTTTCATTCAATTACAAGCGGGCACTCAGCACACCAACCAGCAGCGTAGCTACAAAGAAAACAGCGCCGCAGATTTTGGTCACTTTGGCCAGCTTGGCATCCAGGCCACGCTCGCGGCCGGCAGCCATAAAGCTGCTATCACCCATAATGGCAGCAGACAGGCCCTGCCCTTTCTGGGTCTGGGACAAAGTGAACACAACGATCAGAACCGAAACAATGATCAGCACAACGCCGAACGCGATTTCATAAGCGGTCATGGATTAACAGCAACTCCTTTTCAGGCCACAGCCAAAACGGATGTTTCGGCCTGCCCTAACTCTCATACAGGTTATAATATAACATACCAAAAAGCAAAATGCAAGAACTTTACCCTGCCTTGTGCAGAAAAAGATTGCATTGCCTTTTTTTGCTCCTTACAGACTCATCTGCTCGGTCGTGTCCTCCTGGCGGAGCAGCGCGCCGGCTGCGGGCAGGGTGCGCACGCGGTAGCGGTGCGGGTCTTTCAGTTCCAGCCCCGCCGCCAAGCGCACTTTGGCGATTCGGGCGTTCTTTTTCAGCGTTACCATGTTGATACCGGCGGTATCGCGGGTAGCCTTTTCGGGAATCAGCGCACTGCCGACCAGGATCAAGCGTGGGCCACCGGTGCCGCCGCTGGTGAAGACGGCCAGCTCGGTTTCTTCCTCAATGTGCAGCATTGCGGCAAGTTCTTCCTTATCGCTATAGGCTTTCAGCAGCTTGCGGCGGTTCTGCTTGGTCATATAGCTGGCCAGCGGGATCTTTGCACACTTGCCGTTCTGGTAGAAGAACAGCATGTAACCACGGTAATCGACTGTGACCGTCATGAACAGCGGCACTTCGCCCTCTTCCATTTCCAGCTTGGAGGCGACATAATCGCCCAGCACGCTGGCCTTGGTATCGGCAAATTCCGATGCGCGGGATTTGTACACCTGGGCATGGTTGGTAAAGAAGAGCAGCTCGGCGCTGTTGGTGGTTTCTTTGGTATAAACCACCTCGTCGCCGTCTTTCAGCTTCTGCTCGCCAGACATGCGCAGGCTCTGCGGGGTAATTTTTTTGAAGTAGCCTTCCCGCGTAAAAAACACCGTGACCGGGTAATCCGGGATCTCGTTCTGCTCATCGGCAGCAGAATCGTCCGGCAGGTCGTACAGAATTTCCGTTTTGCGGGGGCTGCCATACTTTTTGGCAACATCGCCCAGCTCGGTCATAATGATCTTGCGGATGCGGGCGGGGCGTTTGAGAACATCTTCCAAGTCTGCGATTGCCTTTTCCAGTTCCTCAATTTCCTCGGTGCGTTTGAGGATATACTCACGGTTGAGGTGACGCAGCTTGATTTCCGCCACATACTCAGCCTGCACTTCGTCAATGCCAAAACCGATCATCAAGTTGGGCACAACCTCGGATTCTTCCGCAGTGTTGCGCACAATTTCAATTGCCTTATCAATATCCAGCAGGATAGCTTCCAGGCCGCGCAGCAGGTGCAGACGTTTTTGCTTGCCCTGCAGATCATAGTAGGTGCGGCGGCGCACGCATTCGGAGCGGAATGCGATCCACTCCAACAAAATCTGGCGCACGCCCAACACGCGGGGCTGGCCGCCGATCAGCACATTGAAGTTGCAGGCAAAACTGTCCTCCAGCGGGGTTGCCTTGAACAGACGCGCCATCAGCTTGTCCGGGTCCTGGCCGCGCTTGAGGTCGATGGTCAGCTTCAAGCCGTTCAGGTCGGTTTCATCACGCATATCGCTGATCTCACGGATCTTGCCCAGTTTGACCAGCTCGGTGATCTTATCCATGATGGCTTCCACCGTTGTGGTCGGCGGAATGCGGGTGATGTCAATGCAGTTGTTCTCTTTATCGTAAGCCCACTGGGCGCGCACGCGGATGCTGCCGCGGCCTTTTTCCAGCACATTCTGCATCTCGGCGGCATCATACAGGATGGAACCGCCGCCGACAAAATCCGGCGCGGGCATCAGCTGGGCCAGGTCCGCCTGGTCGTCTTTCATCAGGGCGATGGTTGCATTGCAGAGCTCCACCAGGTTGAAGGAACAGATGTTGGACGCCATACCGACCGCAATGCCCAGTGTGTTGTTGGCCAGAATGGTCGGGAAGGTGACCGGCAGCATCGTCGGTTCGGTGGTGGTGCCGTCATAGTTGGGCACAAAATCCACGGTATCCTTGTCGATATCGCGGAACAGCTCTTCACACACGGGTTCCAGCTTTGCCTCGGTGTAACGAGCGGCGGCGTAAGCCATATCGCGGCTGTACGCCTTGCCAAAGTTACCCTTAGAGTCCACAAAGGGCACCAGCAGGCTTTCGTTGGAACGCCCCATACGCACCATGGTGTCGTAAATGGCGGCATCGCCGTGGGGGTTCAGGTGCATGGTGCTGCCCACGATGTTGGCGCTTTTGGTGCGGGCGCCTTTCAGCAGGCCCATGCCGTACATGGTATACAGCAGTTTGCGGTGGGCGGGCTTGAAGCCGTCAATTTCCGGCAGCGCACGGGAAACAATAACGCTCATGGCGTAAGGCATGTAGTTTGTTTCCAGCGTATCGGTAATGGGGCTTTCGATGACCTCACCGGCAGAGAGGATCTCGACGTTATCGCCCAGCTGCGGGCGGGCAGGGGCGGCTTTCTTTTTGGTTGCTTTTTTTGCCATTTTGCTCTCTCCTCCCCTAATTAAGATACATCCAGATCGTCCAGATATTCAGCGCCGTGCTCCGCAATGTGCTCCTTACGGCCCTGCAGATTATCGCCCAGGAGCAGGTCAAACACCTCCGCCGTGCGCTGAACATCGGTGGGCAGAACTTTAATTAAGCGGCGGCTTTCGGGGCTCATGGTGGTCAGCCACATCATTTCGGGGTCGTTTTCGCCCAGACCTTTGGATCGCTGGATCGTAAACTTCTGGCCGTCGATCCGCTTCATGATATCGGCCTTTTCCGGCTCGGTATAGGCAAAGTAGGTCTTATTTTTGGTGTTGATCTCATACAGCGGGGATTCCGCGATATACACATACCCCTGATTGATGAGGGTGGGGGTCAGGCGGTAGAGCATCGTCAGCACCAAGGTGCGGATCTGATAACCGTCCACATCAGCATCGGTACAGATGACGATCTTGTTAAAGCGCAGGTTGTCCAGATTAAAGGTAGCCAGGTCCTTATTGTGGCTGCCGCCCAGCTCCACGCCGCAGCCCATCACGCGGATCAAGTCTGTGATAATGTCAGACTTGAAAATGCGGGCGTAATCGGCCTTCAGGCAGTTCAGGATCTTGCCGCGAATGGGCATGATAGCCTGGAACTCCGAATCGCGGCTCTGTTTGACCGCGCCCATAGCGGAATCGCCCTCCACGATGTACAGTTCGCGGCGGGTGGCATCCTTGGTGCGGCAGTCCACAAATTTCTGCACGCGGTTGGCCAGGTCCATCTGCTGGGTCATTGTTTTTTTGATGGACACACGCGCTTTTTCGGCGTGCTCGCGGCTTTGCTTATTGATTAGCACCTGCTTGCAGGCTTTTTCGGCTTCGTCCGGGTGCTCCACAAAGTAGACTTCCAGCTGGTGCTTGAGGAACTCCGTCATGGCCTGGGCCACAAACTTGTTGGTGATGGCCTTTTTGGTCTGGTTCTCGTAGCTGGTGCGGGTGGAGAAGCTGGAGGAAACCAGAATCAGGCAGTCCTGCACATCGTTGAAGGTGATGGAGCTTTCGTTTTTCTTGTACAAACCCTTATTTTTCAACCAGTTGTTGATCTGGTTGACAAAGGCCAGGCGGACAGCGCGGTCCGGGCTGCCGCCGTGCTCCAGCCACGAAGAGTTGTGATAGTATTCCAGCGTTTGCACCGCGTTGGAAAAGCAGAACGCCACGTTCATTTTGACCTGATATTCCGGCTGATCATCACGGTCGCGGCCGATTGCGGAACCGGAGCAGAAATGCACCGGGGTCAGGGTTCCCTCACCGGCGATCTCATTGGCATAGTCCTGAATGCCATGCTCATAGAAATATTCGATTTTTTCGGCACGTTCGCCCGTGCGGTCGTTGAACACGAGAGTCACACCGTCATTGACAACGGCCTGGCGGCGCAGCATATCCTTGAAGGTATCCGCCGGAACATTGATGTCGGTAAACACATCGGTGTCCGGTTTCCAGCGGATGACGGAGCCGGTGCGGCGGCCGGTGAACGGCTCTTTTTTCAGCCCGCCGACATTCTCACCTTTTTTGAAATCCAGGTGATAGTGCATGCCATCGCGGTAAATATCCGCAGTCATCCATTCGCTGGAATACTGGGTGGCGCAAAGGCCAAGGCCGTTCAGGCCAAGGGAGAAGTCATAGTTGCCGCTACCCTCGCCATATTTGCCTCCCGCGTACAGTTCGCAGAACACAAGATCCCAGTTCCAGCGTTCTTCAGCTTTATTGTAATCGACGGGGATACCGCGGCCAAAGTCCTCTACTTCCACAGAGTGATCCGGGTAAAGGGTAACGTTGATTTTGTTGCCGTGGCCGTCACGCGCTTCGTCGATGGAGTTGGATACGATCTCAAAAATGGAATGGGCACAGCCTTCCACACCGTCAGAGCCAAAGATAACGGCCGGGCGCTTGCGCACACGGTCTGCACCTTTTAAGCTCTTGATGCTTTCGTTGCCGTATTCTTCCTTCTTTTTTGCCATTCGGCAGTTCCCTCCCGTTTTGGATGCAGGGAATCACGCTGCTGCGTACCCCTGTGCGCGCAGAATTTTGCTTTTTCAGGCGCGTAAAGATAATTAAACCACAGGTTGACAGGAATTGTCAAATCCAATTTTGCGTTTTTGCTGCACAAAGTTCCCTGTTGTGGTTATTTTTTGTCTGCTTTTTTGCGTTTGCGCGGCGGCTGGGCGGAGGCTTTTTCCTCTGCGGGCGCCGGGCATCCCGGCTCTTCCGGCACGGGGGCCGGAGCTGTGCCCTGCAGTTTCCAGGCGCGCTCCAGCACGGGTTTCAGGTACTGGCCGGTGAAGGAGTTCGGGTTCTGGGCTACCTGTTCCGGCGTACCGGTTGCCACAATGGTACCGCCGCCGCTGCCGCCCTCCGGCCCCAGGTCGATGATATAGTCGGCACGCTTGATCACATCCAGGTTATGCTCGATCACGATCACGGTGTTGCCCGCATCGGCCAGCTTATCCAGCACCTTGACCAGGCGGTGCACATCGGCAATGTGCAGGCCGGTGGTAGGCTCGTCCAGAATATAGACGGTTTTGCCGGTATCGCGGCGGGCAAGCTCGTTGGCCAGCTTGACACGCTGGGCTTCGCCGCCGGAAAGTGTGGTGGCCGACTGGCCCAGCTGCACATAGCCAAGGCCGACTTCCTGCAGGGTTTGCAGTTTGCGCGCAATTTTGGGCTGGTTGGCAAAGAAATTGCAGGCTTCCTCCACCGTCATATCCAGCACATCGGAGATGTTTTTGTCTTTATATTTTACTTCCAGCGTTTCGCGGTTATAGCGCTTGCCCTTGCAGACATCGCAGGGGACGTAAATATCCGGCAGAAAGTGCATTTCGATCTGCACAATGCCGCCGCCCTCGCAGGCTTCGCAGCGGCCGCCCTTGACGTTGAAGCTGAACCGGCCGGGGCCGTAACCGCGCTGTTTGGCATCCTGGGTGTTGGAGAAGAGGGTGCGGATATCGCCGAACACACCGGTGTAGGTGGCCGGGTTGGAGCGCGGGGTGCGGCCAATGGGCGACTGGTCAATGCCGATGACCTTATCGATCCATTCCATACCCTGAACTTCATCACACTGGCCGGGGCGGCTGCGGGCGCCGTTGAGCGCTGCGGCCAGCGACTTATACAAAATTTCATTGACCAGCGTGGACTTGCCGGAACCAGAAACACCGGTCACGCAGATCATTTTGCCAAGGGGAAAATCCACGGTAATGTTTTGCAGGTTGTTTTCCCGCGCTTTGACCACCGTGAGCATTTTACCGTTACCGGAGCGGTGGGCGGTGGGAACTTCCACAAATTTGCGGCCGGAAAGGTACTCGCCGGTCACACTGCGCGGGGCATTGCAGATGTCCTCCACACTGCCGGCGGCCACGATCTCGCCGCCATGCACACCGGCACCGGGGCCGACATCCACAATATAGTCTGCCTGGCGCATGGTGTCCTCGTCGTGCTCTACTACAATCAGGGTGTTGCCCAGGTCGCGCAGGCGCTTCATGGTGGCAATCAGCTTATCGTTATCGCGCTGGTGCAGGCCGATGCTGGGTTCATCCAGCACATACAGCACGCCGGTCAGTGCGCTGCCGATCTGGGTCGCCAGACGGATGCGCTGGCTTTCGCCGCCGGAAAGGGACGATGCGCCGCGAGACAGGGTCAGGTACCCCAGACCCACGCTCTTCAAAAAGCCCAGACGCTCTTTGACCTCTTTGAAGATGGAAGCAGCGATGACTTCATCCCGCTCGGACACTTTTGCCGTCTGAATAAATTCCAGCTCCTCGTTCACGCTCATATCGCAGAACTGGGCAATGTTGATGCCGCCCACCGTGACGGCGAGGCTGGTGGGCTTCAAGCGTTGGCCGTGGCAGGTGGGGCACTCCTCGCTGGACATGACAAGGGCGATTTCCTCCTTGACCCACTCGCTGCCTGTTTCACGGAAGCGGCGCTCCAAGTTGGGGATAATGCCCTCAAACGTGTTCATATAGGTGCCGGAGCCAAACATATTCTCGCGCTGCATCTCGATTTTTTCAGTCCCGGTGCCATACAGGATGGCGTGCACGGCTTCTTTGCTCATCTCCTTGATGGGGGTATCCAGCGTAAAGCCATAGCGCTTGCCCAGCGCTTTGTAATACATTTCAGAGATGGATCCCTCCGCATAATACCAGCCGCTGGCCTTGATGGCACTTTCGCGGATGGACTTGTGCGGATTCGGAATCACGCGGGCCGGATCCACCTTCATAAAGGTGCCCAGGCCGGTGCAGGTTTCACAGGCGCCAAAGGGATTGTTAAAGCTGAACATGCGGGGGGAAAGTTCGTCAATGGAAACACCGTGCTCCGGGCAGGCATAGTTCTGGCTGAACTCCATCGGTTCGCCGCCGATAACATCAATGATGACAAGGCCGCCGGTCAGGGCAACGGCAGTCTCAATAGAATCGGCCAGGCGGCCGCGCACCGTATCATTGATGGACAGGCGGTCCACGACGATTTCAACGGTATGCTTGATATTCTTTTCCAGCTTGATCTCTTCGTCCAGATCATACATGTTGCCGTCAATGCGCACGCGGGCGTAACCGCCGCGGCGGGCAGCGTCCAGCTCCTTGGCCTGGGTGCCTTTGCGGCCCCGCACAACAGGGGCCAGCACCTGGAAGCGGGTGCGTTCCGGCAGTTTAAGCACCTCGTCTACCATCTCGTCCACCGTTTGCTGGCTGATGACGCGTCCGCAGACCGGGCAGTGCGGAACGCCGATGCGGGCATACATCAAACGGAGATAATCATAAATTTCCGTCACGGTGCCCACGGTGGAACGCGGGTTGTGGCTGGTGGTTTTCTGGTCAATGGAAACCGCCGGGGAAAGGCCGGTGATTTCGTCCACATCGGGCTTTTCCATCTGGCCCAGGAACATGCGGGCATAGCTGGAAAGGCTTTCCATATAGCGGCGCTGGCCGTCCGCAAAGATGGTATCAAAGGCCAGGCTGGACTTGCCGGAGCCGGAAAGGCCCGTCATAACAATCAGCTTGTTGCGCGGCAGAACCAGGTTGACGTTTTTCAGGTTATGCTCCCGCGCGCCCTTGATCGTAATGCGGTTGTTGGCATCAATTTGAATGTTGCTCACTTTTTATAGCTCCTTCTCCCCTTGCCCGTTTTGCGCTGTTTTTCAGCGGCGCGGCGGGTGCTGGTATCGGCGGTAGGGTCCTCCCCGCGCTGCAGCTTTTCAATCTCATCACGCAGGAATGCGGCGTGCTCAAACTGCAGCAGGCGGGCGGCTTCTTTCATCTCGCGGGTCAGGCGGGTAATGGTCTGTTCGCGTTCAGCGCGGCTCATACGGTGCTGGCGCATCTTTTTGTTTTCTTCGCTCATGCTGATTTCCAGCCCGCCGCCGATGGCTTTCACGATAGTTTTTGGTGTAATGCCGTGTTCTTTGTTGTAGGCATCCTGGATGGCACGGCGGCGCTCGGTTTCCATGATGGCGCGCTCCATGCTGGGGGTTACTTCATCGGCGTACATCAGCACCACGCCGTTTGCGTTGCGGGCCGCGCGGCCAATGGTCTGAATCAGGCTGGTTTCGCTGCGCAGGAAGCCCTCTTTGTCGGCATCCAGAATGGCGATCAGCGAAACTTCCGGCAGGTCCAGGCCCTCGCGCAGAAGGTTGATGCCGACAATCACATCAATGGCACCGGTGCGCAGGTCCTTGATGATCTCCATGCGCTCAAAGGTATCCACCTCGTGGTGCATATACTTGGTGTGCACGCCGTGTTCTTCCAGGTAGTCGGTCAGGTCCTCGGCCATTTTGACAGTCAGGGTGGTAACTAGGGCACGCTCGCCGCGGTCGATGCGCTGCAAAATTTCGCCCAGCAGATTCTCGATCTGGCCTTCCACTGGGCGCACCATGATGACGGGGTCCAGCAGACCGGTGGGGCGGATGACCTGCTCGGCCACGCGGCTGGAATGTTCCCGTTCATAGGGGCCAGGGGTAGCGCTGACAAAGATCGTCTGGCCGACCTTGGATTCAAATTCCTCAAATTTCAGCGGGCGGTTGTCAAACGCCGAGGGCAGGCGGAAGCCATATTCCACCAGCGTTTTTTTGCGGCTGTAGTCCCCGCCGAACATGCCGCGGACCTGCGGCAGCATCACATGGCTTTCATCCACCATCAGGATAAAATCTTTGGGGAAGTAGTCCAGCAGCGTGGTGGGGGTGGAGCCGGGGGCACGGCCGGACAGTACGGCAGAGTAGTTCTCGATGCCCTTGCACATGCCAACTTCCTGTAGCATCTCCATATCGTACTGGGTGCGCTGCTGGATGCGCTGGGCTTCCAGCAGTTTGCCCTCTGCAGTAAAGGCCTGCACCTGCTGTTCCATCTCGGTCTGGATCTTGGCGAGACCTTCTTTCATTTTTTCAGGGCCGACGATATAGTGGCTGGCGGGGAAAATGGCCACATGGCGCACAATATTTTTGCGCTCGCCGGTCAGGGGATCAAACTCGGAAATGCGGTCGATTTCATCGCCGAAGAATTCGACGCGGATGGCGTATTCATCATTATAAGCAAGGTGGATATCCACAATATCGCCGTGAACGCGGAACTTATTGCGGATAAAGTTCATATCGTTGCGTTCATATTGCAGCTTGACCAGGCGGCGGCAGAGCTCGTCCCGCTCCATCTGCATACCGGGGCGCAGGCTGATGACCATGCTGCGGTAATCGATAGGGTCGCCCAAGGAATAAATGCAGGAAACCGACGCCACAATGATAACATTGCGCCGCTCCGACAGTGCCGCCGTGGCCGAATGGCGCAGGCGGTCGATCTCATCATTGATGGCGCTGTCTTTTTCAATATAGGTATCGGTGGAGGGGATGTAGGCTTCCGGCTGGTAATAGTCGTAATAGCTTACAAAATATTCCACCGCATCATCGGGGAAAAATCCGCGCATCTCGGTGCAGATCTGACTGGCCAGGGTTTTGTTTGGTTCCAGAATCAGTGTGGGGCGGTTGCACCGTGCAATGATATTGGCCATCGTAAAGGTTTTGCCGGAGCCGGTAACGCCCAGCAAAGTTTGACCTTTATCCCCTGCTTTCAGGCCCTGCACCAGTGCTTCAATAGCCTGGGGCTGGTCGCCAGTCGGTTTGAACGGTGCTTTGAGGTGGAACACCTCGGTTTGATTTTCCTGTTGCTCCAGCATAGCGGACCTCCCCTGCTGTTGGTCGTTTATTTACAACTTAAATTCGTCTTATACAACTTACTGTTGTTTCATTATAGTATAGATCTTTTTAATTGTAAAGGCAATACCGCATAATTCTAAGTGCCGATACGGCGAGCGAGGTGCGGCA
>OLOH01001256.1_pt1 | contig 14774 bp, 10 predicted proteins | sample 1673221 | NCBI WGS metagenome assembly OLOH01 (sample SAMEA3136767, study PRJEB25190) | human gut metagenome
GGGTCTGCTGTTCCGTCGCGACGTGGTCGCCCCGCATTCCGGCTGCGGCCGGAGCCGCCGCCAGCAGGGCGGATGCCAGAAATGCCGCGTTCAGTATGTTGGTTTTCAGATTCATGTTATCGTTTATCTAATGTTTTTATTCATCTCCTTGTGCCGGTCAGTCGGCAATCACCGAGAACTCGGCGCCTCCGGCGAAGTCGGCTCCGTTCTGCGAACTGAGCGCCGTGAAGCGGATGTAGCGCGCCTTGACGGGGCGCTCCAGTTCGACGCGCTGCTCGCCGGTCCCCCTGCCGAACGATCCGGCGGCCACCGGCTTGCTCCATGTCTTGCCGTCGTCGCTCACCTGCACGGTGTATTCGCGGATGTTGCCGTTCGTGCCGCCGTCCTGCCGCGGCAGGTAGACGAATCCGCGGATGAGCTTCGCCTCCCCGGCGTCGAAATCGACCCAGTGGGGGTAGTTGGCCACCGTCACCGAGTACATCGTGTGCCACGTCGTCGAGGGGTCGCCGTCCACGAGGTTCGCGGCGTCGCCGATGCCGGTCTCCTGGCTCGAGGCGTAGACCACCGTCATCGGGATGCGCTCGATGCGGGCGAAGGTGGCGGTGCTCTTCACGGCCGGGTTGTCGGCATAGCTTGCCGTCACCGTTCCGCCTTCACGCAGGTCGAACGGCCCCTCGTAGGGGAGCATCTGTTTTCCTCCGTCGGTCGAGTAGCGAATTTCGGCTCCTGCCTTGCGAGTTGAAATGGTTACCAGTCCATCGCGCGAACGCGAGATCGAGAGGGGTACCTCGCCCGAGAGGGCTGCGTGGGCCGTCTGCGTGAAGGCACCGTTGCGTACCGGGCGGATCAGCAGCCCCATGGCATGGTCCGAAGCCTTGACGCGGTCCTGCTCCAGCGGGCCGCCCTGCGTGCCCGGGAAAATCGCCTTATCGATTGCCGCGGCGTATTCCTTCTTGCAGAGGATCATGCCGCCGCGCGGGCCGCGAAGCGTTTTGTGGGTGGTCGTCGTCACGAAATCCGCATACGGAACCGGGCTGGGGTGTTCGCCCGCCGCGACAAGCCCCGCGATATGCGCCATATCCACCATCAGCAGGCAGCCTGCTCGATCCGCGATCTCGCGCAGGCGCGCGAAATCAATGATTCTCGGATAGGCCGACGCGCCCGCGACAATCATCTTCGGCTTGGTTTCAAGCGCCATCTTTTCCAGCGCATCATAATCGATGATTTCTTCCTCTTCCGTTACGCCGTAAGGCACGAAATGGAAATACTTACCGGACATGTTCACCGGGCTTCCGTGCGTCAGATGACCGCCGTGGGACAAATTCATTCCCATCACCGTATCGCCCGGCTCGAGCATGGCAAAATAGACCGCCATATTGGCCTGCGCGCCGGAATGGGGCTGCACATTGGCGTGTTCCGCCCCGAAAAGCGCCTTGGCGCGTTCGCGCGCCAGATCTTCAACGATATCGACATATTGGCAGCCGCCGTAATAGCGCTTTCCCGGATATCCTTCGGCATATTTGTTGGTCAGGTGAGAGCCCATTGCGGACAGAACCGCGTCGCTGACGAAGTTTTCGGATGCAATCAGCTCCAGATGCTCGCGCTGGCGCGTCAGTTCCTTGCGCATCGCGTCGCAGATTTCGGGATCAACAGCCTTGATGGATTCGAAATCAATCATAGTCCGTACCTGCCTTCCTAGTATGATAAATGTATTATACGCTCGAAATTTGACAAAAGCAAGACCCCGTGATTCAAATGATCGACGGAATATGCCCGAATATTCCAAATAAAAGAAAGAGAAGAGGCCGAATGATTCAGCCTCTTCTCCATGCTTGTGTGCGGCGACGGATTACTTGCTCTCCGCCGGAGCCTTCGGCGCGACAGGCGCGGCGGGCTTTGCGGCCGCCGGAGCCTTCTTCACCTTATCCAGCTTGTTGCGCGGCGCGCGGCGATCACGCATGGTGATGGCCTTCTTCGGGCACTTCGCCGCGCACAGACCGCAGCCCGTGCACGCGCCAAGCACCTTATGCGGCTGCTTGAGCGCGCCCTCGATGGCGTCGAACTTGCACTGCTTGGTGCACAGGGTGCAGCCCACGCACTTGCTCGGATCGATGTACGCTTCCTTGCGCGTCTCGAAATTGGCCTGCATCGCGCCCGTCGGGCAGGCGTCTGCACAAGCCATGCAACCCACGCATTTCTCGTAATCAATCTTGGGAACGCCATTCTCCATTTCAATCGCGCCGAAGTTGCAGGCCTTCACGCAGGCTTCGCAGCCGATGCAGGCGCGGTCGCACTTCTCTTTCAGCGCAATGCCCTTTTCCGGGTTGTGGCAGCTGACGTTCACCGTGCGCCCGGCGGGACGCATGGAAAGCACATGCTGCGGGCAGGCCGCGACGCACTTCTTGCAGCCCTGGCACTTCTCCTCATCGACGACCGCGATCTGCTTGATCGGGTCAATGTGGATTGCACCGAACGGGCAGGCGCGCTCACAGGTGCCCAGACCCAGACAGGCATACTGACACGCCTTGGTGCCGTTGTTGACCATGGAAGCAGCGACACAGTCCGTCATGCCCTGATATTCTGCCTTGGGCTTGCAGTGGTCGCCATAGCCCTGGCAGGCCACGGACGCAACCATGCGAACGGAAGCGTTGACGCTCACGCCCATGATTTCGCCCATCTTCGCGGCGCAGGCCGGACCGCCCACGGCGCAGGCGCCGACCTCGGCCTTGCCATCGGCAACCGCAGCCGCATAACCGTCGCAGCCCGGGTAGCCGCAGGCGCCGCAGTTCGCGCCCGGCAGACATTCGCGCAGCGCTTCCGCCTTTTCATTGGCGGGCACCTTGAACACGCGGCCGGTGACGCCCAGCAGCGCGCCAAAGATCAGACCGAGAACGCTCATCACGAGCGCCGCAGTCAAAATTAACATTACATCCACGTTGGTTTCCTCCCTCGCTCTGCGATCAGATCAGGCCGCTGAAGCCGTTGAACGCAACGGCCATCAGGCCAGCGGTAATCATCGCGCCGGTGAAACCCTCCATCCACTTGGGCATGTTGTTCAGCGCCAGACGCTCGCGGATACCGGCGAACAGGCAGATGGCCAACGTATAACCCAGCGCGGAAGCCACGCCGTTGACAACGGAGAGAATCAGGTTGTAGCCTTCGGTCACGTTGAGCTGAGCCACGCCCAGCACGGCGCAGTTGGTCGTGATCAGCGGCAGATAGACGCCCAGCGCCTGATACAGACCCGGGGACATCTTCTTGATCGCCATTTCAACGATCTGCACCAGAACAGCGATAACCAGAATGAAGGCGATGGTCTGGAGATACTCGATTCCCAGCGGAACGAGCAGGAACGTGTTGACCAGATAGGCCACCAGCGAGGCGACGGCCATAACGAAGGTGACGGCCATGCCCATGCCGAACGCGGTCTCCAGCTTCTTGGAAACGCCCAGGAACGGGCAGATGCCGTAGAAGCGGGACATCGCAAAGTTGTTGACGAAAATGGACCCAATCAGGATCGTAAGAACTGCATTCATCGTTTTTCCTCCTTACGCCTTCTTGGGCAGCAGCTTGTTCATCAGAGCCAGGGTGAGACCGAGCACGATGAAGCCGCCGGCCGGCTTGACCAGAATATCCATCGGCAGATAGCCCTCCGGCATGACCTGCACACCAAAGACGGTGCCCACGCCGAACAGCTCGCGGATGGAGGAAATCAGGGTGATGGCCAGCGTGAAGCCCAGACCCATGCCCAAACCGTCAACCGCAGAGGCCAGCGGCTTGTTCTTGAAAGCAAACGCTTCCGCGCGGCCGAAGATGATGCAGTTGACGACGATCAGCGGAATGAACACGCCCAGAGACGCATCCAGCGCAGGCAGGAACGCCTTGATGATCAGTTGAACGATGGTAACAAAGGTCGCGATAACCACGATAAACGCCGGAATACGAATCTGATCCGGAATCGCCTTGCGCAGCAGGGAGATAACCAAGTTCGAGAAAATCAGAACGAAGGTCACGGCCAAACCCATGCCAATGCCGTTGCTCGCCGCGGTCGTGATGGCCAGCGTCGGGCACATGCCCAGCACCATGCGGAACGTCGGGTTCTCGTCAATGATGCCGTTCATGAAGATTTTTCCATATTTCTTCATTTACTGCACCTCCTTAGCGGCCTGACCCAGCGCGTCGTTGATGGCGTTGCTGGTCAGCGTCACGCCGCTCTTTACATCAATCTTCGCGGTCGCGATGTCCTGACCCACCAGCGCGTCAAAGATGCTCTGGTCGGCAATCAGGTCAGCGCCCAAGCCCGGCGTTTCATTGTTTTCCGGCACGGACACAGACACGATCTTGCCGTTGCCGTCCACAGCGATTTCAACCTTGAACGGCGCGAAGCCCGTCACGTCATACGTGCCGATCGCCACGCCGTCAGCCGCGCTTTCGTCGCGCGTCGCCTCGCCGCCGAACTGAGCGGCAGCCTGACGGAGCGCGTCGTTGATGGCGTTGCTGGTCAGCGTCACGCCGCTCTTCACGTCGATCTGCGCCGTTGCGATGTCCTGACCCACCAGCGCGTCAAAGATGCTCTGGTCGGCAATCAGGTCGGCGCCCAAGCCCGGCGTCTCGCTGTTTTCCGGCACGGACACGGACACGATCTTGCCGTTTTCATCCACCGCGATGCCGACCTTGAACGGTGCGAAGCCCGTCACATCGTACATGGTCAGCTCAACGGCGGCGTTTTCGGCGACGGTCGGCACGGCAGCCGGTTCAGCCGTCGGTTCGGCCGTCGCTTCAACCGTCGGTTCGGCCGCAACCGCAACGCCGTTCGCAATCGCGGCCTGCTTCAGTGCCGCATTGATCGCGTCGCTGGTCAGCGTCACGCCGCTCTTCACATCGACATGCGCCGTAGCCAGATCCTCGCCGACCAGCGCGGAGAGCGCTTCATCGGTCAGCATATCCGCGCCGAAGCCCGGCGTCTCGCTGTTGTTCGGCGCACTGACGGAAGCAATCTTGCCGCCATCCTTCACCTCGACATACAGCGTGAACTTGTTCATGCCCTTCACGGTGTACGGATCGCCCGCCACCGCAGGCGCGGCCTCAGCGCCGCCGAGGTCAGCGGCGGCCTGCTTCAGCGCATCGTTGATGGCGTTGCTGGTCAGCGTCACGCCGCTCTTCACGTCGATCTGCGCGGTCGCGATGTCCTGACCCACCAGCGCGTCGAACACACTCTGGTCGGCAATCAGGTCAGCGCCGAAGCCCGGCGTCTCGTTGTTTTCCGGCACGGACACAGACACGATCTTGCCGTTGCTGTCCACAGTCACATCCACCTTGAACGCCGCAAAGCCAGTCACGTCATAGGTGTTCGTGGTGGTTTCCACCGGCGCGTCCTCGCCCTCGTCGCCGCCGTTGATGGCAGCGGCTTCCGCCAGAATCGCGTCCTTGTCGCCCGCGTGCGGCTCAATGCCGAGCGTGCCCTTCGTGTAGGTCAGCATCTCCTGCACCGCGTTCACAAACGCGCTGGAAGAGATCGTCGCGCCCGCAATGGTGTCCACATCATTGCGCAGCGTGTCCGGGTCAGCGGCAATCGCGATGAACTGCTCCTTGAAAGCGTCGTCGCCCACGCGGCTGCCGAGACCCTGCGTCTCCTGAAGGGAGCCGACATAGACCTGCGTGACGTAGCCGCCTTCGCTCACGCCGAGGGTGATCGGAATCTCTCCGCCATAGCCCTGCGGGTTCGCGGTCAGCGCATAACCCTTGATGCTGCCGTCAGCGTTTTTGCCGATGAAAATCTCATCAAGCGCGCTGTCGTCAGAAATACCTTCATACTCAATCTGCTCGTATTCGCAGCCCGGCAGCACCGTGTTCAGCGCAGCCATCTTGGAGGCCAGCTTCTGCTGCTCGATCGGGCCCTTGGTCACTTCGTTCGTGACGGCCAGCAGCACAGAGGCAACAAGCGCAAAGATGAACAGACGGAGCGCAAGCTTCACAATATCACCCATTACTTCTTGACCTCCCCAAAGCTCTTGTTGCCGGTCACGCGCTCAATCAGCGGCGAGCAGACGTTCATCAGCAGGATGGCGTAGGAGCACCACTCCGCCGGGGTCTTCTTGCAGGCGCGGAAGATAAACAGCAGCAGACCACAGCCGATGCCGAACACGATCTTGCCCTTCGCCGTCGCCGGAGAAGAGGAATAATCGGTCGCCATGAAGAACGCGCCGAGAATCAGGCCGCCGGAAAGGAGCTGCGCCAGCGTCGCGTTCACATCAAAGCCGGTCTTCAGCAGATAGCATACCGCGAACGTGCCGATAAAGGCCGCCGGGATGTGCCAGGTGATAACCTTCTTATAGAAGAGGTAGGCCACGCCGATCAGCAGCGCCAGCTTGCAGGTTTCGCCGATGGTGCCCGGAATATTGCCCAGGAAAAGCTGGCCCAGCGTGTAGGTGCCGGCCGCCGCGCCGATCGGGGTCGCGCTCGCCACAGCGTCAACGCCGGCCAGATTGCCAAACGCCGGGGTGGCGAACGTGTTCATCAGGCTCGCCCAGGACAGCGCCAGAATCGCGCGCGCGGCGAGCGCCGGGTTGATGAAGTTCTGGCCGATACCGCCGAAGATCATCTTGCACAGCAGGATAGCGATGACAGAACCGATCACCGGCATCCAGTACGGCACGGTGGACGGCAGGTTCATCGCCAGCAGCATGCCGGTCACGACCGCGCTGAAATCGCCGATCGTGTTGCGGCAATGAGCGGCCTTGCAATACAGCCACTCGCTCAGAACCGCAGCCGCGACAGACAATGCGAGGATGATCGCCGAGCGATAGCCGAAGAACAGCACACCGGCGACGGCAGCGGGCAGCAGCGCAATGCAGACATCCCGCATGATGCTCGTGGTCGAGACATTATCGCGCAGATGCGGAGAAGACGAAATCACATACTTGGACATTTTCACGTTCCTCCGTACTCAATTAGGACTTTTTGGCTTTCGTTCTGGCGATCGCCTTGGCCACGCGGCAGCTCTGCGTAAGCTCGCGCTTAGCCGGGCAGGCGAACGTGCAGCTTCCGCATTCCATGCAGTTCATCGCACCGGCGGCAATCGCGCCGTCGTAGTCGCCGTGGCGAACGAGCGCGTCGATCTTCGCGGGCATGAGCTTCATCGGGCAGGCGCGCATGCAGCGGCCGCAGCGGATGCAGGCGGATTCCTCGGCGGAAATCGCTTCCTCGCCCAGCGCGAGGAAACCGCCGAAGTTCTTGGTGATCGGCAGATTCAGCGTCGGAACCGCATTGCCCATCATCGCGCCGCCGACAACCAGCTTGCGCACGCCCTCGGTCAGGCCGCCGGCCTGATCGATCAGATCCAGCAGCGGCGTGCCGATGCGGACACGGAAGTTGGCCGGGTTGGCCACGCGGCCGGTCACGGTCACAACGCGGTCGATGAGCGGCTGACCCTTGCGCACGGCCGCAGAAAGCGCCGCGCAGGTGCCCACGTTCATCACGACGCACTTCGCCGCGGACGGCAGCTTGCCATTGGGCACAATGCGACCCGTCAGCGAATAGATCAGCGTCTTTTCAAAGCCCTGCGGATAGCGCGCGGGCAGAGAAACGACCTCGATGTTCTGCTTGCCGGAAGCCGCCTCGCGCATGGCCGCGATGGCGTCGGGCTTGTTGTCCTCAATGCCGACCTTCGCACAGGCCACGCCGCTGGCCTTCATCGCCAGTGCGATGCCGTCCACAATCTGCTCGGCGTTTTCCACCATGATGCGGTGATCGCTCGTCAGATACGGCTCGCATTCGCTGCCGTTGACGATCAGCGTATCGGGCTTTTCTTCCAATTTAGAAGTGTCGAGCTTCACATTGGTCGGGAAAGCCGCGCCGCCCATGCCGACGATGCCGCAGCGCGCCGCGATGGATGCGATATCCGCCGCGCTCAGCGCATCAACATTGTCGCACGGCTTTACGGACTCGTCCCAGCGATCCTCAAAGTCGTTGTCGATCACGACAGCGGGAACGCTCTTTCCGCTCGCCACGGTGCAGGTGGTAATCGCCACAACCTTGCCGGAAACGGACGCATGAACCGGCGCGGAAATGAATCCCTGAGCCTCTCCGATGATCTGGCCCATGTTTACCGTCTGACCCACCTTCACGCAGCACACCGCAGGTGCGCCGGCGTGTTGAGCCATCGCAATCATCACACGAGCCGGGGCGGCCGCGTTCACGATCTGCTGGGATTGGGTTGCATTCTTGCCATTGCCAATCTCGCGGGGATGGACGCCTCCGCCAAATGTCTGGGTAGTAGCCACAGACAAGTTCCTCCCTTCGCTTTTCAAGATGACGTGTCTGAGACATGCCATGGACTTGAATGAAATGTCAGGAGTCATTATAGCATAGAAATGCTAAAATGAAAACAGAGTTTCCACTTTTCTTCATCGTTAGTTTTTTCTCTAACCAGTGTTTCCCTATGTTTCGTTCGTTTTCTGCCGTCTGTCGGCACTTTTCGCCGCGCTTTTTCGAAAAGAAAACCACGTTTTTCTTCACAAACCGCAAAGCGGGTCGAGCCCGCCTTTACCTCCGTCAAATTCTGCCAGGCATCAGGCTCTCGCTTACATGGATGATTTTACGCAATTTCCCGCGCATCAAAAAAAGACCGCCGGTCTGTTTTACATCCGGCGATCCTCTCGCTTTGACTTGAGATCAGAGCAGAATGCATACCATTCCGCCGTTCCCTTCGTTGATGATCTTTTCAAGCGTCTGCTGAACCTTGAGCTGTGTGTCCTCCGGCATGTGCATCAGTTTGTTGGAAAGCCCTTCCCGCACCAGATCGGAAAGCGGCTTGCCGAACAGATTGCTCTGCCAGAGCTTCTGCGGATCCTGCTCGAACCCTTCCATGAGATACCGCAGCATTTCTTCGGACTGCTGCTCCGTGCCGACGACCGGCGAAACCTCGGTCTGGATATCCACGCGGATCAGATGCAGGCTCGGCGCGCTTGCTCGCAGACGAACGCCGAATTTTCCGCCCTTCCCCATGATTTCCGGCTCCTGAAGCGTCAATTCGTCAAGCTGCGGCGGCACCAGCCCATACCCCGTTTCCCGAACGGATTGCAGCGCCTGCGCCACATGGTCGTATTCCTTTTTTGCCGCGACCAATTCCCGCAGCAGCGCCAACAGATGCGCGTCGCTTCGAATCTCGGTGCCGCATTGTTCCGCCAGCACCTGATTAAACAGTCCTTCCTTGAGCACCATCTGCATGCCGACGCAGCCGCTTCCGTGGTCAACGCTTCGAACGGCCACATCGTCCAGATACTCGTTCTGTCTGAGCGCCTGCGTGAAGGCGTCGGCTTCTCCAATCCGGAGCGTTCCCGCGACCGATTGCTGTAAGCTGTCCATCAGGCTCTTGACGAGCCAATGCGTTTCATCCAGCGCGCCGAGCCATTCCGGCGTTTGAATGTTCATTTGAACCACGGGGAATTGTCCGAGCACCTGCTCCAGCAGGCCGCGAATGTCCTCTTCGTCCATTTCCTCCACGTTCATGGCGACCACGGGAACCGCATAATCCTCTTCGAGCGCCTTTCGTAGGCTTTGCGTCTTGGTTGTCGCCGCGTTTTGCGTGTTCAGGATGATCGCAAACGGTTTTCCGAGGCTTTTTAGTTCCGCAATCACGCGCGCCTCTGCCGGAATATATGCCGTGCGCGGCAAATCGGTCACGCTGCCGTCCGTCGTTACCACCAGGCCGATGGTCGAATGTTCGGTGATGACCTTCTGCGTCCCCAATTCGGCCGCGCGCTCGAAGGGCATCTCCTCGTCGGCCCACGGTGTGCGAACCATTCGCAGCGCTTCGCCCTCCGTCGTGCCCAGCGCGCCTTCCACCATGTAGCCGACGCTGTCAACAAAGCGCAGGCGAACATGGTTGTCGCTGGGCAGTGCGATATCCACCGCCTCCGACGGAATAAACGCCGGTTTGGTCGTCATCACGGTGCGCCCCGACCCGCTTTGAGGCAGGTCGTCCTGTGCGCGCGCCCGGATATGCGCGTTTTCAATGGCCGGAATGATCATTTTTTCCATCAACCGGCGAATAAAGGTCGATTTGCCTGTCCGCACGGGGCCGACAACGCCGACATAAACATCGCCCTGTGTTCGCTGGGCGATATCCTGATAAAGGTCATACGCTTGCATAACATCCCTCCCTGCCGTCATGCCAGCGTATGCGCCCTGTCCGCCCGTTATTACGCATCCTGCGACGGCATTTCAAGCGTAATGGTCAATTCAAGCTCCTCTCCTGCGGGAATCGCATCCTGCAGCGTCAGCTTTTCCAGACCGGGGATTCGATAGACCGTCAGTGCCACCACGTCTCCGGCCGCATGCGCCGCCAGCCGGTTGGTCAAATCGGTATGGAGTGTTATCCGTTTGCCATCCATCCGAATAATGATGTCGTTTGGCTTGATCCCGGCTTTTTCTGCCGCGCTTCCCGGAGAAACCGAGCTGACATAGACACCGGCCGGAATAAAACCGACGGTCGGTTTGTCGCTTCCGCGGATGGTTATGACGGAAATGCCGAGCTTCGGGCGCGTCACCCTGCCGTATTGGATGATGCTGTTTACGACCGGCTGAACAACGTCCACCGGAATGGCCATCGCAATGCCCTCGATGGAGGCCACGTCGTCCTTCCCGTTCGAGCTGAATTTGAGAGACGGAACGCCAATCAGCTCGCCGCGTGTATTAAACAGACCGCCGCCGCTGTTTCCCGAATTGATCGCCGCGTCGGTTTGCAGCATTTTGACGATGGATGATCCCTCCAATTCCCGGTTCAGCGCCGAAACAACGCCGACCGTCACCGTATCCGCAAATTGCTTGCCCAGCGGATTGCCGATGACGATGGCCCAGTCGCCGACGCGAACCTGCGCGATATCCCCCATCTTGACGGCTGGCAGATGAACGTCCTCCATCACGCGCAGAACGGCCAAATCCGTCAGCTCGTCATAACCGACGATCTCCGTTTTCAAATACCGTCCCTGACTGAGCACCTGCACGTCGTTTGCGCCTTCAATCACGTGGTAATTGGTCACCACATGCCCCTGCGTCGTCACCACAACGCCGGAGCCCGTCGCCTGCTCAATCAATTCCGTTTGCCCGCTAATCATATTGAACGTATTCGCCCGGTTGCTCACGCCGACAACGCAGGGCATCACCGTCTGCACAACGTCCGCAAACGGGCTTTTCGCTCCTTCCAGCGTCTGAACATATTCTCCCTGCGCGTAAACGCTTTCGGCAGGCTGCGCGTCCGCGCCGGCAATCGCCACAATTTCAATCGCCAGCACAAGCCCCAGCGCCGTGAACGCCATTTTTCGGAGCACTTCCCTTTGATCCATCCCGCTCACCTCGCAGGTAGTTTCCCCGAATTTCTGTTTTTTCACGCACAGACCCGCGTATCTTTTCACTTGGATCACAAAAACGCCCCGTCACCATGACAGGGCGCTCGTTTGTTGACATAAGCAAACTTGGCTTGGATAGCAAAATCAAGAAATTCACAGATTCTTTCATTTGCAGGAAGGGCTATTCTCCCCCCGTAAGGGGGGAGAATAGCTTATTGTCCACAGTCTGCCCTCCATCACCATGACAGGGCGTTTTGAGGCCGTTATTTCAGGGAGACAATGGTTACGCCGGTTTCGCCTTCGCCGTACCGGCCGAGGCGGAAGCTGCTCACGCACGGATGGCGGCGCAGGCAATCCTGTATGCCGGCGCGCAGAACGCCGGTTCCGTTTCCGTGAATGATGCTGACCTCGCCGAGCGAGGAGAGCATCGCGTCGTCGATGAATTTCTCGACCTCGGGAATCGCTTCATCCAGCGCCATGCCGCGCACATCCAGCTCCTGCCGAACGGCTCGCGTGGTGATATCCACCCGGGCTTCCCGCATGGATTTCTTGCGTTCCAGCTTTTTTTGCTCCTTTTTGACGAGCTGCTGCGTCGCCGTCAGCGTTCGCAGATCGGAAAGCGGCGCGCGCATTTTCATCATGCCGACCTTGAGCTGCACGTAGCCCTTGCTGTCCGCAGGCGCAACGATCGTCGCGTCCACATCCATGGAGGCGATGTGCACCATATCGCCCGCCTTGACGCTCTTTGGAATTTCGCCGCCCACTTCCTTCTTGTCGGCCAATTCGTCCTGCGCCTTTTCCATCTGTTTTTTGACCTTTTGAATTTCGTGCTCCTGCGCGCCGCCCGCTTTTTTCATGGCGCGAAGCTCGGCGATCATGGCCTCCGACTCCCGCTTGGCGTTCTCGACGATGCGCTTGGCCTCTTCCTTCGCCTTTCGGATGGATTTTTCACGCTGATCTTCGAGCTTTTTCCGCTCTGCTTCCGCCTGATCGCGGATGGAGATCATCTCGTTGCGCGCCTGCTCGGCCAGTTCGCGCTCCTTCTTGGCCACCTGACGGTGGTATTCGGCGTTAGCAATCACGTCCTCAAAGCGAACCTGCTCCTTGGAAAGCAGCTCCTTCGCCCTGCCGATGATAAATTCCGGCAGGCCGAGCTTCCGCGAAATTTCAAATGCATTGGATTTTCCGGGGATGCCGATGGACAAGCGATACGTCGGTCTGAGCGTCGCCACGTCGAATTCAACGGAAGCGTTTTCAACGTTCGGCGTGGTCAGCGCATATTCCTTCAGTTCACTGTAATGCGTCGTGGCCACCGTGCGCGTATGCATATCCAGCAGGGTGGAGAGCACCGCCTGCGCCAGCGCCGCGCCCTCCGTCGGATCTGTGCCCGCGCCAAGCTCGTCAAAGAGCACGAGCGAATCCGGGGTCACACTTTGGAGGATCGAGACAATGTTCGTCATGTGACCCGAAAAGGTGGAAAGCGACTGTTCGATGGACTGCTCGTCGCCGATGTCCGCGAAAACGTCATCAAAAACAGCCAGCTCCGTGCCGTATTCCGCCGGAATCTGCAAGCCGGACTGCGCCATCAGCGTAAACAGACCCGTGGTCTTTAGCGTCACCGTTTTGCCGCCCGTGTTCGGGCCGGTGATAATCAGCGTCGTAAAGTCGCTTCCCAGCCGGATATCCAGCGGCACGACCCTCTGCGGATCAATCAGCGGATGGCGGCCGCGCACAATGTTCAGCCGCCCCTCACAGTTGATCTTGGGCATGCATCCGTTCATCTGCTTGGCCAGCGACGCTTTGGCAAACGCAAAATCCAACTGAGCGAGGATCGCCAGATTATCCGAGATGGCGTCCGCTTCCGGCGCAATTTGCGCGGAAAGTGTCCGGAGAATCTTCTCGATCTCCACCTTTTCCGCCGAAATCAACTGCTTCAGCTCGTTGCCGATTTCGACGACGGACATCGGCTCGATGAACACCGTCGCGCCGGTTGAGGATTGATCGTGCACAATGCCCGGCACCATCGAGCGGTATTCCTGCCGAACCGGCAGAACATAACGATCCGCGCGCATGGTGATGATGGCGTCCTGCAAATATTTCTGGAAATTCGGGTTGTGAATCATGCCGTTCAACCTCTCGCGAACCCGTTCATTGCACGCGCGCATCTTGCGGCGGATCTGGAACAGCTCGTTGCTCGCGCGATCCGCGATTTCGTCCTCGCTGATGATCGCGTCGGAAATGGCCTGTTCGATGTCCTTGAACGTCGAAAGCCGCGAGGCATTCGCGCTCATCAGCGGCGTATCCTGCCTATCCGTCACGATGGCCTCGCGCGCGGCGCGGGCAGCACGCAGGCTTGCGCCGATTTCCATCAATGCGCGCGGCGAAAGAGACGAACCGATCTGCGCCAGATGCAGCGAAGCGTGCACATCTGAAAACGAGAGCATCGGCGTACCGCCCAAATAGGAAAGCAGGCTGTGCGCTTCCTCCGTCTCCTGCTGCATGCGCAAAACGTCCTCCAATCGGTTGGACGGCGTTAAAGCGTCGCACAGCGCCCGCCCCATGTCGGAAACACAGTATTGCGCAAGCTGCGCACGGATTTTTGTAAATTCAAGCACACGTAAAGAACGTTCGTTCATGGATTTCTCCTTTTTTGCGCGATTAGAAAATGGCGTAAAGCCGCCCACGTGGGCAGGATGTCGACGCTCTGCGATTTTCGAAAAAGGCGGATTCAACCCGCTTTTTACTGAACGCCGCGCAGAAGCTGCCCCGCCGTCGCGGATGGCGTCTTGCAGCTTCCACCAGACCAGGATCACGGTGGCATCGGCGGCGGCTTCCAGGGCCGCGTCGCTCAGCCAAACCGATTTCTTCTTCCAAGGGGCGGCGGGACAGCGAAACAGAGCCGTTTCCTCCTCCGGCGGGGCCAGGAGGAGAGCCAGAAAGACAAAGTCATAGTTCAGCGTCAGCTGGGCGGCTTTGCCATAGCGCTCCCCCAAGGTCTTGCACAGGCCGCAGTATACGGCCCGATACCGCGCCTGCTCCTCCGGGGGCAGAACGGCGGTGACCGCTCTTACATACCCGAACACGCCCGCACGATCTCCACCACATGGAAGCGCAGGCCATCGACCCGCTTCATGTGCCGGTCCCAGGCCACGGCCACGAGCACACCGGCCACAAAGCCGATGCCCGCGCACAAGGCCCGGAGCATCTCGTTGCCGCCGAAGGGCAGAAACGATGACACGCCGTAAAAGACCAGCGCCAGCACCAGGGGCAGGATATAGACGATGGCGGCGGTCTTGAAGAAGGTGGCGTTCTCGCTGCACACCCGCACCATGTCGCCGGGCTTGGCCTCGGCGTCGTTGTAGGCGCCGGGAGCCACCACCTTCAGCGTGCGAGAGGGGGTGAAGCGCGAACCGGAAGCGGAGGCAG
>OLOH01001259.1_pt1 | contig 14738 bp, 12 predicted proteins | sample 1673221 | NCBI WGS metagenome assembly OLOH01 (sample SAMEA3136767, study PRJEB25190) | human gut metagenome
TCCTGATTGGGACACTCCACCTGGAAGCTTCCCAAAAGCCTGTGCAGCTTATTGATGGACGCGTCGATGATGGGAACACTCTCCCGCAGCGCCCGGTACAGAGCCCGTTCCCCCGGGCCTGGGGGAACACCCCTGCTCAGACGGAAAGACTCTTCCGGGCGGGTCTGCACACTGAGCGCCGCCGTCTGTTCCTTCTTTCGGAATCCCAGCATCGTTTCCTCCTTTCTGGAAGCAGGAAGGAAAACCTGCTTCCATCCCCCCCTAAAAAACGAGAAAAAGTTGTCCTCTAGAGGACAACTTTCTGAAGAAAAAAATCTTTCACTTTTTAATTTTATCTTACTTTACCCCCCGCTGTCTTGATTTCTAAAAACCTGTAGTGTAAGATAAAATAGAAAGATAGAGATCCGGTATCGCAAAGCCGATAAAATACACTCCGCCCCAGGTCCTAACTTGGAAACGGCGGCACGGGAAAGGAATGGAACCTCTATGCCTGACTATTACAATTACAACCAAAATTCTAGCCAGCAGCCCATGTACAACCCGCCCCAATATCAGCCCCAGGCGGGAATGGACCCCCCTCCCGGCTACGTACAGAAAAGCCGTATGGCAGCAGGTATTCTGGCCATCCTGCTGGGCACGTATGGAATCCACAGTTTTTATCTGGGAAACACCTCTCGGGGGTTGATGCAGCTGCTGCTCACACTGTTCACCTGTGGCATTGGCGCCATCATCATGTTCATTTGGGGTATCGTAGATGGGGTACGCATTTTGGACGGCCGCATCAACACCGATGCCAACGGCGTATTCTTAAAAGATTAAACCATCTGCGTAAAGGAGAACTGTTATGACTGATTTTGAGAATAACGAGATGCAAAACCCGCAGGCTCCCGATCAGCAGCCTGCGCCGATTCCTCAGCCTCAGGAACAGCCTACCCAGGCCGCTCCTGCAGAAGCTCCCCAGCAGGCGGGGCCTGTACAGGCTGAAGCCGCACAGGGGGCTGCTCCCCAGTCCGCTTCCGCTGAGAGATCCGTGCCCCATCTGACGCTGGACCCCAACGAGGAGGAACCCTTCCAGGGAAATCCTTTCCAGTCCCCGGAGCCCCCTCGCGCTCCGGAACCCCCTCAGCCGGAACCGGAATATCAGCAGCCTCCCCAGTATGAGACACCTCCTCAGTATGGTGCGCCTCAATACGGTGCCCCCCAGTACCAGCCTCCGCAGTATACTCAACCCCCTCAGCAGAATTACTACCAGCCCCAATACAATGTGCCCCCCGCCGGCTATGCACAGAAGAGCCGTTTGGCGGCAGGCCTGCTGGGTATCCTGCTGGGCAGCTTGGGCATCCACAATTTCTACTTAGGCTTCACCACCCGCGGGGTGGTCCAACTGCTGGTGTCTTTGATCGGCGGTGTTATCACCTGCGGTCTGGCCACATTGGCAATCGGAATCTGGGGATTTGTAGAAGGCGTACTTTTGCTCTCCGCCTCCCCCTCCCGTATGTACGACGGTCATGGCGTCATACTGCGAGACTGAAATGTGACACACGCAAAAAGACCACAAGCTTCTTCGCTTGTGGTCTTTTTTTGCACCCTTTTAAAGGCTGTTCTTTAAATTGTTGTCAAGGCTTGCCCGCCACATTACACCGCCGCAAGGCCAAAGTGACCAGAGGAATAACCGCCAGCTGCAGTACGATCCCGGGCAGGCAGGTGACAAAGGAATCCTTCACCCACATATTCCAAGTGTATCCGGGAGAAAAAACAAAGGCTTCCAGCAAGCCGCAGAAAACTCGGCCAAGCAGCATGGCCCCCAGCAAAGACACGCTCACATTGAGCACCGGAGGCGTGGACGCCAACAGATAGGTGAGCAGTCCCGCTAAAAACCCGTAAATGGCCAAGTCCCACAATTCCCCTGTGGAGAGCGCCACGGACGGAGCCCCCGGAATAAATTGGGGCAACAATGTGATCAGCAAGCCGCAGGAAAGCCCATAGGCCGGACCGCACAGCATCCCGCACAGGAGGACGGGCAACTCCAATAACAGCAGCACCTGTTCCCCATTTTCCACCCAGCGAAACGCCCAAGGCAGCAGCAATCCCAACCCCACACAGAAAACCGCCAATCCCAAGTCCAGCAGGCAGCGTCTTGTTTTTCCCATACCGCTCTCCCTTCTCCGGCAAAACCGGATGCCCTGCGGGACGGAAAAACTTATCCTTCCCGGCAGGTGATGACCGTCACATCCCGATGAAGCTGCAGCACGGAAGCAGGCACCCAAGGAGTCACTTTTCCGTACAGTGCTTCCTTTAAAATATCCTGTTTGTCTGCACCGGCAATGAGCAAAATCCGTTCCGCTTTTAAAATCGTGCCAATCCCCATGGTGATCGCCTGAGTGGGCACATCTTCTACCCGGCTAAACAACCGGGAATTAGCTTGAATGGTGCTTTCCGTCAGCGCCACAGGATGTACCACAGGAGGGAAACTGTCCGTAGGCTCGTTGAAGCCAATATGCCCGTTGTGACCGATTCCCAAAAGCTGCAAGTCCACCCCGCCAAGGCTTCCCACCAAAGCCTCGTACCGGCGGGACTCCTCCGCCATGTCCTCAGCAGTCCCATTGGGAAGGTAGGTGTTTTCCCGGGAAATATTCACCTGGCTGAACAGGTGGTGATCCATAAAATAGCGATAGCTTTGGGGATTATCTTCCGGCAATCCACAGTATTCGTCCAAGTTCACCGTGCGCACCTGGGAAAAATCCAAACGCCCAGCTTTGTGGGCTTCCACCAATTTTTCATAAGTTCCAATCGGGCTGGACCCTGTGGCCAAGCCCAACACACACCGGGGCTTCAACAACACCTGGGCCGCGATCATTTCTGCAGCCAGGGCGCTCATTTCCCCATAATTTCTCGTTTCCAAAATCCGCATCACAGACGCTTCCTTTCCCGTATTCCTGCCCTCATCTTAGCGCAAGAAATGGGAAAAGTCTATGAATGGGACGCATTTTGATTCTACTTTCTATTTGCTTCCAAAGCTTTTCTGTCCGGAAGCTGTGCCAGCACCACTGCCACAAACACCAATACACACCCGGTGATCTCTTTGGGGGACAAAGGCTGGCTCAGCAGCACCCACCCCGCCAACGCAGCGAATACCGATTCCAGACTCATGATCAGGGAAGCAACTGTGGGGTTGACCGTCCGCTGGCCTATGATCTGCAATGTGTACCCCACTCCGCTGGAGATCAAACCCGTATACAAAAGGGGAATCCAAGCGGAAAAAATGTCGGAAAGGGTAAATGTTTCCAAGAAAAAGGCAAGCACAAAGGAAAGCACCCCTGACACAAAAAATTGCACGCAGGAGAGCTTTATCCCGTCCACATCCCCAGGGACAGACCCGATCACCAAAATATGCAGTGAAAATAGCACCGCGCTGCCGATCACCAGCAAGTCTCCTGAGGCGATCCCTTCCCCGCCTTTGACGCTGAGAAGATAGGCCCCCACCAAGGCAAGCACCACGCCAGCCCACACTTTCACTCCAGGCCGCCGTCCCAAAAAGATGCCCAGCACAGGAACAATAACAATGTACAGAGCGGTCAAAAAGCCCGCCTTTCCTGCGGAAGCTGTTTGCAGTCCAGCTTGCTGCAAAAGACTGGCGCTTGCCAAAAGCACTCCGCAGGCGCTGCCCCACAGGAAAAGCTTTTTCCTCGCAGCCTTGGGGGAAAAATTCTTTTCTCCTTCAGGCTGGCCTTTCCGCAGCCGGGAAGCAAAGGCGATCACGGGAAGCAATGCCACGCCGCCAATATAATTCCGCGCCCCGTTAAAAGCGCATGGGCCCAAATAATCCATTCCAACAGTTTGGGCCACAAACGCCACACCCCAGATCAGCGCGGTAAGCAGCAACAAGGCTGCGCCCCGGAATTGACTTTTCTCACGTCCCATCAGTAATTTGTTCCTCACTTTCCGCTTTTCCGGTATCCCTGGTAAGATTCTTCATCCAGTTATACCGGTTGATCTTCACGATCGCCACAAAGCATTTCAAAATCTGATCGCATTTCAGGCAGGCGAACACCACCCAGGGAGGCGCTCCCAGCCACATGGAAAGCAGCGCCGAGGGGATCACCACCAAAAACACGAAGATGCTGTCATTTTTAAATACAAACGCAATGTCCCCGCCGGATTTCACCAATCCAAACAGGCAGGCGGCCTGGTAACAGGTGCCGATAATGGTGACGGAGATCACGTTGATAAACTGCCTGGAATATTCCTGGGCTTCCGGACTGGCACTGTACAGGGAAATAAACCCGTCCCGGGCCAGAAACACCAACGCACCGGAGATCAACCCCACAAACAGGAAGATCATCTGCACTGTCTTGGAGTACTCCTTCATCTTGTCGTACAGGCCGGCTCCCACTGTTTTTCCGGTGATGATGCCCACGGCAGAGGAAAGTCCGTTCATCCACACATAAATGAGGTTGTGCAGCATTCCGGTAATGCTGGCGGCCGCAATGACCCCAGCGCTGTAATACCCCAATATTTTCGTGTTGGCAAGCATGTTTACCGACCAGACTACCTGGCCGCCGATCACCGGCAGCCCATAGCGGATAAAATCCTTGAGAAGCTGACGGTCGGTATGAAATAGATCCCGCAAACCGAAGCCCAACTTTTTATCCACGAAAAACACATATCCCACGCTGGCACACATTTCCATGATCCGGGAAATCAAAGTGGCCACAGCAGCACCCCGCACACCCATGGCCGGGAATCCCAAATGTCCAAAAATGAACACATAGTTTAAACTCACATTGACAACCAGGGACATGAGCGAGATGTAAAGACCGATCCGGGCGGTTTCCACGCTGCGCATAGCGGCAATCATCACCTGAGAGATGGAAAAGAACAGATAGGTAAAGCCCACGATCTGTACATAGGCCGCACCCTCTTGGATCACCCCCGGTTCCTGTGTAAACGCGCGGATCATCCATTCCGGAAAAGCCACCGCCACCAAAGACATCAGAATACCCACCGCCAAGGCAAATTTCACCCCGATGGACACCACTTTCCGGATACTCTCCCGGTCCTTCCTGCCCCAATACTGGGCTGCCAGAATGAGGATGGCGCCTTCAATGCCGCCCACAAACATTTGCAGCACCGACTGAAGCTGTCCGCCAACATACACTCCCGAGATGGCATCGTCGCCCAGCGAGCCGATCATCACGTTGTCGGCAAAGCTCACCGCAAACGTCACCAGATTTTGCAGTGAAATAGGTACTGCCAACGTGACAAGAGACCGGTAAAAAGACCGGTCTTTCGTAAATACAGACATGTTCTCCGCCCCTTTTTTCCAAAGGAAAAATCTACCGCCTATTGCGGTCAGAACCCATTATACACGAGCCTTTTCCAAGTGTAAAGACCGATTCCCCCAGGTTTCCCCAAGAATCCCCCCACAGAGATGCAAAAAAAGGCATGGCCGAAAGCCACGCCTTTTTTATCTTGACAAGAGATGCCTTTCCCCTTACGCCGCGGAGGAAGAACTCTGGGAACTGGAGCTTTCCGAAGAAGATTCCGCCTGACTGCTGGAGGTTTCCGAAGAAGAACTAGCGGAAGACTCGCTGTCGCTGGAAGAGGAAGAACTGTCCGAAGAAGCCGCATCCGCTTCGTCCGGCAGCGGTGTACCGTCCTCCCGCAAAGCGCCTTCAGCAAACAACGCTGCCTGGGTAGAGGGATCGGCAATCCCGGTGGCCTCCAACCCGTTGGCGGTCTGGAAACTGCTGACACACCCGGCGGTGGTAGCGCCATAATGGCCATCGTACTCTTCCGTCAAATATCCCAGCTCCGCCAAACGCTTTTGAAGCGCCAGCACGGCGTCCCCTTGATCCCCTTCTTCCAGAGTATCGTATTTGGACTGAGCTTCCAAAGCAGAGCTTACTTCGCTTTCAATATCCTTCGTAGGATCCTTTACCTGGGTGGAATTCTCTTCCAACAATTCCGGGAACGCAGCGGCGCTGATTTCATACGCTGTTTCCACAATGGTGCGGCCCTGCCACTCCATCAAGGAAGTGTCCATCTCCACCACTTTATCCTGCTTTACCGCTTGGAAATCGGCAAAGCGGCTGTCGTTTTCGATCTCAGATTTCAAACCCGGGGCGCAGAAAATCACATTGGGATTGGCAATGCGCAGGGTATCAAAATCATAGGTTCCGTCAGTCAAACTGTCGAAAACATTGGTCACACCGGCATAGGACATGATGGTGCTTCCAAACATATCCCCCGTAACCGCTTTGCTGTCAAGGTCGTACAAGTAGCAAGCCGTTGTCACTGTATCCTTTGGCACGATCCGGTTGATGTTATCCAGGGTGATGAAAATATCCTGGGCTGTGGAAATGCCCTCGTCATAACCGGAACCTCCGCCCATAAACGCGGAAGACACCTGGGAATAAAGCCGTTCAAAATCTTCCCGGTCCGTAGCAGGATCCACCGAAAGCACAGTGAGTCCCGCATCCTCCAAGTCGCCCTGGACAGCGTTAGAAGTAGAATCCAGCAATACCAAGTCCGGCTGCAGCCCCTGGATGGCGCTCACATCCTGGGCAGAGACCTTGTCCAGTTCTTCCAGCCCGCTCTGGGTGCATTCCTCGCTGGCGCCCACCAGTTGTGTCTCGCAGTCCAAAGCCAAGAGCACATCCGCCAGACTGGGAGAAAGCACCACAGCTCTCTGAGGCCGGGAGGAAATGGTGACGCCATTGACTTCCACAGGGAACTCGCCGGTAGCTGTCACACCGGATACCAAATTATCCATTTGAGAGCATCCGGCAAAAGCTCCCAGAGACAGAAGCACGACCATCAATAAAGCTAAAACACGCCATAAAGCGTTACTTTTGCGTAACATTGTAAGACCCCTTCCTTTTAAGATGACATTGCCCGCCAAAAAGCAGCAGGCTGGTCCATCATTCCTGGATGATCGCTTTTATTTTACCCTGAGAGCCTAACCATGTCAACTCCCCCGAAAAAACCTTGACATTTTTCCAGTTCCAAAGTACAATAAAATGCACATGGTTTTTCGCAGCCACACTGTATTTCCGGTTCAAGGGGATTTCAAAGTTTGCATATTCTAAGAGCTTTTCTCAATGGATTCAAAAACAGTAAAATTTGCGAAATATGTTTTTTTAATCTCTTTAACGGGATATTATACATGGAGACGTATCGAAGTGGTCGTAACGAGAACGACTCGAAATCGTTTTGTCGGTGATGAGCCGGCACGTGGGTTCGAATCCCACCGTCTCCGCCAGCAGCGTGACGCTGCACCCAGAACGCGCACTTCACCTTTGTGGAGTGCGCGAATTTTTATGCCCGCGCTTGTTCCAGGTATCTATTTTGCCAGCGTTCCCCATAGAAAACCGCACTCAGTTGTTCTGGGTGCGGTTTTTCTTTTACCTATTTAATTAGTTGTTTTCGAAGCAGTTACCGCGCCATTGCCAGTACCTGGAAAATCGAAACTAGAAAAGAACCAGGGCTGGAAATAGCACTGGGCCTGTGCTATAATCAATACGTTGTATAAAAAAGAAGGAACCGTTTCTTTGACGATTCCCGGTTGCAAGAAATTTGCCATGCAGTGAAACAAGAAGCTGCACGCAATCCGAAATAGATGGAAAAGGGAAAGGAGTCACGTATGCCCTGTACAACGATTTTGGTCGGCAAGAAAGCCAGCCACGACAACTCAACGATCATCGCCCGCAATGATGACGGCGGATTTGAAGCCAAGCGCCTTTTGACTCACCCGGCCAGGGAGAAGGCTACCACGTACAAAACTGTCATCTCTCACCTGACAGTGGAACTTCCGGGGAACGCCCTGCGTTATACCGACTGCCCCAACGTGACAAAGACCAATGGCGTATGGCCCGCCTGCGGCATCAATGAGGCCAACGTGGCCATGACCGCCACGGAGACGATCACCAGCAATGCCCGGGTTATCGGTGCGGACCCTTATGTCCGGTATCAGAAAAAGAAAAACCGCAACGCCAAAGAGGTTCCCGGCGGAATTGGCGAAGAGGACCTGGTGACCCTGGTGCTTCCTTATATTCACTCTGCACGGGAAGGCGTGCTTCGCACCGGCGCGCTGCTGGAACAGTATGGCACCTATGAACCCAATGGCATGGCATTTGCAGACGCCAATGAAGTCTGGTGGCTGGAAACCATCGGCGGCCATCACTGGATTGCCAGACGGGTGCCGGATGATCGCGTGGTCATCATGCCCAACCAGTTTGGCCTGGATCATTTTGACTTTGCGGACGCTTATGGGGAGCAGAAAGAACACCTTTGCTCCAAGGATCTGCAGGAGTTCGTGGAAAAGTACCACCTGGCCCTGGATACGGGCGCGGATTTCAACCCCAGACTGGCATTTGGTTCTCATTCCGACGCTGACCATATTTACAATACGCCCCGCGCCTGGTTCATGGCCCGGTATTTCCTGCCCCGCACTTACAAGTGGGACGGAGATAACGCAGACTTTACCCCGGAGAGCAACGACATTCCTTGGTCTTTTGTGCCGGAGCGCAAGGTGACGGTGGAGGATGTGCGATATTTGCTGGGGTCCTATTACCAGGGAACAGCCTACAATCCCTACGACAAGAACGCTGCGTGCAAGGGGAAGTACCGCACCATTGGCGTACCCAACAGCGATGTTTGCGGAATCATGCAGATTCGCGGCGATTTGCCGGAGGCAATTCAGGGTGTGGAGTGGCTGTCCATGGGCGGCAGCGGCTTCACGGCCTGCTTCCCGGTATACGCCAATGTAACGGAGTTCCCCAAGTACCTCAGCGGTACTACGGATACGGTTTCCACAGACAGCATGTACTGGCACAGCCGGCTCATTGCCGCGCTGACAGACGCCCATTTCGGAAATGCCCTGTTATTTGACGAGCGGTATGTGAATGCCGTGATGAATCGAGGACAGCAGTTCCTATACGAGTACGATGAGAAGATCCGGCAGGGTGAGCCTGTTGAGATCCTGAAGGAAGCCAACAGCAAAATCGCCAACATGGTGAAAGAAGAGTCGGACAAAGCCCTTTCCCAGATTCTCAAAAACGCCTCCGAGCACATGAAGATCCGTTATCACAGAGGAGATAACTAAGCAAACGATCTTAGGAAAAAACAGGGCCGAGGGAATCATTTGGTTCTCTCAGTCCTGTTTTCTTTCCCTTCAGCTGGTATTCTCTCCCTTACGCCGCAACTCCCCCGGCAAACGTCAAGGCCACTTTCGGTTCGGCAATCGTGTCGCAGCTTGCTTCGCTGCGGATCTGCCGCGGAACATCACTCCCCAGAAGAATCCTCCTCTACCTCAGACGCTTCATTGGATTCCGGTTGGCTGGTGACAGTTTTCCCTGTTTTGTCACCGTTTTCGTCCAGGTAGATCCACCGAATAGTGTACTCTTTCCCCACTAGGTTCCCCACATTGGTGACGTAGTCCTCCAGCAGGGACTGGGCCCGCTGCTGGGCGTTGGCCAGCAACACTGTATCGCCTGCGGCGGTCTCCTGAAGCTTGGTCTGGGCAGCGTCAAAGGCGGCCACTTCATCCTCCGCGTTGATGCTGGCAGAACCGTCCGCCACAATAAAGGAGTCCTCTGTCAGAGAGCTGGAGTCCACCTTGCAGCTCAGCACCTTGGCGGCGGGCAGGGTGATGGTCACCTGGGTGTCTTTCACCTCCACAGTCACCTGGGAGACATCCACCCCCAGGGTCACCACTCCGCTGTACTCGATCCAGAACTGCTTGTCCTTCTGCCAGAATAGGAAGCCCTCCGCATCCTCCTCCTTGAACTTGGCCACGTTGTGATAGTAGCAATCCATCACCGCCAGCTCACAGATGGCCTTCATCTGGGACACTTCCGGCTCCATGTCCGGAGCTTTGGGTTTTCCACCTCCACAAGATGCCAGAGAGAGGGTCAGAAGCAACGCCAAAAAACAAGATGCTATTTTTTTCATGGTCTTCCTCCTCACTCCACCACCAAGGTGTACTCCGTGTCCGCCTGGTCCACGATGGGCTTCACCAGGGCGGTCAGGACGTTTTTGGCGTTCTGCTCCGCCAGGTCGTAGATGGCCTGCTGCTCCTGGCTCTCCTTCTCCACATCCGCCTCACAGGCCTTGTAGGCTGTTTCCGTCACGGTGGAGGTGTTCAGCTTCTGGTTGTAGAAGATAAAGTCCAGAGAGGAGATATCCACGTTCACCTCGGTCAACTCCACCGGAGGCATGGTGATGCGAATGGTCTTGGCCTCCTCGTCCAGGTCGATCCCCACCTGCTCGAAGTCGATGCCCGCATTCACCTTGGCTTCGTAGGACACGTAGTAGTCCACCGACTCTGGATTGTCCTGATTCATCACCTGGGCGATGCCATTATAGACCGCTGTAAAGGTGGACAGCTCACTGACGTCAATGATCTCCTGCAGGGTGGACACCGTGATAACCTCAGCCTGCTTTTTGCTGTTTCGGGCGGTGGGAATTACAATAAACGCCATCATCAGCACCACGATCACCAAAACCAGCGCCCCCAGCCCCCACACCGGGACGGAGTAGTTCTTTACCACCACGGATTTCAGCAGGTCCTTTCCCTGCTGCTCCCTTTTTTCCTTCTGTTTTGAACCCATTTTCCCTGCTCCTTTTTCTTTCTAGTGCCAAATGGTCACCCTCATTATACCAGAGGAAGATTCCCCCAACAACAAATAGACGCTATTTTTCGACAAATTACACCGTTCTATTAGGAGTTTCCAGGCCTTCCTAAATCAAAATGTATTTCTACAACTGGGTCATCCACCGCTTTTGCAAAGAAACGCCGGATTCCTATACACCCTCCTTACACCCGATTTTCTAAAATTCAATAAAACCATTTTTAAAAATTTCTATATTCATTGAAACAGAATGTAGTTTCTTTTATAATAATCTTGTATATTTTCCCAGCACTTTTGAGAACCGGAAAATTTAGAGCCATCTATCGAAGCATAACAGAAATGTAGAAATCAAACCTTTTCAGAAAAATGCCTTTCAAAGAGGAGTCCGCCAAGGAAGGGGATTCCCCAAAGGCGCAGCAGGTGATCCATATAGAGGAGTGAGAAAACCATGAAGTTTATTCTAGACGATTTGGAACAACCCAAGGCCGAGCGGATTTTTGTGGACCGGGTGGAGCCACGCCAGGCCTTCTGGCAGGCCTTTTCCACCGCCCAGCAAGGGCTGGAGGAGCCCCTGGTGCTCCACTATTACGGCGTGGGGGGCATGGGAAAAACCTCCCTCCACAGCCAGCTGGAAAAGGAGCTGGGGGAGCGCTGTCCCGGGGCCAAATACGTGGAGCTGGACTTTGACTTTGTGGAGCGGCGAGAGTCCTACCGGGTGATAGGTCTGTTGAAGAAGAAGCTCTCCCAGGCTTACAACTTCCAGTTCCCCCTGTTCGACGTGGCCTGCTACACCTTCCTCTGCCGGATCGGAGAGGACGGGGACCAGACGGAGATTCAGTCCTTTGTGGGAGGAAGCCAGGTGCTGAACTTTCTCTGTGATGCCGCCTCCATGATCCCCGGCACCAGCATGATCAGTGGCATCCTGAAGCTGGTGGACGAGGGCGTGGCGGTGGCCCGGAACCTGTTTTCCAACAAGAAACAGCTGCTCCGCTCTTTTGAGACCATGGACATTCGCCAGCTGCGGGACCAGCTGCCGGCGTACTTTGCCTCGGATCTCCGGGCCAACTTAAAGAAGGAAAAGGAGCCCTTTGTGATCTTTCTGGACACCTACGAAAAGCTGGTCAACGAGTTTGCCGGAGTGGGAGAGCCCCTCCAAAGTGACCTGTGGCTTCGGGGACCACAGGGGCTGATTCCCCGGCTGCCCAACACCTTGTGGGTACTGGGAGGCCGGGAAAAGCTGAAATGGCCTGAGCTGGACACACCCGGCACCTGGGACAACGTGCTGCACCAGTACCTGCTGGGGGCCTTGGCGGACAGCGATGCCCAGGAATTTCTCCAGTCAGCCGGTGTGGAAAACAAAGCCGTCCGAAAACGGATCTGCGCCCTCAGCGACGGCCTGCCTGTGAGCCTGGATCTGTACCTGGAACAGTACCTGCGGGAGGGCACGGTAACCGACACCATGCCTTCCGCCCTTCACGAGCGGGTGGTACGATATATGTCCGAGGAGGAAAAGACCGCCTGCTACCTGCTGGCGGCCTTGGGCCAGTGGACCCAGGAGGAGGCACTGGCCTTTGCCAAACGGGCCGGAGTGGCCCTCTCCCCCACGCTGCTGGAACGGCTGTGCGGATTTTCCTTCATCCTCACCCAGGACGGCATCACCTTCTACCTGATGCGCAAGGTGGGCGAGGTGCTGAGGCAGCACTGCCCCGCCTCCCTCAGCCGCGCCCTGGCAGCCCGGAAGCCTGCCCCGATAGAGGACTCCCCCACCCCTGCCCTGAACTTTGACAACGCCCCGGAAAAGTATGTTAGTCTCACGCTGCAAACTTTCCAAAGCGAGGAAGCCTGTGTGGACTGGGTCTTGGCTGAGCTGGATGATCCCCTGATGGACCTCTGGAAACGGCTGGACCTGGACACCTACTTTGCCGTGATTGGCCTGCTCAAAGAGCGGGCCATCCAGAGTTGGCCGGGCGGCGTCCTGGAAGCCCTGGTGGAGGGCTACAACGGCATCGGCCTTTATCATGCCGCTCATCCGGAGCAAAGCCAAGCCATTCTGGAGAAGGTCCTGCAGCAGCTGAAACAGCTGGACAACCTGCCGGTCCTGTATACCGTGCTGAAGCAATACCAGTACGTAACATTCTATCGTTTGAATCTGATGGACTTCGTGAAACAGGCGGAGCCTCTCTGGAACCTGTTTCAGCAAAGGGGAAACAACGCCTACGCTGCCCGGACCGCCCAGCAGCTGGAAGAAGCCTACGAAATGATGGATCTTCCCCAGAAGGCGCAAGCTTGGCACCAGCAAGCGTCACAGGAGCAAGCTCCCTTGCTTGAGGAGCCCGACTCCCTCACTGACCCCCGCCTGATCCAGATTCAGAAGGAGCTGGAAGAGCGCACCCAGGCGGATGCATTCACCCAGGAGAATAAGGACGTCATCTACGCCCTGGTGGAAGAAGGACGCCGGCTGACCCTCCAGATTTACGGTTCTGAAAGCCGGGAGATGTTCCAGTGGTATTCCTTTGAGGAAGGGGTATACTCCAAAACCGGGGATTATCAGTTGGGCCAAAAGGTCACCGGAAAGCTGCGGGAGACCAGTAAACTCTACTATGGAGAGACCAGCGGCAACTATGGGTATTTTCTGTTTCTGGATGGATTGCTCCATTTCACGGCCAGCTGTACTCAGTCAGACTTTTTTGGATGGTCAGACTGTTCCGCCACATTTGCCCAGGCTTATCCTCTGCTGAAAGCACATCTGGGAAGTGACAATGAATTTACCAAGCAAACCTACCTGTTGTGGAAACTCACCGACCTGGAACATGTGTCTTTAGGGGAATACCAGGATCGCCTGTGGGATCTGAAAGAAAAGATCGAAGATCCTGAGGAGGAGGCCAGCGCCTTTCTCCTGGAGTTTCTGGACACCCTGGAATACCTGCCGGAAGAGCTGGAGGATTCCCCTGCGTTGGAAGTGATAGCAGACGTTTTTGGCGGAGAAACCATAGACAGCGGGGAAAAACCTCCTCACCCCCAGCAGGAAGAGTTCGCGTCCGTCTCGGAGAAACTCGTGTCTACTTCAGAAGAACCTGCGCCCATCCCAGAGGAGCCAGAATCACCGGAACCCCAGGTCACCATGGCTCAGATCATCCAGCAGCTGATGGCCGAATACAAACCAATGGATTTCTACACGGCCTTTACCGACATTCCGGAAAAGAAGCTGCGCAACGCCCTGAAAAGCTACGGGGACGACCCCAAGGGGGAATTGGTCCCCTATGTTCTGGCATTATTCGACGCCACGATAACGGGAAACGCCAAAAACGGGTTTCTGCTGTTTACCAGCGGCATCCTGTACCGGGAGTCCGGCTCCAATCAGGGCGGCGTCACCTTGGAGGACCTGGAGCCTTTCACCGCCAAAGGGAAAAATAATCTGATTGTCAACGCCAAGGGCCATTCGGGGCTTGCCTCCTTTGTCTGCCTGAAGCCGGAAAACGTTGCTCAGGTGCTCAACCGTATTCTGGAGGATCTCCAGGCACGGCAATGATCTTATAGTCTTACATCTAAGTGGTATCGTCAGGACGATTCTAACTGACAAGATCCGCTGCAAGGAATAATGATCCAATTTCCCGATAAGCTACCACTCCTCCTGTTTCAAAGCCGGAACTTGTGGTATAATGAAAAACCATATTCCTCTTGCACGGTGAATGGAAACAACAAATGACGAGGACAGAAGATGAAACACATTTTTCTTTTGGAGGATGACGAGACGCTGGGACGCGGCATCGCCATGGCGAACGCCTCGCGTCGCGTGCGACAGCGCGCCGACGAGGTGGCGCCCGGCAACGCCGACGACGGGGTGGCGGTGGTCCTGGAGCGGATGCTCGGCCTGCAGGAGGAGTCGCCCGGGGCGTGAGAACGGGACGTCGTAAGGCATGGCGCATCCAAGACGAGGAGGACACACATGAGCGACAACCAGACCATACGGGACATGCTCGGACGCAGGAGCGTGAGGAACTTCGAGGACCGGCAGGTGGATGAGCAGACGCTCTCCCAGATCATCGAGGCCGGCCAGTACGGCCCATGCCTGAGAAATGGCGTCAATGCGACAGACCGCGCCTT
>OLOH01001262.1_pt1 | contig 14699 bp, 16 predicted proteins | sample 1673221 | NCBI WGS metagenome assembly OLOH01 (sample SAMEA3136767, study PRJEB25190) | human gut metagenome
CTGTGCCGCCGTTCTACTGCTATCGTGCCTGTGATGTAAAGCGGATTCAGGAAGCACTGGACAATGGCTGCGGTTATGACGCACCGGGTAGCTTTGCCGCATGGCTGAGCAAGCAGACCCCGATGCACGCTTATGTCATGCCGGGCAAACGGTATGACATTGGCGATATTAACAGCTATGAGTATGTAAAGAGTGTGTTCTCAAGATAAGTATACAAGGGAGAAAGTAATAATGAAGGAGTTTAAAGATTTGAAAATTGCCGTGGCCGGTACGGGATATGTTGGGCTTTCGCTGGCAGTGTTGCTGGCACAGCACCATCAAGTAACGGCTTTGGATATCGTTCCTGAGAAGGTGGAGATGATCAATAACAAGAAATCTCCGATTCGGGACGAGTACATTGAGAAGTATCTGGCAGAAAAGGAGCTGGATCTGACTGCAACTCTGAATGCCAAGGAAGCGTATTCTGATGCTGATTTTGTAGTCATCGCCGCACCGACAAACTATGATAGCAAGAAGAATTTCTTTGACACCAGTGCGGTGGAAGCTGTCATTAAACTGGTTATCGAATATAACCCGGAAGCCATTATGGTTATCAAGAGCACCATCCCGGTTGGTTATACAGCAAGTGTTCGTGAGAAGTTTCACTGCGACAATATCCTCTTCAGTCCGGAATTTCTACGTGAGAGCAAGGCTCTGTATGACAACCTTTATCCTTCTCGTATCATTGTCGGTACTGATGTAGATAATGCTCGTCTGGTAAAGGCAGCACACACTTTTGCTGAACTTCTGCAGGAAGGTGCTATCAAGGAGAATATTGACACACTGTTTATGGGCTTCACAGAAGCAGAGGCAGTTAAACTGTTTGCCAATACATATCTGGCACTGCGCGTCAGCTACTTCAATGAGCTTGATACCTATGCGGAGATGAAGGGGCTGAACACTCAGCAGATTATCAATGGCGTCTGCCTTGATCCTCGAATTGGTACTCATTATAATAATCCATCCTTTGGATATGGTGGATATTGCCTGCCGAAGGACACCAAGCAGCTGCTGGCCAATTATGCTGATGTGCCGGAGAACCTGATTGAGGCTATCGTTGAAAGTAATAGAACAAGAAAAGACTTCATTGCTGATCGTGTGCTGGAGATTGCTGGTGCTTATGAGGCAAATGACAGCTGGGATGAGAGCAAGGAAAAAGAAGTTGTTGTTGGCGTATACCGCCTGACCATGAAAAGTAACAGCGACAACTTCCGCCAGAGTTCCATTCAGGGTGTCATGAAACGCATCAAAGCCAAAGGTGCAACTGTAATTATTTATGAGCCGACGTTGAAAGATGGCGAGAAGTTCTTCGGTAGCGTAGTAGTTAATGATTTGGACGAGTTTAAGAAGCAGAGTCAGGCCATCATTGCAAACCGTTATGATAAATGCTTGGATGATGTGGAGGAAAAAGTTTATACAAGAGATATTTTCCAGAGGGATTAATGGAGACAATAGAATGGCGCAGAAAGGAGAACGGACAGTGATAAGAATATTACAAGTTGTAAATGACATACATCGCGCTGGGTTGGAAACGATGCAGATATCATGGTAGACATACACAGTTTGTCGAAGTGCTTCCGAATACAGGAACCAGCAGCCGAAATCAGAGTGTTTTAGAATTGACTGGACTGACAAATAGAACCGTTCGAGATTTGAATGATTTTTCATATATCGATCAGGAGATTGATTTTAAGGAAGCGAATGAAAAGATTGGTATAAGTAGAATAGAATCCATTCGGATTTTAGAGGAAATGCTAACAGAGCAGATTGGAATTTGACCGTAAGGATAGTGGAGGATGAACGAATGAATATAGCTATTATATCTCACAGTGCCGGTGGTGGTGGAGCAGAACGTGTGGCTGTTAATTTGGCAAACCATTTATTGAACGAGAACGAGGTGTTTTTCTGTGCCGTACATTCAGATAGAAGGGAATATTATTTGGATCCGAAAGTTCAATATGATTATATAGGAACAGAAAGAAGTGGATTTAGAGGGCAGCTATCTATTGCTATTAATCTGAGAAAATACATAAAGAAAAATAATATAGAAGTCATGATTTCTTTAGATATTTCAGTTGAGGGTATTTTCTTAATTGGCAATAAAAAACTTTTTAAAATATATTCCTTGCGGAATGATCCGACAAAGGTCTTTAATAGTGGGCTTAAAAAGATCCTTAGTAATTTAGTGTATTGGGATGCGGATAAAATCGTATTTCAAACCCCAGATGCCAGAGATTATTTTTGCCAAAAGATCCGTGAACATGGAGTCTTGATTCCAAACCCTGTGAAGAGCGGATTACCCTACTGGAATGAAGAAAACCACCGAAAAGAAGTTGTGGCTGCATGCCGTTTGGCCAAACAAAAGAACCTTTTTATGCTATTGGACGCATACCGTATTGTTTGGGAAAAGCGGCAGGACTATAAACTTTCGATTTACGGAGAAGGGGAGCTGAAGGAAGCCCTTGTGAGGTACGCTGAGCAGTTGGGCATTTCGGAGGCGGTGAAATTTCACGGTTTCTCCAGTGAAATTCACAAAATTATGGCCGGATCGGCTATTTACGTTTCTTCCTCTGACTATGAAGGTATTTCGAATTCCATGTTGGAAGCGTTGGCAATTGGAATTCCGGCGATATGCACGGATTGCCCGGTAGGTGGCGCCAGAATGTATATTCGTGACGGGGAAAATGGTTATTTGATTCCTGTAGGAGATGCGGATGTGATGGCTGATCGTATGCTCGCCTTAATGGAAGACAAAAAACTTGGAGAATCTTTTTCTAAAGAGTCTGTTAAAATTCGTGAAGAACTCACAGACGATAGGATTTTTGGTATGTGGAAAGCGTTGCTGGTTCGATAAGTTTCTCCGTAACTTGATTAAATGCGAGATCAAGCTGGATTGTCTTTGTGAAATTTGAAGCAATCGGAAAAGGAGAATAGAATGGAAATCAGAATTAACAAATCGGCGATTACACAATATTTATTGATATACCTCATGTTCATAATTCCTGGAAGTTGTTTATTTGCAAAGTACTGGACAGGAACTATGAAGTATTTTGTATTACTTATAATATATGCTGCCTTGATTGCTTTTAAGAAAAAATATCAATCTCGGTATTCGATTTGCTTTCTTTTATTATTGTTGTTCTTTACTGTATTTTCTAGATTTTTGATTGGTGGTGTAGGACTTTCTGCGTGGTGTCAGTTTGCTGTATGTATTCTTAGCACACAAATTGCTATTTGTTGTGATAGAAAAAATTTTTTAAATAGATGGATTCAAACTGTTGAATTTTTTGCAGCAATTAGTATTGGGTTTTGGGCCGTCTTTTGTATTGCACCGAATTTAGTCAACCTTTGGCCGGCTCAATCTTTTGATACTCAGGCGCTGGGAACAGCAGGTTGGGAAACATATTGGCATGGTAAAGGAGTACTTCTGTATAGCTACTTGGAAATTCATCCCACAAGAAATTGTGGCATTTTCACTGAACCAGGAGTCTATCAGATTGTTTTGAACATGGCATTGTTTGTGTTACTGTTTTGGAAAGATAAACTCTCTTTTGCAGCGGAAAGACGATATAGAAGATGCTTAAATATAATCTTAATAGGAATTATTACAGCTCAATCGACGACAGGTTATTTGGGATTGATTCTCATCTTGTTTTTCTTTTATTTTACTCATCAAGAATATGAGGTGAGCCGAGTTAAATTTTACTTAATGGGATTGGTTTTTATTGCTCTCGTTGTTTTATTTGTAGATTATGCAACAAGAGCAAATGATAGTATTTTGTATAAACAGATTATCGAAAAACTATTTGGATCTTCTGGTAGCGGTTTTGATGTATCATCGGGGACAGGCCAGTATAGATTAGGAACCATGATGATTAGTCTTGCAACCGTTTTTCAGCATCCATTGGGAGTAGGATATGACGCGTTCTATGCAGCACGAAATGCTTTTGGAAGTGGTTTAGTAGCAGCAAGTCTTTTAGCTTATGCTGCTGTTTATGGGATTATCCCATGGTTGATAGTTCTTGGAATGATATTCACGCCGGTGTTTAGATATCAAAGAAGAGCAGTTGCATTTTTGTATGTTTTGCTTTTTGTAAATACTACTTTGGCACAAACAGATTTGATATATCCGGCATTTTTCATGATTCCAATGTATTTGGTGGCAACTAAGAATATGAGGAGGTGACAATAACCGATGAAGAAAACTCTTATGATATGCTCTAACGAAAATGCGTACTATTTTGATCATGTCCATATTCCGGGATTATCAATTAGAGGACTCTTTAAGAACCACGCTGAGTTCAATAATCCTGTACTCAAATTTCTCAGAAAAGCGAAATCGAGATGGACATGTTTCTTTTATCAGGATTGGTTCGAAAATATTGATTCATATGAAAAAATAATTGTATTAGATGTGGCTTTTTCCTATGATTCTCAACTTCTACGAAATATTGCACAGAAAGCTACGAATTCGAAGTTGTATTTTTATTCCTGGAATATAGCAAAAGATGAATCAAAATTTGAAATTACTTATAATGCGGTAAAGGATTCCGGATTTCAGTTTTATTCATACGATAGAGGAGAGTGCGAAAAGTATGGTTTGAAGTTCAATACAATCATGTATGATCGCACCTTGACTTTGCAGACAGCTCATGAACAATATGATACTTTGTTCCTTGGATATTTAAAAGACAAGAAGGAAGATATTTTATCGTTATACGATATGTTTACTTCTGCAGGATTAACCCCAAGATTTGTTATTGTTAGTAATGGAGAAAGAAAAGAAAAATTTCCATTTGAATATCGAGATGATTATGTAGGGTACTACGATTATTTAAAGATGGTCGGAACCAGTCGTGCCATATTAGATATTGCGCAACAGAAACAAGATGGATATTCGATGAGAGTGATGGAGGCAATCTTTTTTAATAAAAAACTTGTTACAACGAATACTGCGGTTAAACAATCAGTATTTTATGACGAAAATAATATCTTCATTGTTGACTTAAAAACAACTACTGCAGATGAACTTCAAGCTTTCTTTGCAAAGCCTTTTAGAAACTACAGTGACGAAGTTCGAGAATATTATTCCATAGAAGCGTGGGTTGACCGCTTTACCGAGTAGCTTTTGAAAGGAGCAGACTGTGTGGATATAAAGAAAAAAATTCGTAGAAAGATAGAATTATACAATTTTAAGCGAAATCATAGAGGCTTGTATGTCGATGGTTCTTTACAGCTTCGGCTTCCCAAGTATATATCATGCGGTTCCAATATCGCGATAGGAGAGAATAGCAAACTCTTGTGCTGGGATTCTTACAATGGTAAGAAATTTGAGACTTCTCCCTCAATTATAATTGGATCTGGGGTACGTATAACGCGGAACCTGACGATTCAATGTGCCAATAGAGTTCAAATCGGTGATAATGTGCTGATAGCGTCTGATGTTTTCATCATAGATTATAATCATGGAAATTCGCCACTTACAAAGAATTACCGAGATAATCCCTTAAATATTTCGGGGGGGGGCGTAACAATTGAGAATGGGGTTTGGATTGGGAATAATGTTATTATTCTTCCAAATGTAACAATAGGGGAAAAAAGTATAGTGGGTGCTGGTTCTGTAGTAACGAAAAGTATTCCTGCATACTCAGTTGCAGTAGGGAACCCGGCTCATGTTATTAAGCATTTTGATTTTGAGGCTAATATATGGATAGAGGATTAGAATGAACAAAATATTAGATAAAATAAAGAATGTGCCCATCGGAGTAAAAGCGGCAGCTGTGTATACCTTGGCATCTGTTTTTTCAAAAGGGCTGGCAATTATCACAGTACCAATTTTTACGAGAATCATGTCTACTTCTGAAATTGGTGTAGTTAATTTATATAATTCGTGGAATTCCATGTTGAATGCAGTAGTGACGCTTTCATTAACGTCTGGAGGTTATTCTGCCGCATTAAAAGAGTTTGGAAAAGAGAGAGATCAATATCAGTCATCGGTATTATCATTAACGTCTTTTGTTGCGTTAATTGTTGCTTTTATTTATATAATATGTCCGTCTTTTTGGAATGGACTGACCGGTCTGTCAACAGATTTAATGGTCTTGATGCTGATTGGTTTTTTTGTAGCCCCAGCATATGATTTTTGGCTTGCTAGACAGCGGTACGAATATAAATATAAACTTGCGGGCAGTTTAACAGCTATTACAGCTCTTCTTGCATCGTTATGTGCTGTAATGATTGTGCTTCACATGAACGCTAAGGAACTGTCTGACGTGGCGAATGGACGACTCTATGCATCGAATATCGTATCTTATATTATTTACGGAATTTTGTGGTGCATCATTATTTTTAGAGGGAAAACATTTTTCAATAAGAAATATTGGAAATTCTCCTTACAATTGAGCATTCCTTTGATTGGATATGCCTTAGCTGCACAGGTTCTTAGCGTATCGGATCGGATGATGATTAGCAAAATGGTGGATAATAGTGCAGTTGGAATTTATAGTACTTTGTATACCGTTAGTTCGATATCTTTACTGGTATGGAGTGCGATAAATGCTTCTTTTATACCATATCTGTATCAGAATATTGAGTCAGATAAGAATGAAATAAAGAAATATTCACTTTTGCTTATGGGCGCTTATGCGATTGTGGCTGCATTATTAACATTCTTTGCTCCTGAAATTGTAAGAACATTAGCTACTGAGGAATATTATGAAGCGATTTATATTATGCCACCTATTGCTGGCGGTGTGTTTCTGACATGCGTATCCAATATGTACTCGAATATTATGATTTACTATAAGAAAACTCAATATATTATGTATGCTTCGATAGCTGCGGCAGCTACCAATGTTGTTTTGAACTATTTTTGTATTGCGAAATTTGGTTATATGGCTGCGGCATATACTACTCTGGTTGCGTATATCGTATTAGCTCTTGGAGAGGCTGTTTGTGCTCATGTGGTATGTAAAAAAGAGAGAGGTGCCAACTACGAGGTATACAACGATAAAGCGGTTGGACTGATGGCGGTTATGGCCATTCTACTATGCTTGAGCGGATTAATTTGGTATCAGTATGCTGTTTTAAGATATGGAATTATTATAGCTGGCTGTGCGGTTGGTGCCGTACTGGGATATAGAGTTATAAAAATGAGGAAGGTGAAGCAGTAATGTTATACAAGATTATAGGTGCTCTTGTTTTTCCGGCATTCTTTTGTTACCGAAACAATTCATTGCTGAAAGAGGATATGAAGCGCTATCGGTAAATATAAAGGAAATGCATCCGCTGACGGCTATCAACTCATGGATGGAACTCAGTTAAATCTAAGTGAAAAAGATCAGAAGTGGATGGGCTTAAAAGACACATTCAAATTCTAAAGGAGGAACCAAAATTGAAAATATTAGTGACTGGTGCAAATGGATATCTGGGACAGGGGATTGTAAGAAGTATCTTGAATAATGGCCATTGTGTTGTAGCTACGGATTTTAACACCCAGTTTGTAGATGAGCGTGCAGAAAGAATTGCCTGCAATTTATTTGAAGTTGATAACCCGTATAGTTTCTTTGGCGAACCTGATGTGCTTCTCCATTTGGCATGGAGAGACGGGTTTGTTCACTATTCCAGTGCGCATATTGAAGATCTTCCTAAGCACTATGCGTTTATTAAAAAAATGGTTGATGGAGGTATTCAACAGGTTGCTGTTATGGGAAGCATGCACGAAATTGGCTTCTTTGAGGGTAGCATAAATGAAAGCACTCCTTGTCATCCTACGACTCCGTATGGAATTGCAAAAAACGCATTACGCGACTTAACACAAATGTTATGTAAGCAAAAAAATATTGTGTTCCAGTGGCTACGTGGCTATTATATTGTTGGTAATTCTAAGTTTGGCAGTTCAATATTCTCAAAGATTACAGCGGCCGTAGATGAAGGAAAGACAGAGTTTCCATTTACCTTGGGTCAAAATCAATATGACTTTATTGACTACCCTGATTTCTGCGCACAGGTTGCCGCAGTAGTTGGCCAGAAAAATGAGCAAGGGATTATTAATATTTGCTCAGGCAAACCAGAAAAATTGGCAGATAGAGTTGAGCGCTTTATTAAGGAAAATGATTATAGAATTAAGCTGCAATATGGAGCATTTCCAGATAGACCGTATGACTCCAAGGCAATTTGGGGTAATGACACAAAAATCAGAAAAATCATGGAGAACCAGACAAATTAAACGATAGACCAGCTAATGACGCGTTTTTGCCGCGTAGAATGGGAACTGTATCATGGGCATAATAAATAAAATATGGAAATGTATAATGAAGCGCCAAAACCCGATGCGGTATGCTCGCAAGATGGGCGTAGTGCTAGGTGAAAACTGCAGACTTATTGGATTACCAGATTGGGGTAGTGAGCCATGGTTGATTTCTATTGGAAATCATACAGAGGTTTCCTTTGATGTAGCTTTTATAACTCATGATGGTGCTACCTGGTGTTTTAGAGATCAAGATGAGTATAAGGGAACATTAAAATTCGGAAGAATTCGAATTGGGAATAACTGTTTTATTGGTGCCCGCAGTACGATTTTACCAGGTGTTACAATTGGTGATAATAGTATCGTGGCAGCGGGAGCGGTGGTGAATAGAAGTATACCCTCCGGAGAAGTGTGGGGGGGGGGTACCAGCCCATTACATCATGAAAACAAAAGACTATGCAGACAAGTGTAAAGAAAATACTCCTATCTATGATTTAGAAAACTATCGGAAGAATTTTCGTGAGGAGGTTAATTTGATCTGCGATAGGATGGAACATAGCATGTGAAATAAGGGATAGGGTCCGACAGCGAGGATAGTCTGGGTAATTAGGAGAATATTATTGGGTTCCATTGGGGTCAGACCCCATGAAGAAGAAATAATTTTTTTCTAAAGAAACTATAAACGAAAATGAGAGCATAGGCTACTGGCGCTGCTTTAATAATCACAAAAATCTTTGTGGAAGGCACGTTGAGTAGGCTTCAAGGCATGGAAAGGAGAGAGGATGAAAACAACATTACTTATCATGGCTGCTGGTATCGGTAGCCGCTTCGGAACGGGAATTAAGCAGTTGGAGCCGGTGGATGATGCTGGGCATATTATCATGGACTATTCAATCCATGATGCGATTGAAGCTGGTTTCAACCATGTAGTATTTATCATCCGCAAGGATATCGAGAAAGAGTTCAAAGAGGTCATCGGTGATCGCATTGCCTCCATTTGTTCCTCTCACAATGTAACTGTAGACTACGCTTTCCAGGATATCAACGATATTCCGGGAACTCTGCCGGAAGGACGTACAAAGCCTTGGGGGACGGGTCAGGCAGTGCTTGCAGCAAAGGATGTCATCAAGACCCCGTTCATTGTCATAAATGCAGATGATTACTATGGAAAGGAAGGCTTCAAAGCCGTCCATGAGTATTTGGTGAATGGTGGCAAGTCCTGCATGGCAGGCTTTGTTCTGAAGAATACTCTGTCCGATAACGGTGGTGTGACTCGTGGTATCTGCAAGATGGATGAGCAGAACAATCTGACGGAAGTTGTGGAGACCAAGAACATCGTAAAGACTGCAGATGGAGCAGAGGCAGACGGTGTAGCTGTTGATGTGAATTCTCTGGTTTCTATGAACATGTGGGGCCTGACTCCAGATTTTCTGGATGTACTGGAAAAGGGCTTCAAAGAGTTCTTTGAGAAAGAAGTCCCGGGTAATCCTCTGAAAGCTGAGTATCTGATTCCTATCTTCATCGGTGAACTGCTGGAGCAGGGAAAGATGAACGTAAAGGTTCTGAAGACCAACGATACCTGGTACGGTATGACTTATCATGAGGATGTGGCAGCAGTACGGGAAAGTTTTAAAGAAATGCTCGAGAACGGCGTGTATAAGGCTGACTTGTTCGGTGATCTGTAAACGACGATGAAAGAAACAATTGATTTACTCGGAAAAATCCTCACAAATATCCTGACTGCTCTCTACGTGCCATTTGGATTCTCACTCCTTCTTTCTTTCCTTGCAATGTTTTTCTACCTGTATGCATATGAGCCAATACATGTTGGAAAGGGATGGAAGAATGCGTTGGTGATATGGTATAAGAAATTCAAAGAGAGTGTGTTTTTCCGCAAGTTGTTCCTATTGGTTTTCGTGACTTCGATGATCCTGTTTAGAACTCTGTTAAACCGTAATCTTTGGATGAATCCGTTGTCCAATGTTATGGGGGGCTGGGGGATTTGGAAAATAGAAAATGGTGAACAGAAGCTGACAACGGAGTGCATCGAGAACGTGATCATGATGGTGCCGTTCACCAGTATGGTTATATGGACATTTCAAGAGAAAGTAGCCAGTAGCTGGAAGAAGATACTGTGGTATAGCGGAAAGATAGCGTTCATTTTTTCGATAAGCATTGAGATGCTACAGCTGTTTTTAAGGCTCGGTACATTCCAACTGTCTGATTTGTTCTATAACACAGTTGGTGGAATGATTGGCGGTTTAATGTACTACGGAATTACGAAGGCAAAAAGCATCTGTAAAAGAATAGAATTATGTGGAATATTGGGAGCGGTGGCTCCCGATGCTGCTCGGATAATCACACACCTCTTCGTGGTGAGCAGCAGGCAACGATCTGTGATCGGCAGAGATGTGATACGGAATAAACGTAGAAAAATAAATAGGTACGATCATTATGGACGATATTTTGAAACTTGCAAAAGATTATTCGAAAAAACGTCATTTAGACCTTCTTCCGCATGGCAATAATAATATTTTGGAAAATCTTGAATTTATATATGATGAAAACTGGGAAAATCAAGGTGTACCTTATCCATACGAAATATTAACGTATCTATTCGATAGCTATTATGTTTTACCAGAGCGGCCAGATTTGGCAGCGTTGTTTTGTTGGCAGGCAATTAATCATTCGTATTACGTTCAGCAGTTAAGCGATAACAATGTAGGGTTTTGTCAGGACACAAAGGGCGTTGAACTTGTTCGTGATGCAATTCTTGGTGACTGGAATAACAAATATAAAACAGTATTGGAGCCTTTCCTGAAAAGGATGCCAGATAAAACATTTCATTATGTTGCATCATATATGCTTAAAGGGTATGCGATGGAAAAGAAAGGAATAGCAGAAAAATATAGGGCTACTTCATATAAATCGTTAAAACGAAAAATTTCATCGCTATCGGATATTTTGGATAATGCTTATGGAAAGTCATACTGTCAGATTTCCAATCCGACACTTATCGGTAATGTAGTGAATCTCGGAATTGCCAATGCAAATAAAAGAAAGAGCCGAGCCATAACACACAGTTTTGGAATGAAATTAAGAGCACTCATGCTGGGAAAAGAAGTTGAGATTACTTTCTGTGATGTGCAGAGGACAAAGAAAAAATATAAATTCACAGATGAAGAAAGGCTTTCGTTTGTTCTTTTTGGTATTCTCTATGCTTCTCGTTGCAACAATTTCCATGGAAATGTTGCAGCTCGAATGAACAGCATCAATGCAAATAAAGATACATTTAAAATGTATACAGATATGTTTTTGACAGAATATATTATTTTAGCAATCCATCTGAATAGCCAAGGTGCTTTACCGGATATGGTACTGAATAAGGTTAAGGAAAATGCCAATTTGATGGTATGATAGATATTGCTCGTAGACTCGCAGAGTGATATACTTTAGTTATTATAATTGGAAAGAGGTTTGTGTCCTATGCCCAGAACTAAAGGTAGCAAGAATAAGCCGAAAACTGTGACCGCTGATTTTGCGACGCAGCTTGCAGAAAAGCAGTCCGCGAAGGAAGCACTCACAGCCGAGATTGCATCCATCACCGCTAACATTGACACTTTGAAGGCTGATTTGAAAGCAAAAAAGGCTGCTCTGAAGAAAGCCGAAAAAGAAGTGGCCACTCTGGTAGCAAAGAAGGCAAAGGCAGATGCTAAGGCTGCAGAAGAAGCAAAGAAAGCAGAAGCGGAATCCGTTCTGAAGAAGTTGCTTGCCGAGGGCATGAGTGCCGATGAAATCCTCGCTAAACTGAAATAACAGAAAACCCGTAATGAACGCTCATTGTGGCTTGTTCATTACGGGTTTTAGGATTACAGGAATACGGATTCATCCGGCAGCATCAAAGCGAAAATATTCCGGCAGGTTGAGTCGCTTGATAAATGCATGGTGCTGGGCATGGTAGTGCCGCAGATCGTACCCCAGATGATGCAGTTCAAGCAGTTTCACCAATACCAGATTGATATGAATGCGTTTGGCAACGGAAATCTGAGCAGCATCCATCTTGTGTTTCGTCATCTGATAGACTTCCTCGCTGTCCAGCATCAGGTGAGATGCAAAAGCGTTTGGTTCATAAAGACAGATCTGCTTGTCTGTAATCGCCAGAGACTTATTCAGCGTGTGTAAGTCCATAAGAATCTGATGCTCCAGATAATGCCCCAGAGCGTACCCGCAGACCATCTGCTTTGTCTGCGAATCAAGATGACTGTTGATAAGTATCAATGGCTTATCAAAGTGGAGTGAAAGAAAACCCAGCACATCTTTGAAGCGAGGTGTTTCAAGGATGTCCAGGCTGCAGCTTCGCGCAATCCGTTTGATGTTGCGGGTGCCGGTATTTTGGACGAGGTCATTGGCTGCTTGGTAAATAAGAATGGAATCCATAATGTGCTCTCCTTTCGAGGATGGCATAGTGAATGGAACGGGATTTTACAGGCTCAATATTCGGTTCTTTTCTCGTTCTTGCTCGCGGTACTTAAAATAGGCTTTGTGCATTTCATACATGATGCCGTCCATATCCTGCGCGGTCAACTCTCCGCTGGCAAAAAGCTCAGTAAGCTCGAATGCGAGATGCTGGGCTTCTATTTTACCCTTTTTTCCGTAGGTTGCTGCAGCGCGTTCAATGAATAAAGACTGATCCGGTTGTATGTAGGTCAGAGGCACATGGAATATATCGGCCATTTTTTCAAGTATTTCAACATTGCGAGGATAGCGACCATCACGTTCCCATCCGATGATTGTTCGTTTGCTGACACCCAGACACTTTGCCAATTCGTCCTGTGTTAAGGAATTTTTCTTTCGTAAATCACGAACTTTCTCTCCAAATTTCATGTTTGCAACCTTTCTATGGAGCAGTTATCGTACTGTAACAATGTGCAACGGAATTTGTAAATATTCAATTCAGAATGTGCAATAATATTTCACATTTTCCTCTTGACACCGCGACACTACTTGAATATAATTATGCTATATTCTTTCAACTTTTATGGCTATTATACTGGAAATTGCGTAAATATGCAAGTGAAAAAGGTGAAATTCAAGAAAAGTTCAGAAGAGTCCATTAAGTTGAAACGGAATGAACGAAAAGGTGAAATTCAAACCATAAAAAGGAGGCCGTGAAAAAGATGAGTAATGGAGAACATGAGATCCGCACTCCGAAGGGATTGCGGATTGGAAATCGCAGTGTCGTTGATGGGAAAAATATGCTTCAGATCAAGCGTGGAGGCTGTGAAGATTACATTTCTGCTGAATCTCTGGTGGAGCGCATTCACGGCCTGCCCGTGAAGAGTATCGAGTTTATCACAGAGGAGGATCAGCGAAAAGACGCCTGAAGCAGAATCCTTCATCGGACACTGAGAGTGCAAAGGTGGAAGTTTAGGCGGCACTTAGTTAGCCGACCAGCTCCATCAGATGTTCTTTTGGGTCTACAATATAATATCTGTTTGTTTAGAGCGATACCGTAGCAATATGTGATATTGGCCGGAACAGAATGAACGAATGCAGCGCAGAAGTGCGCCTGCAAGTAGTTCATCCTGTTCCGGCCTTTTTTGTTTTTCAAAAAAATTTTTAAAACTGTATTCCAAAATGCCCCTGCGGATTCCTATTAGTATAGGGACTTCCCAAAAGTAGAAAGCAGCAAGAGGAATCTTAGATTCCCGTTTTAAAAAACGGGTGAATCTGAGACGATTTTTGCTGCTTTTTTCAGTTCACCCGGAGCCGAACGGCAGAAAGGTGGACAAAATGCTTACATTGAAAAAGGTCAAGGAACTGGTAGAACATCGTTGTACTGTGGATTGTACGCCTACTTGCGTTGCCAGTGATTGCGCTGCTGTATGCGGCGGGATTTGTACTTAATCTTCTGTATGGTATCTGCGGCAGTATTGGTATGATTCTTGCCGGGCTGGGCGGCTTTGCGGCTTTCCTTGCACTGTTAGATGGCAGCTATGCACAGGCGGCAGCTTCGGCGCTTGTGGCGCTGCTGTTATGCCTGTTTGCAGCACGGATGCTGCTATCACTGGCAGGAAGTGCCTTGATTGTCACTGCAGCAGCATTATTTGCTTGGCTGTTCTGAAAACAGAATATGACGATGAACCGCTGTCGGCTGCACAGCGGTTTTTCTTTTTCAGATAGCATTCAAGAAGTTATAAAGTCGGGATAGTAATGGAAGAAACTGAAATTGAAGATTATTTTGCCGATTGCTTTGCTAAACTTTCGCACACTCTTGCGAGGTGCGGCAATGAATGGTATAATCATAATAAAGTATACGCAGGAGGTGAACTGCACCCCATTTGTTAGACAGTATGGTATACTATCTAACAAGTGGGGTGTTTTGCTATGCCAAAAGGAGTACCAAACAAAC
>OLOH01001270.1_pt1 | contig 14616 bp, 9 predicted proteins | sample 1673221 | NCBI WGS metagenome assembly OLOH01 (sample SAMEA3136767, study PRJEB25190) | human gut metagenome
ACTTGTCTGGGAATGCGATACACCAGTGAGGTCACCTCCTTGATGCTTTGGACCCTCCCCTGTTCCACAACAGCGGAACCACAGACCCCTACCCGGCAATTTTCTCCTAGTCTCACAAACCCTTGGCGGATTTCTTCTTCATGACAGAATACCGAATGTCCACAAGCTTGGAGAAATAGTTCCTGCAACTGCTGGGGCGTGGTAACCACACCTTGCTCCGCCACCCGCACCGTACTGCCTTTTTTGGAAAGGAATACGATTCCCTCTCTGCCGCAAATGGAAACGGGTTGTCCGCTAGCTATGTGAATATCAAAGGCCTGGGCTTTCACTTGGTCGGGCAGCCGCAAAAGCAAGTCCCGATACAAAGGGATCTGTTGGGCTACATAGTCAAAACCACAAAGCTCCATGGTGTTTCCTCCTTTGTCCATGGGATGTTCATATCTATGGACAGGACTTCAAAAATAGAACTGCCCCTCCCAGATGGGGAAGGGAACAAAAAAAGCCCCTGCCACAGGGGCAGGAGCTTTCGCGCTATAAACTAGGTTATTGGTCCTGAGAACTTGCTAAATACCGGAGAAACGCTTGCAACACTTCACGGTCCGTAGCGTACGTGACCAGAGACAAAGCTTCTTCCGGCTCTTTCCAGCAGATCTCCAACACCTCTTCCGGTTGCGGCCGGGCATGATCCTTCTTTGCTTCCGCAGCAAAGTAGATCACATCTTTCATCACATTGGGCTTGGGCGAATAGGTCACCATCTGCCGGAAGCCTGTATCCAGATCCACCTTCAAACCGGTTTCTTCTTTGATCTCCCGCAAAGCGGTTTCCGACTCTGTCTCTTTTTTCTCCACATGGCCTTTCGGGAAAGCCCAGTGGCCGCCGTTTTTATGTTTGATCAACAGCACCTCAGGCCCGTTTTCTCCCGTCCGATACACTACCGCGCCACAGGATTTTTCTTTTTTCAATGTGAAGACCTCCTTTCAAAAAACTCAATAGGAAAAGGGGACAGCTTCACCCGTCCCCTTAAATGATCCTAATTTTACTTTACGGAAAAACGATACTCTGTCTTGGTGGTGAAGGGCACACCGGGCTGCAAATACTGGAAGGGGAAGTTCTCGTGATGCACGGAATCGGGATAGAACTGCGTCTCCAGGCACAGTGCGGTATGAGGCTTCATGGGGTTGCCGTCCTTGCCCACCAAACCTTCGCCTACAGTATTGAACGTATACAGCTGCACGCCAGGCAGGTCAGACCACACTTCCATCACGCGGCCGCTTTCCGGCTCGTAGGCTTCCGCAAACTTCCGGAAACCTTCTCCCTCAATGCAGAAATTGTGATCGAATCCGCCGCACAACTGGATCAACCGGTCATCGGCAAACATGTCGTCTCCCAGCTTCTTGGGGGATGTAAAGTCCAAAGGTCCTCCCACTACGGAAACAAACCCGCCATCGGGGATCAAATCGTCGGACACGGTGGTGCTCTTTTTGGCGTTCAAAGTCAAATATGTGCCGAAAACTTCCTTCTGGGGATCGCCAGTCAAGTTGAAGAAGGAATGGTTTGTGGGGTTATAAGGAGTCTCCTGATCGCAAACAGCATCATACTGCAGCGCCAGAGTATTGTCCTTTTTCAGAGTGTAAGTAACCTTGATCTTCAAGTTTCCAGGATACCCTTCATCCCCGTCCGGGCTTTCATGGGTATACACGATGGAAGGTTCTTCCCCGTCTTCCGTCTGGGCATCCCACAGCACCTGATGATACCCTCCGGGGCCACCATGCAGCGTATTGGCTCCATCGTTTTTGGACAGGGTGTAAGTTTTGCCATTCAGGGTAAATTCCGCTCCACCAATACGGTTGGCGTAACGGCCCACATAGGTGCCCTGATAATTGGCGCCGTAATACTCTTCCAAGGTGCGATGGCCCAGGACTACATCCCCGAGTTTCCCCTCTTTATCCGGAACCAACAGCTGCACGATCCGGCAGCCATAGGGAGTGGTGACCAAGGTCATACCATTGGCGTTTTTCAAAGTATAGAGGGCCACTTCACGGCCATCCGGCAATTTACCGAACACAGACTTTTCCACAGACATGATTCTTATACCTCCTTGCCCAACAACGCTGCGCCGATAATTCCGGCATCATTGCCCAGCTCAGCGCGGCACACAACTGTCTTTTTATCGGAATTCCTGGCATACTGTTCTTTTGCCACATACTCCCGCACAGGAGCCAGCAGGGTTTCCCGTTCGTTGGAAATACCGCCGCCAATGCACAGAATATCCGGCTGGAAAATATTGACCATATCAATAATACCCACACTGAGATACTTGATATACTCGTCCACGATCTCTTTGCCGACGGGGTCGCCCTGACGCATTGCGTCGAAAGCAGTCCGGCCGTTGACTTTATTGATATCCCCATCCACCAGCTTCCACAGGGAAGAATCCTTGGGAGCATTTTCCATATGCTCTTTGGTGGTCTTGATCAGGCCGGTTGCGGAAGCGTATGTCTCCCAGCAGCCATTTCGGCCACAAGTGCAGGGACGGCCGTCTACCACGATCACAGTATGGCCCAGCTCGGCGCCGGCAAAATTGCTGCCGGAATAGATTTTATGATCGACGATGATTCCGCCGCCTACGCCGGTGCCCAGTGTGATGGCAATGGCGTTATCGGCGCCCTTCAAGGCACCTGCCATATATTCGCCATATGCGGCAGCATTGGCGTCGTTCTCCATGAGGATCTTTTTGCCTTCCAGTCTTTCCGAAAGCATTTTCTCCATGGGGGTGTTTTTAAAAGGCAGGTTATTGGCATACTCGATGATACCGGTGGCTTTGTTGATGGTTCCGGGAGAACCAAGGCCCACCCACGGCACGTCGTTTAAAGTGATACCAGCGTTTTTCAGCGCAGCATAAACGGTTTCCGCCATTGCGTCGGCCACCTGATCCGCGTTGTCCAATTTTGTTTTGGAAGTGGCGCGGGCAATAATCTGATTGTTTTCATCCACGACCCCAACGGCAATGTTGGTACCGCCAAGATCGATTCCGAGATAATACATAGCAGTTGCTCCTTCAGCGAAAATTCTGGGTACTCCCCAATCAATTTACAGTATACTATAAATGGATGCTAAAAGTAAATGTCTTGGACAGAAAAATTCCAGTGTTTTTTACGGAACTTCCCTCTTGATTTTCCTTTGGCGCTATGGTAACATTATTTAGTTGAAAATGCTGCTATACTCGTCTTTTGCGCCGCTGTGGTGGAATAGGCAGACACAAGGGACTTAAAATCCCTCGGTAGCGATACCGTACCGGTTCAAGTCCGGTTAGCGGCACCAGCATTTTCAAAAAGCTCCTAGGCTGGGTTTTCTGCCAGTTTAGGAGCTTTTTCTATAGTAAATTGGCAGCAAAAAGGCCCTCCGAGACCCTTTCACAATCAGGGTTTCAGAAGGCCTTTTGTCCTATCTCAACAATGGATCAAATCACAAAGTCTCCGTCGCGGAAGATCTCCACTTCTTCGCCGGATTCCGTTGTACCCACGATCTTCATATCGGGTGTACCAACCATGAAGTCCACATGGATGGTAGAATCATTGAAAAGATTCTCATTTCCTTGGGGAGCTGCATTCAATCCTCTGCCCAAAGCCAAATGGCAGCTTGCGTTCTCGTCGATCAAGGTGGTGTAATACACCAAACCGCTCATGCTGATGGGAGAATGGTATTCCACCAAAGCGGCTTCGCCCAAATAACCGGCGTTTTCGTCTGTGGAAATCAGGGCTTCCAGCATCTCTTTGCCCTCATCCGCCAAGACCTCTACAACCTTGCCATTTTCAAAGCGGAAACCGAAGTTTTCAATTTTCTTGCCGCCCAGCACCAGAGGACGAGAAGCGTACACCACGCCATTGGTTTCAAACTTGCTGGGAGTGGTGCAGATCTCTTCCGTGGGAATGTTGGGGCAGAATGTGATGCCTTTTCTCCCTTCGTAGCTGAACTTGGACCAGGGAGTCAGGCCCACGGTCAGGTCGGTACCGTTGGAAGCAGTGTAGTGGAGTTTCGTCAGTTTCAGGGCATCCACAGCCTTGCCACGAGCGGCTTTTTGAGCTCTGAGATCTTCCCAGGTCTTGACCACATCGTTGGTTTCATCGATATAGCAAAGCTTCAGCAGAATCTTCCACAGCTCTTCCAAAGCTTCTTCGCCCTTCTTGTCCAGGATGTACTCGGCCCATTCCACTGTGGGCACCATGGCGATCAACCACTGGCAATGCTTTTCCCGGCTTGCCTTGCGCATGATATTGCGCACTGTGTCCACATGGGAGAAAATGGCGTTGGAGTTTTTCTCGCTTACTCCCTCCATGAGCTTGGGATTGACGCCCTCCAGCCGCACATAGCAGGCACCGTCATCCAGATAGCCCTGGTTCATGGCATACTCCCAGTCCTCTACATGGCGCATATCTTCGTCGCTGCGATACTGAGCGGCCACTTTCATGTTGGGCAGGTCCAGATAGTGTACCACCACGTTGCCGGCGCCCAGCTTATAGCACTCCTCTGCAAAAATGCTGGTGAACTGCCACCCCTCAATGGCAGCCTCTACCAAAACGGTCTGGCCTTTTTGTACATTCAGACCCACCCGGGCCAGAGTGTACGCGTACTTGCGTTTCATTTTTTCCAAATCCATTGGGTGATCCTCCTTTTGACTTTTCGTCTAACAAATATTATATCGCGTATAATATGCGTTGTAAATACATTCTATTTCCCTGGAAATTTTCAAACTTTGGCCGTTACTGGGGAAATGTAAGGGACAATTCCACTACCACCGGACCGGAAGCTCCCGGGGCCAGCTCATAGGTATCGAAAAAGACAGTGATCTTCCCTTTGTTGAGACAAAATGCCATCTTATCTATGGAGTAGTCATCCACAATCTCTTCAGCGTTATCCCACCAATTCCGGTCACTGTTGGCGGAAAGATACGCTTTTACCTGCTTTTTCACGCTAGAGGACAAACTCTCTTTGTCTATATCGGGGAACAGATCGGGCAAAGTCAGTTTTTTACCCGTATTCAGATCAAAAGTCATGGCGTAATTATTGAAATTGTGCACGCCGCCCATCATCCAACTGGTGGAGAAGTAAATGGAAATCACCCCATCATCGTTGTGCGTCACAACAGCGTCAGAAGTGGTATGATACCCTCCGCCGGGCTTGAGATAGGGGTCATTCTTGGCCCCTTCAATCGCCTCTTCTGTGGTACTCACGTAGGTCTGATAATCCTTTTCGATACTAGCATTGATGGTTTGGATGGCCTGTCCTTCTCCCTGCAAAACAACCAGGTCGTAATATGCTTCTATCAAGACTTTTCCGTCCCCGTCCCGATAGGAATGATCTTTCTTCTGAATCTCATATTCCACCGAATTTACCGGTTCCGTATCCGGTTCTTCCGGCTGGAGGCCTTTCATGAATTTCATCAGGACGGTTGCCACCTGGGCTCGGATGGCCGTTCCGCTGGGAGAAACCGTGGTATTGCTGGTTCCGGAAAGAATCCCCTGTCCAACGGCCCACTGGACCGCACTGTACGCATAGGAAGAAATTCGTCCCGCGTCGGTAAAACGGGAAAGGCTGGCCCGGTCGCTGGTATCATACCCTTTGTACTGAGCGTAATTGAAGAGAATCCGCACCATTTGTTCCCGCGTCACAGAGGATTCCGGGTCAAAACGGTTATTTCCCACTCCGCTGACAATCTCTTCCTCATATGCCCAGTTTACCGCGTTAAAATACCAATCTGAACGGGACACGTCTCCGAAGTAGCTTCCCCGGACAGCCGGTTTTCCCTCCAGGTTATAGAGGATCTGACACATTTCCGCCCTCTGAAGGTTTGCTTCCGGTTCAAAGGTAGTGTTGGACTTTCCGGACATAATTTCTTCGTCATAGACATACTGTACTCCTTCCAGATACCAAGCCGTAGTGGGAACATCCCGGAAAGGCAGCGCGGCGGCTACCGCTGACAGGGGAAGGGACGTCGCCAACAGGCAAATCGCCACCAACATGGACAAACATTTTTTCATGGTTATTCCTCCTCGCCCAAAGCATTTTATGGTAAAAGATCTATAATTTGATTATACTCTTCCCCTTTCTCAGGGTCAACCTATATTCAGGCGTTCCTCTTGACAACACACACAGAATCTTGTAGTATATACTCACATTTTATTTGTGGGTGGACGGTGGACTTGAAACTCTCAGTATTGCTGAGGGTTTCAGGTTCTTTTTTGTGAGGATGAGGAGGAGTATATCATGAAGAAAACCACCAACCTTTTGGAAGGGAGTATCCTGGGGAAACTTGCCAAATTGGCGCTTCCCATCATGCTGACTTCCTTTATACAAATGGCCTACAATCTCGTGGACATGATCTGGATCGGCAAACTGGGAAGTGCTGCGGTGGCTTCTGTGGGCGCCGCGGGAATTTTCCTGTGGATCGCGGACAGCTGTTATTCTGTAGCTAAAATGGGTGGCCAAATCAAAGTGGCCCACGCCATCGGTGAAGGGAATGGAGAGAAAGCCAGATACTTCGCCGTGTCTGCTTTTCGCCTTGGCAGTGTGATCGCTGGGATTTTTATTCTTTTGGTTCTTGTGGGTCACCAGCTTATGGTGGGACTTTTCCAACTTACCGACCAAAAGACCCATGACGACGCTGTGGCCTATTTGCTGATCACCGGTACGGCTGGCGTGCTTTTCTCCATGATCAACCAAGTTTTCACCGGCATCTACACGGGAATCGGGGATTCCAAAAGCCCCTTTTGGGTCACTGGCGCCGGACTGGTTTTAAATCTCGTTCTGGACCCGGTGCTGATCTTTGGCATAGGTCCCATTCCCGCTTTAGGTGTGGCAGGCGCGGCCATTGCAACAGCAGGTTCTCAAGGAATAGTAACGCTGCTTTTCTTGGGAATGGTCCATTTACAAAAAGGCTTTTTCAAAGACTTGCCGCTGTTCAAAAAACTTCCCGGGGAGTACATCAAGGAAACTTGGAAAATGGGCCTTCCCATTGGGATTCAAAATGTGTTCATGTCCGGCCTCTCATTGATCGTAGCCAGCATTGTGGCCCGCTGGGGTGCTGATGCGGTAGCAGTCCAAAAAGTCGGCGGCCAAGTAGAAAGCCTTTCCTGGATGATTTCCGGCGGTTTCTCTATGGCGGTAAATGCTTTCATTGGACAAAACTATGGAGCCAAAAAGATCAAACGCGTCAAGGGTGCTTACCAAACCGCCACCGTTCTGATGCTTATTTGGGGCACGCTCTGCACGTTGGCGCTCACCCTTCTTTCCTCCCCTATTTTCCAAATTTTCATTCGAGAAGAAAATGTGCTTCCCATGGGGGTATCCTATTTGCAGATTTTGGGAATTTCCCAGCTGTTCATGTGCATTGAAGCGTCTTCCACAGGCGCTTTCAACGGACTAGGTGAAACAAAAATCCCCTCCGTTGTCAGTATTGTATTGAACTTGGCCCGGATTCCTTTGGCTTTATTGCTTTCCAGCACCGCGTTAGGGTTGGATGGCATCTGGTGGGCCATTTCCATTTCGTCTATTTGCAAAGGCATCATCCTGACTGTGGGGTATTTCATCTATATCCGGAAACGCCATCTTCTGGCTGAAACTCAAATGGACTCCTGAGAGTTTGACACATAGACCGAAGCCCCTAAGGTCCTGCATCGACCGGTTGCAAAAAAGCGTTTAAAGCAAGGCACAAAAAGCCGCCAACCTAATAAGGCTGGCGGCTTTTTTATGTCTCTCTATCGACTTTTTTGTGTTTATTCAGTCACAATATTCTTGTCAAAGTTTGCCAAGATGCTGGCTGCCTGGGCACGGGTTGCCGTTCCGATAGGATCGATCATTCCGTTGTCATGGCCGTTGATCAAGCCATTTCCATTGGCCCATGCCATGGCTGTTTCTGCCCATCCGCTGATCTTGCCTGCATCGGGATACTTGCTCAGGTCTGCGCTGGCAGTCAGGTCATATCCCTTATACTCTGCATAGTTGTACAGCATTTGAGCAAATTCTTCACGGGTCACTTTCCGCTCGGGACGGAAGGTTTCATCCTCATAGCCCGCTACCACGCCGTTCTGAGATGCCCATGCTACTGCATTGGACCACCAATCGCTGGTCTCCACATCTGTGAAGTCCATCTCACCGGTAACTTCGGGCTGGCCTTCCAGGTTGTACAGCATCTGCACGGCCTGGGCACGGTCCAAAGTGGTCAAAGGCTCGAAGGTGGTTTCGGACATACCTGCCATGATGTTGTTTTCATACACATACAACACATGCTCGTAGAACCAATCGCCTGTTTTCACATCGGTGAAGGGCAGGGCAGACTGTTCAGGCTCTTCGGTGGTACCGCCGCCAGAAACAGGAGTGTCAGGCAGAACAGTGCCTGAACCGTTTTGCTCATATCCCTCAGGCAGGTAACTTTCATCTACGTGCTGCTCAAACGTACCGCCGGAAATTGTCAAAACAACGTTTTTTCCTTCTCCGCCGTACACGTTGCCGTCATAAGTACCGCTCTTGATTTCTGTAGGCGCGGATGTACTGATAGAATAATCCACACCCTTTGTAGTCACTTTTTCAATCGTGGACTCCGTATCAGAGCCTACATTGTAGATTGCCACTGATCCGCCTTTCCATTGGTCATCAGCAGAATATTGCAAACCTGAGAAAGTTGTTCCTGAAATCTCAGCGTTTCCGGCATACTGAATACCGTTCTGCGAAATAACTGCTTGGTTGCCAAAGCCCTTAACAGAACCACCCGTCATTTCCAAGTCCACATTGCTCCGAATCACAGCGCCAGCCTTATTAAAGTTGGAAATATCTACATTGACAAGGTTCAACGTATGTTTAGTGGACGAAACAGCATAAATGCCAAAACCATTTTGCATGCCTTTGAGATCGTTTTTAAACGTAATATCTTGAATATCGCAGTTGTCCAAAGTGACATTCGAATCCAAAGCAGCCAATCCGGCATAACGACTATCATGCGTTAACGCTTTTACACTGGAAACAGCCTCAGGATTTCCTTTTATGGTCAAGTTCTTAAGTGTAACAGTTGCATCTTTTACAGCCACGATACCGCTATAGGGAATAGTTTCTCCCGCAATAGCATCTTGACTTACAATTTTTGAGGCTGTGTCAGCGCTGATGGTAATTGTCGCTGTTCCTTCTTCAGAACCTTCCAGAGTGATATTTTTCCCATCAATAACGATGGAACCATCATGCTCTCCAGCATACACTTTTACCGTGGCGCCAGTCGATGCTGCGTCAACTGCAGCCTGCACAGTGGTATAGCTCACTCCATTAACTTCTGCTGCCAGATTGGTTGTTGGAAGCTGGACGCCTTCTGCTGCAGAAATTTTCATGGAACTGCCACAAGTAATACCTGTTAAGCCCTCTAATTCGTCATTAAAGGTGATGGAATCAGTACCTTCTGCAGTACTAGAACGTTCCGAGTAAATAATTGAAGTGGAAGACTCTGCAATCTTGTTGCCCTCGCCCAACACCAAATCAACAGGTTGTTTATACGCATCACCACTGCCATACATCAACCCGATTGCGCCCCACACGCCCGACAAAGTGCAACCGGACAACGTTACACCGTGTACACCTTCACCAGCAGGGGAATTTGCAATAGAAATAGCACATTTTCCACCACTAGTTGCTGTGACATTGGTAATGACAGCATTCTGTACACCGTGCAAGTTCAAGCCGTTACCACAATTTGGGTTTTCGGCTTCGCCATTCTTAACTTCCCTATTTTCCACTTTAGAATTAGTAAGGGAGAAGTTCTCTACCAAGCCCAAACCAGCAGTGTCTGCGATTTTGGTTACTTTCAGCGCATCCTTTACTTCCGAAGTGATTGTTACTCCAGAAATGCTCACATTATCACCGGATACCAAAAAGCCAGCCTGTCCAGAGCAGGAATATGCTGCACCCGCAATTGTGGTGCTATCTTGACCAGCGCCAGTAACAGTTACATTATTTCGGGTGATCTTAAACTGATCATTAGCCGAAGCCGTGTAGGTGCCGGCGGGGATGTCCTCGCCCACGCGGTAGAGCCCGCTGCGGTTTCACTCCACGAATCACTGTTGACTGCCTGTAATGCTTCGGCAAGTGTTCCAAAAGATTCTGTTGTGAAACCACTCAAACCAGTGACGGTAATGTTGTCTGTCCCTTCTGCGCTTGCAGCTATCGGAACCATTGCCAGCACTAAACACAGTGCCAACAACATGGACATGAGTTTTCGCATGATTCTTCCTCCTTTTATTTTCAAAAACCTTCTGTTGTGAAACCACAACAGAATAAAAGAGGGTTCCCCCTTTTGGTTTTTCCGGCTCACATTGTAGCACTTAATTCTATATATGTCTACTTTAATATTATACAAAATTATTATACGTCTGTATTAAAAATATTTCTATAATAATGCAGTTTGGCCAATAAAGACATGCACACAACACGTGTTGTCTCAAAACCAGGTTTCATCCTTTAGAAAGCTAAGAATGCTTTGTAAAAAAGAAAGGCCGTTCCCTTCGGAACAGCCTCTCTGACTGAAAAACAATTCTTTTATTTTACGGTATTTTTATCAAAGTTCATCAGGATACTTGCCGCTTGTGCCCGGGTAGCTGTCCCTTGAGGATCGATCGCACCAGTATCGTGACCATTGATCAAGCCATTTCCATTGGCCCAGCCCATAGCTGTCTGAGCCCAGGAACTGATTTTTCCCGCGTCAGGGAACTGAGTCAAATCCCCTGTGCTTGTCAGGTCATAACCCTTGAACTGAGCATAATTGTAGAGCATTTGCGCGAACTGCTCACGGGACACCTGGATATCGGGCTGGAATGTTCCATCGCCCATGCCCGCTACAACTTTATTCTGCGAAGCCCACGTTACGGCGTCAAGATAATACGCGCCTTGAGCCAAGTCGCTAAATCCGGACTCGCCCGTTACCTGGGGCTTGCCCTCCAAATTGTAGAGCATCTGCACTGCTTGCGCACGCGTTAAAAGCATCTCGGGCGCAAATGTGGTATCCCCCGTACCTGCCATGATGCCATTCTCGTAAACATATTTTACTGCATCATAATACCAGGAATTTTCAGATACATCCACAAAGGGGAATTCATTCGGCTCGGAGGGACTAGTCGACGGGACATAGGTATTCAAATCTTGAGGCCGCATCGTTTCTGCTGTATAATACTGATTTTGTCCTTTGACTACAGTACTATCTTTCAATTCGTCAGGAGTAAGAGAAGTACTTTCCCCTTCCATCAAGATCTCCAGGACCGGTGTACCCATCTGCACTTCACCTGTGATGGGATCTTTACCGTTCCAGTAGTTCTTATCAACATCGATCGCACCCGTACTCTCTCCAACGTGATCGACCTTCGCATAAGATTCATATGCACCTGTACCAGCGATCAGCTTGTTTTCATTGAAAACAAGCGTTTGAGTTGCCTGGCCGGAAAAATCGGCTCGGAGAGCACGGCCATCATTGGTACCGCTATCCGCAGCGGCCCAATTTTCGAAAGTATTCTTTGTAACAGTGATTTTCGGCGTTCCACGCAAGCTCAGAGCGGTACCCTGGATATTTGTAAAACTGCTGCCGGTAACCGTGACAGAATCGATGGAATTATTGCTGGCCTGCTGTGTATAAATTCCTACCACTTCAGAAGAGTCTGCATGTTTGTTCAGATTTGTAAAAACACAATCTGTCACGTTCAGGCTGGACCCATTCTTTGCTTGAGTAAAATTGATTGCTCCCAACTTGGTGTTCGTAGGATATTCCAAGTTTTGGAATGTACAGTTCACAACATTCATGGCACTATTCATCCCGCTGATAGTGACCACTGCATCATCAAAGGTGAGATCCTTAAGGGTAAAGGTACCACTAGGTGTACCAGTGAAAACAGCTTTTGTTGTGAGAGTATCTGCACAGGAAATAGTAACATCCGAAGTTGCTCCCTGCAAAGTTAGATCCTGCTTGTTGGCAACAGACAAAGAACCGGTCAACTCGACATTTTTCAGGACAGTCACCGTATCTCCCGTTTTAGCATTTTCAATCGCCAGCTGAAGGGTGGTGTATTTTCCATCTTTACCCTCAATTTGCGCAACCCACTCTCTTCCGTTGTCGGAAACAATTTCGGAGGAGCTTGTCAAATTGTTGTAAGCATAGTCGTTTTTGCATCCGCCGGTGCCGGAGAAGTTCGTTGTTGTGGAAACGTTATTTGAAACATCGATATCGTTTTTTTCTCCCGCAAAACTATTCTTATCCTCATTTTGGATGCTTCCTACGATACCTGCCTGGAAATTGGAACTGGAAATCTCCGAAGCTGTATTTTCGTTTCCAGTAATTTTACCCGCGTTATACAGATGGCCCACAATACCACCAGCAGAAGTGCCGCCAATAACATCTCCGCTATTGAAGTTATTGGAGACCTCAACCACTTCTTTCCGTTTGTAGTCACTGTCAGCACCATTATATCGCAGCCAGCCAATGATGCCTCCGGTTCCAAAGTCGGTTGAAGTATTTGTAATTTTTGCAGTATTGGTACAGCCAATTACATGGCCAGCATTCTGCTGTTCTCCTACAATACCGCCAATGCTGGTTCCATTGCCGTTAATTGCCCCAGTGTTCTCACAATTCTCTACATTCGCTGCGGAAAGGCCAACAATGCCGCCTACACCCATGCACTTATTGGAGAGACTTCCGTGGTTTTTACAACCGGAAATAATCATCCACGAATTTTTATCAGTATAGTACGCAGCGCCTACAATACCGCCTACATTTCCGGATTTTTCGCTTGTGCCTTTTATAGTGGCATAGTTGACACAATCTATAATTCCGCCACTTATGGTCATACGGCCCACAATACCGCCCAATCCGCGGACAGCTGTAATGGTATCATTGCCATTCTCCGTACCCACAGTGATACCACTTGCGGTAGATCCATTCACCATCAATCCGATGGCACCGCCCACACACTCGCCATTGGTAACATCAATCTTGACATCTGTAAGCGTCAAATCTTGAACTGTGCCACCATTTAAAACACCAAACAAGCCTATAGCATCGTCAGCGTTCTTTGCGGCGCCACTGATTTTTAAGCCAGAGATCTTCATTCCGTTTCCGTCAAAAACACCTCGGAAGGAATTCCCCGTAAAACTGCTTCCACTCCGTGTACCATTTCCAATGGGTTCCCAATTTTCTTCATCAAGCGTTAAATTAGCGTCCAAACGAATATACTGCCCCGCATAGCTTTTAGGATTCGTTTTATCATTGACCGTACCGCGGAACGCTTTGAACTGTTCTACTGTATTGATCACATAGGGATCTTCCGCAGACCCAGTACCACTTGCAAACACTCGTGTACGGCTGGGCTGCACCGTACCTTCGCTAAGTTCATATCCATCCTGAATGAACTTAGAAACATCCCCTGTAAAAGTACCGCCAGTTATTGTAATGGTTGCCGACGCACTGGCTGAAAGGTCATCCTTAAAATCACCGCCAGAAATTGCAACCACACCATTGCCCACAGCGATAGTCTTACCCTCAGCTGCATTCTCATATGTTCCACCTTGCACAACAATACCAGCGCCTGTATCACTGTAGTCACTAAAGAATGCAATACTATTATTCACATTGCGGGTATAGGAACCGCCTTTAAGAACAATTTGACCGTTGCCCGACGTATAGGCAACATAGTATAGACTGTCTTCCGACCCTTTTCCCAAAGTATAGGAACCATCCTCTACCGTAACAACACCGCCATCAGAAGCCAGGGCGCCATTCATACTGCCGTATACCGTAGCATAGTGGATAGTCAACGAAGCGTCCGGATGGTTGCTGTCTCCATTGGCGATGGCATATGCATAGCCGTTATTGACATAGTTATCGCAAGCGGTAAACGCCCCACCATTGATTATAGCGGTACCAAGGTTGCGCAAGGCATTGCCTCTCTGCGCTTGATCGTTCGCGTCAGTAGTATTGGTGTTATTATCGCCGAAAATACCACCATTGATTGTGAGGGTGCCATAGTTTTGGACTGCATGACGTCCCTGTGCTTCTAGGTTGGTAGTATAAATACGGCCATGACCAATCCCGTGGGAATCTTCCCCTGCGGTACTATCTTCAATAGTCAAGTTGCCATAGTTGACCAGCAAGGGACCTGTTGTACTGCCGCTCACTGCATGCCCCGCTAAATCCAAAGTGACTGTATAGCCTTCTGGGATACTAAGCGATTGTTCAGTATTCCAACTTGCATCTCCCAGCAATTTCACGGAGGCAGTTTTCCCTGCGTCACAAATCGTTTGGATTTGTGACATTGCTGTTTCCAAATCGCTAAACTGCTGGCCGTTTACTTCGACCACTGGGTCAGAGTCAGCCAGGGCTGCCACTGGTACCATGCCTATGATCAAACAAAGTATCAGCAGAAACGACAACGCTTTTCTTTTCATGGTTCGATTCCTCCTTACACATAATAGAATGGTTGATATTTCCAAAACCCGGACGGGGCTTTGATGCCAAACTCTTTTTGCCATAACAAATTTTTAAAATAGCCAATTCCTATAAGTTCATTATATTAATTTTATCATATATTTTTCAATATGTC
>OLOH01001276.1_pt1 | contig 14579 bp, 11 predicted proteins | sample 1673221 | NCBI WGS metagenome assembly OLOH01 (sample SAMEA3136767, study PRJEB25190) | human gut metagenome
CGATGCGCAGGAAAATCCATATGAAGTTATCGTTTCCAACAACTTATATGAACAGCAGGATTATGTGGTCGAGACCAATCATCTTCCGCATCTGATCTCTCTGATCGTCAACGATGATTTCTTCAAAGATCTCCCGGAAGATGAACAGGAGATCATGACAGAAGCCGCACAACTTGCAACAGAATACGCAAGAGAACAGTCCGATGCACGTATTGCAGATAAAATTGCAACCATCGAAGAAAGCGGTACACAGATCATTACCCTGTCCGATGAGACACGCAAAGAGATCCGAGAAGCATCACAAGGAGTGTATGAAGCGATTCGCAAAGTGATTCAACCTGAAATATATAATGCATATATGGATAAAGAATAATACCAGCGATGAGATGTAAAATTACGTATCCTATCTGTTTTATACAGGCTGTTGAAAAAATCCGGATATACTAAGAAAAGAAAATCCTACAAAAAACGCCCCACAAAATGACAAACTCGCTGTCGCTCAAACAGTGTCATTTTGTGGGGCAAAGTAGTATTTTATTTCCTAAGTATATCTACGAATCTTTTCAAGGCCTGTACAACCCAGACAGGATACGTTTTTTATCCCTCATTCGTGGTAGTTATTCTTATGGGGAACCGGACAGCGGCTGCGCCGTTAGCTACGCGGAGCAACGACGCGCAGCGCAGGCACGCTTTTTTTCCCTTTAAACAGTATTTCAAATGTAAAGTAAAAAACGTCTCATAGATGTTCATCAGGCCTGAAAAGATCTGTCAGAAGTACTTAGTGAAGAGAATTCTACTTTGCTTCGAAAAATGGCACTGTCTGAGCGACAGCGAGTTTGACATTTTTCGAAGTGGTTTTTGTAGAATTATCTTCTCTTAGTACTTTCAGATCTTTGAACTAGCCTGTAAGAACAGCTATGAGACGTAATTAGTTTATATTTTATACTGTGACTTTCTCATTATTTCACATTAAGGTATACATCCTCATGTGTATGGAACCCTCCATCTATGACCACTTCATCCATATTCTCTTTCGTCACAGCCACCGGCGTGATCCTATAATACGGAATCTCATATTCTCCATCATTGGTCGTCTCGGTAACAGGATATTCACAGTCAGCTGACCCGATATCCTCCCCATTTCCAAGCATCACCGCCAGTGTCGCCGCCGTAGATGCCTCCTGCTCGATCGGCTTATACACCGTCATGGTCTGGGTTCCTTCTACAATACGCTGGCATGCAGCCAGTTCTGCATCCTGTGCAACAACAGCGACCTGTCCGGCAAGGCGGTTTTCGGACAAAACTTTAACTACCTGACTTGCCAGATCGTCATTACCACACATAACACCAACAATATCATCCGTCACTTCCAGCCCCTTGTTTACATGGGTTTCCGCTATTTCTGCAAGCCAGTTATCACAATAACCGGAGTAAACGATATTAAGCTTACTATCCACCAGTGCATCTTTAAATCCCTTCTCAACTTCCTCAACATTTTTATCTGTCGGTGATCCATAAATCGCAAAGATATTTCCGCCATCCGGGCAGGCTTTTTTCAGGGCTTCACCCATCAGTGTTCCAACCATCTCATTGTCGATCGTAATATACAGATCCGCATTTACATTGGGAATGATACGGTCATAGCAGATTACACAGATTCCTTTGCTTTTTGCTTCTTTTACCACATCATATAATGCATCGCCATCAATTGGTATGATAATGATCACGTCCATTTTTTTCTGGATGAAATACTCAATCTGAGAAATCTGTTCCTCCACTTCTCCTCCGGCCACCTGCACATTTACTTCTGCCCCAAGACTCTGCGCTGTAGACACAAACATATCACGGTCACGCAGCCATCGTTCAATTACAAAAGAATCAAAGCTAAGTCCAATCTGCAGTTTATCCTCTTCTGTTGTATGTGCTGTTTCCGTCTCCACACTCTGCTTTCCACATCCTGTAAGCATCAGTGCAAGCACTATCCCGATTATAAGAAAAATGCCTGTTTTCTTTTTCATTTTCCATACCTCGTTTTATATTCACTTGGTGTCATATCTGTCTGTTTCTTAAAGATCCTGCTGAAATAATTCGGATCTGTATAACCACTCCGGATCCCGGCTTCTTTAATACTGATATCCGGCTGAGCCAAAAATTCCTTAGCTTTTTCTATCCGCACCTTCGTCACATATTCAATAAAGTTTTCTCCGGTCTCTTCTTTAAAGATCTTGCTGAAGTAATAAGGGCTGATATTTACAATGCCAGATACATCATCCAATGAGATGTCTTTATTATAATTCTCCTGGATATACAGCATCGCTTTCTTTGCAGCAGAATTGGACTGGTCTTCCTTCTGATCCCGGATTGCGCGGCAGGCATTCACCATCTTGTCCAGAAACCATTTTCGCAGTTCTTCATACCCTGTACATGCCATGGCTGCATCAAGATAATCGCGTCGATAGCTAAATCCATAATTGATCGCGCCTGCTTCAAATGCTTTTTTCTCACCCCAGATAATATATTCCAGGGTCTTCAGCCGGATGTTATTCATGTCGTCTGCATAATGTGCCACCATCCAGTCAAAAAACACATTTATCTCCTGGATACATTCTTTTTCTTTTCCCTCTTCCAGATAACGGAAAATATTTTTTTCCATCTCTACCGGAAATTCCTCATCATACACACCATTCTGGGAAAGATCTTCGATATGTATCACACGGCTCTTGCTTCCATTCAATGCACGCAGTGCCTCACGATAAGAGCGCTCCATCTCCTGCATTTCCCGTACTCTTCCGATTCCGACACGAAATTTCGCTTCGATACGATCTTCTAATCGGGTAATCAGGCTTCGTGCCTGTTCAACCAGATCGATTCTTTCTTCATATGGATTCTCAGACAGTGCACACGGAACCACGATTGGAATACGATTGGACATGATCGATCCCACTGCACAGGAAAAAGAAGATTTTACGATATCTCTCAATTCCGCATAAAAGTCCTGTGCCTTAACATTCATTCCAACCGGGCTTACCAGCCTTCCATTCTCATAAGACTGTCCAAACTGAATGATCATAACATAGCCCTGTTTTTCCTCAATATCCAGAAGCTGTTGGTAATAGTCTGCCACCTGCATCTCCTGTTGGAAAAGAAGGCTTCCAACAAAACTGTTTTCTACGACCGGAATGACTGTTTCCAGTTTTTCCTGTATTCTCAGAAGGTTACTTCGCTGATTTCTTTTTGTATCAACTTTTGCTGTGGCCTCTTCCACTGCTGCAATGATCTTGGCCTTTGAGATTGGCTTTGTCAGATATCGCTCGACTCCCAGATCAATTGCTTCTTTTGCATAATCGAATTTGTCATAGGCCGATACAACATAAAACAGAGCTGTTGTATTAAATTTTCTTATTTCTCGCATAGCCTGTATTCCATTAATACCAGGCATATGAATATCCATAAATACGATATCCGGATGAAAAGTCTCCGCGATCTCTGTTACGGCTCTTCCTGTTTTGGCAGTTTCTACGATACATGAATCCCCAAATGTACTGGATATAACATTCTTAAAGGCTTCCAGCATGATTCCTTCATCATCTGCAACTAAAATTCGATACATTCTTCTGTCTCCCCTTTGTTATGCAATATTTCCACATTATTCTCATTCCAGTTCATCTTTATACACAGGAAGGATGATATGAACTCTGGTCCCTTTCCCTGGTCCGTCACTTTCAATCGTAAACAGATTTTCTTCTTTATAATACAGCTGTAGTCTGTCAATTACATTCCGAACAGCAATTCCCGTGGAAAAACGGTCTTCTTCATTCTGATCTGCGCGTCCGGCCATAACCCTGGCTATCATTTCTTCTGTCATTCCCGCACCATTGTCGCTTACTGTAACATCCAACATCTCACCATTTCGGTGAATTTCCATACGGATCCATCCCGCTTCCATACAGTCATGAATTCCATGCTGCACTGCATTTTCAACCAGTGGCTGCAGAATCATACTCGGAATACGAATATTATCAATACCTTCATCCACTTCCTTAATATAGGTGATATCTCCGGCAAAACGGACATTCAGGATATAAATGTAGTTATCTACCGCCCCAATCTCCTCCCAGAGCATGGCGTCTTCTTCCATCTTACGTACATTATAACGGAAAAAATCTGCCATCTTTTCAAGAAAAATTCCTGTATTATCCGCATCCCCCATCATGGCAAGCTGTGCACCTGCATTCAGACTGTTAAACAAAAAATGCGGATTGATCTGCGCCTGAAGGTATTTCAGCTGAGCCTCCTTCAGATGGGTTTCCATAAGAAGCTCCCGTTCCTTCATCTGTGCCTGACGTTCCATGCTTTCCTTAAGCTGCTCAATATTCTGCCGGATACTTTCCAGCATCTGGTTAAAACTTCTGGTTACAACACCAACCTCATCTTCAACAACTACCGGAAGCTGAGGTACATTTAAGTTACCCTTTGCAACTTCATGCGCTGTATTGGACAATGCTGTAAGTGGACGGATCATATTACGGACAAGAAGCGTTGTGACTGCAAGACCAAGTGCATATACAACCAGCATAACGAAAATACAGAGTTTATAGAGTACATTCATTGCTGAGAGCAGCAGCTGGTAATTTGCCGAGTTCGTTTTAAATCGTAAATTATTCAGCTTATAAATATAGACGTTGATATATTCATAAAGCTCATTTTCATCTTCGTAGGAAGTTTTGTATTTTTCTACATTTCTTCCTCGTTTTGCCTGAACCGTCTCATTTGTCTGTTCCAGATAACTTTCTGACATTCTCCGGATATTTTTTTCCAGCATTTTCACTTCATTATCCAGATTTCGGTCATTCAGTTCTTCGATCAGATTCTTGTAATTCTGTTCATAACGATAATAATTTTCCAGAGCCTGTGTGCTCTTGGTATTTAAATATTCATAAACCGTACTCTCTACCTGCTCCAGCGATTCCGAGAGTTCATTCACAGCCGTATTACTGGAAAAGACTGCATCAATTCTTGTAACCGCTGTATGAATCTGCTTAAAGATAAACACATTGATTCCCAGCGCAAACACAAGAACCAGAAGCATAACTCCACTCAGTCGGGTCTGTATAGAGTTTTTTACGGAAGATATCTCTTTTCCCTGTCTCATTTCTCATCCTCCGTCCTGTAATCCTTTGTATTCTCCTTTGTGATCACATGCTGGTTTACACTATAATAGTTATTACTATGTCCAAGTGACAGATACTCATCCAGTGCATTGACGCTGTATCGGCCAATCTCGTCCATATCCAGAGCAATCGCAGAAGAAATGATTTCCTTATCGATGGCATCCAGAATCACATCTGAATAGTAGAATCCGATCACTTTGACATTACCTACCTGGTTATAATCGATCAGTGCCTGATAAACACACTCTGTCACAACTTCGTCCATACATACCAGAACGTCAGGCAGATTTTCATCATTTACAAACATGTCACGTACAAATTCTTCTGTATCAAAATCTGCACTGCTGTCTACACAGTATTCCGTCAGGTCTACAGACTGGCCTGTTTTTTTCTGTGCCTCCAGTTCCTTTTTGACCTGCGAATAGACAAGATTCGTCTCCTGTGTCTTGGAACTGGATGTAGAAAGAAACATGACACTGGTAGTTCCCTGCGCTTTCAGCATGCCGCTGATCTGCTCTGTGTAAGCACTTCCCGTCTGATAACTGTTGAGCCCCACAAAACTGATCCTTCCGGTTGCCGTATCATCTGTCATGACCGTCACCACCGGAATCCCCCCTTTTAACGCTTCATTGATCAGATGCTGCTCTTCTTTACTTCCATCCGCTTCCAGAATGATTCCATCCACCTGGGAAGCAATTCCGATTTTCAGACAGTCTGCCTGAGAATATCCGTTCATCTGTTCAGGAGAAAGAAGTTCTACATACGCATCTTTCTCTTCCGCTTCCTTGGATGCACTCTCATAAACCGATTGCCACATACCAGTATCTTTATCATTGGAGATCATCAGATAATGTCTCTGATAGCTTGCCGCATGCTCTCCTTCTCCAAGCTCTACTCTGTCCAGACTTTTCTGAAAATAAATCCAGATACCGGAAAGAAAAAAGATGCAGCCTGCCAGGATACAAAAAACTGTCAGTGTATATTTCTTCATAGCTTTCATTCTTTCTGTTTATTTTTATCAGATATCAGTGTAACATATTCCATTCCATAGTGCAAAAGTGTTGTTGTCCATTTCATATCCAATTATAAAAAGGGTCATTGCGTCACACGCAATGACCCTCGTCATTCATTTTATTGATTTGTTATCTGCTTCTATCATCCATTCTTTCTGTTGGATAATACATCGAATACTACTGCGATCAGAAGTACGGCACCTTTTACTACGTACTGCCAGGAATCACCGATACCCATGATTGACATACCCATGTTGATAACACCAAGGAGAAGTGCACCGATTACAACACCACCTACAGTACCGCTGCCGCCGTATGCGGAAGCACCACCGATGAAACAGGAGCCGATCGCATCCATCTCGAAGGAAGTACCTGTGCTACCATTTACAGAACCTACACGTGCTGCACAGAGAAGACCTGCAAGACCTGCAAGAAGTCCCATGTTTACATATGCAATGAAGTAAACTTTGTTTGTATCAATACCGGAAAGCTGTGTAGCTTTCTCATTACCACCAATTGCGTAGAAGTAACGTCCAAATGCTGTTTTGGATGTAATAAAGTTGTAGATCAGGCAGATTGCAACTACCCAGATGAACATTACGGAGATACCTTTGTACTGGAACAGTTTGTAGCAGTACCAGAGGATAACTACTGCGATGATAACAGCTTTGCTGTAATCAGAAAATGCTGTATTCTGACGATATCCTCTTTTTGCTTTGTTTGCTCTGGAACGAACTACATTGAAGATTACATATACAGCAACAACAATACCAACAATCAGTGCTGAATAGTTTGCAGTGTCATCCAGTCCAGGAATATTAATATAAGAAGTAAATACTTTCAGGAAATCTTTGTTCTGGATAGAAACAGTTTTGTTGTCCAGAATCAGACGTCCAAATCCACGGAAGATGAACATACCAGCAAGCGTTGTGATGAATGGAGGGATACGTTTGTAACCGATCCAGTAACCCTGCCAGATACCTACCAGAAGACCAACAACCAAGCAGATGATGATGGTCAGATATGGGTTCATTCCCTTGTTGCTGATAAGTACTGCTGCAAGACCGCCAACCAGGCAGATTACAGCACCAACAGAAAGGTCGATGTTACCACCTGTCAGGATACATAATAACATACCACAGGCAAGAACGAGAACATAACCATTCTGAAGCATTAAGTTTGACATGTTCTGTGCATACAGGAGTCTTCCGTTTGTCAATCCACAGAACAGGATAAATACGATCACCAGTGCAATGACCATTGTATATTTTCTTAAGAAATCTTTTACATTAAATTTCATTTTTTTACCCCTTTCCCAGTAACTGTTCAGTCACTATTTCTTATTTTTTATTCTGTTCCTGCATGATCGAAGCCATGATACGTTCCTGAGTTGCCTCTTCCGCTGTAAATTCACCAGCCAGACGGCCTTCACTCATAACATAGATTCGGTCACACATACCGAGAAGTTCCGGCATTTCAGAAGAAATCATAATGACTGATTTTCCATCTTCTACCATCTTGTTGATCAGGCAGTAGATATCATATTTTGCACCTACATCGATGCCTCGTGTAGGTTCATCCAGAATCAGGATATCCGGTTCTGTAAACATCCACTTACCAAGCAGCGCTTTCTGCTGGTTACCACCGGAAAGGTTACCGATTTTCTGCTCATTGGAAGGAGTCTTGGTTCCCATTTCCTTTGTCATCTCATCTGCCAGATGAACTTCCATATCTGTATTGATGACACCTTTCTCACAGACTTTGGAAAGTCTGGCAAGTGTTGTATTAAATCGAATGGATTCTCCGAGAATCAGTCCGTTTGTCTTACGGTCTTCTGTTACATATGCAAGACCATGACGAATCGCATCGTGCGGATTCTTGAGATTTACTTTTTCTCCCTTGATATAAAGTTCACCGGAAATATTGCTTCCATAGCTCTTACCAAATACAGACATTGCAAATTCGGTACGTCCTGCACCCTGCAGTCCTGAGAAACCGACAACCTCACCTCTATGTACTTTACAGTTGATTTTATTATCTACGATCTTCTCAGGATAGAGTGGATGATGAACGGTCCAGTCTTTTACTTCTAGCATAACCTCTTTGCTGACATTATGTTTTCTGGTAGGATAACGGTCATCCATAGAACGGCCAACCATACCTTTGATGATACGGTCTTCACTTAAATCATCTACACCCTTGGTCAGTGTCTCGATCGTTGTACCATCTCGGATGATCGTACAGCGGTCTGCACAGTAGATGATCTCATTCAGTTTATGAGTGATGATGATAGAGGTCAGTCCGTTCTTCTTGAATTCCATCAGAAGATCCAGAAGCATCTTTGCATCTTCATCATTCAGAGATGAAGTAGGCTCATCCAGGATCAGAAGTTTAACCTTCTTGGAGAATGCCTTTGCGATCTCTACCAGCTGCTGTTTACCTGTTCCGATATCTTTGATCAGTGTCTGTGCAGATTCATGGAGTCCAACCTGTGCCATGTGTTTTTCTGCTTCACTGTATGTTCTGTCCCAGTCAATGCTGCCGCTTTTATTCTTAATCTCGTTTCCGAGAAACATATTCTCGCCAATAGAAAGTAACGGAATCAGCGCAAGTTCCTGATGGATGATAACGATTCCTTTCGCTTCACTGTCGTTCAGGTTTTTAAACTTACATTCCTCACCTTCATAGGTAACTGTACCTGTATAACTTCCATATGGATACTGACCACTTAAAACGTTCATCAGTGTGGATTTTCCCGCACCGTTTTCACCGATCAGCGCGTGAATCTCTCCTCGCTGGACTTCAAGATTTACATTGTCCAGAGCTTTGACACCGGGGAACTCTTTTGTAATGTGATCCATTACTAAAATATTGTCTGCCAAAATGGCGCCCCCTTTCAAAAAACCGGGCGGGGCTCTTCACCCCGCCCTAAAATTTCAAATTACATGTTTTATTGGTTACTTAAGCAATTTTTTCTGCTTACTGTGCTGGATGAAGATATCCGTCATCGTCCTGTGTATAGTATCCTGTGTCAACCAGTTCTTCTTTCATGTTGTCTTTTGTTACAACTGTAGGAACCAGAAGGAATGATGGGCATTTATGTCCTTCAGATGTTTCATAGGATTCTGTATCATATGCACAATCAAAATCCCATTTGGAGTTTGTGATCAGAGAATCATCAATTGTGTCACCTTTCAGCATTGCTTCTGCAAGGTCAAGAGTAACAACTGCTTCGTTTGCAACTGCTTTGTAAACTGTCATGGACTGTTTTCCATCTACGATGTTTGCAAGGTTAGCTTCGTCACCATCCTGTCCTGTGATCAGAACGTCGTTTTTGCCTGCATAGTCAGATTCGATAGCCTGTGTAACACCAAGTGCTGTAGAGTCATTGGAGCAAAGAGCTACATCAAGCTGTGTTCCGTCTGCATAGTAAGAAGCGAGGATGTTCTGCATTCTTTCCAGAGCTGTCTGTGTATCCCATGCTGCTGTTGCTACGGAATCGAAATCAGTCTGTCCGGAAACTACATTCAGTGTGCCTGCATCCAGATACGGTTTCAGAGTGTCATAAGCACCGTTGAAGAAGTATCCTGCATTGTTATCTGCCGGGTCACCTGCTGTGAACTCGATGTTATATGTTTTATCACCTGCATTGTCAAGATCCAGAGTATCGATTACGTACTGGCCCTGCAGAGTACCTACTGTATAGTTATCGAAGGAGATATAATAGGAAACTGCATCGGATTTGATCAGACGGTCATAAGCGATAACCGGGATTCCTGCATCTGCTGCTTCATCCATAACTGTATTAAGTGCTTCACCATCGATAGCTGCAACTACCAGGAGGTTAACTCCATCGGAGATCAGGTTCTGGATATCATTTACCTGACGGTCTGTTTCGTTATCGGAGTATGTCAGCTCTACATCATATCCAGCTGCTTTAAACTGTTCTTCCAGATAAGAACCATCTCTGTTCCAACGTTCCAGAGACTGTGTTGGCATTGAGATACCAATCTTTCCGCCTTCAGCTGCTGCATCATCTGCAAGTACCGGAACTGCACAAGATGTGATTGCCATTGTTGCTGCCATCGCTAAAACTAATTTTTTCTTCATAAAAGAAACCTCCCATTTTCGTTTTCGCTCTTTAGCTATTTCGTATAGCTTTTTGATGAAATTATAATACCATATGGATATATTAAACAAAATGGACTGTTTTTTGATATATCTTTCAATTTTTGTGATAAAAAAACATCCAGATGGCATGCATCTGGACATTTTCGATATGTTCATTAAAAAAACAATAATTTTGTGCTATTGACAGGTTATCTCTCACTACGTTCGTATCAACCTGTATGTCTCGGGATATTCTCAGACAACAGTCTGCTGTATGTTACCCCTGTTTACTCTTCTGCGTCAAGTGCACGGATTCTCTGAACAAGTTCTTCACAGATTTCCAGTTTATCCTTACCATCTGTCTCGATCACAATATCAGCTGCTGCCTGGTATTTCTCACGACGTTTTTCCATCAGACCTGCAATAAAGTCAACGTTTTTGTTGCCTTCCAGAAGTGGTCTGTCGTGATTATCTTTGACACGGCTTAAGATTGTCTCCGGCTTGGCTGTCAGAAGGACAACGCGTCCATTCTTCTTCATTTCGACTACATTGCGTTCTCTCATCGGCACACCACCGCCACAGGAAATAACTACATTGGTCTTGGACTGCATTTCTATAAGAAGTTCTGTCTCCAGATTACGGAAATACTCTTCTCCATATGTCTCAAAGATATCAGAAATGGACATTCCCTCTCTCTCGGCAATGATCTGGTCCATCTCTACAACTTCCATTGCGAATACTGTCTTCAGGAAATCAGAAATCGTAGATTTACCTGCACCCATGAAACCGATCAGTACAATATTGTAATCAAACAGTTTACGTGCCTGGATTCTCTTACTGTTTCTGGTAATTTCTTCAAAAACAGCAGTCACTTCATCTTTATGGCGTCTGCCTTCCATTCTGCGGTTCAGCCATTCTCTCTGTTTTGCTTCCTGCTCCGGCTGAAGGATCGGAATATCATTTGCTTCTTTGTAAGCCATGATATCTTCTACGATTCTGTTACGCATAAGTAATGCATCCAGCACGATCTCATCACACTGTCCAAGGCTCTCTCGAAGTACTTCCAACTGATTCATATGTATCGTTCCCTCTCTTATAAACAAATTTATCGCTGTGAACACTTTATATTCCCTTTGTTCACTGCATCACTATTTGCTCATTATAACAGTTATTTAGCACGTTAACAATATAAAGTGGGAACTTTTTTTATTACTCCGCATTTTTAAGTGCCTCACCCATCGGTACTTTCCGGATTTTTCTGTATTCCAGAAGTGCAACCACTGCATATGTCACAAGACCGATCACAAACATCTGTACATAGATCATCGGGTCGATCCAGAGCGCAATCCATCCGGAAATACTCTGCAGCATCATTTCCCTGAATAGAACTTCCATGATCGTAGTCTCAATTGGAAGGCTGATCAGAAGGCACAAAACAATCACGATCGACGTGGACAAGATGTATAGCCTGCTGATCTCACCATTGGTATAACCGAGAATCTTCGTCATCGAAATCGACTGTGCATTTTTTTCAATTATGATCTTAGAGAGAAGATATATCAGAATCATATAGATTGCAACTGCAAATAAATTTACCATCCCCATCATACTTCCCATGGAGACATTCAGCTGTCTGCTGATCTTGGTCAGTGCATCCAGATCAATCACAGAACCGATGTAGCTGCTGTCGATATCTGTAATCTCTGAATTGCTGAAATATCCGCTGAAATAATCATCTCCCAGATCAAAGGTCCGGTTCAATTCCTCCTGTGGCATGAAAATACAAAGACTACCATTATAATCATAAATTCCACTGATTTTAAAAGTATACTCGTCATCCTCATATTTTTCTTTGAGTGTGATCGAATCTCCCGGTTTCAGCAGAAATTTATCTGCATACGCTTTCGAAATATACACGCCATCTGAAAAATCCACATCAATGTACTTGCTGTCATCGTGAACGCCATAGAGTGTTACTTCTTCACTTTTGTATTTGGTCGGAAGTGTATTCAGTGAGTAAGCACTGAATTCTTCTGCGTCTTCATTATCTGTTTCTGCGTCATGTGCAAACAGCAGCATATCCAGCATACTTTCAAGCTTATTACTGCCACCCATCACACTTACCGGCATTGAAAGCATATACTGATATTTTGCCAGCATATTGTTCTGGATTTCCAGCTGGTAATGATCCAGTGCGGACGGGAGCAGAAGGCCAAACATCAGAAGCAGATTTGCAAATATGATCCCCACAAAAAGGACAAGATAATTGCTGATATTCTGAAAGATCACGCGTAGGCGGAATCTGTGAAAAATTTTCATTCGCGGACTGAGATAAACCGCACGTCTCTGCTTTCTGGAAGAAAGATCTCTTCGCAGAAATTTAAGCGGTGACAGCTTCAGCTTATGATGCAGGATCGCATAGTTAACTACAAACATAATTATTACCGGAACTACTGTCGTCATAAGAAAAGCTTCTGCATTCCAGATTGTCACATAAGTCGGCAGACTGTAGCTTCCATAATACATACCGGCACATACATCCTTAAATGCCGTATAACCTAAAATATTACCGATCAGTGCGCCCACCAGCGTTACGATCACCGGAAGAGTCATATAATGCCGGATCAGCTCATTTTTTGTATAGCCGGATGCCCGAAGCGTTCCGATGACACCAGCTTCTTTTGCAATCGTATTACTGGTCGTGATGCCAAATACAAAAGCCATGATCACGATGATGATATAGAGAAGCATGATCATCATTGCCTTGTCACTTCCCATATCGTCTCCAGTAAATATAATCGCCTGATTCTGATATTGCGGCACAAAATTTTCCAAAGTGACAACTTTTCCCATTGCCTTCATCAGATCTTCCGAAACATTCTTTTCCTCGAGTTCTGTCTGCGGTTTTTCGTTGTAGGTCCATGCATAATTATATTGCAGCTTATCCTGATCCAGAGAATCAAATTCTTCATCCGTCACTACGCCTACTCCAAACTTTACAGCATCAAACATAGAATCGTTATTATTCTGAAACAAACAGCTGTAATCTGATAATGCAACCAGCCCGGTGATCGTCCAGGACTTTGTCCCATCATCCAGAGTATCTCCAATCTTCAGTGAATTATTATCTGCGTACATACGGTCAATTGCGATCTCACCGGTTTCTGACGGTAATTCTCCGTCCATCAGGCATACTTTATCCACCTCTGTACGATTCTTGAAAAAGCGCATTGTGCTTCCATTTGAAAGAGAATCTTCTATATAATAGTTTTCATAGATTTTGACACCTTCCTCTTCAATTGCCTCGCGCTGTCCTCGATACAGACGCTCTCCGGTACGAAAATTTCCATCTTCAATATTATATTTTTGAAAGCTGTTGTTATATGCTGTTAACATACTTCCATCGGCCACTAAAAATCCGGACACAAAACCGATTGTTGCAGCCATAAGGATGAATACAACCAAATACTTCCCGATTTCTTCTCGAAGTTCCCGAAAAAATCTTTTTCTTAAAGGATTCTTCATGCCCAATCACCTACCATTCCAGTTCCATTGCCGGAATCTTCTGTTCATTCGTATAATTTTTCCGAATCATTCCATCTCTTAATTTTATAACACGATCTGCCATATCTTTGATTGCATCATTATGCGTTACCATCACAACTGTATTTCCATATTTTTGATTTACCGTTTCTATCAATCTCAAAATATCCTTTGACGTATTATAATCAAGTGCCCCTGTCGGCTCATCACAAAGCAGAATATCTGGATTCTTTACGATTGCTCTTCCAATTGCTGTTCTTTGCTGCTGTCCGCCAGAAAGCTGATTTGGAAGCTTACGCTGATGTTCATCAAGTCCTAATGTATGTAAAAGCTCATCAACATCAAGTGGTTTATCACTTAAATACGCTCCAACTTCAATATTTTCCCTTACCGTAAGATTCGGAATTAAATTATACATCTGAAAAATATAACCAAGGTGTATTCTCCGATACAAGGACAGTTTCTTCTTTGTCATATCCTCAATCTGCTCTCCTTCAATCGTTATACTTCCGGAATCTGCTCCATCAATACCACCAATGATATTTAACAATGTAGACTTTCCTGAACCAGAAGGTCCAAGCAAAACACAAAATTCTCCTTTTTCAATTCCCAGATCAATACCTTTTAATACATTAACCTGGCTGTCACCTATACCAAAAGACTTTTTAATCTGTTTTATTTCTAAAAACATAAGCACTAACACCTTTCTTTCTATTTTTATCTCAGTCGAGAAGACTCCCAC
>OLOH01001279.1_pt1 | contig 14574 bp, 14 predicted proteins | sample 1673221 | NCBI WGS metagenome assembly OLOH01 (sample SAMEA3136767, study PRJEB25190) | human gut metagenome
TCAGCAGCCTGGTGGACGACCTGGAACTTCCTTTGCCGGAAAGCGACGACTACGACACGCTGGGCGGGATGATCGTCACCCGCCTCAACGCCATCCCCAAGGACGGGGAAGAATTGGACATGGAAGTCAACGGCGTGGCGCTCCACGTGGAGAAAATCGAGGATCACCGCATTGAAAGCGTGATGGTACGGCGGCTCGTTCCCAAAGTGAAAAAGACCCGGGACGAATAAGGGGCGTCCCAAAAGCTGCAAAAAGCTCCGGAAAGTAACCACTTTCCGGAGCTTTCTTTCTGCCTGCTGGCCGATTTTATTTTTCGGGCTTCTCTTCCTCTTCCGGCTGCTCCAACTGGACCACCCGGACCTTCTGGATACGGTTGCTGGAGATCTCCTCCACCTTGATGGACAAACCGCCATACTCGAAGGAATCCCCTGCCGCGGGGACCTTTCCCATGCGCTCCATGATCCAGCCGCCCAAGGACACGCTGTCCGCCTCGTCCTCAATGTGGAAATAAGCGCAGAAATCGTCAAAGGTCAGGTCGCCGTCGATCAGGTATGTATGGTCGTCAAGCTGCTGGAAGGACTCTTCCTGCTCGTCGTGTTCGTCCCAGATCTCGCCCACCAATTCTTCCAAAATATCCTCCATGGTGACGATGCCCAAGGTCCCGCCGTACTCGTCGATGACAATGGCGATATGGGACTGATGGGACTGCAAAAGCTTCAGCAGGTCGCTGACTTTTTCCGTGGGATGGATGAAAATAGGCGGGGTAATGATGTCCCGGATAGGCTTGGTAGTGATGCCGTTGCCCGTATAGAAGTCCTTCTGGTGGATCACGCCCACCACCTTGTCGATGTCGTCGTCATAGACCAAAAGCCGGGAAAAATGGGACTCGGTAAAGCTCTGGGCCACTTCTTCCTTGGTGGAATCCACGCTGACAGCGATCAGGTCCACACGGGGGGTCAAAATATCCTGGGCTTCCAGGTCCCGGAACTCCACCGCGTTTTTCAGCAGCGCGCCCTCGTCCTTGTCGATGCTTCCGTCCCGCTGAGCCTCTTCCAGAAGCAGCATCAGCTCCTCCTGGGACATTTTGGAATCTTCCTGGCTCTTCAGCATTTTGGACACCAGCTTTTTCCACTGGGAGAACAGGAAGTTCACCGGGGTGAGCACATGGATCAGCAAATTGATAAAGGGAGCGCTGAACATGGCAAATTTCTCGGGGAAATCCTTGGCAATGCTCTTGGGGGTGATCTCGCCGAAGATCAACACCAAAATGGTGACCGCCACTGTGGAATAGGTGGCGCCAATATCGCCGTAAAACTTTACGAACAACAAGGTGGCGATAGAGGACACGGCGATGTTCACAATGTTGTTGCCGATCAAAATGGTGGAAATGAGCTTGTCGTAATCGTCTGCCAAACGGGCGGTAAGCTTTGCCCTGCGGTTACCGCTGTCCGCCAGCACTTTGATTCGAATGGCGTTCAAAGAGGAAAAGGCGGTTTCCGTGGCGGAAAAATACGCGGACATCAGGATACAAAACAGCATGATCAATATGCTGGGCAATTCACTTGTTAACATAATTTATCTCCTCACATTTCATTTTAACTGCATGGTTTTGGTTGACTGCATGGTAAAAAACCCAAAATAAACACAAAAAACACACCTATTCCCGCAAAATGGGCGTAGGCATGTTGTATGCAATCAAAATCAAATTCGGGATGAAATTATGATCAGGTGTATCGTCGTCACTACTGGAACTGTCCATGAAAGAAGATCACATCCTTTTGAATAATACTGTTTTTGATAATATCCTATTTCCCCTAAATTGTCAAGGGCTTCCCCGCCTCTCTGCCGGAGGATGGGGAAGCCCTTGTTTCTTTGTTTCCGTTTGGGAAAATTACTCTTCCGAAAGCCCGGCGCACTCCGCCAGGACGCTTACCAGGTCCTCCCGGATGACCAGATCCGCCTGGGGATCGTAGGGAGTGGGGTCCCGGTTGATAATCACCAGTTTTGCCCCGGGGGACAGGTACTCCACCAGCCCCGCCACAGGATACACCACCAGGGACGTGCCTGCCACCACCATCAGGTCCGTTTCCCGGGCGTACTGGATAGCCTTTCGCAGATCCTGCTCGTTGAGGGTCTCCCCATAGAGCACCACGTCCGGACGGATCGTGCCGCCGCAAGAACACTTGGGGACTCCCTGGGTTTTGGTGACACAAGTCATGTCGTACTGCTTGCCGCAGCTCAAACAGTAGTACCGGTTCTCGTTGCCGTGAAGCTCGATCACGTTCCGGCTGCCCGCCATCTGGTGCAGGCCGTCAATATTCTGGGTGATCACCGCCCGGAGTTTCCCCTCTTTCTCCAATTTTGCCAAAGCATAGTGGGCCGGATTGGGTTTGGCGTCGGGGTACAGCATCACATTGCGCATGAAGTCGTAGAACTCCGTCATGTGCCGGACAAAATACCCGTGGGAAAGCATCTCCTCATAGGAAAGCCCCGCTTTTTTCTGCTGGTACAAACCGTGAGCACTGCGAAAATCTGGAATCCCACTGGCGGTGGACACTCCTGCGCCCCCCAGGAAAATGGTCCGCTTGCTCTGGTCCAACCACTGTCGCAATGTTTCCTTGTCCGTCATCATTCTTCGCCCCCTTTGGCCAAAAGCAGTTCCACCGGGCAATGGTCGCTTCCCTGGATTTCCGAAAGGATGCGGCTGTCCAAAAGCCGGGGGACCAGCCGTTCATCCGCCAAAAAATAGTCGATACGCCACCCGGTGTTATTCTGACGGGAATTGAACATATAACTCCACCAGGAGTATGCCCCTTCCAATTCCGGGTAAAAATGGCGGAAGGTATCCACTAGCCCTGTGGCCAGAAGCTCCGCGAACTTGCCCCGCTCCTGGTAGGAAAATCCGGCGTTGCCCACGTTGCTTTTGGCGTTTTTCAAATCGATGGGACGGTGGGCCACATTCATATCCCCGCAGACGATCACCGGTTTTTTCTCCCGCAATCCTGTGAGATACTCCCGGAAGGCGTCTTCAAAGGCCATGCGGTAATCGATCCGCACCAGCTCCCGCTGGGAATTGGGGGTGTACACCGTCACCAGGATAAATCCCGGATACTCCGCGGCAATTACACGGCCCTCCCCGTCAAACTCTTCCACGCCCATGCCATAGGTCACATTCAAAGGTTCTTCCCGGGAAAACACCGCTGTACCGGAATACCCTTTCCGGGTCACCGCAGAATTCCAATACTCAAAATAGCCGGGGAATTGGAAATCCGCCTGCTCTTTCTGCATTTTTGTCTCTTGCAGGCAGATCACGTCCGGGGATTCCTCCTCCAAAAACTGGGCGAAGCCTTTCCCCATGCAGGCCCGCAGGCCATTTACATTCCAAGAAACCAGCTTTATTGCTGGATTTTCCGCACGTTTCTCCATGGCGCCCACTTCCTTTCTCTGTAAATTTTCTATGAAAACAGACTATTTTCCCTAGATCTATGCTATAATAGCCCCATCGTCAGGCCCATGGGAACGCTCTCCCTTATGGGAACCCATTCTCATGGAACATCATGCGAAAACGCTTTTGTCCCCTTCCAAAAGGACGGGACAGAAAGGAGATACGATCATGCAAAATCCTATTGTTACCATTGAAACCACCCAAGGCACCATCAAGGTGGAGCTGTATCCCGAAGTGGCTCCCAACACGGTGAACAACTTCATTTATCTGGTAAAGCGCGGCTTTTACGACGGCACCATTTTCCACCGTGTCATTCCCGGCTTTATGATCCAGGGCGGCGATCCGGAAGGCTCCGGCATGGGCGGCCCCGGCTATGGCATCAAGGGTGAATTCGCCATGAATGGCTTCCAGAACAACCTGAAGCACACCACCGGCGTGATCTCCATGGCCCGGTCCCAGCGTCCCAACAGCGCCGGCTCCCAGTTCTTCATCATGGTGGACGACGCTCCCTATCTGGACGGTCAATACGCTGCTTTCGGCAAAGTCACCGAGGGCATTGACGTAGCCCAGGCCATTGTATCCGCTCCCCGCGACCGTGCCGACCGCCCCTACGAGGACCAGATCATGGAAAAGGTCACAGTGGAAACCTTTGGTCAGGAATATCCCGATCCCGTCACTGGTCCCGAGCACGGCTAAGCAGCGTGACGCTGCATCCGGGTCGCGCCCTGGACGGTGGGCTTGCGCCCACGTTGTGGAAGAGGATGGCTCGCGTCCGCGCCGAGGATTCTCCGGGATGTGCCGTGGACGGTAGGTTTCCGGCCCACGTTGTGGAGGAGGTTTCCTCACGTCCGCGCCGCCGGTTTTCCGGGGTGCGCCCCGGACGGTGGGCTGACGCCCACGCTGTGGAGGCGGTTTCCTCACGTCCACGCCGCCGGTTTTCCGGGGTACGCCGGAGATCGGGTCACAACAGAACAATCTATAGAAAGAGAGGCTTTATGCCTCTCTTTTTTATTCTCCTTCGATGCGTTCCAAGATCATAGGACCAATATCGGGAGCGCGGGTACCCACTTCCAAAGCGGAGAGGAATCGTTCTTTTCCACGGTGGCAAAGGGCTTCACTCTGGGCATAAAGCCGGGCGATGGTCTCCCCCTGCTCCACGGCATCCCCTTTGTTTTTCAGCAGCACGATGCCCGCGCCAGGATCGATGGCACTGTCCTTTGTTTCCCGGCCGGCACCCAGCTCCACCGCGGCCAATCCGCACTCTTCCGCGTTCAAACGGGTGATATACCCTGTCTCCGGGGCAGTGATCTCCACACAAGCCGGGGAGATCTGGAACTTCTCCGGGTGCAGGATATAATCTCCGTCGCCCCCCTGGGCCTCCACCATCTGCCGGAGCTTCTCCAACGCCTGTCCGCTGCGCACCGCGGCTACGGCCTTGGCTCGGGCGGATGCCATATCCGGCGCTTGTCCGCCTAGATAGATCATATTGGCGGAAAGCTCCAAACACAGGGCCCGCAGCCGTTTTTCCCCTTTTCCGGAAAGGACTTGGCACGCCTCCTGCACTTCCAGGGCATTGCCGATCTGCTGGCCCAAAGGCATATCCATATCGGTGATGAGGGCCACCGTCCGTCTGCCCACCTGCTCTCCGATGCGGACCATTTCCTTTGCCAGGGCGCGGGAATCCTCCAAAGTTTTCATAAAGGCGCCGGAACCCATTTTCACGTCCAAAAGGATGGCGTCGGCGCCGGCGGCGATCTTCTTGGACATAATGCTGGAAGCGATCAGCGGCAGGCTTTCCACGGTGGCGGTCACATCCCGCAGGGCGTACAGCTTTTTATCCGCCGGGCACAAATTTCCCGACTGCCCAATGATGGCCAGCCCGGTTTTCCGCACAATGTCAAAGAATTCCTCCCTGGGAATGGCGGTGCGCAGGCCGGGGATACTTTCCAGCTTGTCCACGGTGCCGCCTGTATGGCCCAGTCCCCGTCCGCTCATTTTGGCGATCTTCACCCCGCAGGCAGCGGCGATGGGCCCCAAGATCAGGGAAGTTTTATCCCCCACACCGCCGGTGGAATGTTTATCCACTTTCACGCCGGGAATGGAGGAAAGGTCCACCCTGTCTCCGGAATTGGCCATTTCCAGGGTAAGGGCCCCGGTTTCCCGCCGAGTCATGCCCTGGAAGAAAATGGCCATGAGCAAGGCGGAAACTTGATAGTCGGGAATCTCCCCCCGAGTATACCCTTGGACGAAAAAGCGGATCTCTTCTTCCGAAAGCTCGCCGCCTTCCCGTTTTTTATGGATCACGTCGTACATGCGCATGAGAATCCCCCCGATTCTTCCGAATTTACAACAAAAGATTCATATACCAGGCGTCGTAAGAGCGGCCGTTTACTTTCATAAAATTCTTGTACAAGCCCATTTTTTCAAAGCCCAAGTGCTCATAGAGGGCCACAGCCCGCTCATTGTCGGAGCGCACCTCCAGCTGAAGCACCTCCAAACCGCAGCTTTTGGCAAACTGGATGAGGGCTTCCATGGCTTTCCGTCCAACGCCTTCGCCCCAGAAATCTTTCCTCACTGTGACAGACACTCCGGCGCGATGGGCTACCCGTTCCCGGGCGGTAAGGGCGTCCACCGAAGCGATGGAAACCAGCTCTTCCCCCACGAAACCAGCCAACATAATGGATTTCTCCGCTTTCCGCTGAAGCTCCAAAAACGTCTGCTCCCGTTCCAGGGGCATGGGAAAACCGTTTTTTCCAAACAGGAGGTTATCGCTTTCCCCGCCTACCCGGTTCAGATAGGCAAGGATCTTTTCCCCGTCCCGGCTTTCCGCCTCCCGAAGAAGAAGGGTCTGGCCGTTTTTCAAAGAATATGTGCGCGGTTCAAATTTGCTCATAGGAAGCACTCCTTTCTAAAACAGTTTGGTACAAGCAGGCCAGGCGGTCCATGGCTTTTCCTGCCACGGGACCTCACTCCATAGCTGGCCTGCCTGCAGGATGACAAGGGGACGCCCCCTTATAAAAAGTGGGGAAACATGTACGCCCCATGGCGGTTATTGTCCTAAATCCCCAGGTCCAAAGGCTTGGGGCAACAGTTCTCCCAAGGTGGACACTTTTACAGCACTGCCGTCTGTCAACAGGATCTCAAACTCCGGCCCGCAAAACTCGGCCATCACCTGTCTGCACACGCCGCAGGGGGCACAGAACTGGCTGGGCTCTTCCCCGGCCTTTCCTCCGGCGATGGCGATGGCCAAAAACTGCCGTTTTCCGTCGTTGACCGCCCGGAAAAAAGCGGTACGCTCGGCGCAGCAAGTAGCCGTAAATCCCGCGTTTTCAATATTGCACCCGGCATACACGGACCCGTCCTTGCACAGCAAAGCGGCTCCCACGGCAAAACCGGAATAGGGAGTATAGGCGTTTTTCCGGGCCTCTTTTGCCCGTTGGACCAGCGCCAGGCGCAAAGCCTCTTTCTGTTCCATCACAAGCCCTCCTGCTGGGCCAGCTTTACCAGGCGGCTGGTGCCCAACCGGTCCGCTCCCAGCTCCAGGAACCGTTCCCCGTCTTCTTTGCTGGAAATGCCTCCTGCCGCTTTCACCTTCACATGAGCTGCTGTATGCTCCCGCATCAGGGCAACATCCTCAAAGGTGGCTCCGCCGGTGGAGAAGCCGGTGGAGGTTTTGATATAATCCGCGCCCGATTCCGACACCACCCGGCACAGCTCTATTTTTTCCTCCTGGGTCAGCAGGCAGGTCTCGATGATCACTTTCAACGCCCGGCCCTGGCAGGCGTTTTTCACTCCCCGGATCTCGGAAAGCACCTGGTCATACAGGCCGTCCTTCACCCATCCCAGGTTTACTACCATGTCGATCTCATCCGCGCCGTTTTTCACGGCGTCGGCCGCTTCAAAGCATTTGACCGGAGTGGTTTGATAGCCGTTGGGAAATCCGATGACGGTACAGATTTTCACCCGGTCCGCTGCATATTCCGCCGCCTGCTTCACATAGGAAGGAGGAATACACACCGAGGCGCACTGATATTGCACACCTTGATCCACGATTTTCTCAATGTCTTCCCAACGGGCCTCCTGCTTCAAAAGGGTATGGTCCACATGGGAAAGGATTTCTTGCCACTGCATATGCCCACTCCTCTCAGGCGGTGCCCGCCAGAATGATTTTGGAAAGTTCCTCCCGGGTGGGAAGGCCTTCATTGTCGCTGCGGTGGGTAATTTGGATAGCGCCCATCACATTTCCACGGAACGTGGCTTCCTCCAGGGTCTCCCCTTCCGCCAAGGCGCTGATGACGCCTGCTGCGAAGCCATCTCCCGCGCCCACGGTATCCACTTTTTTCGCCGCGGGGAACGCGGGGGAAAAGCCGGATTTTCCTCCCTTTTGGGAGAAATAGGCTCCCTCCTTGCCCAATTTCACCACCACGTTTTTGGCACCCAAATTGTGGTAGAATTCCGCCACTCCTTCGGGGGTGCTTTGGCCGGTGAGGATCTTTCCTTCTCCCAGGCCGGGCAGAACAGTTTCCACCCCTTCCGCCAGAGAATTCAGTGTGGCCACCATTTTCTTCTCACTTTCCCAAAGCTGGGGACGCAGGTTGGGGTCAAAGGAAATGGGCAATTCCAAGGCTTTCGCCCGGCTGATCAACCGTTTGGTAGCCGCCAGGGCGCTGTCCGACACGGCGGGGAAAATCCCGGTCACGTGCAGGCGCTCACAACCAAACAGGTCCAAGGCGTCGATGTCATGGGTGGTGAGCTGGGACGCTGCGGAGCCCTTCCGATAATAAGCGATATCCGGGTCCCCCTGGCTGGTGGAGCTTTTCATCATAAAGCCGGTGACGGCAGTTTCCGTCTGCATCACCAAATCGGTGGCAATGTGGTTTTCCCGCATGCCACGGAGGATTCGCTCCCCCAGAGGGTCAAACCCCAGCCGGGTACAATAGGCCGGCGTATGGCCCAGCCGAGCCAGACCCACTGCCACATTGTATTCCGCTCCCGCAATGGACACGGTAAAGCTGTTCACCTCGCTGAGCGCTCCTGTTTCGTTGGCCATAAACAAACCCATGGGTTCTCCCATCAGAATGATTTTCATAGTATTCCCCTCCTTGAGGATGATCTATAGTAGATTCCGCGATTGAGCTCTTCTTGCGTCAATTTTCCCCCGCCGGGACCGTGGTTTTCACCATGGTACAGGGTCCGGAGATCTTTACGTTTCCAGCGCCTGCGGGCAAGAACAAGCTGTCCCCAGGCCGGAACGACAAGGTGTTTTCCACTCCTTCCACCGTGCCGCTGCCTTCTGTGACCAGCAGGGACACAAAGGATTCGTCCCCCACATTCCACTCCATGGAGTTTTCCACACAAAGCTTTTCGGTTGTGAAATACTTGCAGGCCCCTAAAAGCTGGACCGTTCCTCCTGGAACCGTTTTTACCTCCCCCTTGTGGGAAGAGGTGTCCGAAGGCTGGAGATTGCACACGTCCAGGGCTTTTTCCACGTGGAGCTCCCGGGGTTTTCCGTCCGCTCCCCGGCGGTCGTAGTCGTAAACACGATAGGTGCAGTTGGAATTCTGCTGGATCTCACAGATCAAGATACCGGCCCCAATGGCGTGGATGGTACCGGACTGAATGAAAAACACGTCCCCAGGATGGACTTCCACCTTGTTTAGCACTTCCAACACCGTATTGTTCTCGATCCTCCGGCGGAATTCCTCCTTGGTCACCGGGCGGTTCACGCCGAAGTAGAGGAACGCCCCAGGCTCGCAGTCCATCACGTACCACATTTCCGTTTTGCCGTATTCTCCTTCCACCTGCAAGGCGTACTCGTCGCTAGGGTGCACCTGGATGGACAAGGGGTCCTTGGCATCGATCAATTTGATGAGCACGGGGAACCGCTCAAAAGCAGCGGCATTTTTCCCCAACACGGTTTTTCCAAACTTCTCAAAATACTGGTTCAAGGTCATACCGTCAAATTCTCCGCCGTCGATCCGGCTTTCCCCCGCAGGATGGGTGGAAAGCTCCCAGCTTTCGGCCACCTTGTCAAAATCGCACTGCTTGCCGTACACATCCCGCAGCTTGGTACCCCCCCAAAGATACCCTTGAAATGCGGGTGAGAGTTTTTCCAATTTCATGGACCGTTCCTCCAAATCGTTGCAAGATTGTCATCCCTTATTACAACACTGTCACAGGACAAATTCTTCCCTTTATGGTATACTATTTTTAGGAAAAACGCAAACTTTTTTCTAGCCGGGAAGGAGGAGATTCCCCCATGAAAAAGAAAGCTTTCGTGTGCCTTTTTGCGGTTTTGTTCTGCTTTATTTTACCCCTTCCCGCCTCCGCCAACTCGGCGGAACCGCCCTGTTTTACGGTGGTGGTACAGAACCCGCCGGCGGACCTGACCCTCACGGTGGAATTTGGCAACGGGCTTTCCTTGGACCCGGTGGAGCTTCGCCGGGAATCCAAAGGCTGGGAAGTCTACTATCGCTTTAACTATTACGACGTCTCCTTCGACTACGACAACGGCCAATCCTTCTGGAACTACGGTCCGGAGGGCTTGACCGGGGCCCAACTGGTGATAGACACTGGCGGGGAAACCTTTTCCCTGCCCATCGATCCCACTGGTTTTTCCCAATACAACAACCTGATGACGCTGAACCTTTCTGCCCGCACTTTATCCGTTGGCCAGCCATGGTGGCGGATACCGCTGCTGGTTTTCCTGCGGGTGGCCCTCACCTTGCTTTTAGAAGGGCTGATCTTTTTCCTGTTCGGTTACCGGCAGCGCCGCAGCTGGCTGGTTTTTCTCCTGGTGAATCTAGTTACCCAGCTGGGGGTCAATCTTTTCATCCTCTTCTTAGCCCCGGCAGCCACCACGTCTTTGAGCATCTGGGTGGGATTCTTCCTGTACACTCCCATAGAGATCCTGGTGCTGTTGGTGGAAATGTTTGCCTTTTTCAAACTGCTTCGGGAACGCACCAAGCGCCGGGCAATCCTGTACGCCGCTGTGGCGAACCTGTTCAGCTGGGCTTTAGGCGGATATCTGCTGGCTGTCCTGCCCCTGTAATGTGCATAAAAAAGCAACCCTCATCTTCCCATAAGAAAAGCCCTGCCTGGAAAATTTCAGGCAAGGCTTTTCTATTTTTATTTTTCGAATGAAGGTTTCCTATGGCGTCATACCCTGGAAAACCGGATAAACATTGGCGTCTTTCTTCTCATAAAAACCGTGGGCAAACCCGCGATTTCCCACGCTGGGGAAAGCGCCTAGGAAAATGCTTCTCAGGCCAGAGCGGAAAGCACTGCGCTGACCACGCTGCCCGCGCTTTCAATGCCCCCCGAGCCGTCCTCCACCACTACCGCAAAGGCATAGGGATACTGGGTGGAATCGCAGAAGCCAACCATCCAACAGTTGGGTCCCTTGTTCTCCCCCACTTCGCCGGTACCGGTTTTGGCACAGACATTCATTCCGTCGGGGAACAGGTAATCCCCATAATAGTTTGCCACGTTGTTCCGGAGAAGTTCTTTGAGCTGGGCCGCTTCCTCGCTGGTCACCAGCTGTCGGTTACCTCCGGTCAGGCCGCCCAAAAGGTCTATATCCTGCGTGAGCTGGGGCTGGGTGTATTCTCCCCCATTGGCGATGGCCCCCATCAGAAGCATCATATGGTAGGGATTGGCAAGCACCGTATACTGGCCCACGCCTGCCCAACCCAACTCGTTGGCATTGGTATTGGACACGTCCATGGTGCTTTCGCAAACGGACAGCCCTTCAAAGTCAAACTTCACATTAAAGCCCATTTCTTCCGCTTTGGCCTGGAGTGCCTCTGCGCCCAGGTCATTGGCCAGTTGGGCAAAAAACACGTTGCAGGAATTTCCCAGAGCGGTGGCCAAGTCCTGCGTGCCGTGGGCATTTCCGTTGAGGCAGGTCACGTCGCTGCCCGCCAATTCGATGGAACCCTGGCAATCATAAGTGATGTCCTTCCAACTGTCGGGCCAACGTTCCATGGCCGCGGCCGTGGTGACGATCTTGAAAATAGAACCCGGTGTGAAGGAACTGGAAAGGGTATTGTCCAAATACGCGCCGTTATAGGCTTCGTTTGTTTCCAGATCCTCCGGCACATTCTGGGGATCGAAGGTGGGGGCGCTGACTTTGCAGAGAATTTCCCCCGTCTGATAATTGTACACGATCACCGCGCCGTTTTTGCCGCCCAAAGCATTGTACGCGGCGGCGCAGACGTTTTGGTCCACCGTCAAGGCGATGTCGCTGCCCATACGGTTGAAAATGGTGTCGTTCAGGCCGGTGATGATGTTATAGCCGGAAAGTTTCCCGCTCATGGTGGACTGGATGCTGGTGCTGATATAGCCGTAAGGGTCCCCCACTGTATGGAGCAGTGCCCGGCGGATGGTTTCATCCCCGCTGTACAAACGGACGCCATCTTCCGTGGTGGCCAGCAAATTGCCGTTGCGGTCGGTGATGTCCCCCAGCTTCACGGTGGAATTTTCCGAATTGATATGGCCGTTATAGGGCTGCATGGCCCATTTGCTGCCATTGAATCCCAAATTCACCAGCAAATAGCCCAGCCCGCCCAAAAAGGCGGCCAGCAAAATATAAAGTACCATGGAACGAAATCCTGTGGTGCGCATAGGTCATGCCTCCTTTCGCGCGTGGCGGCCGCTTCCTCCCCCTACGGGATACTGGTTTCTCCCGCGGGAAGGTCCTTGCCTGACCGGCCCCTGTTGGGGCGGCACTGCCCGGCTGCGGGGAGCGGGCTGGGAATACTCTTCCCGCAGGCTCTTCCGGGATGCGCGCCGGGCGGCATAGGTCCGCTCGTCGGACGCTTTCAGGAAAGCCATCATGCCCCACACAGACAGCAAGCTGGAGCCGCCGGAACTGATAAAGGGCAAGGTCACGCCGGTCAGCGGCAGCACGTCGGTAGCGCCGTACACATTTAACGCTGCCTGGAACAAAAGCATTCCCGCGGCGGCACAGGCTGCAATGGAGAAGAACGTGGAACGGCTGCGGGTCACATCGCTGCGGGCATAGAAGATGAACAGCACAAAGGTCAGCAGGATCACCAACCCCAGCAGCAAGCCCTGTTCCTCACACAGCAATCCGAACACCAGGTCGCTGTCCGCAGCAAACACACTGGCCAGGTAGCTGTTGCCCAGCCCCACGCCAAACAGTCCGCCGCTGGCGATATAGGTGAGCACCCGGGTCTGTTGGTAGCCCAAATCGTCGTTGATATGCTCCCACACATGGCCCCAGCCCATAAAACGGTCCAGCACATAGGGTTTCACTGCCAGCACCACAAACACTGCCAGCACCGCGCCGGCCAGCAGGCCGTACAGCTTGTGGAGCCGTTCGCCGAACAGGCCCAGCAGCACCGTCATCACGATGCCGCCCAGGGACTGAATGGTCATCACGAAGCCCTGGCGGCTTTCGGTGATGCCGAAAAAGGCCATCATGGACTCGGCGTTGGCGCCAAAGGCATTGAAATAGACGCCGTACAGCAGAAACAGAGCGAAGCACAGGACCGCCAGCAGCGGCAGGGTACGCTTTGCGCCGCTCATGCCCGGCTCCTCATGGCGGCCAGGGCATGGAAGGTCTCCCGCAGGGCGGGATATTGCCGCAGATAGAGCTGGTAGTAGGGCTCATAGGCGCGGCCACATTCCGCATCGGGGTACAGAACGGTATCCGGCTTGACGATGGCATCGCAGGCGCTCTCCACGGAGGGATACACACCGGTGCCAACACCGGCCAGAATAGCCACGCCCAGCGCCGGGCCCTCCAACGCCGCCTTGGCGGTCTGGATGGGGCAGCCGTACACATCGGCCAGCATTTGACGCCAGAATGCGCTCCGCGCGCCGCCGCCGCAGGCCATCATTTCCTCCGTAGGCACATTCATGCCACGGAGCACATCCACGCACTGACGCTGGGAGTAGGTAACGCCCTCCAGCACAGCGCGAATCAGGTGGCCGCGGCCATGGCCGCCGGACAGGCCGATAAACGCGCCCCGGGCCTTCTCGTCCAACAGCGGGGATCGCTCGCCCATCAGATAGGGCAGGAACAACAGGCCGTCGGCGCCGATGGGGGTTTTCTCGGCCAGGGCCGTCATCAGCTCGTAGGGGTCCACGCCCTGTTTGGCCGCCTCGGCCACCTCGCCGGCACAGCAGGTATCCCGCAGCCAACGCAGGGACTGACCCGCCGCCAGCGTGCAGCTCATTACCGCCCACTTGCCGGGAACGGCGGAGCAGAAGGTGTGTACGCGGCCCGCCGGGTCGATGGAAACGCTGTCCGCATGGGCAAAGACCACGCCGGAGGTGCCCAGCGTCGTAAAGGCCTTTCCGTAGCGGACAGTACCGGTGCCCACAGCCGCGGCGGCGTTGTCGCCCGCGCCGCCCACCACGGGCGTACCCTCGGCCAGGCCGGTCAGGGCGGCAGCTTCCGCCGTCACCGTTCCGGTCACGTCCACAGACTCGTACATCCGGCCCAGCAGCGCCGGGTCGATGTCCAGCTTGTTCAGTATCTCGTCAGACCACTGCCGCCGGGGCACGTCCAGCAGGTTCATGCCGGAGGCGTCGGATACCTCGGTGGCAAACTGGCCGGTGAGGCAGTAGCGAATGTAATCCTTGGGCAGCAGGATATGACGGCAGGCCTTGTAGACCTCCGGCAGATGCTTCCGCACCCACAGGATCTTCCCAGCGGTAAAGCCCGCCAGGGCGGGGTTCGCGGTGATGGCGATGAGTTTCTCCGCGCCCACAGTCTCGGTGATCTCACGGCACTCCTCGCCGGTGCGGCCATCGCACCACAGGATGCTGCGGTGCAGCACCTCTCCCCTCTCGTCCAGCATCACCAGGCCGTGCATCTGTCCGGAGATACCCACACCGGCAATATCGGCGGCGGCCACACCGCTTTTGTGCAGCACGGCCTGCACCGTCTCCCGCACAGCACGCCACCAGTCGGACGGCTCCTGCTCAGCCCAGCCGTTCTGGGGCTGGTAGAGGGGGTATTCCACCGTGTGGGCGGCCATGGCCGTGCCGTCACTGCGGAACAGCACCGTCTTGGTACCGGAGGTGCCCAGGTCGATACCCAGAATCTTGCCCATATCTATTCAGCCCTTTCTCGTTGACGAGGCCACATCCTGCAG
>OLOH01001280.1_pt1 | contig 14569 bp, 9 predicted proteins | sample 1673221 | NCBI WGS metagenome assembly OLOH01 (sample SAMEA3136767, study PRJEB25190) | human gut metagenome
AGCACCTCTCTTTCATACAGAAATTATATCATAATTTCTGTATGAAAACAAGTAGGAGTTTTAGTTGAATGTGACAGTCCAGTAGGTATATTGCCCCTCGGCGGTGGAGCAGAACCAACAGGCCACACCCATGCTCGTAAAGCTGGCGTTGGTGATGTTGGCATAGTGGGCAGGACTGTTCTGCCAATAGCTGCATACGCTGCTGGCTGAGCCGATAGGACCGGCTGCGCAGATTTCGCTGCGGGTGGTCATGCCGCTGTGGTCGAACGCACCGCCCGCGACAAAGCTCTCGCAGCGGGCATCTGCCGCTGCGCTCAGCCCGCCGTCCATTGCCAGCGGGGAAAGTCCCGACGCCGCACGGATGGCGTTGATGTTCTCCTGCACGGCCCAGTATGCGCTGTCGCTGCTGTCGATGCTCCACCATTGCTCCGTACCGGCTGCAAGGTCGAACGGCACCGCACCATAACTCATACTAACCTGTGCCGGAGTGGCGGCTACGGTTTCCTCCACCGGGGCTTGCGTGGGTTCTGCGGTGGGGACTGCCGTAGGCTCTGCTGTCGGCGCGGGCGTGGGGGCCTGTGTCGGTTCTGGTGTCGGCGCAGGGGTTGCTGTCTGCGCAGGTTCGGCAGTTGCAGCAGCTTCCACCGGCTGCGCAGTTTCTTCGGTGGCCGGTGAGATTTCCACCAGTGCAGCCGGTTCAGCCGCAAGCGTTTCATCCGCTGCCGCTGCACACCCGGACAGCGCCAATACTATGCCCAATGCAACAATAGATTTTTTCATAAAAACTACTCCTTTCATCCTTGGGGTGGTCGCGTATACGATTGGTCTTTCTGCCTTTAATCATAAAATTTATCGTTCCTCCTGTCCACGCTGTCGATTGTCGGTCTGACACTGTTGTTCCGGCTCGGTGTCGGTCACAATGTCTTTGTCGTTCATGTTCAGCAGTCCCTCCAGCACCGCAAGACGCTTACTCTTTTCAGTCAGTTCCGTTGCCTGTGGAAATGGCCGCTTGACTTCTTCCTCGGCGCTGGCAAGCTGCTGTTCCAACCGCGCTTGCTTGGCTTTAATTTTCTCGATATTCGGCTCAATTCCGTTTGCCAGATTGGAAATGCGGGTAAGATTACCCAGTACATCATTGCCCAATTCGGCGGTATAAGTACCTGCACCAACCAGCTTTACACTGAACACATTGCCAAACACGGCATGAGAAACTTGCAGTGCCAACCCTTTGTAATTGCCGATAGGTACAGGCTTTTCGGTATCAAGAGCAACTCCCAGCAGGCCGAGCAGCGCTTTACCGGCTGGCTCTTTTTCGGTGTAGGTTTTCTCCATCAACTGCATGGAAAAAATGTCTTTGCCTTCTGCATCCTTGTGGGTATGCGCCTGCACGGTAGCGGCATCCGCCGTCAGGTTCACAACCAGTTCTTTGCAGCGCTGAATCTCCTGCGGGAATCCCACGGCGATTTTGTTTTCAAGGTCATAGATTTGGCTGTCGTGGGCAGCTTTCAGCGTTTTCAGCCGGGTCAACTGAATATCAAGATCCATTTTCTCTTTAATCAGCGGATTGCCCGCCGCCAGTGCCTTGACTTCGGCATAGGACAGTGCCGCCTCGTCCATGTCATCACAGCTTCGAGCAGGGCTTTTGCTCGTCATAATCTGCCCGATGAATTTCTGCTTATTTTCAATAAGCTGCCAACTGTAAGCGTCAAACGTACCCTCGGTGACATAACGGAAAACGTAGACTTCTTTATTTTCATTGCCTTGCCGCAGAATACGGCCCTCGCGCTGCTCAATGTCAGATGGCCGCCACGGTACATCAAGGTGGTGCAGCGCAATCAAGCGCTTTTGGACATTGGTGCCAGCACCCATTTTGGCCGTGCTGCCCATTAGCACACGCACCGCGCCGCTGCGGACTTTTCCGAAAAGTTCAGTTTTGCGGGCATCGGTGTTCGCTTCGTGGATATAGGCAATCTCCGCTTCGGGGATACCACGCTCAATCAGCTTTGCTTTCATATCGTCGTAGACATTGAAAACGCCCGCCTTGGGCGTGGACAGGTCGCAGAAAACAAGCTGCGCACTGCGCTGGGCCTTGGTCTGCTCCCATATCTCAAAGACTTTTCCCACGCAGATATTCACTTTGCTGTCGGGGTCATCCGGCAAGTCGGGGTCAATCAAGCGCTGATCCAGCGCCAATTTGCGCCCGTCATTGGTGATTTTCAGCATATTATCCACATAAGGTTTTACTTCTCGATTGCGGATTTTGTCGGCGCGTTCGCCCAGTTCGGCTACCATCTGTTTTTGTGTTTCAGACGGCTTTAGCCGGATATTGGTCGGTTTGCCGCCTACAAGGGCAGGAACAGGCAGTTTCAGCATATCTGCCGTCTGAATGTCGGCGCATTGCTTGAACATTGCCATAAGTTCCGGCAGATTGAAAAAGCGGGCAAAGCGCGTTTTTGTACGGTAGCCTGTTCCTTCCGGGGCAAGTTCGATAGCTGTGACTGTTTCACCGAAAGTGGCCGCCCAAGAATCAAAGCTGGCAAGGCCGTTGCGCTCTAAAGTATGCTGCTGTAAATAGCGCTGCATGGTATAAAGTTCGGTCATGCTGTTGGAAATCGGTGTGCCAGTGGCAAAGGTCACGCCCCGCGCACCTGTAATTTCATCGAGGTACTGGCACTTCATCAGCAGGTCACTGGCCTTTTGGCTTTCGGTGGTGCTGACACCCGCGACATTGTGCATTTTTGTGACTGTCATAAGATTTTTGAAGTTGTGGGCTTCGTCCACCATAAGGGAGTCAGCACCCAGTTCCTCAAATGTCACCACATTGTCGCGCTTTGGGGAATCCAACAGATTTTTCAGCTTCGCTTCCAAGTTCTTTTTCTTGGCTTCCAGTTGCTTCACCGTCAGACGACTATCGTTGTCATCCAGACTATCCATTTGCATTTCCAGCGCTTCAATCTGATTACGGATAAAATCGGCTTTCCTTGTGTCTGAAAGAGGAATTTTCTCAAACTGGCTATGGCCGATTACCACAATGTCATAATTGCCGGTGGCGATTTTGGCGCAAAACCGTTTGCGGTTCGTCTTTTCAAAATCTCGCTGCGTTGTCACCAAAATGTTTGCATTGGGGTATAGCTTCAGCGCTTCACTGGCAAATTGGCCGGTCAGATGATTTGGCACGGCAACAAGCGTTTTACTGCACAGGCCCAGCCGCTTTTTTTCCATTGCGGCGGCAACCATTTCGTAAGTTTTACCCGCGCCAACCACATGGGCCAGCAAGGTGTTGTGGCCGTACAGGATGTGGGCAATGGCATTGCGTTGGTGGGGCCGCAGTGCGATTTCCGGGTTCATACCGAAAAACTGGATGTGGCTGCCGTCGTACTCACGGGGGCGGATGCAGTTGAACTTTTCATTGTACAGCGCCACCAAACTTTCCCGGCGCTCACGGTCCTTGAAAATCCAGTCTTTAAAAGCATCTTCTATCATCCGCTGCTTGGCCTGTGCTTCTTCGGTGGCAGGACCATTGAGCTTATGCTGCTCCTTGCCGTTTTCGTCATAGATTGTATCGTAAATTTTGGTGGCCCGCAGGTTGAGTGCGTTCTCCAACAAATGATAGCCGTTGATACGTTTTGTGCCGTAAGTGTTCGTGACGCGGATATTATCGTTGCCCTGGCTCTTGTTGGAAATATACCAGTTATTCAGGTATTCATTGTAACGGACAGCTATTTTCTGTTCGCGGTAGGTTGACTGAAAAAGTTCATCGGCAAACTGCTTGATGATTTCCGGCCCGATCCATGTAACACCCAACCGAACCGTTATCTCGCCCGCCGTCAAGTCCTTGGGCTGCACCTGTTCCAACGCTTCTACATTGATGCGAAACGCCGGGTCTTGGTCGGCGGCAACATGAGCAATACGCAGCTTTTCGCGTACATTGCCGGATAAATACTCGTCTGCCATAAGGTAAACAGGGCTGCCGTCCTCCTGCTTGCGGAAAGGCTCTACAAAAATAACGCCCGCCAATTCCTTGGCAAGCGTTGCTTCGTCTTTTCCAGTAAGGTGCATCATGTAGGGCATATCGACCTTGGCACGTTCCCCGATGCTTAGTGCCAGTGCATCCGATGCCGTGTCGGCGTGGTCGGGTATCTGCGCAGAGCGGATAGTCCTTTTGGTGAACATATCCGACTTGCTGATAAAATTGCCTTTTTCATCGACATTTTCCAGTGAACACAGCAAATAGTAGCTGCTGTCATCCCGGAAAGACAACTCCGCGCTGCGGCTGTTGATTAGGCCGTGCTTGGCGCGGAAGGCATCATACTGGCGGTTAAGCTGGGCTTGCAGACGGTGGATTTCTTCGTCCGGCAAGTCCTGCAACTGCGCATCGATCAGAGCGCGGGTGGTATCGCGCAGTTCCACCAGTTTGCGGATGCGCTCGGCGGATGCTGCGTTGGGATTACATTCCCGCATGACTGCGCCTTCGCGGTAATAGATTTTATCGTCCTTTACCGTGTAGCTGAAATTACGCACAAAGGGATCGGCATCAATGTACTTGGTGTCCTCGCCGCTTTCTTCCTGCACAGAGATTTCGGCTTTTGTCAGCGTGGCGGTTAAGTGCTGCATAGCGGTGTCGATTTGCGTTTCCAGCAACGGCTTTCCGAAACGATCCACCGCATCGGGGTCTATCGGCTGGCAGGTGGGAGTCGGGCCATACGGCCCGGAGACTATCTCCATCCTGCCGCAAATCATTTCAGGGTGCTCCACAAAGTAGCGGTTCATGGTAATGCCGTTGGCATCTTCTGCAAGGTGCAGCCACGGCTCGTCCTGCTGGCGCAGTGTGTCACGCTTTTGCAGGAAAATTACATCCGTCATAATTTTAGTGCCGCTGCCCTTGAACGCATTGTTGGGCAAGCGCACCGCACCGATGAGGTCGCAGCGCTCGGCAATGTACTTGCGGGCGCGGTCATCCTTTTTGTCCAATGTGCCGCTGGAGGTGATGAATGCTATGATGCCGCCGGTGCGCAGCTTGTCGATGCTCTTGGCAAAGAAATAGTCGTGAATGGGAAAATGCAGCCGGTTATACTGCGGGTCATTGACTTGGAAATTGCCGAAAGGGACATTGCCAATAACGCAGTCAAAATAGTTGTCTGGGAGAAGCGCATTTTCATAGCCGGTCACTTGGATATTTGCCTTTTGATATAGCTGCTTGGAGATGCGGCCTGTGATGCTGTCCAATTCTACGCCGTAGAATTTGGCATCACTGCTGCCAAAATGTCCGTGTGCGAGAAATGCGCCTGTGCCCATGCTGGGTTCTAGGATTTTGCCGCCCTTTACACCGAAACGCTCCAGCGCTCGGTAGATGGGGTGGATAACGGTGGCGGGCGTGTAAAAGGCCGTCAGTGTGCTGCTGCGGGCAGCTTCGTATTCGGATTCGGACAATATTGCTTTCAGTCGGCTGTACTCATCTGCCCACGCGCTTTTGTTCGGGTCAAACGCATCGGGCAGACCGCCCCAGCCGGTATACTGCGCCAAAATTTGTTGTTCTTCCTCGTTGGCGGGTACGCCGCCATTGGCTACGCGCTGTTCAATTTCTTTCAGCTTTTGGATGGCGGCAATGTTGGCGTTAAACTTTTCGCGCGGCGCTGTCGGCAGATTATCCAGATAGGGGGCTTCATAGGTAATAGGTTCGCGGTGGTAAGGTTCATCTTCTGCCGAAAGGCGTTCCACATCTGCCATAACCTGCGCGACAAAGGGGCTGGGTTCTTCGATGATCTCGCCATCGATGGGTTCAACAGCTTCCTCCGGCTGCGCTTGTTGACTTGGCTTTTCCGGGGCAGACCGCGCTGCATTTTTGGGGTTGGCCGCAAGTAGCCGCGCAAATTCTTCATGGCTAATGGCACGCCCTATCAGCGGGAAACTTCCATCGCGCAGGTGGATGTTTTCTCTGCCGATTTCCTCAACGGTAAATGGCCTGTCATCTTCAAGATAAACTGTGCTGCCAATAGTCACGGGCGATTTTTCAATTTTCCTTGTGGTCGGAGGGTGTTTTTCAAATTCCTCTTCGGCGGTATTGATGAAGTCAGAAAACTCGCTGTTTTCAATGCCCTGCGCGGCAAGCTCGTGATTATCCCCGAAATAGTCGATATGGATAATATCGCCATCCACCGTATAGCGAATCTCGTTTCGCAGAAAATTCGCATAGACTTGGATTTCGTGTTCGCCATCCCCAGTAGTGGAGTACGCAAAGTCAACATGGGTCAAGTCGGAGAAATTCGGTTCGTTTAATCCCTCATTTTCGCAAAAATCCGTGATGGCGTGTTTTGCGTGGTCGAGGGCTGCATCGTTGGCTGCGCGGACAGCCTGTTGTTTTTCTGTCCACCTTTTGTAGAGAACCTTTTCATCCTCGGCCAGATACTGGCCGTTGTAAACTAAAAGCCGTAAGCGCTGGGCGGCTTCTTTCCATTTCAAAACGCGGCGGTACGAGCCATCTGCCGTATGGCGGATAATTTCAAGATTTTTTCCCATATGGTCGATTGAGCCGCGCCCACCGTCACGGAAATACCATGTGCCGCCGCCGATACCGTATTCTTTTTTCAGCCAGCGGGCTTGATCTTCTTCAAGGGGCAGCACCCGTGCGGAGAAATACTGCTGAATGCGGAATTTGCCATCTTCAAAACCACTGCCATTGCACAGGGCATCGGTAATGTCCTGCTCGGTAATATACTTGCCGGAAGCGTCAATAATGGGCTTGCTCCACTTTTTGACTTCCGCCGCAAGTTCGATATTCTGCGTCTGTTGCTCTTGGCTCGGCAACCCTACTTTTTCAGAATCTTCGGGAGTGAGGGTAAGCTGCTCCATCTGCGGCAGCGCGGGTGCAGCTTTAATTGGAACAATGAATTTGCCTTGCTCGATAAGTTCGGCAATTTTTGTGGATACAGCATCCCATGTCAAATTGACCTGTGCTGTTTTGGTGAGGTAATTGCCCTCCCAAAGTTCAAGGTACATATCATGCCGGATAAAACCTACGAAATGGTCGTCCACGAACAAATTTGTATAAATTTGCTTGTAGCAATGCTTACAATAGGCGCTGCGCTCGGCAAGGTCGGTGTGTTGCGTAAAATATTCCAGTATGGCCGCATTATCGGCGCGACTACTAGATTCTTGTGCCAACAAGCCCATAACCAGTTCTTCATCCAACGGGGGCAGGTCGGAAACAGGCATAGAAAAAGCGGAGAGCGACAACACGCTCTCCGCTTGGGGTTCTTGTATTACAGGCTGTAAATCTGCTGCATCGCCAGTTCCTCGGCTTGGCTCTGCATAGCGTTCATCCACTGTGCCCAGCCCATCGGGTCGGTCTGCCGGTTCGGGGCGGCGCTCTGCTGCATCAGCGTTTGCATGGTCTGCTCGATCTGCCGGTGTACTGCGTTGTCCATCTCCAGCAGATGCGGGTACAGCGTTCCCTCCAGCAACATCTCGTCGAACACCATCGGGGCGTTCTCCTGCAAGAATTTCCGGCGCAGGCTGCCGTACTTGCCGATTTCCGGCATCGGCGGCTCGTCCAGCGTCAGTTTCGGGATTTGATAGCCGTTCACCATCGCGTACTCCATTATTAACCTCCTTGGTGTCGTTGGTTTTCTCTTGCTTACCACCATAATAGCGGACTTTTTCAGCCCGTGCAACACTGTCAATTTCGCGTGTGATGCTGCCAATCTGCTGCATAAAAGGCCGCGCCGCCTGTTGGCAAGCACTGCCCAAACACAGGGCAATGCGGTTGGTATCAAACTGCCCCACGGATTCGAGGGCAGACAAGTCCAGCCGCGCGGTATCTACACCGCACCGCAGCGCGGCCATATACAGGCAGCTTTGGGTGACGATTTGCAAAAATAGCCGACGCTGTTCATTTGGCTTTGCCCACTGTAAGCTGCTGCCGTCCACTGCCTTTTCCAGTGCAGTCGTGAACATGGCGCTGCGCTGGGCAACATAGGAAGTTGAGATCATGAGCAACGCACTTTGGATGCTGTCGGCATGATTATCGACAATGATTTTATCCCAAACAGGCTTCCAGTTTTGGTCTGTTACCGCCCACGGTAATGCTTCGGAAATTTCATGGATAGGAATAGTGTCGGAAATATCAAACAGATACCGCAGCCGGGGAGAATTGGCGCGGGTGTCAAATACCGCTGTGCCGTGCGCACCACGCTTTACCCTACGGCCTGCGTTTTTATTCCAGTAGTCCATGTCCGCCACGGCGGTGGCGGTGGGGTTTTGTGCATAAATTAGAAGTTGGTTCGGGAAACTGTAATTATAAGCAATGGCCGCTGTCCTCAGAAATTCTTTCCAGCGGTCACTACTCTCCGTGACAGTTTGCAGTTGCTTTTTGGCAAGCGCACGGATGTTTTCGTATTTTGCCATAGGCTGCTCCTTGATTTTATCGTTCGGAATGGTACTTTGATTGTGCCTGTTTCATTCTGTGTACATAGTCCACCACGCTGTAACGCTTCATGTATGGATTTTCGCTGGGGGTTGAATTTTCAAAATGGATGCCATCCAACCGCGAATCATTCATGTCCAGCACGGCCTCAATGGGGATAACTTGAAGTTTGCCCAAAATATTAAGGTTTCGTCCAAATATTCCCGAAACATTGTGGAAACAACGGTCTCCGCACACCCATAACAGCTTTTTTCCCGCCGGTATTTTCCCAAAAGAACGTTTCAGAATTATCACGGAGAGGGGTTCTGCGCCGAATAGCTTGTAGTAACCTGCGGCTTCGGCCTGTTCATAGGCACGAATCAAATTTTTGAAATTCCACTGTGGCTCAATATAGACCCAGCTTTCTTGGTATCCCATTATCGTTCCAGCCTTTCCCAAAAAGATAGTTTGTTCCCATAGCGCTCATCCTGAGGGCGGATCTTGGCTGCGGGCAACTCACCGCCCTGCATTGTTTCCACCTGTGGCAGAAACAGGAGGCGGCTGTATCGGTCTGCTTGGTCTTTGGATAAACCCACGACCTTATCGCCGTTCAATCCACAAATGAGAAACCGTCCGCGCACGGTCATCCCCTCGTCGTTGATTTGCCTGTTATATTTCAATCGGCTTTGGGTTTTGCTGCATATAAGCCCGATGCGGGGCGTTCCAAACGGCTTTAGAATTTGGCTCTCGCCATCAATGACTTCGGAAACCGCAGCCGCCGCGCTGGTGAAAGCAGCTTGATAAGGGCAGTAGCCGGGTTCGACAACCAATAATCTTGTCATCTGCATCACCTCACCGGCTGCCGTGCTGATGGGCACGGGCGTAGTTTTCCAACAGATGTACAATGACTTTTTGCATCTGCTCACTGCTGAATCCCTTGGGGAAAAATCGCTCGATTTCCGAAACAGGAATCATAAGCTGCGGTGCGCGCGGCTTTACGCTGGGCGGCTTGGCCGACATGATATGCTGGATTTTTTCGGGTGTAAGTACACTCTCCTTGCTCGCCTCTTTGAGTTTCTGCGCCTGTGACAGTGACGGGGTGCAGCCCTCTGATTCCATGTAGGAGAGAAAATCTTCCTGTTCTTCGGGGGTAAGGTAACTAAGTTCTACGGCGGGGGTGGTTTTCAGCTTACCATCGTCAACCATCTGCATAAGAGGGGGTGTGAGTTTGTTAAGACGGATAAAACGCTGCACTGTTTTATACCCCTCACCACTTCCATCTGCAACTTCTTGTACGGATAACTTCTGGACAACTTGTCCAGAAGTTAAATCTCGGCGTTGACCTTGCCTTTTGATAGCCTCCAACTTCATCTGATATGCTTTTGCCTTTTCACTCGGCAGAATATGCTCCCGCTGGCAGTTAGAATCCACCATCAAAATAATAGCTGTATCATCGTCCATATCCCGCACGATGCAGGGCATGGTTTCCACGCCAGCCCGCTGGCTGGCATGGCAGCGGCGGTGGCCCGCCACGATTTCATACCCACCATCCTGCCGAGGGCGAACAATGGCCGGAGTCATAACGCCGTATTCCTTGACACTGTCCACCATTTTGTCCATCTCGTCATCGTCACGAACTTGAAAAGGGTGATTCCGAAAGGGATGTAGTTCCGTCAGCGGCAAGATTTGAATTTTCTCTAATTTTGCTTCCTGCCGCTCCTGCTCACTCGAAAAGAGATTATCGAGTGAGGGGAGATTGATGTTGCTGCCGTACTCTCTCATGTTCCGTCACCTCCTTAGCAAGCGCTTTGTACGCTAAACTGGCCGGGCCATTGGCGTCGTAGATCAGCACGCTATGTGTGCTGGCGGCGCTCTCTGCCGTGCGCGTACTGACAGGGATTTCCGCGCGGTAGATTTTCAGTGCGTGGCCATAGGCGCTGCGCAAGGCGGCACACACATCTTTGGACAGATTGGTGCGCTTATCTACCATCGTCAGCACAATGCCGTCAATGTCCAACCGCGGGTTGATACGGAGTTTCACTTGGTTGACAGATTTGAACAGGGATACCAGTCCTTTCAGCGCAAAATGCTGTGCTTGCACCGGGATAAGCACCCTATCTGCCGCCACAAGTGATGCCACGGTGATGATGCCCAGCGAGGGCATACAGTCGATCAGGCAGTAGTCGTATTTGTCCTTGAACGGCTCCAGTGCCTGTTCCATGACTCTTTCGTGTGCCATGACGGTTACAAGACTCACTTCCATGTCGGACAAACCGATGTCGGAGGGAATGAAATCCACTTTTTCTTCGTGGTGCAGCACCACTTCGGGCGGATTCTCGCACTTGATAACAGATTCAATAAGGTCGCTGATTGTTGCACCGTTTTCGCAGCCATCATAGCCGAGATAACTGCTCAAATCGCCCTGCGGGTCGGCATCCACCAACAGCACCTTGTAGCCCATTGCCGCCAGCGCTGTGCCAAAATTTACAGTGGTGGTCGTTTTTCCTACGCCGCCCTTTTGGTTTGCAACTGCAATAGTTTTCATATTCTGCTCCTTTACCGTTCCATGCTAATAAGCCGACGAGCCGCCAGCAAATAGTCGTTATAGTCCTTTCCGATGGCCGGAGGTGTGTCCTGTACAATATATCCGCGCTCTGCCAGTCTTTTTGCAACGATTTTCGTGAAGTTCCTGCCGGGGTCATCGCGGTCAAAGCAAAGCGACACATACCTAACTTCGGGATGTTGCTGCAAAAAGTAGTCAATCGGCTGGTGGTTCAGCCCACCCAACGCCAAGTAGTGGACGCTGCGCCACGGTGCATCGTGCTTGTACTGCCGCAGTGTTGCGCCGGACATAGCATCAATAGGGGCTTCGTAGATTTCCACAGTATCACAGGTTTCAGTCTCGGCAGGAATCAGAAAACCATACTGCTTTTGACTGCCCGCGACATCGCCGCGAAACCCGCCTTGACAGCAACGCTGAAAAGCAGAGCGCGGTACACCTTCTGCGTCCTTGCCCACAAACACGCAGTTGCGATAGCTGCCGCGTGTGGTTTGGTACAGGATACCGCTGTTCACGCAATAACGCAGGACTTTCGGGCTGATGCCACGGTGCATCAGATAAGCGGTGGCCGCTTCGGTGTTTCGATCTGCGGCTGGCAGTTCAAACGGACGGACCGTATGCTGCCGGGTAGGTGTTGCTTTAGCCGCCTGAATAGAAACGGGCATTGGAGTCATCGCACTCAACAGCCGTATTGCCGACACAAAATTCATACCCTCAACCTTCGTCAGATAGTCGATAGCATTGTTGCCGCCCACACTTTGAGCGTACCAGTGAAACTTCCCATTTGCAGGGGTAATAACAAGGCTGCTGTGCGTTTTTGTGCGATATTCCTTGTCTGTTTTGCGAACAAGCTCGCCGGGATGGTAGGTTTCGAGATACTGCATTACACTGATGCGCCGTGCAGCCTCGATATTTTTCTGATATTTGCCCATGATGACCTCCGATTTTTGAAATAAAAAGCACCTTGCCTGCGGACAGGTAAGATGCTTGTAAGAAACAATATTCTCTTTTCAGCTGGCTGTTTCTTCAGCCGGCTGGAGAGGGGGTGTGGGGGAGAGGAACGAAGCAACCCCCGTTCCTATAAAAGTGTATAGTATCCCCTTGGTGCATTTATATTGATTTTACGTTGTATGCTATATTTCGCACGTTGCAAAGGTGACCCTTATAAGGTATAATCTATTATGATAAGGTAAGGCAGGTGAGCATCCATGCGTTTTTTCTTGATGCAGCGTGACCATCAAGTGGCTGTTATTGAAATAGCCGAAAAAACCGGCGATATAATTGATGTGGCTGAGGTTCTTTCTGCGCAAAGAATCCCCCTCGGCGCAAAACATATCAACGGCAGTTTCGATGTTCTCTCCCTGCGTAAATGGTGGGCCGGGCGTGGTATTCCTGCAAGCCGCTCCGGGCTGGAACACGCGCTGGAAGCGCTGCACGTTCCCTATGCGGAACTTCTGCTCGTCAAGTGCAGCGGCCTGAGCCTTTCCGATCAATATTGGGTCACTCCCTGCGATGCTCCGCAACGCTGGCATGATGTAAACTTTTACGAGAATGACTTTTCTGACGATGTGGGCCGCGCCTTGTTTGGTGAGGGCGTTCTCTCTGCACAGCCGGATTTGTGTTCTCCCTGCAATACCTCGGACGGCTTTTTACAAAAGCGCTGGCGCATTGCGGACAGAAAACGGATTCTGTTAAAGGCCGGTTCGGGCATTTACCAGCAAGAGCCTTACAATGAAATTGTGGCCTCTGCGTTGTATGATACCCTCGGTATGCCGCACGTTTCTTATTGGCTCGTAGATCAGGGCGGGCAGGTCATGTCCGCTTGCGAGTGCTTCACTGACGAACGTACAGAACTTGTCACCGCTGCCCAATTTATGCGACTGCTGCCGCAGCAACAGGGCATTTCCAACTGGCAGCACTTTAACGATTGCTGTAATGCAGTTGGAATCTCCGATGCACAAAAAAATGTCTGCAATATGCTGGCCGCCGATTATATCTTAGCCAACACAGACCGACACTTGGGTAATTTCGGTTTTCTCCGTGATTCCGAAACACTGGAGTGGAAAGGACTTGCCCCTATCTATGACAGCGGCACAAGCCTTTGGCAGATGACACTCACCCGCGCCATCAGCGCAGATGCAATGGTTCCGGCAAAGCCGTTTGAAACGTCGCAGCAATCTCAGCTAAAATTGATCGCTCCTTATGTGGATTTGCCGCTGGAGCGCCTTGATGGATTTTCTGGCAAGGCAAAGGATATCTTGGAGGATGCTGCCCAGTTTGATGATGGGCGAGCCGCGAAAATTGCTGCCGCGGTTGAGGGCAGAATCCAAATGTTTCGATTGAATAGGGCATAGTCCGAAATGGTTCCAAAGCATACGGTTTGTGAACTGACTACAAATTGTAGGCAGTTGGAAAAAGCAGAAGCTATGTGTTGCTGGTTACTGCCGATGATAGTTGTGCGCCAACTGGTGACAAATTGTCAGCAGTTGAAATAGAGGCAAAAACAGCGTCCTCCCGGTTACATTCGGAGGACGCTGTTTCCATATATTCACTGGCGTGTACCTATGCACTGCTTTTTTCAGTTGGCTTTCCCTGCTGGCTAAACTCTTTGGCAAGAGCAGCCATCTTTTGTGCCGGTCTATAACTATCCAGCACATGAGGACTGACCAAGAAATTTAGGATGCAAACTTTTGGTATCATGTAGCTGCTACCTATTTTGAAGTACCGAAAATATCCATTGCTGCACCACGTTGTAATGGTATTATGATGGTAGCCGGTAAACTTGCTGACTTCCGTAGCGCTTAGTACATCGCTGTATGGCCGCATCTTGCATTTCAGAAAAGCTGCAAATTTGTCTTTGTCTTTTGCCGTGTCAAGATTAGCCCATTCCCGCAGCGTAAGGGTTTTCCTTGGACTGCCATTGTTCCAACTTGCCGAGTAGTAACCAGTTGGGGGCGTATATCTTTGCGGGCTGGATTGGCGCTTTTTTAGGTAGGCAATAACATCCTTTGTGTTGATAATGTACTGCCGCGTTTTCTTGCCGGTATCTATGCAGGGCACAAGCCCGCTTTTCAGCAAGTATCGGGCTGTCTTTTTACTGATATGGCAGATGACACGCATCTGTTCCAGCCCGATTTTTTCGGGGTAAGTTTCCTTGATTTTTGCAAAATCATAACTGTAATCCACTATAATCACCGTCCGCTATTTGAACTCATCAACAGCAGGTAGGGGGCGGTTTGATTTTTCCGATAAGGGGATTTTTGCATAAAATTTAGTCAACGTAATTCTGTAAATGCCTGTTGTAATAAGGAAAATCAGCCTATTTTGTTCTCTCCGGCTTTTCTCTCCAACATCTCTCCAACGTGCCAAAAACGCCTATTTTTCTCTCATTTTTCCCGGAAAATCAGCTTTTTGAAATGGGTTCAAATTGCGACGCTTTGACGTTAAAAAGGACTTCTTTTTTGACCTTTTTCTTCGTTTTGCCGCTGAATCATCTTCCGACAACTTCCGCTTTTTACTGGCAAATTCCGTCAGTGGCGGTGTAGGCGATAAAACTCGAAATCAATTTGGCAGCAATGCCACGTGGGTTCGAATCCCACCGTCTGCGC
>OLOH01001281.1_pt1 | contig 14560 bp, 11 predicted proteins | sample 1673221 | NCBI WGS metagenome assembly OLOH01 (sample SAMEA3136767, study PRJEB25190) | human gut metagenome
AAGACAGCGGCCTCTCACGCCGTTAACGTGGGTTCGATTCCCGCACGGGTCACCAGGAAAAGCACCTTAACGTAAGCTAAGGTGCTTTTTTGTATATCTAAAACCACTCGCTAGGCGAGTGGTTCGATAAAGATTATATCGATGAGTAATGAAACTCAAACGAAGAATTTTGGAATAGTACCAGTGGGGCAATTCCAGACTGGGTTATTGGCGTATCGCCGGTAGTCCTGTATGAAAAGGTTCCATTGCAAACGAAAGACTCGCAGAAGCAGGATATTTTAGTATCCTCAGGCGCTACTACGAGTCCTTGCACTTATGCGGCTGAACCGCCGTGTACCGGTCGGTACGCACGGTGGTGTGAGAGGTCGGCTCTTTAGTTAAGAGAGCCTCCTACGCGATTCTTTTAGGTAAAAAGCAAACAAACAGAACACTTCATTCAAATGCATATAGCGGCTATTTATTTCATACAGAGACAAATAGCGGCACAGAACAGATATAATAAAAGAAGCTATAAAAAGCAGGTATTCACGTGGAGGACGATATCGTTTCTACATGAACACCTGCTTTTTTATTTATTATTTACTGGTGGAATAAATAGTGGCAGCCAAGTATTCATCACTGACCCAACCATAAATCCCATTGTAATATACAACAACCCAGTCAGGCACATTGCTGCTATAGCCGCATTCCCATACGATGATACCGTAGGGGATATTATCCATTTTTTCATAATTTGTACCGGGACCTTTACGCATAACCAGCCCATGATCAGCAGTGGTGTAGGTACAAAGGCTATCAATTCGGCTAAGCGTTACATCTGGTGCAACGCATCCATCCGGCAGAATAACGTCGGCATTGTTTTCGGTATAATCCTGTACTTGCAGCAAGCCCCAAAGGCCATTCTGTTTTGCCCATACGCAGCCATCGCGCGCGGGGGCTAAATCTTCATATTGCCCAGCGGAAATTATCTCATTGCCGTAAACATCCAGAGCTAGCTTTTGTCCGGATTGGGTTTTCACAACTACCATGCCGGATAAGTCTGCGTAAGGATATTCAACAGTTTCGTTCATGATGGACAAACTCATCTGCGGCTGATAAATGCAGGGGATTACTAAAGCACCGCTTTGGTCGCAATATCCCCAGTTACCGGCTGCATCCTTTACCGCGATTAAAGATTCACCGGCCATGCAGGCATCCTGGTAGTCGAAATCGGTTAAAATTGTACCGTTTTTATCCGCAACGGCAAAAGGTGCAGAATTGTCAACAAGATAACCGGCATATTCATCATCCCAAATGCCTTGCTGGATGCCAACCAAATCAGGAGCATACACCTGTTCGATGGGCGTGCCACTAAATGTATAGACACCAATAGCAGAACGGTAAATCTGGCTGTCACCTAAAATCCACTGGATGCCATACCCGCCGTGCCCGCCCAGCATGGTTGTAAAAGGCATTTGTTGGGCAACCAGCTCCTGGTTAATCTGTTCTTCCAGGGCATTCAGCTTCTGGTAATCGTATGTATCATCTACCCCAATGGAGAGCTCCTGCTCACCATACAGGTACGGGATGCTTTCTGACAAATCTTCCAGAAAAGCATTACAGTTGGCAGCATTAAACAGGCTCCAGCGTTCGCCCTTGCGCACAGCGTACAGATTTCGGGCAGCGGCGTAACCGGCAGTGTGGGTTTCGCGGGAGAAGAGAGGAATCATCTCGTCAAAATCATATTGCGGCGGTAACTTCCAGTTGGCATTGCTAGTGGATGGTATATCTGTGGCAACAGCTTCACTGGTCGGGGAAAGAGCAGCGGAGGAAGCAGGTTTATTTTCTGGCGCTGCAGCACAAGCGGTAAGCATTATTGCGGTGATAACACTGGCGGAAAATGAGAATAACTTCCTTTTCATGGCTTTTCACTCCTTGCGTAAATGATTTTTCGGTAAGATGAAGAAGTAATATAAGAAAGTGAATTCATAAACCCTATAATATCTTATTTTATCAAAAATATCTGCTAATGGGAATAGCTAACAATTCTACATGGATAAATTTGGATAGTATGACAAAGATTGCAGAACTGGAGTGAAAGTCCGAATTATGGGATGAGTGATCTGCTATAATAAAAGAAACAAAGAAGCCGCCACAGTCGGGCTGTGACGGCTAGGAATAAGAAGAAATGTGGAACTATTATAAAATCCATTTCTATCCACAGAAAGCCTTAAGGGCGCTTTCTGACATAAAGTAGTGTACATGATTTTATCATGAAAAGCAAATTTTTTAGTAAAGAGGATTGACAGAGTCCTATTTATGATGGTATATTGATTACAAATGAAACTTTGAAACTTTTATAAAATCCGAAATGAAAATATAAGGAGATGATTACCATGTTACTCGGTCATACCAAACAAATCAATGGCGTCTGGAAAATACAATCCCTAAAGCAACACAGTGAAAACGTGGCCGAGTACTGCGCACGGGCGTGCCAGCCGCTGGGACTTGAAAACTTGGGCCGTCTTACAGGCTGGCTCCATGACGCTGGGAAATCTCATAGCAACGTGCAAAAGCATCTGAGAGGCCAGACAAACGAAAGAATCAATCATTCCAGCGCCGGAATGCGGTGGCTATGGGAAAATTATGGCGGAGAAACAGCTTCACCACCTTCTCGCTTGACTGCGCAAATGGCAGCATTGGCAATCGGATCCCATCACTCTGAACGTATGGATGTTTTCGACCTGGGTGGAGTAGAACCCTGGATAAAACATATGTATTCAGAGCAGGCTCAAGAGCTATATGAAGAAAGCTGCCGGGCCTTTTTTGCGGATTGCATAAGTGAAACAGAGATACGGCAAATGTTTGCCAAAGCTGCGCAGGAGGTAGAATGTCTTGTGCGGAAAATCCGAACGCAGGAAGGAAAGAAGCCGCGGCTTTGTATCTATCAGGTCATGTTGGGGTTGGCACACAGATTTTTGTTTGCAGCCCTGATCGATGCAGACTGGTTGGATTCAGGCAACTATTATAATCAAGAAGGATGCCTTCCCCCGGAGCAGCTTCCGCCATGGGATCTGATAGAAAGCAATGTTGAAACATTCCTGAACAATTTGCAGCCCCGACATAAAATAGATACCTTGCGTGCAGAAATTTCGGAGCAATGCAAGACATCAGGCGAATGTGCAAAGCTGGGCATTTACCGCTTGTATGTGCCAACAGGCGGAGGAAAAACATTTTCCGGGCTGCGATATTGTGTGCATGCGGCCAAAAAACTTTCGGCCCGGCATATTTTCTATGTTGCACCGTTCCGGTCGATTATCGGACAGAATGTACAGGAGTTCAAAAAGGCATTAGGCGGCAGTGAATATCTGTTGGAGCACCATACGGATGCGGTGCTGGATACAGAGAACCCCGAAATTCTCCGCCAGCTGGAACGCTGGCAGGAGGCGCCGGTGATATGTACAACTATGGTACAGATGCTGCAAACCCTGTTTTGCAGCAGGCGGCAGAATGTGCGCCGCATGGCAGCACTGGCAAATTCTATCTTGGTGTTTGACGAAATACAGTCCCTGCCCATTTGCCATACATACTTGTTCAACCAGGCGGCAAATTTCTTGGCGTACTATTTGGGGTGCGTTGTTGTTTTGTGTACGGCAACACAGCCAGCGCTAAGCGAAGTAGCAAACCCTTTGCGGTTTGCATCGCCGGTGGACCTGGTCCCGGATTACCAGCTGCGCTTTGCGCAGTTCCGAAGGACAAAGATTGAAGTGCCCGAAACAGGAAATGGATTTCAGGCAGGAGAACTCGCAGAATTTGTACGGAGCAAGCAAGACGAGAATGGCAGCATTTTGGTCATCTTGAATACCCGTTCGGCGGTCGAAAAGGTGTTTGAGGCTTTGAAACAATGCCAGCCGGAACATACACAACTTTACTGCCTGACCACGCACCTGTGTGCAAAGCACCGTGCAGATGTTATCGCAGAAGTTAAGCAAAAATTAAGCACCTTACACGGTCAGGAACGTTTGATCTGTGTAAGCAGCCAGCTGATAGAAGCAGGCGTGGATGTAAGCTTTGATTGCGTCATTCGAAGTATGGCTGCGCTGCCCAGTGTGGCCCAGGCTTCCGGCCGATGCAACCGCAATGCGGAAAGGAAATGCCGCACGGTGTATCTTGTTAAAACCTACAATCTGGAAAATCTGGATCGACTTCCGGAACTGCGCAACGGCAGGGAAGCCACACGGCGCCTGCTGCAGCAATTACAAAGGGATGCGGACCTGTTAGAGCCGGAAAGTATTTTGAGGTACTACCAGCTTTATTATGCAGAGTCCCAACAACAGGAACGGATGGGCGATCCGGTTGAATTAAAGGGGTACATTCCCCCAAAAACAGTGAATTTGTTTGACCTTTTGTCAGATAATCAGGAAAGTGTGCTAGCCTGGAAAGAGACAACAGGAAAACAAAAGTTCCCCAATTACTTGCTCCGGCAGGCATTTGCCACGGCAGAAAGGAATTTCCATGCTTTGGAGGACATTACAACGCCGGTGGTGGTTCCCTATGGGGAAGATGGCGCGGATATGGCAACAAGACTTTCGTCCAGTAAACCGCTTACCCCCAAAATGCTGCGGGACGCACAACGCTTTACCGTTGGTATTACAACAAATGAAAAAATACGCCTGGCAGATCAAGGCGCACTGTACACAGTAAAAGAAGGGGCAGTGACAATTCTTAACAAGGAATATTACGATGACGAAAAGGGAATTCAGACAAGCCCCGGATTTATGCCGATACAATTTGCTTAACAAGGAGGGTTAGACTTTGCAATACGAAAATTCAATATCCATGCAGGTATATGGGCGTTATGCACTGTTCAGCGACCCAATTACCCGCGTAGGCGGCGAAAAATTCAGCTACCCGGTGCCCACCTACCAGGCATTGAAGGGTATTTATGAAAGCTGCTATTGGAAACCAACGTTCACCTGGGTAATTGATGAACTGCGCGTGATGAACCCGATTGAAAGACAATCCAAAGGCATCCGTCCCATTATGTATAACAATGGAAAAAACGATCTTTCCATCTATACGTACCTTTCCGATGTTTGCTACCAGGTGCGGGCACATTTTGAATGGAACGAACATCGCCCAGACCTGGAAAAAGACCGCAATGAAAACAAACATTACGCTATTGCAAAGCGTATGTTGGAACGCGGCGGCAGAAGAGATATCTTTTTGGGAACACGCGAATGCCAGGGGTATATTGAACCCTGCATTTTTGGCCTGGGAAAAGGGCATTATGATGATGTTTCATCCCTGGACCTAGGCCTAATGGAGCACGGCATTACCTATGCGGACGAAAACGGGAAAGGCGTGATGCAGGAACGCTTTTGGCACCCGGTAATGCAGAACGGAAAAATCTGTTTTTGCCGCCCGGAAGAATGCGAAATTGTGCGCGATATCCACCCGCAAAAGATGAAAACCTTTACGCTGGGTGAAACAGTCAGCGACTGCGATGATTTGTACAGGGAGGTGATACAGAAATGAGCTGGCTTAGCTATTGCTATAAAACCTACCAGAATAGCGTGTCAGAAATTGGAAAGCAGCAGCCTGGAAAAGTTCCACTACTGCCGGTGGCTCACACGACGCAGCAGGTCAACATTGAAGTGGAGCTGGACAAGGACGGAAACTTTCAGTATGCAGGCTTGCTGGCACAAGATCAAAGGACAACGATCATTCCTTGCACAGAGGAATCTTCGGCGCGGACATCCGGCATGGTGCCGCACCCGCTAGTGGATAAACTGCAATATATTGCGGCAGATTATCCCACTTTTGGTGGTAGTAAAGAATCCGGATGGCCGCTTTACCACAAGCAGTTACAAGCGTGGTGTACATCTCCTTATGCCCACCCGGCTGTGTGTACAGTCCTGCACTACCTGGAAAAAGAATGCCTAATCGCAGACCTGGTCAAGGCAAATATTTTGTTTATAGACGAAAATGGAACTCTGCCAACAAAATGGCAGGGAAACAAAGAAGACAAGCCCCCTATTTTGGATACGCTGACCGGTAGTGACCAGACGGAATCTTTTGTCCGGTTCCGCGTTGACAATGTTGATTTGTCGCGTGATACAACAGTCCGAGAAAGCTTTATCCGCTTTTATGAAACACAGTTAAAAGATATTGACTATTGCACAGTTCAGGGAATCAAAATGCCGGTTTCTACATTAAGCCCGTATAAGATCCGCAACCCAGGTGACCGTGCAAAGCTGATATCCAGCAATGACAATACGAATTATACTTACCGCGGGCGCTTTGCGGATGCAGCGCAGGCACTTTCGATTGGTTATGAAACAACCCAAAAGGCACACAGCGCCTTGCGATGGTTGGTCAGCAAGCAAGGGGTAAATACAGGGGACCAGACTGTACTTGTTTGGGGAACACAGAACGAAGCAGTACCCAATGTGCTGGGGGATACTCTCGATATTGCCCAGGAATATAATCCACTAGCAGGCGATGATTGGGACGATTTTGAGGAAGATACAGAAAGGTTGCCTGCGGATACCCAAGAAGAAATTGCACGGCAGTTTAACCGGGCCATTCTGGGGTATCAGCACCAGTTGAAGGACAATTCCCAAACGGCGGTCATGATTTTGGATTCTGCTACACCTGGCCGGTTGTCCATCCGGTACTATCAAGAACTGCAGGGCTCTAAGTTGCTTGCCAATATAAAGGATTGGCACGATACGTTCCAATGGCAGCTGGAATACCGCAGTGTAGAGGAGCCGACGGAACTGGGCAAAAAGCCCAAGATCAAGAAAGTTGTCTTTGTTGGTGCGCCTGCCCCGGCGGACATTGCAAAAGCAGCCTATGGCGAAAAAGTGGATGCAAAGCTGAAACAAGCCACAATCGAACGACTGATTCCCTGTATTACCAATGGGGAGCGCTTCCCGCGGGATTTGATGATCAGCGCGGTAGATCGGGCAACAAACAGCATTGGCCTGGATTATTGGGAACAACAAAAAACACAAAACATTGCCTGCGCCCTTGTGCGTGGGTACTATCATAGAAATAAGAAGGTGGATTATCCGATGAATGTTGATGAAACCATTAAAGACCGAAACTATTTGTTTGGGAGAATTTTAGCCTGTGCAGAACAGATTGAAAGACGGGCGTTGATTCAGCTAGGAAATGAGAACGAAAAACGTTTGACAAATGCAGAACGTTTAAGAACCGCGTTTGCTCTGCACCCGGCAGCAACAACACTTCTTTTGGATAAAAAATTAAATCCGTACCTGAACAGAATGAAAAACCGTAACGGAATGGATAGCCAAAGGTATGCGATGATGCAAGAATTATTACATAAGATTGGCACAGAAAACTTTACGAACAAAAGACTTGGTGAGCTGTATCTGGTTGGCTATGCCGACCAGATGATGGACTTTAAGGCCGAAAATGCAGAATATAAAGCGAAAGCAAAAAAGCAGGAGGAATAAAAGATGGCTGTGCTGCAGAATAAAATCGACTTTGCACTTGTGATTGCTGTAAACCATGCGAACCCGAACGGTGACCCGTTGAACGGAAACCGCCCGCGCGAAACGTATGAGGGACTGGGTGAAATTTCGGATGTGTGCCTGAAACGCAAGATCCGCAACCGCATGATGGACCTTGGCCAGAATGTGTTTGTCCAGTCGGACGACCGCTGCAATGATGGCTTCAAAAGCCTGAAAGACCGTGCAGACGGCTGCCCAGCAGTGAAAAAAGCTGAAAAAGATAAAGATGCTTATGCAAAGGCTGCCTGTGAAACCTGGCTGGATGTGCGCAGCTTTGGCCAGGTGTTTGCCTTTAAGGGAAAAGAATCCAAGGGCGATGGTGTTTCCGTTGGCGTGCGCGGCCCGGTATCTATTCATCCGGCTTTCAGCGTGGACCCGATTGATGTCGATGATATCCAGATCACAAAGAGCGTGAACGGTACGACTGGCGAAAAGAAGTCAAGCGATACCATGGGTATGAAGCACCGTGTGGCTTTTGGCGTGTACACAACCTTTGGCAGCATTAACTGCCAGCTGGCAGAAAAGACCGGCTTTACAGATGAAGATGCAGAAATCATCAAAGAAGCGCTGCGCACACTGTTTGAAAACGATATTTCCTCTGCTCGCCCGGATGGCAGTATGGAGGTGGTTCGCCTGTATTGGTGGCGTCATAACTGCAAAAACGGACAGTATTCCTCGGCAAAGGTCCATCGCTGTCTGCATGTGGAGCTAAAAGAAAGTGTGGCACAAGCACACCGGGTGGAAGATTATAATATTACTTGCGATACCCTGAACGGATTGACACCGGAAGTGTATGATGAATACTGATGACTATCTGCAAATGTCTGGCATCCAGCACTTTGCATTCTGCCGCCGCCAATGGGCACTTGCGTACTTGGAACAACAATGGTCCGAAAACCAACGCACCGCCGAAGGCCGCCTGCAGCATACCCGCTGCCATGATGTTACCTTGACGGAAAAACGCGGCGATTTGCTGATCGCCCGCGGTATGAGGGTCGTCAGCCACCGCTTAAAACTGACCGGCGACTGCGATGTGGTAGAGTTTCACAAGGATCCAAACGGCGTGTCATTGCAGGGCCGCCGCGGCCTGTGGCAACCCATGCCCGTGGAATATAAGCATGGCCGCAGCAAGGTAAACGATGCCGACCGTTTGCAGCTCTGCGCACAGGCCATGGCGCTGGAAGAAATGCTGGTGTGCGAGGTGCCGGAAGGGGAAATCTTTTATGAAGAAACCCGGCAGCGGGAACATGTTTCCCTGACACCGGAACTGCGCAGCACCACGCAGACCATGGCGGATGAGATGAACCGCCTGTTTGCGCGCGGCTATACCCCAAAAAGCAAACCCGGCAAGCATTGCAATGCCTGCTCACTGAAAGAGCTTTGCCTGCCGGCGCTGTATCAGCAGGCAGACCCGGCGGCGTATCTGCGGGAGCATATTGAGGAGGGCGCGCCATGAGAAAGCTGCTCAACACCCTGTTTGTCATCAATGAGGACGCTTACCTGACATTGGATGGCGAAAACCTTGTTGTTACCCGCAATAAGCAGGAAACCCACCGCTATGCCCTGCATACGCTGGAAGGCATCGTCTGCTTTACTTACGCGGGCGCCAGCCCCGCTTTGATGGGAGCTTGTGCCCGGCGGGGCATTGACCTTTGCTTTTTTGACCCGTATGGCAGATTTCAGGCCCGCACCGTGGGGGAAGAACGCGGCAATGTGCTGCTGCGTCAGACGCAGTACCGCGTGTCGGATGACCCGGCCCAGAGCTGTCGCTATGCCCGGAGCTTTATCCTTGGTAAAGTGTATAACGCACGCTGGGTGCTGGAACGCGCAACCCGCGATCATCCCCAGCGTGTCCCGGTCGAAAAACTGAAACGCACCTCCACCCAGCTGGCCGCCGCGCTGCCGCTGATACAGACCAGCGATGATCCGGAACAGCTGCGCGGCCTGGAAGGTGAGGCAGCCCAGCGCTACTTTGACTGCCTGAATGACCTGATTCTGCAGCAAAAGCAGGATTTTGTGTTTGAGGGCCGCAGCCGCCGTCCACCGCTGGACAATGTGAATGCGCTGCTTTCGTTTGCCTACAGCATGCTGGCGCGGGAGTGTGCATCCGCCTTGACCGCTGTGGGCCTGGACCCTTATGTTGGCTTTATGCACCGCCCGCGCCCCGGCCGCAAAAGTCTGGCACTTGACCTGATGGAAGAACTGCGGGCGGTTTATGCAGACCGGCTGGTCATCAGCTGCATCAATCAAAAGATCATCACGGCAAAACACCTGCAAAAGCAGGAAAATGGTGCCGTACTGCTGACGGATGATGGCCGCAAAGCTTTCCTGACCGCATGGCAGAACAAAAAGAAGGAAGAGATCACCCATCCGTTTTTGAAAGAAAAACTGCCCTGGGGGCTGGTGCCCTATGTTCAGGCGCTTTTGCTGGCCCGTGCTCTGCGCGGCGACCTGGAAGTGTACCCACCGTTTTTCTGGAAGTGAGGTGCCGTTATGTTGGTGCTTGTAACCTATGATGTCAACACCGAAACAGCCGCCGGTCGTCGCAGGCTGCGCAAAGTAGCAAAAGTCTGTGTAGACTACGGCCAGCGGGTGCAAAACTCCGTATTTGAGTGCCTGCTGGATGCCGCGCAATACACGATGTTCAAAGCAAAATTGACCGAACTGATCGATTCGGAATCGGACAGCCTGCGCTTTTATCAACTGGGAAACCATTACAAAAGCAAAGTCGAGCATGTGGGTCTGCACCCGGATTTTGATCAGGATGGAATCTTGTTTGCTTAGTGCGAGGGGAAGGCAATCATAAAATTCCCGGTTCCTTCGCACCAGAAAATATGGAAAAAACAGGGGCAGAAAGGGTAAAATACAGCCTTGCCTGTCAGCATGAAGATGCAATCCCCATAAAATTTGTTTCATATGCGCAAAAGTGCCCCACTGTTTTGTGCACTTTTGCTGTCGCTCTCCGCAAGGAGAGCGTGGATAGAAATCTGAGCTCCACTCGGACGGCATTTCATGGCATATTGTCGCTCTCCGCAAGGAGAGCGTGGATAGAAATTGTAAATGATTCTAAGCTTGATGATAATATTCGAAGTCGCTCTCCGCAAGGAGAGCGTGGATAGAAATGTTTAGTTGAAGTGCTTAGTTGATTAAGTCATCAAGTCGCTCTCCGCAAGGAGAGCGTGGATAGAAATCGAGCTTCTCCGCCAACCCTTGACAGCGGGGCCCTTGTCGCTCTCCGCAAGGAGAGCGTGGATAGAAATATAACCGCTTTGGCCGTCCTATTGATGTACAGTTGGTCGCTCTCCGCAAGGAGAGCGTGGATAGAAATACTCTTTGGGAGGTGTTGAACTTGGATAGATGGCTTGTCGCTCTCCGCAAGGAGAGCGTGGATAGAAATTGGTGTGATGCGGCAGAACCCCGGCAAACATTATGGTCGCTCTCCGCAAGGAGAGCGTGGATAGAAATGTTTTTATCTATGGGTTTAGATGGGAGGTTTAAGCTGTCGCTCTCCGCAAGGAGAGCGTGGATAGAAATAGCGTGCCCTTTAGGCCCGCAAGCCATCTATCCAAGTCGCTCTCCGCAAGGAGAGCGTGGATAGAAATCGATAATGGAAATGCCGTGGCGGTATCTGATTTAGGTCGCTCTCCGCAAGGAGAGCGTGGATAGAAATCAGCGCATCGCTAAACCGTTTCGTGAGCAATTTGTCGCTCTCCGCAAGGAGAGCGTGGATAGAAATCCCTATTTGCTTTGGCAGTTTGGCCGGGCCTTCTGGTCGCTCTCCGCAAGGAGAGCGTGGATAGAAATTCTTGCTTCGCGTTTGACGGATATGTCTAATGCTGTCGCTCTCCGCAAGGAGAGCGTGGATAGAAATCAAGGTCGTTACCGCTTCAGACTGGGCTTCCGTGAGTCGCTCTCCGCAAGGAGAGCGTGGATAGAAATTCGGCGCGCTTTGGGTTTTGTCGATCCTGATGCCGTCGCTCTCCGCAAGGAGAGCGTGGATAGAAATGCGTGCTCGAAGTTACTCGTAATGCTATTACCTGGTCGCTCTCCGCAAGGAGAGCGTGGATAGAAATGTTTTTATCTATGGGTTTAGATGGGAGGTTTAAGTCGCTCTCCGCAAGGAGAGCGTGGATAGAAATATCTGTTACCTTGATAATATAGAAATAACTCAAGCGTCGCTCTCCGCAAGGAGAGCGTGGATAGAAATACATATACACGCACCCAGTCGGCGTCTTTGTCGGCGTCGCTCTCCGCAAGGAGAGCGTGGATAGAAATCGATTTTGGGGATAAAATAAAGAAATGCCGCCCCCGTCGCTCTCCGCAAGGAGAGCGTGGATAGAAATTTTATAGAACTTTTGCCTTGGGGGGGGCTGGGGGGGTCGCTCTCCGCAAGGAGAGCGTGGATAGAAATAACGGTGTCCACTACGATAATTACAATCTGCATTGCAGTCGCTCTCCGCAAGGAGAGCGTGGATAGAAATTCTTGGTTCTCGTCTCTATGATATGTCTGCCGCGTCGCTCTCCGCAAGGAGAGCGTGGATAGAAATTTCCATCAAAGTTTAAACCTCCCGTCAAGACCCAGTCGCTCTCCGCAAGGAGAGCGTGGATAGAAATCTTGCTGTGTGGACTATCGAACATGCTTATCAGCGTCGCTCTCCGCAAGGAGAGCGTGGATAGAAATGCTGCAGGGGATCCGCCGCTCCATGAACCTGCGGGGTCGCTCTCCGCAAGGAGAGCGTGGATAGAAATGGATTCCCAGTTCGGAATACCCCAGCCTCCTGATGTCGCTCTCCGCAAGGAGAGCGTGGATAGAAATTGCACTTGCACGCGGCTATGTGAGAGTAGGCCACGGTCGCTCTCCGCAAGGAGAGCGTGGATAGAAATGTGCCGGGCTTGTGGTCGTGTTTGTTACCCATGAGCGTCGCTCTCCGCAAGGAGAGCGTGGATAGAAATTTCCGCGAGGGCTACAAGATCAAGGAAAAAGACCGGTCGCTCTCCGCAAGGAGAGCGTGGATAGAAATCTCGTATGTCCTTGTGCCGTCCCGGCGGATTCTTGCGTCGCTCTCCGCAAGGAGAGCGTGGATAGAAATCTCGTATGTCCTTGTGCCGTCCCGGCGGATTCTTGGTCGCTCTCCGCAAGGAGAGCGTGGATAGAAATCCGAACACGCAGTGTTTTACGGTGGTGAATTTTGCGTCGCTCTCCGCAAGGAGAGCGTGGATAGAAATCTTCACTCTTAGCATTATCATACTGGGCTTGCGTGTCGCTCTCCGCAAGGAGAGCGTGGATAGAAATTCAATCCTAAATTTCTTAATATGCGCCAAAACATGGTCGCTCTCCGCAAGGAGAGCGTGGATAGAAATCTCCAAAAGAATGTCTGCGGTTTCGTTCGCGCCTGGTCGCTCTCCGCAAGGAGAGCGTGGATAGAAATCGGTTTGCAAGTGCTTTGCAAACTTTACCCTGCTGGGTCGCTCTCCGCAAGGAGAGCGTGGATAGAAATTTAAAAGTGGAAAAGCCTGGGCGGTTGCTATGCGTCGCTCTCCGCAAGGAGAGCGTGGATAGAAATTTTGCGGTGCACAGCACCAGAAAAGGTGGTTGCGTCGCTCTCCGCAAGGAGAGCGTGGATAGAAATATGCCCCGGGAGAATCTGGTCAACGGCATTGGCGTCGCTCTCCGCAAGGAGAGCGTGGATAGAAATTATTAAGTTCGTCAATCTTCGCGTTTTGGACGGCGTCGCTCTCCGCAAGGAGAGCGTGGATAGAAATAGTGCTACCCGGATTAGCAAAAAGGTTGAAAACTCGTCGCTCTCCGCAAGGAGAGCGTGGATAGAAATAATGGACGACTTAGAGCCGTCCAAAACGCGAAGATGTCGCTCTCCGCAAGGAGAGCGTGGATAGAAATTTCTGGTGGGTAGAAGGTGATAGATTTTTCTACGTCGCTCTCCGCAAGGAGAGCGTGGATAGAAATTAGCCGTCTGGGCGGTTGAGCATGCTTATCAGCTTGTCGCTCTCCGCAAGGAGAGCGTGGATAGAAATATGGTGGTTGCGTTGTTGGCAGTTGGCCGCGCGGGGTCGCTCTCCGCAAGGAGAGCGTGGATAGAAATATGGTGGTTGCGTTGTTGGCAGTTGGCCGCGCGGGGTCGCTCTCCGCAAGGAGAGCGTGGATAGAAATCCATTGAATAATTTCACGCACGGGAGGCCAATCGGTCGCTCTCCGCAAGGAGAGCGTGGATAGAAATTTGGCTTGGCATTGCATAAGAGAGGATGTATCAGTCGCTCTCCGCAAGGAGAGCGTGGATAGAAATACTAATTTCAGCCCGGCAAGTTTGTTTGGTTTGCCGTCGCTCTCCGCAAGGAGAGCGTGGATAGAAATGACACAGTGCAAATTGTAATTGTCGTAGTGCACGGTCGCTCTCCGCAAGGAGAGCGTGGATAGAAATACGCAACGCCGAGACTTTAAACGTCTTGGTTTGCTGTCGCTCTCCGCAAGGAGAGCGTGGATAGAAATATCCATCAAAGTTTAAACCTCCCGTCAAGACCCATGTCGCTCTCCGCAAGGAGAGCGTGGATAGAAATGCGGCCGTCTCGACGTTGTTAGAATTGACCTCAGTCGCTCTCCGCAAGGAGAGCGTGGATAGAAATATGGGCGTGGGGACGACCCGCGCCAGGCGCGGAGGTCGCTCTCCGCAAGGAGAGCGTGGATAGAAATAAATTTATCTCAAACGTTTGCCCGCCGGTGGGCAGTCGCTCTCCGCAAGGAGAGCGTGGATAGAAATAACTTTGGTTGCCTCCATTATAACATAACTGTCATGGTCGCTCTCCGCAAGGAGAGCGTGGATAGAAATCCACGACGGCAGCAGGCGTTTAACGCGATTGATGTCGCTCTCCGCAAGGAGAGCGTGGATAGAAATTGTTGATGTGGTATCAGTGCAACACGGTTGTGAGTCGCTCTCCGCAAGGAGAGCGTGGATAGAAATTGTTGATGTGGTATCAGTGCAACACGGTTGTGAGTCGCTCTCCGCAAGGAGAGCGTGGATAGAAAT
>OLOH01001283.1_pt1 | contig 14552 bp, 11 predicted proteins | sample 1673221 | NCBI WGS metagenome assembly OLOH01 (sample SAMEA3136767, study PRJEB25190) | human gut metagenome
TTGTCGTCTCCTCCCTTTTCCAAGCAGCTGAAAGGGTTCTTTTTTTGACAGAACCCTTGATTGCCTGACCTTTCGGGTTAGGTATAATAAAGGAACCTGTTTAGAAAACAGGAAACCGGGACAAAAACGAACACTCTCGTTCCAGTTATTTTAACTTGTACAGGAAAAAAGATGGTTTAAGCCATTTTTTGCAATGTTAATTGGTGAAATATGAGAATTTGATTTCGGGGCCCTTTTTTTCTTTGTCAACTGGCCTAATTCTTAACACTACCAAAAATCCAAAAAATCTTTGGTACCACTATCGCACTAAATCGTAAATTCTTTCAAAATCCCTACCCTTTTTAAAAAATGTTATCATATGACAAAGAGCGACACATTTTTTGTGTCGCTCTTTTTATAATAAACTGAGAATCAATAAGCATTTATAGAAAATCAAGAGGACTCATGGCTTTTGGGAAGGTATATTCTTTGGCGTAATCACAGTAAATACTGCCCTACCAATGAGTACAACAACTCCCAATGCTTTTTACACTCATTTTTGAAACGTAACCTACCGAAACATTCGACACAGTTTTCTTTGTTTCTGGGTTAATCAGGTCTGCCATTAACGAACAATCTTTTTTCGTCATCAGATTTTATGCACCACTGGTAATCTTAGCCTTTTGCTCATCTGTCAAAATTACCTGATACGCTTCCCCAGGAATAGCAGCTTTCACAACCGTCACGAAAGAAGGAGTAGCTCTTAACATTTCTGGAATCCGGTTAAACAGCTGTTTTGCTTTGTCAACCAACGACATTGCTACTTTGGGGATTTCTTTGATACAATTAAGAACACTTTCCGAAAATCCTACCATCTTTGACTTATTCTGCTCCTCCAAAGGTACTTGTATCATTCCGTACCGGCAAGTCGGCAAGCACGCAAAATAGGTCTAATGTGCTGTGATTGGCACTGCTCAACGTGTTCCGCAGGGTATCTACGTTTAGCGAAAAACCATAAGTTTCGTTGAGTGTTTTGCACAGCCCCCGCACGGTGCCTCCCAGCTTTTGAAACTTCGAGTATTCCCTACTCAAACGGTTTTTGATTGCCATGGGTATGCCTGTGTTTTTTCTGAATTGGTGATCGTACAGCTCACTCCCACTTCCTACTAAGGGAAGCCTGATTTTAACTTTAGTGTAGTAAAAAATCCACCGGACCGCTAGAAAAATCCGGGAAAACACCTCTTCTTTTAGGCAGGGAAACCTTGTGCCGTTGGCAGACAAGGACCCTGCCTTTTTGTACAATATAATTCAAAAGCCCCTTTATCATCTGCCCAGCGGCAGCAAAGAAAAAAACCGCTGCTGAGCAGGCTGAATTTCCATGGTTATTTCTATATAGAGATGAAAAGGCCCCTCTCACGGCGGTAAGGAGAACCGCCATGGGAGGAGCCTATTTCTTTGTTCGCTGCCGTGGGCCACCTGCCTGGATTTGAAAATCCACCATTTTCAAATTCCAGGAGGTTGCAGTCATGAGCAAGCAAAAAGAGAATCAAAATCAGTTCACCATCTATGTCCAGGGGGAGGCTGTGCCTGTCAGTGAAGAAGTCTACCGGGTCTACCACCACTACGAGCGAAAAGAGGAGTACTTCTCCTACGACCGGAAACGAGGAAAATTTCAGCAGGACACAGGTACTTTCCTGCCCTCCAAGGAGGATTCCTACGACCGCCTACTGGAGCAGGACCATCAATTCGCCAGCTCAGATGTTTCCCCGGAGGATCAGGCAGTTTCTAAAATTTGGATGGATTCTTTGGCCCGGTGTTTGACCCAGGAGGAACGGAAGCTTCTCGATAAGCTCTATTTCCAGGATAAAACAGAACGGCAAGTCAGTAAAGAGCTAGGCATCTCCAAATCGGCCCTTCATAGGCGAAAAAAGCGGCTGCTTAAGAAAATGAAACAATATTTGGATAATAAAGGAAATTAGATAGCATGGATTTGGATCTCTACAAAAAAGTAAAAAGATCACGTTCTTCCCTTTTATTGATTTCCGCCTTTCAGCAGCCGTTTGAAGGTCGTGGGGTAATCACTGGCGCCGTGGGCAATGTGATAGACAAATACTGTTTCCCCTATCAGCCGGTAAACACAGAGATACTTCCCGGCGATGACCAACCGGTATCCGTTGCTACGCAGCTCTTTATCCCGGGGGATATGGCCGGACAGCGGAAACATCTCCAGCCGGGAAAGGGTATCCAAAATGAGGTCCGTAATCTTACGGGCGGAGTTAGGCCCCACCAGATTCAAATGGAGTTGGGCAATTTCCTCCAGTTCCAGCTGCGCAGGTTCCAAAATAACAAGTTTAGCCACGTTGATAGATCTCCTCCAAACGTTTTCTGGATTCCTCCAGCGTATACGTGGGAGCGCCGGAAAGACGCGCTTGCTCGGCCACCTCCAGCTTGGCCCGCAGCTTCAAAGTTTCCTCCCTCTGTTCAAACGCTTCGATGCTCATCACAACCAGATCCCCTTCACCGTTTTTGGTGATGTAGATCGGCTCCGCTTCCTTATGGGCCAGATCGGAAATCGTACCGTAATCATTACGGAGCGCAGTAGACGACTTAATAATCAAAGTCAACACCTCCTAGATTATTCTATAATAATTCTATCAGAATTATTCACTTATTTCAAGGGTGTAAGAGGACATATAGAAGCCAAGAGAGGATCTACAAATCGGTAATTTTCCAGTGAAATGAGCGGGTGCTTAAAAAACAAAAAAGTTTTAAAAATAATTGGCAGGAGAAGAGGACCAAAACCTGTTTTCCAGCGGGAAAGTAAGTGAGAGGGATTGTGCCTTCTCACCGCACCTTGAAAACAGAATATACGGCATTATCGGTACATAACCCGCTCACGAGCGACACAGGCGCGCCGCCAGGACCGGCAGCTAGGAGGTGAACATCCGCTGCCGCCAGCGATCTACGCCAGCCTGTACTCCAAAGATGGCACTTTGGACGCCATGACTGGGCGGGGGCACAATGATACTTCCTCACGGCCTCCCAAGGACTAGGGGGGAACCCTGCAGCGTGCGAGAAATACGGCGCTATGGAGTTATGACAGCCGCTGCCAGCGGAGACCAAGACGCAGATAATGCCCCCATCGCCAGGGATGCGTGGCAAATATGGCGAGCTTGGTTAGTATGAGAATAGAATCTGGGCGCACGGGAATGCCTTCCCGCGCGCCCATTCATACTATAAAAAAGGAGTATACATGATGAAACTTAACACACACGCAATAGCGTTGAAACTGGTTCACATGATGGTTTGCAATGGACTCATTGATCAAAGCATTTATCTTCAAATTTTGAACCGATATGGCTAACCTGTCAAGGATGACAAACCGGCCATCCATATCCTCAACATTCGTGGTTTTCCTCGTTATACTCTAAGCACAAAGGAGGAATTCCCATGAATGGAACACAACAACGATACTTTGGAAATCTCATGTTAGACCCCAACCGTGAGCGCCGCATTGTCTACTACGGACGAGTGTCCACCGAGCACGATGCTCAGCTAGATGCCCTGGAAAACCAGATGCAATGGTACGAAGACCAAACAAAGTATCATTCTAACTGGATCGTGGTAGACCGGTACATTGACGAAGGAATTACAGGGACTTTGGCCAAAAAACGTCCCGCCTTTATGCGCATGATTGCAGACGCTAAAAGGAGCAAATTCGACCTCATTGTTACTAGAGAGGTCTGCCGGTTCGCCCGGAACACTGTGGACACCTTGGTGATCACACGGGAGCTGAAGAATTATGGCGTAGAAGTGTACTTCGTTTCTGACAATATCTGGACCATGGACGGGGACGGAGAACTGCGGTTGACCATCATGGCCACACTAGCCCAAGAAGAAAGCCGAAAAATCTCCGAGCGTGTCCGGGCAGGACAGGCTGTAAGCCGTGAAAACGGCGTGCTGTACGGCAACGGAAATATCATTGGTTACGACCGGGTAGGCGGCACCTATGTAATCAATCCCGAACAGGCTGAGACTATCCGCATGGTGTTTGAACTGTATTCTCAGGGGTTAGGAGAAAAAGAGGTGGTCAATGAGCTGACCCGCCGAGGTCGCAAAGACGGTCACGGAAATGTCAAGTGGTCCTGTGTCAAGATCAGCCGGATTCTCCGAAACGCCACCTACATGGGGTACATCGGCTACAATAAGTCTAAGGTCAACAATTTCTTAGAGAAGAAACGCATCAAAAATCTGGATGAGAGTACATTCATTCTCAGAAAAGGAGACTTCGAGCCCATTGTAACCGAAGCCCTTTGGAGACAGTGTGAAGAAATCCGAAAGAATCGGATTCGTACCCTTCAGATGCCTTCTGGTGAGGAACGCAGGCAGGGCACAAGAATCATTCAGCACCTTTGGGTGCGGAAACTTCGCTGTCGCTGCGGCGCAGGCTACAACCGATTCAAATGGAGGGTTCTACAGGACGGAACTCCTGTCTATGGGTACCAGTGCAATTTCCGCACACAGAATCCTGCCAAGAGTTTTGTTGAGAAGAACCATCTTGCAGGGCAAAAAAGCTGTGATGCCATTTCCATCTGCGAATGGAAACTAGACCTGATGGCCAAACAGATCTTTGACAAGCTTTGGGGCGATCAACAAGAGGCAGTCTTAAAAGCCTGTCAAATGATCGAATCCTGTCTACACTCCACTACAACTCAAGTATCCAAGGAACAAGAAAACTTCCATCATATCAAGAAGTTGGAACAGCGCATTCTAAACCTTGCTCAAATGCGGGCAGACGGAGAATTGACAAAAGAACAATATAAGCAGCTATACACACAGACTGCCAAAGAATTGGACTTCCTTCAGCAACGGCAGTCCCAATCGGAAGATTCCCACGAGCAGAACCAGCTGGACATGAAAGCTATACGCCAGGGGCTCTCAAAAATGGTTGACACCTCTTCCCCGCGGATCTCCGAGAAATTGATTGATGAATTTGTGGAGGTGGTTACTCCGGTGGCAAACCACCATTACCGGTGGAAGATCAGCATGGAAAACCTAAAACAGGGTGCCCAACGGGCAAACCTGCTAGAACCAGAAAGCCCTCCGGTTCTCGCCTTTACCATTGATTTTGAGACAGCAAAACAGTATCGGAGAATGAACAAGATGCCTGCCCAATTTCGCCAAAAGAGTTGGACGGATTTAGTAGTTGAAGTCTATTTGTGATTCAGAAAAACAGTCAAAAACAACGAACAGGCACACCGTTTTTGACGATGTGCCTGTTCAATTAGTACAAAGGAATCGTGATTTTTTCCAGATTACTTCGTTGCACGGGGTGCTTTAATAGCAGCCTGAGCAGCAGCCAGACGAGCAATCGGAACACGGAAGGGAGAGCAAGACACATAGTTCAGGCCCACATTGTGGCAGAACTCGATGGAGCTGGGATCGCCACCATGCTCGCCGCAGATGCCCAGGATGATGTCGGGACGGGTCGCACGGCCCTTCTCGGCAGCCATCTTCACCAGCTGGCCAACGCCTTCCTGGTCCAGACGGGCAAAGGGATCGTTCTCATAGATCTTGTTCTCATAGTAAGCGCCCAGGAACTTGCCGGCGTCGTCACGAGAGAAGCCGAAGGTCATCTGAGTCAGGTCGTTGGTGCCGAAGGAGAAGTACTCGGCCTCTTCCGCGATCTTGTCAGCGGTCAGAGCAGCACGAGGAATCTCGATCATGGTACCGACCTTGTACTTCAGATCCATGCCGGACTCGGCAATGATAGCATCGGCAGTCTCGGTAACGGTCTTCTTAACGAACTTCAGCTCCTTGACTTCGCCAACCAGAGGAATCATGATCTCGGGGACAATGTTCCAATCGGGATGAGCCTTCTGCACGTTGATAGCAGCCTTGATCACAGCCTCGGTCTGCATAGCAGCGATCTCGGGATAGGTGACAGCCAAACGGCAGCCACGATGGCCCATCATGGGGTTGAACTCGTGCAGGGAAGCGATGATAGCCTTGATGTCGGCAACGCTCTTGCCCTGAGCCTCAGCCAGCTGTTCAATGTCCTTTTCCTCGGTGGGAACGAACTCGTGCAGCGGGGGATCCAGGAAGCGGATGTTAACATGACGGCCGCCCAGAGCCTCGTACAACTGCTCGAAGTCACCCTGCTGCATGGGCTCCAGCTTAGCCAGAGCAGCCTTGCGCTCTTCCACAGTGTCAGAGCAGATCATCTCACGGATAGCGGCAATACGATCGGGATCGAAGAACATGTGCTCGGTACGGCACAGGCCGATGCCCTGAGCGCCAAAGGCCACAGCCTGCTTGGCGTCGCGAGGAGTATCAGCATTGGTGCGGACCTCCATCTGACGATACTTGTCAGACAGCTCCATGATACGGCCGAAGTAGCCGCCTTCGGTGGAAGCGGGAACGGTGGGCAGAGCCTCGCCGTAGATGTTGCCGGTGGTGCCATCCAGGGAGATGTAGTCGCCCTCGTGATACTCACGGCCAGCCAGAGTGAACTTCTTGTTCTCCTCATCCATCTTGATGTCGCCGCAACCGGAAACGCAGCAAGTGCCCATGCCACGAGCCACAACAGCAGCGTGGCTGGTCATGCCGCCGCGCACGGTCAGGATGCCCTGAGCATACTGCATGCCCTCGATGTCCTCGGGAGAGGTCTCCAGACGAACCAGAACAACCTTCTCGCCAGCCTTGCCCTGCTCAACAGCGTCCTCAGCAGTGAAGACGATCTTGCCGCAGGCGGCGCCGGGAGAAGCAGCCAGAGCGCTGGCAACGGGAGTAGCGGACTTCAGAGCGGTGGGATCGAACTGGGGATGCAGCAGAGCGTCCAGCTGCTTGGGATCCAGCATCAGCAGAGCTTCCTGCTCGGTCTTCATGCCCTCGTCGATCAGATCGCAAGCGATCTTGATAGCGGCAGCGGGAGTACGCTTGCCGTTACGGGTCTGCAGCATGTACAGCTTGCCGTTCTCAACGGTAAACTCCATGTCCTGCATATCGTGATAATGGCTCTCCAGCAGGTTGCAGACTTCCTGGAACTGCTTGAAGGCCTCGGGGAATTTCTCAGCCATCTGGGAGATGGGCATGGGAGTACGGATACCGGCCACCACGTCTTCGCCCTGAGCATTGGTCAGGAATTCACCGAACAGCTTCTTCTCACCAGTGGAGGGGCTGCGGGTGAAGGCCACGCCAGTGCCGCAATCGTCGCCCATGTTACCAAAGGCCATCATCTGCACGTTAACAGCGGTGCCCCAGGAATAGGGGATCTCGTTCATGCGGCGATAGACATTGGCACGGGGGTTGTCCCAAGAACGGAACACGGCCTTGACAGCGCCCATGAGCTGCTCCTTGGGATCAGAGGGGAAGTCGGAACCGATCTTCTCTTTATACTCTGCCTTGAACTGCTCAGCCAGCTCTTTCAGATCTTCAGCGGTCAGCTCAGTATCCTGAGTAACACCGCGCTTCTCCTTCATCTGGTCGATCAGCTCTTCGAAATACTTCTTGCCAACTTCCATAACCACGTCGGAGTACATCTGGATGAATCTCCGATAGCAGTCATAAGCCCAACGGGGGTTGCCGGACTTCTTGGCCATGACCTCAACAACTTCCTCGTTGAGGCCCAGGTTCAGGATGGTGTCCATCATGCCAGGCATGGAAGCACGAGCGCCGGAACGCACGGAGACCAACAGGGGGTTCTCCTTGTCACCGAACTTCTTGCCGGTGATCTCTTCCATCTTGCCCACATACTCCATGATCTGGGCCTGGATCTCATCGTTGATCTGGCGTCCATCCTCATAATACTGAGTGCAGGCTTCCGTGGTGATCGTAAAGCCCTGGGGAACGGGAAGGCCGAGCTTGGTCATTTCCGCAAGGTTCGCGCCTTTGCCGCCAAGAAGCTCACGCATGGACCCGTCGCCTTCGCTAAACAGATAGACATACTTGTAGCTCATTGGTATCTTACCTCCTAATAATGTTCAACCGGACGCTGGACCAAGCAGTCATGGCCCTTCCGGGTGACAGCAGAATCGGAATGCCCGGGCAGGCCGAAAAAGCCCGTCCACTGGGTTTCCTATTGAGAATTATAGCAAAGTCTTTTCGAAAATTCCATAGCTAAATGGAAGAAAACCAAATATTTTTTACAGCTTTTAGGGAAATCAGTCTTTTTCCCATTTCTCACGGTCCGGCCCTTGCAAAACCACGGATTCTCTGGCATAATAAGTAATGTATACGCAGACTTCACAGGCGGGCCGGATGCTCCGGCCCGCCCTACTGTCATGCCTGCGGCGAATCCCCATTTATAGCGGAGGTATCAATCATGCTGCGCTTTTTGCAAAAAAACTCCCCCACTCCCGGCCCGGTGGAATTTCTTCTGGTTGGCTTGGGAAATCCCGGGAAACAATATGAAAACACCCGGCACAACGCCGGTTTTATGGCTCTGGACAAGATTGCCCAGAAAAACCACACAGAAATCAAACGGATCAAATTCAAAGGCTCTGTGGGAGAATGTTCCCTGGGCGGAAAAAAAGTACTGCTGCTCAAGCCTTCCACCTATATGAACCTCAGCGGTCAATCTGTCAAAGAAGCCATGACGTTTTACAAACTCTCGCCGGAACAAGTGCTCATCCTCTTTGACGACATCAACTTGGAACCCGGCAAACTGCGCATCCGCCGCAAAGGAAGCGACGGCGGCCACAACGGAATGAAAAATATCATCTATCTTTCCGGTTCCGACCAATTCCCCCGGATCAAGCTGGGCGTGGGCAAAAAGCCCCATCCCGACTACAACCTGGCGGACTGGGTACTTTCTAAATTCACCACTCAAGAACAAAAGGAGCTGGACCTGGCTTTGGAAAACGCCGCTGCCGCTGCGGAGCTCATTGTCCGCGGGGACATAGACCGGGCCATGAACCTATATAATAGTTGAGAAACCGGACTCTACCAAAGAAAGGAGAAGGGCTATGAAATTGATTCGCAGCGCCCTGGGACGCTGGCCGGATTACACCCGTTTGGAAAAAGCCGTGGAACAGCAGGCTGTTCCCGCGGTGGTGACCGGGCTGTCTGGGATTCACAAGTGCTGCATCATTGCCTCTCTGTGCCAGAAAACCGGCCGGAAAGCCCTTGTACTGGCTGCTGACGAAGCGGAAGGGCAACGTTTTTGTGAAGATCTTGCCGCCTTGGGACTGCGGCCTGTGTCCTATCCCCTGCGGGATTTTAACTTCCGGGATACGGCAGGCACCTCCCACGAATACGAACGGCTCCGTTTGGAAGCGCTTTCCAAATTGCAAAGCGGCAGCTGTGACTGCATCGTTGCCTGCATGGACGCCGCTTTGCAATACACCATGGGCCCCAGCGAGCTGGAAAAGCGCCTCTTCTCCGTGGAAGCAGGGGGCCAAATGGAGATCGACGAACTGTTGGGGGCGCTTGTAAACTGCGGCTACACCCGTGAGGACCAAATCGAAGGTCCGGGACAGTTCAGCCACCGCGGCGGAATCGTGGACTTCTTCTCTCCCAACGACACCGCGCCTGTCCGGGCGGAATTCTGGGGGGACGAGATCGACTCCCTTTCCTATTTTGACATAGAAAACCAACGGCGCACAGATCCGGTGGATTCTGTCACCCTTGCGCCCTGTGTGGAAGTCATTCCTGAAAAGCCGGAAATTTTGGCCCAGAAGATCGAAAAACTGGCGGCGTCCCTTCGGGGAAAAACCGCCCCCAAGGCCAAAGAAATCCTGCACAGTGAAGCGGACAAACTGAAAAACGGGCTGCGGATAGGCTCTTTGGACAAGTTTATCACCTTGGTCTATCCGGAGGCCGCCACCCTGTTCGACTACTTCCCGGCAGAGGACAGCCTGTTGTTTTTCTCCGAGGGAAACAAGCTGAAAGAACGGATGCGCACTTCCCTGTGGCAATGGGGTGAAGATCTGAAAAGCTATTTGTCCGACGGGCTTCTGTGTAAAGGTCTGGACAAGTACGGGGAGGATTGGGAATACGCCTTGGGAAAGGCACAGCAGACCCCCACTCTGTTTTTGGATCTGTTCGCCCGCGGCAGTTATGAGATCCCTGTACGCACTTTGGTAAACATGACCGCCAAACAGCTTTCCCCCTGGGGCGGTGGTGTTCAGCTTTTGGCGGAAGATTTAAAACCGCTGGTGGACCAAGGCCGGGCTTGTGTGGTACTGGCTGGCACTGAACGGGCGGGCACCGCTTTGGCGGAAGATTTGAAACAGGCCGGTCTCCCTGCTGCTTGGCTGGACAACGCCTCCACCGCAGCTCCGGGGACTGTGACCGTCACGTTAGGTTCCCTTTCTGCTGGGTTTGAGCTTCCCGATGCCAACTTTGCCTTGATCACCCACGGACGCATGACGGAAGTCAAGCGGAAACGGGTCAAGCGTGATAAAAACACCCGGGAGATCTCCAGCCTTTCCGAACTTGCCCCCGGAGATTACGTGGTCCACACCACTCACGGTATCGGTTTATTCGAGGGCATCCACAAGCTGGAAATGAACGGCGTGACCAAAGACTATATCAAGGTTCGATACGCTAAAAACGACACCTTATATGTCCCCGTTACCCAGTTGGACCTGGTTTCTAAATATATTGGACCCAGAGAAGATTCTGCTGTAAAGCTCAACCGGCTGGGCGGCACCGACTGGCAGCGGCAAAAGACGAAAGTCCGCTCCGCTGTGAAGGACATTGCCAAAGAACTGATCCAACTGTACGCCCAACGGATGCAGCAAAAAGGGTTCGCCTTCCCCCCCGACGGGGAATGGCAGCATGACTTTGAATCCCACTTTGAATTTGATGAGACCGAAGACCAGCTCCGGTGCATCAATGAGATCAAAGACGACATGGAGCGGGACGTCCCCATGGACCGGCTGCTCTGCGGCGACGTGGGATTCGGCAAAACCGAAGTGGCTCTGCGGGCGGCTTTCAAATGCGTCACTGCCGGAAAGCAGTGCGCCATCCTGGTTCCCACCACTATTTTGGCCTGGCAGCATTATCAAACCATTCTCCGCCGCATGGAAGGTTTTCCGGTGGACGTGGAACTGCTCTCCCGGTTCCGCACCCCCAAACAGCAGGAAGAGATCCTGCGCAGGGTGAAACGGGGCAGCGTGGATCTGGTGGTAGGCACCCACCGTCTGGTGTCTAAAGATGTAAAATTCCACGACCTGGGGTTGGTCATCATCGACGAGGAACAGCGTTTTGGCGTGGCTCAGAAAGAAAAGCTCAAGCAGATGTGCCAAAGCGCCGACGTGCTCACCCTGTCCGCCACCCCCATCCCCCGGACGCTGAACATGGCCCTTTCCGGAATTCGGGACATGTCCGTCATTGAGGAAGCACCCCACGACCGGCATCCGGTACAGACGTATGTGCTGGAGTACGATCCCGGTGTGATCTCTGACGCCATCCGCCGGGAACTGCGCCGGGGCGGCCAGGTATATTACCTGCACAACGATGTGGCTTCCATTCAAAACACCGCCAATCTGATCCAGCAGCGGGTGCCAGAAGCCCGCATCGGCATTGGCCATGGAAAAATGACCGAAGAAGAGCTGTCCGAGGTTTGGCGACAGCTTTTGGACCACGAAATCAACGTGCTGGTCTGTACCACCATTATCGAAACCGGTGTGGACGTACCCACCGCCAACACCCTGATCATTGAAAACGCCGACAGAATGGGCCTTTCCCAGCTGCATCAGCTCCGGGGTCGAGTGGGACGCAGCAGCCGCCGGGCTTACGCCTATCTCACCTACGCGCCCAACAAGGTGCTGACGGAGATCGCTCAGAAACGGCTTTCTGCCATCCGGGAATTTACGGAGTTTGGCTCCGGCTTTAAAATCGCCATGCGGGATTTGGAAATCCGGGGCGCCGGAAACGTTCTGGGTGGAGAACAACACGGCCACATGGAAGCTGTGGGCTACGATATGTATGTCAAGCTGCTCAACGAAGCGGTCGCCCTGATGAAAGGGGAAGAACCTGCCCGTCCAGTGGATCAGGATTGTTTGGTGGATATGCAGGTACAAGCTCACATCCCTGAAAGCTATATCGACAGCCTGAGCCTACGGCTGGACGTATACCGGCGCATTGCCGAGGTGGAGACCCAGGAGGATGCTATGGACGTGATGGACGAACTGATCGACCGGTTCGGCGAGCCTCCCGCCTCGGTCAAGGGGCTGCTGGATGTAGCCCTGCTGCGCAACGCCGCCGCACGTCTGGGCATCACCGAGGTAAAACAGCAAGGAGATTCTTTGCTCATCTACAAAGAGAAGTTCGACATGCAGCAGGTGGCCCCGCTGATCAAGGCGCTGGGCGGCCGGGTACTGCTCAGCGCAGGCAGCAAACCCTATATCAGTGTGAAGATGGCAGGCGCTCCTCCCACCCAGGCGCTGGGGGAAATTCTTGCCGCCATGCAGGATACCGCTGCCCCCGCGTAAGCCCACTATTCACAATTTCCGTGTAGACAAACCGGGAAAAGTGGGGTATAATGTTTGTCGTTCTTTGCAAAAACCACTAATTTGAAAGGCTGATCACCCATGAGAAACATTTGGAAACAAGTTGTGGCCGTTGCCCTTTCCCTGGCTCTTTGCCTGAGCTTTGCCGGCTGCTACGATGAAAATAAAACCTGGGCCGCCCGTCAGGGAGACGACGAAATGCCCATCGGCGGGTATATCTACTACCTGTACAGCGCTTATTCCGAAGCTGCCAGCAAAGTGGATACCGAAACCGCCGTGCTTGATTCTGAAATTGAGGGCGAAGACGCCTCTCAGTGGATCAAAGACCTGGCGATGAACTATTTGCAGGCATATTACTACATCGAGAACAAATTCGACGAGTCTGGCCTGGAAATGACCGAGGAAGATCAGGAGCAAGTGGAAAACACCACTTCCAGCCTCTGGCCCTACTATCAGTCCACCATGGAGGATATGGGCATTTCCCGGTCCTCTTTTGAGCAGGCGTATTCCCTGTATGGGGTGAAATTCCAGAAAGTGATGGCCGCGATGTACGGCGAGGGCGGCGAACTTGCTTTGGATGAAAACGCTATGAAGGACTACTATTGTGACTCCTATGTCACCTATGAATACTTCTACGCTCCGCTGACCACCACCAACGACGATGGCGACAGCGTGGATCTGACGGATGAGGAAAAGGCTGACCTGAAGAGCAAGTTTGAAACGTACGTTGACGAGATCAACGCCGGGAATACCACGGTCAGCGACGCTGCCGACGAGTACGCTGAAAGCTCCGGCACTACCTCCTCTTATCAGGGACCTGTCAGCATCAAGCCCGACAACTTGTCCAGCGAAATCTCCACTGCTTTGAGTTCCGCCAAGGACAACGAGGCTGTTTTCGCGGAGACTACCAGCGGCTACTATGTGCTGCGGAAGCTTTCCGTAAAGGAGTATTACGAGGCGAACGTGGTTGGCAACGAGGATCAGATCACTTCCCTGCTGTCCGACATGAAGGGCGAAGAATTCAACGACTATGTGTTGGAGCAGGCCACTTCTGTGGAAGGCATCGAGGTAAACGACAAGGCCATCAACAGTGTGAAGCTTTCCAAGCTGGTCACCGACAGCAACCGCAACGGCACCTCTTCTGAGACAGAGTCTTCCAGCTCTACCGAAGAGTCCAGCACTACTGAAAGCGAAACCAGCTCCGAAGCATAAATATCCAACAAGCCTTTTATGCGATTTTAGCAGCGGGCGGGGGAAATTTCCCCCGCCCGCTTTTTATTTCTACAAATTCTCCTCTTCCTCCCCTATTCCGTTAAAAATTCGATATTTTATTGAATTTTTTATAAAATTTATTTTTTATGTATTTTATTTTTGACAATATCGCATCCATCTTGTATAATATGAGTATTGTTTTTCTGTGAATAAGCCCCTCCTTTCCCACGGGAAAGAGACGCTTTCACAGCAGGGGAGGTGGAATAACTTGGCAAAAGAAACCATGCGGGCTGTGAACCAAGCGGAACAAAAGGCAAGCGAAACAGTCCAGCAGGCAAAAGAAGAAAGCGAACGTCTTCGGCGCGAAGCCGCCGTCAAGGGTGAACAGCTCATCGCGTTGGCTGTCAAAGAAGCGAAAAAGCGGGCGGAAATCCTTTATGGCGTAGCAAAAGCCGACGGCGAAAAACGAAAGGCTGCTATCCAAAAAGAAACCTTGGAGGAACAGGAACAACTGCGGGCTGTGGCCCAATCCCGACAGACTCAAGTGGCCCGGGAAGCAGAACGGATTGTACTGGGCCATCCCAGAAGGAGGTGAGAGTGTGGCTGTAGTACCCATGAAACGCCTGGAACTCTACGGCCTGAAACGGGAGCGGAAAGCTATTTTGGAGTATTTGCAATCCCGGGGCGCGGTGGAAGTCCACACGCCGGAGGAAGCTGACGACCTCTTCGCAAAGACCGATACTTCCCAGGCTCAACTGGAATTTGACCAAAACATCCATCTTCTGGAACAAGCGGTGGAACTGCTGGATCAATACGCACCTGTAAAAAAGAGCATATTTGCCGCCTTGGAAGGACGCACTCCCATTTCACAGAAGGAATACGACGGCCTTTGGAAACGGGCCC
>OLOH01001284.1_pt1 | contig 14546 bp, 16 predicted proteins | sample 1673221 | NCBI WGS metagenome assembly OLOH01 (sample SAMEA3136767, study PRJEB25190) | human gut metagenome
TGTGGAATACCGCAGCTAATTTTTTAGCAAGGATATGCCGCAAAAGCTCCTTTACTGCTATGCCGTTCCGGCGGCGCTTGTGGCCTATGCGGCGGGGGTGTGGGCGGCGGCATGGCTGGTCTGAGGAAGAAACGGTAAAAAGCGGCTGAAGCGCTGTCGGCGCTTGACAGAAATCGTCGAATCGAATACAATAATCCAAAGTGGTTTTATATGCTTTTGACATCGCTATGCGGGCTTGCCCGCTTGTGAAGGGAGGAAGGGGTCTTTCGGCCCTGATATCAACATGGATAATCGCTCAAGAGGGTTCCGCCTGGCTGCCGCCGCGGTGATGCTGGTGTTCCTGCTCGCCGTTTCGGCTTTTGCGATGGCGGAGGCCGACCCCATCCGCGTCTCCTCGCTCAGCGAACCGCAGTCCGTCATCTCCGAGCAGGACGTCTCGATCACCATCAAGATTTACAACAGCAGCCAGACGGATATGACCGAGGAAATCTCGCTCTATGATCCGACCGGCGGCGTGCCCGTGAGCACGTATAACGGCTTGCAGGGCGAGCAGAGCGTGACCTATACCGGCACATGGCACGTGACGCAGGACCAGATCAAAGAAGGCAAAATCAAGTATTACATTCAGTACAGCTTTGATTCGGGCAACGGGCTGGATAAGGTTGTCCGCGCCGTGCCGGTGACCATCCAGACCGAGGCCGCCGCGCCGCAGTTGACTGCGACGTATACCCTTTCGCCGACGAGCGCGCGCAAGGGGCAGAAGGTCGCGGTGGAATACACCCTCTCCAACACGGGCAACATCGAGCTGCGCAACATCGCCATCAGCAACGAGGGCGTCAGCAGCAAGAAGCTGACCGCGCCCTCCCTGTCCGTCGGCGAAAAGGTGACGCTTCAGGATAGCTTCACCATGGGCGACAGCGAGCTGGTCAGCAAGCCGACCGTGACCTATCAGGCCAGCGGCGAGAGCAAGACCTACACCATTTCCGACATGGCGCGCAAGACCGTGACCTTGGCGCAGGACGGGCTGGAGGCTGCGCTGACGACCGACGCGGGCGACAACGTATATCCCGGCGAAAAGATCCATCTGAAGCTGAGCATCAAAAACACGGGCAATAACGGCTACACCGGCCTGACCGCTACGCTCAGCGACGGCACCGTGATGGCCTCCGATATTTCGCTGGCCGCCGGCGCAAATTTCGAGCAGACCATCGAGTGGGCGCCCGCGCAGAGCGGGGCGGTCACCGTTCAGGTGGACGGCATGAGCGACAACGGCGAGGCGGTCTCCGTCGCCTCCGAGGAGCTGACGATCACCACGCAGGACGCGAGCCAGGCGCTCGTGCTCGACGTGACCGCGCAGGCGCAGACCACCACCATTTACAGCGAACCGGCGGTTGTCCGTTTCGCCGTGCAGGTGAAGAACATCGGCCAGACGGACGCGGCGACCCTCACCGTAAAGGAAGCCGGAACGACCGTCGCCACCATTCCGTCGCTGCCCTCCGGCGAGAGCCGCACGCTCGTGTTCGATCTGGAAACGAGCATCGCGGGTCAGATTCAGTTCGTGGTTTCCGGCAAGGATGCGGCGGGCAACGACAAGGCATACGATTCCAACGTCATTGAGCTGGCCTATGTCGCGCCGACCCCCGAACCGACGGCCACGCCCGCGCCGACGGCCGTGCCGCCGACGCCCAGCCCGGAACCGACGGCCACCCCCGTGCCGACCATCGGCGAAATCATCGCCCGGCGCGTAAACCCCGTCGTGCTGTACACCGTGGCGGGCGTGCTGGCGGCGGTGATCGTCCTGCTGGTGGCGATGAGCAGCGTCAGCGGCGCCAAGCGCAAGAAGCGCATGGCGCAGGCGATCGACACGATTGAGCTGTCCCCGGACGTGCGCGATTCCTTCGGCAAGCGCCGCCGCCGCGCGCAGAACGCGGGCAGCGCCAAGCCGGAAAAGGGCGCGAAAAAGCCGGAGGAAAACCGGGCGGAGGCGCAGATCGTGCCGACCCCGGATTTCAAGCCGGACGAACAGCCTTCTTCCACCCCGGCCAGAGACGCGCTGCGCAGGGCGGAGGGCGAGGAGAACCGCCGCCGCCGCGCCCAGCAGGAGGTGCCGACCGATAAGACGCTCCGCGTCGCGCCCGTCGAGGAGCGCCCGGAGTTCACGCCGCAGGGCAAGGTGGACGATTCCAAGACCCGCATCTTCGGCAGGCTCGACGTGGAGGGCGCGCTGAAGGAGGAGCAGGCCAAGGCGGAAGCGCCGAAGGCCGACGAGGAAAAGACCGAGGCCGCGCAGGAGACCATCCGGCTGAGCGGCGAGGATGTGCAGAAGCTCAAGACGCAGGCGCGCGAGGATCACTTCGGCGTGAAGGGCAAAAAGCGCGAGGAGATCAAGCCGATGAAGAAAAAGAAGGGTCTCTTCGGTCTGGGCAAAAAGAAGGATGAGGACGACGACTTCCTGATCGACGCGAACGACGACGATGGGGACGACGACGACCTGTTCGAGTAAGATATGCGAGCCTCTTTCCCATGGGAAGGAGGCTCGTTTCTTACCGTAGACAAAGAATGTGAAGCGTGTTATAATCAATCGTGATTTTGCGGAAAGGAGCGGACATGTTCGAGGGCTTTTCTCAGGAGGCGCTGGATTTCCTGAACGATATTCGGTTTAACAACAATCAGGCGTTTTACGCGGCGAATCAGGCGCGCTACGAGCGCTTCGTCAAGCGGCCGATGCGCGAATTGAGCGACGAGCTTGCGCCGGTGGTGCAGCTTATCGACCCCAAGCTGGATACAAGGCCGGGGCGCACGATGTCGCGGATTCGCCGGGATACGCGGTACACGAAGGATAAATCCCCGTTTCGGGATCATGCGTGGCTGGGCTGGCGCTATCCGGGCGAGGGGCGCGGCGAAGGCTTCCATATGTATTGGGGCTTCGGGCCGGATTGGCTCGGCTGGGGATGCGGCTGCTATTATCCCGATAAGCCGCTGATGGACGCGCTGCGGCTGCACATCCGCAAGGAGGCGGACGATGTGCGGCGGTGCCTGCGGGCGCTGGACGGGCGGTTTGAGATGTACGGCGAGGATTACAAAAAGCTGGCCGTTCCGGCGGATGTGCCGGAGGATCTGCGGGCGCTGTACGTCAAAAAGCATTTCGGCTTCGAGCATAACGGCACGCAGGCGGATTGGGCGCTCTGGCACACGCACGACATGGCGGACGCGATTGCCGCCGATCTCTCGCGGATGGCGCCGCTGCATCAGTTGATGCGCCGGATGCGCGACGAGGCGGAGCATGCCGCGCAGGAAGCCGTTCGCGAGCGGGAGGCCAAGGCGCGCGCCGAGGCGCAGACGGGCGCGGCAAAGCCCGGAAGGCTGGTCGTCCGCTCGGCGGATGAGTTTGAGTTTTAAGGGGAAGCTGGGGCAACGCCCCAGGAAGGAGCTTATGTATGAATCTTTTGCTTGAGTCGCTGAAAGCGCTGCTTTTCGGCATTGTGGAGGGCGTTACCGAGTGGCTGCCCATCAGCTCCACGGGTCACATGATCCTGCTGGATGAATTCATTCAGCTTCAGATGACGGATGCGTTCAAATCCATGTTCGAGGTGGTCATCCAGCTCGGCGCGATTCTGGCGGTCGTCGTGCTGTATTTTTCAAAGCTCTGGCCGTTCAAAAAGCCGAAAAAGGGCGAGGGCTTCGTCGGCCTGTTCAAGATGGAAACCGTCATGCTCTGGCTGAAGGTCGTCGTGGCGATTCTGCCCAGCGCGATTGTCGGCATCCCGTTTGACGACTGGATGGACGCGCACCTGCACAACGCGCCCGTCGTCGCGGCCATGCTGGTGATCTACGGCGTGGCGTTCATCCTCGTGGAAAAGAAGCATCACGCGCGCCGCGCCCGCATCCAGAGCGTCGAGCTGATCGACATGCGCATGGCGCTTATGATCGGCCTGTTTCAGGTGCTCTCGCTCGTCCCCGGCACGAGCCGTTCCGGCGCGACGATCCTCGGCGGCATCCTGATGGGCTGCTCCCGCGCGGCGGCGTCCGAATTCAGCTTCTTCCTCGCCGTGCCGACGATGGCGGGCGCGAGCCTGATCAAGGTGCTCAAATTCGGCCTGTCCTTCACGAGCGAGGAGCTGCTGATTCTGGGCGTCGGCTGTGTGAGCGCGTTTGTGGTTTCCATCATCGCCATCAAGACGTTCATCGGCTACATCAAGCAGCACAGCTTCACCGCGTTCGGCTGGTATCGCATCATCCTCGGCGCGCTGGTGGCGGTATATTTTCTGCTGAAATAAGGGGGATATGGAAATGAAGCATTGCATCATTGCGAAGTTCAACGAATCCGCGGCGGATAAGCAGGCGGCGCTGGCGCAGGTCAGGGCGCTGTTCGCGGGCGCGGAGCCGATTGAGGGCGTGCGCGGAATTACGATTCACGAAAACTGCGTCGCGCGCGACAACCGCTACGATCTGATGATCGTGGTGGAGATGGAGAAGGCTGCGCTGCCGAATTGGGACGCTTCCCGGATTCATCACCAGTGGAAGGAGCAGTTCGGCGGGCTGCTCGAAAAGAAAGCGATTTTTGATTACGAAGACTGAAAGACGAAGACGAGCCGCGCTGGACGCACAGCCCGCGGGACGCTGCAATATAAATGGACGAGGAGACGCTTACATCGGTTTCCTCGCTCGTTCTGGAAACAAAGAAAGCCGCCGATCGGAATTCAGATGATCGGCGGCTTGTCCTATACCATGAAAACGCCGTCAAAGCGCGCTGAGACAGCGAAATTTTTTCGAATTTTTTCGTCCGTTCGTTGCCATGGCAACGGACAGACATACGCCTCGTCCTGTACAATAGCAATCAGTTAGTACAGACTAACAACAAAATCTATTTCCCCTTTTGGAAGGAGAGTTTTCCATGAAAAAAATTTGGTTTCTGCTTTTGACGCTTCTTGTGCTCTGCATGGCCGGTTCCGCGCTGGCTGACGGCACGCATACGGTCGTCGATCATGGCGGCAACGAGGTCGAAGTCCCCGACAAAATCACCCGCGTGGTCATCGACCAGATTCCGATTCTTTCGACCTACATGTCCTACTTTGGCGGCGAAGCTCCGTATATCGTCGGCTTCTGCGGTTCGTTCAAGACGACCATCTCCGAAACGGTGCTCAAAAACATCGCGCCGGAGCTGATGGAGACTGCCGACACCGTTTATGCGCAGAGCGACCTCAACATCGAGGAAATCATGAAGCTCGAACCGGACGTCATTCTCTACAATGCCAACAACGCTTCCCACGCCGAGATTCTCAAGGCCAGCGGTATTCCGTGCGTCGGCTTTGCGACCGTCGGCGCTTCTACCGAAGCCGACCCGATTGAGCGCTATGCGCAGTGGCTTAAGCTGCTGGAAGACGTCTTTGGCGAGTCCGGCAAGATGGATGCGTTTATCTCCGCGGGCGGCGAGATTGCCGCCGATGTGGAAGCTCGCATTGCGGCCGTGCCGGAAGATCAGCGCCCGACCGCGATGATTCTCTGGAAGTACGCCAACGGCGTGCCGATGGTTTCCGGCAAGGGCACGTTCGGCACCTATTGGCTCAAGCGTTTGGGCGTGACCGACGTGGTGGTTGAGGAAGCGAGCGGCTTTACGCAGGTCAACATGGAGCAGGTATACACCTGGGATCCCGATATCCTCTTTTTGGACGGTCCGGGTCTGCTGAACCTCAAAACCGCCGATGTGCTCGGCAACAACGTTGAGGGCGCGGATTTCTCCACGCTGAGCGCCGTCAAGAATGGCCGCGTCTACAACACGACGCTGGGCATGTGGAACTGGTTTACGCCGAACCCGGATGCGCCGCTGGTTCTCGCTTGGCTGGCCAGCCGTGCTTACCCGGATGCGTTCGCCGATTATCCGCTGGAAGATACCATCCGCGAATATTACAAGACATGGTATGGCTATGATATGACCGACGACGAGCTTGCGCAGATGCTGGTGTACTGATTCCATGAACGACACGCCTTTCATCAAAAAAGGACGCTTCACGGCGCTTTCCGTCGCGCTGATGTTCCTTCTGCCCATCGCAACCGCGCTCATTTGCCTGTGTGTCGGGCGGATGAGCGTCCCTTTGGGCGATGTGATTCGTGCGATTCGGGGTCTGTTCACCGGCGAAACCGCAGGTGTGCAGAATTACTCGATCATCGTCAATCTGCGCCTGCCGCGAATTCTGATGGCGATTGTCGTCGGCGCGGGGCTGACCTGTGCGGGCAACGCCTATCAGGCATTGTTTTCCAACCCGCTGGCCACGCCGGATATTCTCGGCGTGACGAGCGGCACATGCGTCGGCGCGATTCTGGCGATTATTCTCTCGTGCAGCATTTTTGAGACGCAGATGATCGCACTGGTTTTCGGCCTGCTTTCCGTCTGGTTTACGCTGAAAATCGCGGGCAAAAACAGCAGCCGCTCGATGGTGTATCTCGTGCTGGCGGGCGTCATCGCATCTTCGCTGTTTAACGCCGTCGGCTCGCTGCTCAAGTATACCGCCGACCCGCAGGATAAGCTGCCGGAAATCACGTATTGGCTGATGGGCAGTTTTACAGGCGCAAGCTACAAGAAAATCGCTGTCGGCTCGCCGCTGATTCTTTCCGGCATCGTGGTGATTTATCTGCTGCGCTGGCGGCTGAATATCCTTTCGCTCAGCGAGGACGAGGCGAAAGCAAGCGGCATCAATCTGCTGCGCACGCGCCTGATTTTCATTCTGGCCTCCACCGTCATCACCGCGTCGGCGGTTTCGATGTGCGGTCAGGTCGGCTGGATCGGCCTGCTCATCCCGCACTGCGCCCGCATGCTTGTGGGCAGCAACAACCGATACGTCATTCCCGTCAGCCTGAGCCTTGGCGCGAGCTTTATGATCCTGATCGACACGCTTTCCCGAACCATCAGCATCATCGAGCTGCCGCTTTCCATCCTGACGGCCATCATCGGCGCGCCGGTCTTCATCACTCTTCTTAACAAAAACAGGAGCAATTTTCGATGATCCTTGAAGTCAAAGACGGCTGCTTCGGTTATTTCGGACAGCCTGTGATTTTCGATCACATCAATCTCAGTTTGGAAAAAGGACACATTCTTGCCATCCTCGGCCCGAACGGCATCGGCAAAACGACGTTGCTTAAATGCATGATCGGTCTTCTGCCGTGGAAGCGCGGGCAGACTTTGCTGAACGGACAGAACATCGCGAGGATGAAGCCTGCGGATATCTGGAAAACCGTTTCCTATATTCCCCAGAGCCACGGCTTTGCGTTCTCCTATACCGGACTTGAAATGGTCATGCTCGGCAGAAGCTCGCACATGGGTACATTCCAGCAGCCGGGCGCGCGGGAAATCGAGATGGCCGAGCGCATGATGGAAAAGGTCGGCATCACCCGTCTGGCCTACAAGGATTGCAACCGCATGAGCGGCGGCGAACTGCAAATGGTTTTGATTGCCCGCGCGCTCATCAACGAGCCGCAGCTGATTATCCTCGACGAGCCGGAGACGGGGCTGGATTTCCACAATCAGATTCTTGTGCTGGATATGGTCAAGCGTCTGTCTGGCGAAGAGGGGATCAGCGCCATTATGAACACGCACTACCCAACCAACGCCATGTCCGTTTCGGATGAAGCCTTTATGATGAACCACAAGGGGCGTTTCTTCTACGGGGCGACGAGAGAGGTGCTGACGGAAGAAAACATCAGCCAATCCTTCGACGTGCGCGTATTGGTCAGCGACTTGGTGGACAACGGACGGCATGTGCGCAGCATCGTTCCCGTTGCGCTGACCGCGAACTGACAGCGAGGTGCTTATGACAGGTTCTTTTACGGTTTCATCCATGCGCCCCATTCGCGAGGGCATGACCGTTTCGCGCAGCGCGGGCATACGGGGCGTGACATGGTTTTCGCTGGGCGCGGACACGGACATCAGCCGCGAAAGCTATGACGTGCCGACGCTGTATCTCTGCGCCGAGGGGCGCGGCGAATTTCTGCTGGGGGAGGGCGCGCAAAACGTGCCGCTTTTGCCCGGCGAGCTGCTTATCGTTCCAGGAAAAACGCTTTGCGGCGTGCAAAGCCCGGAAGGCGTTATCTATACCGAAATCATTGCTGAAAAGGAGATCAACATGAACAACGCGATTCAAGCCGGCGAAGCGCTCAAGCTCGCCAACCTCATTGCCTACGAAGAGGGCAGCATCACCAACATGGACGTCGTGCACAACGACAAGATGAAGTTTGTGCTCATGGCCTTTGACAAGGGAACGGGTCTTTCCGCACATCGTGCGCCGGGCAACGCCATCATTACTGCGCTGGAGGGCAAGGCCATCATCGGCTACGAAGGAAAGGATCACCCCCTCTCTGCGGGAGAGAGCTTCCGCTTTAATAAGAACGGCCTGCACAGCGTGACCGCCGACGGGCAATTCAAAATGGCGCTGCTGCTGGTGCTGGAGTAATACTAATTCTTGTTAAAATGGCTTAATCCGCGCACCATCTTTTTCGCTCTGACTTTGCCTCGTTCCGTTCAACGTACCTCCAGTACGCCTCACTTCACTTGGCTTCGTCAGAACAAAAAATCTGATGCGCTCTGTTAAGCATTTTAACTGCGAATTAGTATAAAGCGGGAACGTCGGGGGCGACGCGACCGGGAAAGGAAGACCCATGACCAACAAAGGGGTTGTGACCGCCGTAAACGGCGATACGCTCACGGTGGCGTTTGAGCGCCACGAGGCCTGCGGCGATTGCCACGCATGCATGCACGGGAGCGAGAATTGCGCCAAGCACATGGTCAAAATCAAGGGCAAGGCGCAGGTCGGGGACGTCATCGAAGTGGCGATGGACGATTCTCACGTGATGGAGGCTTCGGCGCTGGCGTACATGCTGCCGCTGGCGGGCTTTATCGCCGGACTGGCGGCGGGCTGGGGCATTGCGAAGACGGGCGCTTTTGGAAACGGCGAGCTGCTGATGGCGCTGTGCGCGATTATCGGCACGGCGGCGGCGTATTTCATCATGCGCGCGCTTGACCCCAAGCTCTCCAAGGGGCGCTGGGAGCAGAAGATCATTTCGGTAACGCATCCCGAAGAGACGGATGCGGAAAAATAAAGACAGGAGGCGTTTAACATGGTTGTACATTTTGACGAGAAGACGTTTGACGAGGCCGTGCGCGGCGAAAAGCCGGTGCTGGTCGATTTCTGGGCGACGTGGTGCGGCCCGTGCCGCATGATCGCCCCGGCGGTGGAGGAAGTGGCCGCGGATTTTGAAGGCCGCGCCGTGGTCGGCAAGGTGGACGTGGACGAGCAGACGGAGCTGGCGCGCCGGTTCGGCATTATGAGCATCCCGACGCTGGTTGTGATGAAGGGCGGCAAGGTCGTCGAGCAGGCGGTCGGCGCGCGCGGCAAGGCCGATATCGCCGCGATGCTGGAGCGGCACCTGTAAAAGTGAACTGCTCGCAGACGGGCTGAAAAAAGAAAAAAAGAAAAAATGAACGGAAAGCGCTCGAAGGGATTCAAAAAACGGGCGCTTCCCTTCTTTTTTGGCGGGATAGACTTTGACAAGCAGGGCTTTTGTGCTATAATGAACTGAATAAACTTGAGGTATTATCCCTCAGAAATGTTCGGATTTTGAAAGCCTGAGAACGACATGAAGGGCTTTTGGAAGATAAAAAACAAAAGGAGACGACAGAAAGGAGGAGACGCATTTGGCGAAGCTGAGGATTATTCCGCTGGGCGGATTGGGCGAGGTCGGCAAAAACATGACGGCCTTCGAGTTTGGCGACGACATCGTTGTGGTGGACTGCGGCTCGATCTTCCCGCGGGCGGATATGCTCGGTATTGACCTTGTGATTCCCGACATCACCTATCTGGAGCGAAACAGGGAGCGCGTGCGCGCGTATCTGATTACGCACGGGCACGAGGATCACATCGGCGCGACGCCGTATGTGCTGCCGCGCGTACCCGCGCCGGTTTACGGCACGAAGCTGACCTGCGCGCTCATACGCGGGAAGCTGGCGGAGCATAATATCGGCAACATCCAGTTCCATATCGTGAAGCCGAAGGACGTGGTCGAGGTCGGCGCGTTCTCCGTGCAGTTCATCAAGGTGAGCCATTCGATTGCGGGCGCGGTGGCGATGGCGATTACGTGCCCGGCCGGAACGGTGATCGTGACGGGCGACTTCAAAATCGACACAACGCCTATCGACGGCGGCATGATGGATCTCGGCAGACTCGCCGAGATAGGGCAGGAGGGAGTCCTCTGCCTTATGTCCGACTCCACCAATGCCGAGCGGCCCGGCTTCACCGAGAGCGAGAGAAAGGTCGGCGAATCGTTCGAGACCCTCTTCCGCAAGGCTGGCAACAACCGCATAATAGTTGCAACATTCTCTTCCAATATCCACCGCGTGCAGCAGATAATGAATGTTGCGGCGAGCCTCGGACGCAAGGTCGCGCTCGTCGGCAGAAGCCTCGAAAATGTCGTGAGCATCTCGGCGGAGCTCGGCTATCTCAATATACCCGAGGGGATATTTATCGATATCAATATGATAACCCGCTATCCCGCCGATAAACTCGTTATCATCACCACGGGCAGCCAGGGCGAGCCTATGAGCGCACTGACCCGCATGGCGTTCTCGGATCACCGTAAGGTCGAAATTCATCCAAACGATTATGTTATAATTTCCGCAACTCCGATTCCCGGCAACGAAAAGACCGTCAGCCGTGTCGTCAACGAGCTGATGAAGCTCGGCGCGGATGTCGTATATGAGAAGATGTACGAAGTCCATGTCTCCGGCCACGCCTGCCAGGAGGAGCTGAAAATGATAATGGGCATCGTCAAGCCGAAATATTTCATTCCGGTTCACGGCGAGCTCAAACACCTGAGAAAACACGCGGGTCTCGCGCTGAGTATGGGTATCCCTAAGGAGAATATACTCATCGCCGACAACGGCAGGGTCGCCGAGATCAGCAAAAAGGCGCTCAGATGTACGTCAACCGTGCCTGCAGGCAGAGTGTTTGTCGACGGTTACGGCGTCGGCGATGTCGGCTCAGTCGTGCTTCGAGACAGAAAGCATCTCGCGCAGGACGGTCTCGTTATCCTTATTTAAGTAAAGCACGCCGACCTCGCTGCGCAATAGGGCCACATCCTCGATCAGCTCGTAGGTCTGGGTCTCGCGGATGCGGAAGTCGTACTCCGGGCCGCCGTACTCCCGCAGCAGCTCCACAAAGGCTTCCACTGCAAAGGAGTAGTGCTGGGTGGACACGCAGAATTGATGCTTGACCGGTGCCGCTCCCAGGTACTTTTCTTCCATTAAGTCCATCTGGGCCAGCACCTGCCGCGCATAGCCGAGAAATTCCTCACCTTCCGGCGTCAGCACCGCGCCGCGGTTGGTGCGGCGGAAGATCGTCAGGCCCAGCTCCTCCTCCAGTTCCCTGATCTGGCGGGACAGGGTGGGCTGCGTTACATGCAGAAGCTGGGCTGCACGGGTAATATTTTCCTCTCTGGCAATCATTAGAAAGTATTTTAATACGCGCAGTTCCATGGTTTCCCTCCTTTTGGGGGCGGATCAGGCATAAGAGAGAAAACAGCCTGCCGGGATTTTGCAACAGCGATCCTGTCAGACGATTTCAGCATGGCCTCAAGCTGTGGTTAAAAGTCTTTGAGAAAGGCGATAAATGTTGTGGCAGCCAGCGAAAAGGGCTGTTGACGCCGCCAGGCCAGGACGCTGGTCGTCCATAATGCCGGAGACAGCGGACGAAATGCCATTTTCGTTTCATCCAACAGAGGCAGCGACCCGTGAATCACAATGGCATACCCCAGCCCCTGCCTGACCATCGGGGAGGAGTTGGTGCTCAGATTGCTGGTGAAACAGATGTTCAGCCGTGAATAGGCGCTGCCAAACCAGTTGGCCAACTCGCTTTGTACGCTTAGACGCCTGGGCAGAATCAGCGGCAGCGCCGACGGCTCTTCAGCCGTCAGGCATTGGCGGCCTGCCAGCGCATCGTCGGGACGCATGAGCACGCCCCATTCTTCCCGTTCGGGGAGGCGAATGTAATCATATTTATCCATATCGACGGGTTCCAGCAGCAGTCCCACATCGATGAGACCCTTGTCCATCTGCTCCTTGACAACGTCGGCATTGGCCGTCAGCAAATCGAACGCAACCAGTGGATATTGCGCATGAAAAGCCTCACAGCACCGGGCAAGTACCGTGCCGGCCGCGAGTTCGCCACTTCCGATGCTGATGCGGCCCTCCAGCCTTTCGTTTTGACTTACGAATTCCTGCTCGGTATCGGCCAGGGCCACCAGTTCTTCCGCGCGGCGCAGCAGCAGCGAGCCTTCGTTGGTCAAGGCAATTTTCCTTGCTCCCCGCTCCATGAGCTTTACGCCCGGTTCCTACTCCAGCATGGACAGCTGGCGGGACAAGGTTGGCTGCGTAATATGCAGCACTTTCGCCGCACGGGTAATGTTCTCCTCCCGAACGACGGTCAGAAAATAACGAAGAACACGAAGCTCCATCCGCTTCCTCCCTCCCCCTTGTCATCCTATCTGCGATGATAGCAGGAGCCCGTTCGTTCGTCAATATTGATATGAAAAGCGCAGCTTTTGGCGGGGGATGGCGAGGCATATGCTGCACGCCGATAAACCGGCGCGCAGGCCGGGTAACGACCGCAGGCTTATTGCGGCCCTATGGCAAAGCCATGGTTCCAGCAGGCTGCCATAGAGCTCACGCCCGCTGTCATTGCGGACGGTCAGGGGCGGCATGGCCTTTAACTGCTCCGCCTCCGGGGTATCATACAGCACTGTGTCAATCGTAACTTTGCAAAAAAGTTGCCTCATCATCCCTGGTATTTCGCTAGCCATAAGGAGGCAGCATCAGAATTTTGTTGCAAAATTCCAAGACAGGTAAAACAGAGGAGGCAATGGTCTCTCCCGGAAGGGGGCTGTGCAAACCTGCGGATAAACATACAAACAGGGCCGGACGCGAGAAAGTCAGCGTCCGGCCCCAAGAGGTCCGTTAATACATGGTTTTCATGCTGCCACGGATTTCGCCAAAGACATCAATAAAATCTTCGCGGAAGCCGGCGGGGAAGAGGATTTCCAGACCGTAGAGCGTGCGATCGATACACACGTACTGGATACGGCCTCCGATTTCCACCCCATCGGTACGGGTGGCGGTGTAGTTGGCATAGACGCCAAGGCTGCCCATCATGTAACGGGTGGCGGTATAGCTGGGCTTAAAGGAGGAAATATCGCTGGCACCGCCGATGATATCCAGCCGCTCCTTGACCAGCGATTCCAGATCGCTCTGATTGTAGTTGGAGGTCACGGTCTGGGCGGTGATGGTGATCACGCACTGCTGTCCATCCTTGATCTGGGATTCCGGCTCGCGCAGGATGAAGGTCTGCGCCTGACTTTCATCCACAAGCCAACCCGCGGGAGCCTTGAAGCTCACGCCCACGGAAGCCGCGCTGTAGTCGCCGTAGGTAAAGCTGAGCGAGGGACGCGGGGTGGGGGTGGGCATATCAATGGGGTCCAGCGGGATGGGGGTGCTGCCCGCATAGGGGTAGACCGTGCCCGTCGTCTCCGGAACATAAAGATCACTGCCGTCGTCCAACTCCGGGTCAATGTAGTTCTCCTCGTTCAGGGCATCCTGCTCGGTAAAGCTGTTCTCCAGCGCCACATCATAAGGGTTCGTATCAAATATGCTCTGAGGGGCAGAGGCATCCGCCGTGCCGGCTCCGCTGGCGGCATCCGCCGTAGACGGATCGGTTTCGGTCTCCAGCACGATTGGCTCCGGGGTGGGGGTGGCAGGACCCAGGGCCTGCGTCACTTCCGGGAACTGCTCGGTGGTGGATGGCTGACCGGAGCAGCCGCTCAGGGTCAGCGCGGCCAGCAACAGGCAGAGCAGGGGCTTCCATAGGCGTTTCATGACTGTTCCCTCCAAATTGACGGCTGCGGCCGTCCATGTCCAAAAAAGAGACGATCAACACTGGGGGAGAATTTCATTTGTCATGGTATTGTAACATTTTTACGGGCGGTCCGTCAACCTTTGTCCTCGCCGGGGGTCAGGGTGTCGTAGTCAGCGTGGTAGAGACGGCGGTCCAGCGACCAGATTTTATCGGAGAATACGCCGGGCTTAACCTTGGCAATGGCAGAGGACATCTCGTTCATGCGGGCGTCAAGCAGGTCCACCCAGTGCAGCACCTCGGCTTCGGGGAACATGGGCTTGCGTGGACTGCCATACTCGGCCTCGCCATGATGGCTGAGCAGCATGTGCTCAAGCAGCAGCACCGGTTCGCCGCTGATGCCCAGGTCGTTTGCAGCTTCCTGAATGCGCGTGACGCCCAGCACCAGGTGTCCCAGCAGCAGGCCTTCGCGGCTGTAATCGCGCACCACGCCGAGGTTGTCAGAGATCATTTCCTCGGTTTTGCACAGGTCGTGCAGGATCACGCCCGCCGCCAGCAGATCCGCGTCCAGGAACGGGTAGATCTCGCACACCGCTTTGGCGGTTTGCAGCATGGTGGAAGTGTGATGCAAAAGGCCGGAGCGTTCGGCGTGGTGCA
>OLOH01001288.1_pt1 | contig 14527 bp, 11 predicted proteins | sample 1673221 | NCBI WGS metagenome assembly OLOH01 (sample SAMEA3136767, study PRJEB25190) | human gut metagenome
CCTTACGTGGATATTGCGCGCGTCCTCGGCGCGCAGCGTCAGCGTATAGCGGCGCAGGTAGACCTCGATGGGGTCGCCCAGCGGGGCGCGCTTGAGCACGCGCACCTCCGTGCCCGGGGTGATGCCCATTTCGATGAGGCGGCGCTTGGTCGGCCCGGTGAGCGTCAGGCGCTCGACCACGCCCTTTTCGCCGTCTTTCAGTTTTTCAAGGGTCAGCTCCATAGCCCTTTCCTCCCAAAGTTAGCGTAGGGAACCTTTCCGACTTTTATTCTAGCACCGCGCGGGCATACACACAAGCGGCGTGCCCTGTAAAATGTTCGTAACCACGCCCGGGAAGGGGCGGCGTGCGTTATAATGGTAATATGGAAGTTTGTACGCTGACGCTCAACCCCTGCCTCGACCGCACGCTGTGGGTCGAGGACTTCGGCCTGCCCGCCAAGCGCGAGGAATGGCAGACCGGCGGCAAGGGCGTCAACGTCGCCCGCGTGCTGGCCGCGCTGGGCGTGGAGGCGCGCGCCGTCTGTCCCCTCGGCGGGGAGACGGGGGCGCGGTTCACCGAACTTGCGAAGCAAGAGGGCATCGACGTACTGCCCGTGAACGTCCCCGCGCCCACGCGCGTCATCGACACCTGGGCGCGCGAGGGGGACTTCGCCCAAAAGGTGGACTACCGCGCCGGGGAACCGCTGACGGAGAAAGACCTCGACCATCTGGAAGATAAGCTGTTTTCCGCCCTGCCCGGCGCGCGGGTGCTGGCCGTGCACACCGACGGTGAGACCATCACCCACACGACGGACGCACCGCTGACCGCGGGCGAGACCGTGGACGGCTGCCTTGACTGGCCCGCGCGGCTGGACGCCATGCAGCAGCACACCGGCGAGCATATCCTGAGCGGTGCGCTGCACCGGCTGTTCGGGGCCGAGAACGTGGGGTTCCACATCGGCAGCCCGTATGTGCGGATGGACACAAGCATCCCGCTGACGCAGGAACAGCTGGCACAGGCCGAGGCCGAGGCCAATGCCGCCGTGCGCGCGGACACGCCCGTACACTGTTGGGTGCCTGACCCGGAGACGCTGGCCCGCACCGACTACCGCAGCAAAAAGGAGCTGACCGGCGACGTGCGGCTGGTGGAGGCCGGCGGCGACTGCTGCGCCTGCTGCGGCACGCACCTGGCCCGCACCGGCGAGGTCGGGCTGATCAAAATTATCTCGTATGCCCACTACAAATCCGGTATGCGGCTGGCCGTGGCCTGCGGGCAGCGCGCCTATGACGCCGTTGCAGGCATCTGGGCCGACACCGAGGCCGCCGGGCGGCTGCTAAGTTCGCCTGTTGGCTCCCTGGCTCCGGCACTTGAACGGCTGCAAAACGGCGAGGCGGCACTGAAAGCCCGCCTGGCCGCGCTGCAAAACACGCTGGCAGACGCTTACGCCGCCGCAGCGGAACCGGGCCAGCCCGCCGTGCTGTGGGTGGACGGTGCCGACGGCGACGGCCTGCGCCGTGTGGCAATGTCCATCACAGCCAAGACCGGCGCGGCCTGCTGCACTTTAGCCCCCGGCGGGCAGGGCCTTGCCTATGCGCTGGCCTCTGCCCCGGGCGGCGATCTGCGCGAGACCTGCAAAGCGCTGAACGCGGCCTACCAGGGCCGCGGCGGCGGCAAACCTGGCTTTTGCCAAGGCAGCCTGGCGAGCGGCAGTTTTGAACAAGTGAAAGATTTTTTGTTGAATACATTGTAAGGAGACACCCCACCATGCGAATGCGTTTTAAACCCTATGCCCGGCCGGAGCTGCTGGCCTGCGATTTCCACGTTCACGAGCCGCTGACCCACGGCGGCCACTGGCACGAGCTGTACGCCAGGCCCGACCAGCCCTGGCACCTGGAGCTGGGCTGCGGCAAGGGCGGATTTTTGGCCCAGATCGCCCCGGCCCACCCGGATATCAATTACCTCGGCATCGACATTACCGACAAGGTGCTGATCCTCGCCAAGCGCAAGGTCGAGGCCGCCTACGCAGAGCGCGGTATTCCCGCCGACAACGTGAAAATTGCCAGCCTGGACATTGAGCGCCTGGGCAATGCCTTCACACCAGACGACCGTGTTTCGCGCATCTACATCAATTTCTGCAACCCGTGGAGCAAGAACGCCGGCAGCAATAAGCACCGCCTGACCCACCCGCGCCAGCTTTTGCAGTACCGCAGCCTGATGGATGAGGGCGCGGAGATTTGGTTCAAGACCGACGACGACGACCTATTCCGGGACAGTCTCTCTTACTTCCCCGCCGCCGGGTTTGAAATTACCTGGCAGACCTTTGACCTGCACAAAAACGAGCCGGACTGGAATCTGCGCACCGAGCACGAGGGTATGTTCAGCGAGCAGGGCATCCCCATCAAGGCGCTGATTGCCCGCAAAGGCCCCGACAGCGCCGTGACCTGGGTGGAGCCGAAGGCGCTGGCCAGACAGCAGGAGGCCGAAGATGAATCTGACTGAGCTCGCCGTCAAGACGGTGTACTGGTTCTTCCTGTACGGGTTCATCGGCTGGGGCGTCGAGGTCGTTTACGCCGCCATCAAAGAGCACAAGCTCGTCAACCGCGGGTTCCTCTGCGGGCCGATCTGCCCGATTTACGGCTTCGGCATGGTGGGGCTGGTGTACAGCGTCAGCCTGATCCCGATGCCAAGCAGCGGCAGCATGAGCGCCGTTGCCATCTTCTTTATCGGCATGATTCTGACCACCGCCATTGAGCTGGTGGGCGGCTGGGCACTGTTCAAAGTCTACCGCATCCGCTGGTGGGACTACTCTAACATGAAGTTCAACCTGGGCGGCTACATCTGCCCGCAATTCTCGCTTTTGTGGGGGCTGGGCAGCGTGCTGATGATCAAAGTCGTACACCCGCTGCTGGCCCGCGGCTCCAACCCGATGCCGTTCAAGGCCATGCTGATTTTGGACATTGTGCTGTTCATTTTCTTTGTGGTGGACGTCATTGTTTCCACCGCCGCCGCCATCGGCCTGAACAAGTACCTGCGGGAAATCGATGAGCTGCGTGCCCGCCTGCGTGTGACCAGCGACAAACTGACCACCGTGCTGGGCACCAGTGCCATGACTGCAGACACGATTCTGGACGAGCAGAAATTGCAGCTGGCCCTTGCCAAGCTGGAGGGCCGCGAGAACGCTGCCGAGCTGCGGGCCGAAGTCACCGCCCGCGTGGGCGAACTGCGGGAGAAGCTGACCGCCGCCGACCACGACTTTATCGGTGCGCACCGTCTGCTGCGGGCTTTCCCGGATATGAAGAGCCTGAACTACGCCGACACGCTGGCCGCGACCCGCGCCGCCACCCAGCGCCTGCGTGAGCTGGCCGCCGCTGCAAAGGCCGCCGCCAAAGAGACCGCCGCGAATGCTGCGGAAAAAATCAAAAAGGCATAATTTTCAACAAATACGCCCCGAGCTGTTAAAAGCTCGGGGCGTTGGTTTATGTTGTACTAAAGCAGGCGGCCGGAATCCCCCAGTCCGCTTCGCGGACAGCCCCTTTGACAAGAGGGCCATTAAAGCCTCCCTTGTTAAAGCGAGGTCGGAGAGATTCCGCCCGCACCGCCTCTTATGCCTTCTTCCTGTCGAACGCGATCTGCAATACCAGCCAGGCCGCCACAAGGCAGACTACCGAAATCAGCCCCAGCATCTGCCAGGAGTGGGTCAGGTTTTCAACAGTCGCGTCGTACATCGGGCCGTCCAGCCCGGCTTGCAGCCAGGCCATGCGGCTGTTCAGGTCGGTGGATGCGCCCAACGCACCCATGCCCCAGCGGCAGACGATGATGTTGGAAATCGTCGCCGCCGCACCGGTCACAGTGAACATAACATTGCTGAACACGACCTGCCCAATCATCAGCACCAGCACAGCCAGGATCGCGCTTTCACCGTTGGTGAACAGCGCCGAAATCAGCAGGCCAACGCAGCTGGACGAGAACATCGTCAGCAGCAGCGTGACAAAAATCTCCATGTCGGTTTCCAGCAGCAGGTGGTTCTGCGGCACATGGACGATGGACACAAACCCCAGCGCCAGAATGGCCGCCTGGGCAATTTCCACCAGCAGCAGCACCGCCGCCTTGCTCAAAACAACAGCCTGCAGGCTGACGCCGACCGAGGCTTCGCGCAGGATGATCTCCCGCTCCTTACAAATTTCGCGGTAGGAGTTCAGCGTGCCCATAAACGTCGCCATGGCGGCCAGAATGAACAGCGCCGTGCGGCTGCCGATGTTGACAAGGTTCGAGGTAAAGCAGTTGGGGTCCGCCGTCAGCTTGACGACCAGCACCATAAACGGCGATTGCAGCGCCAGGCTTGCCAGCAGCAGCTTGTCGTTCCAAATCAGCTGCAGATTGCGCTGGATCAGCACCCCAAGCTGGCGCAGGAACTTCAAAAATTTTACTGGCTGCATCGTTTATCCGCCTCCTGCGCTGCCTCCGGGCAGGCCGCCAGCAGGCGGTTGAACTCGGGGGTCGTGTAATATTTTTCGCGGTACAGTTCAATTTGCTCCGGATCGCGCAGCTTTTCAAAGATATCGCTGGTCATTTCCACATCAAAATAGTCGTTCAGCTTCTCGGGCGCACCGTAGTAGCACAGCACGCCGCCCACGCCCAGAAATGCGATTTTGTCACATAGGTTGATGTTGGACATATTGTGTGTGACCATCAGCACTGTGCAGTTCTGGTGGCTCAAACGGCGGCACAGCTCCATCATGCTGCGGTCCAAATCAGGGGAAAGGCCGCTCGTCGGCTCGTCCAGAATCAGCAGCCGCGGGTTGGCCAGCAGCTCCATCGCAATCGAGACACGCTTTTTCTGGCCGCCGGACAGGCGGGAGATAAACGTTTTCTCGCGGCCCTGCAAATCGACCGCCTCGATGGCGTGGGCCACAGCGGCGGCGATTTCGGCGCGGGTCGCGTCGTGGGCAATGCGCAGCTTGGCCGTGTAGGTCAGGCTTTGCTCCACGGTCAGGTTGTCATGCATGATGTCCTTTTGCGGCACATAGCCCAGCGCGGCCTCAAAGGCGTTGCGGTTGGAGCGGGTGTCCAGCCCATCAAACCGCACGCTGCCCGCCGTGCAGGGGGCGGTGCCGGTGATGCAGGTCAGCAGGCTGGATTTGCCCGTGCCGGACCCGCCCACCAGCACCACAAAGCTGTTCGGCTCCACCTGAAAGCTCGTTCCGTCCACGATGTTCAGCGGGCGGCCTGTGTTGGCATTTTTTACCGTTTTGTACACATTTACAAGTTGGATACTAATGCCGTTCTGGTGCGCGTGGTAGTGCAGCATCCCGCCGGTAAAGGCGAAAACCTGCGCAGGAACGTTGATGACCGCGCCGTTGCGCAGCACCGTGCGGGTCACACGCACGCCGTCCACATAGGTGCCGTTGGTCGAGCCGAGGTCGTGCAGTTCGTAGTGGCCGTCTTTGTACAAAATCTCGCAGTGGTGGCGGGAGACGCGGTCGCTGACGAGCTTGATGTCGCAGTCATCGCCGCGGCCGATGAGCACCCGCTTCTTGCGGCGGACGTCCACCTCCCGCAGGACGGCGTCGGAGGTCTGTTCTTTTATCGGGGCCGCGCCGTCGCCCTGCACGTTGGTGATTTCTTCCACGCGGAAGGTGATTTCCTGCGTGTCGGCGTCGCCGTCGGTGTTCAAACCGATGACATCGCCGCTCTGCAGGACGCTCGTCTCGCCGGAGTCCAAATAGCGATTGTTGAACCAGGTGCGGTAGTCGCTGCCGTCGTCGGTGACGACCCACCGGCCGTTCTCGAAGGAGACGGTGAACTGGTTATCGCCCACACTGTTGCGGCGCAGCACGTACTCGCACTGGGCGCTGCGGCCAAAGCGGTAGCTGCCCGCAGGCAGTGTGATACGCTGTTTGTTGCGCAGTTCCGTAATTAAAATGACGATCTCACTTGTCATGGCGCAGCCCCCTTACCAATGGAAGTCTGCACCGCAAAACGGCACAAATTGCAGCGCGGCACCGCCCAGGCGCAGCACTTCCCCGCCGGTCAGCGGCTGGGGTTCCAGCAGGGCATCCTCGCCCAGGTAGCAGAGTTCCTGGGAGGAACCGGGCAGCAGCGTGAAGGCGTTCTTCTCGGCATCGTAGGCGACGGCGGCCTGGCGGGCGCTCAAGGGCGCGTCGGCGCTTAAGGTAACCGGCGTGCCGTCGGCGTCCAACCCCAGAAAGCTGCGGCCGATGCCCAGCCGCAGGTCACGGCCCTTGGCCACGCCGTCCAGCACCACCAGCCAGCCGGCCGCCGGCCCCGCCGGGGCCGCCTTGTCCACGGCGGCGGGCTGCTCGGCCTCGCCCTCATGGACGATGGAATGGTCTTTCAGCAGTTCGGTGTTGCAATAGGGGCATTCGGGGTATTTGTCGCTGTCGTAAAAATGGCCGCTTTCGCATTTGGATAGCTTCATAAGAAGGCTCCTTTGTGTGGTTTTTCGATGCAGGGGGCGCTCTCGACGCCCCGCGGAGGGGGCAAGCCTCCCTACAAAACTAACCTTATCGTCGTCTTGCCGATGCGCAGGGTATCGTTATTTTGCAGGCGGTGTTCGCCCTCAATGCGTTCACCGTTCACGTACACCTTGGCCCGGTCGGTCAGCGTCTGCACCAGCAGCGAGTCCCCCTGGGCCGCCAGCACGCAATGCTGCGGCGAGAGCTTGCGATCCGGGATGCACAAATCGCACTGAGCTGCATCGCTGCCGATGATAAGGCTGCTCTCCACCATGCCGGCCCAGCGGCTCTCGGCGATGGAGGGCCGCTGGCTCCAGAACAGCGTGACCCAGCGGCGCGGCAGGGCGTCCGGCTCCCCCGCCCCGGCCAGCAGGTGTTCGGCCTCGGCCTCTTTTTCGGCAGCGCGGTCACGGCGGCGCACGCCGTACCAGCTGCCGAACAGCGTCAGCAGCAGCACGGTGGCCAGCAGCAGCGGCACCCGGAACCGCGCAAAATAAAATTCCTTATCCCGCGGCCAGACGACCACTTTAAACGTCGCCGTCTGCCGGTTGCTGCTGACGTTGGCGGCGCTCATCTTGCTGGAGACCCGGTTCAGCGCCACGGTGTATTCGCCCTTGTACAGCGGCTCGATCTCCAGCGTTGCGGTGCGGCCATCCTCGGCAATTTCTACCGATTTGACCTGCACGCGCCAGTTCCAGATATCCTTGGAGCGTATCTCGTAGAGTGGTATCTTGTCGGCATTCTCGTGGATGGGCTGGTTGAAGGTCAGGCGCAGCTTGTCGCGCCGCAGCGTCTCCACGTTCGTGACCTGGGGTTTTGTGAGTTTGTAGCCCATGTAAACGGTCTGGCTGTTCTTGATGGCACTGCCCAACTGGGGCATGGCCAGCGTCAACGTTTCCAATCGCTCGCCGTACATGCTCTCGGGGACCTCGGTGCGGATTTCCAGTGCTGTGGCAAAATAGGCCTGCTTTTTCTTCAGTTCATCCCCCAGCGTCGATGCTTCACACAGCACCAGCTTACCGTCTGCCGCCTGTGCCAATGTTTCAAAAAACTTCGGTTCTTCGGTCATCAGGTAGACGTAGGCCGCCATGCCGATCTGGTCGCCGACATCGCTGGCCAGCGTGCCGAACAGCGCCATATTGGACAGCACCTGCCCGGCATCGGTCACGATCATGGCCGCTTTACGGGGGGCCAGCGCCTGGTAGTCGCTCTGTATCTCACTGTATACGGCCGAGACAAGCTGCGCTGTATCCATACTGCCCTCAGCCTGCTGGATATGTGCCAGTGCCTTGTACATCAGGTCTTTGTCCGATGTGGCGGGCAGCACGCATTCGGTCGCCCCCGCCGTCGTGTACAGCATCAGCTGGTCATTCTCGCCCATCACCGCGATGAGCTTGCGCACGCCGCCCAGCATTGTGTAAAAGTCTGCTGTGCTGATGCCACTGCTGTTATCCAGCGCGACGATATAGCAAATTGGGTCATTGGCAACGCCTACTGACCGTACCTCGAGTTTGCGGTCGCCCAGCGTCAGTTCCGGCCCGGCGGCCTGCACCTGGATGGAGGAATAGGGGTCGCCGTCGCCGTTCAGTGCGTAGAAATACACATCCAGCTCCGGCACGTTGACGTAGGCCTGTTCCATTTTAAAGGTGCCCGCGCCGGTCACGCCAACGGTGGTATCCGCCGCCGCGCCAAAGGCGCACAGTGCCGCCAGGGCCAGCACAGCCAGCAGGCAGCACCAGAGTTTATGCAGTCTCACGGGCATCCCTCTTTTCTGATTGACAGCGCCTACACGCCAAGTTTTTTATGTAAGGCACGCAGCGCCATGATAGCCTTGCGGCGGCGTTTGGTCTGGGGTCTGGCGGGGGCGGGCATGGGGGCCGGGGCCGAGGCAGGCACGGCGTCCCCCCCGTCCTCATCGTCGTCTGCCAGCGTAAAGCTGGGCATGACCGGCTTGTGGGGCACTGGTGCGGGGGGCGCACCCTCGTCCAGAATCGGCTCGCCCTGCTGGCGCAAAATCGGATAGGAGAAAATTGCGCCGGGTATCTCAACTTCCTCGTTGGGGTCGCCGGGCTGGGCTTTCGGCTCGGTGTCAAAATAGTCGGACGACGGCGTCACAACGGTGTTCGTGCGCGGCTCATCGTCGTCCATGCCGGGGGCCACCACGCGGTTCGTCGTCTCGCCAGCGGCGGGCTGGGCCGGGGCATCGGGTTCCGGCTCGCTGTCCCGCAGGGCCGAGGCCGCCGCATCCACCTTGAGGGCCGACAAATCGAGCTGCGGCTCGGCATCGGCCTCCTCCAAATCCTCTTTGTGGACGATCAGCGGCGCGGTGCGGCTGGCGTAGTCCTGGGCCTTCTGCAGATCCCCAATGACTTTGGCCAGGTAGTCCATCATCTCACCGCGGGCTTTCTCCATCTCGGTGATGCGGCTCTTCAGGTCTTGCAGCCGCAGGCGGTGGGCGTTCTGTATCTCCCGCGTTTCATCGGTGGCGGACTGCACCATCTGGCGCGCCTGGGCAATGGCCTGTTCCCGGGCCAGCTGGTCGATGGCCTCGGCTTTCAGGTTTGTATCCTTGATGATCTTGTCAGCGTCATCCTTGGCCTGCTGACGGATGCGGCCGGCCTCGGTCTCGGCATCAGAGATGACCTTGTCGCGGTCGGCCAACACCTGCTGGCGGGCCTGGTCATGGGCGCGGCCTTTGACCCGCAGGGCGGAGTTTGCCTCCTCGCACTGCTCGGTCAGTTCCTTATTTTCCCGCACAAGGTCGCTGTTTTTCAGGCGCAGCATATCCACCTGATTTGTCAGCGAGTGGTTGCGCTCTTTGACAGTGGAAAACTGGGTTTCCAGGTTGGCGCGGTAGCTTTGCAGCTTGTCTACCTGCCCGGCCAGCGTTGCGTTCTGGCCAGAAAGCGTCTGGTTCTGCATCATCAGGTTTTGGGCGTGGCGGCGCAGGGCGTCGTTCTCCTGCCGGGCGGCGCGGGCCTCGGCGGTAGCTGCCGCCAGGTGCTGCTCATAGTCGGCGCAGAGGTCCAGCATGGCCTGGCGCACATCCTCCGGCTCATAGCCGCCGAACCGCGCCTTGCGCATACCGCTCTGTTCTATGTAGTTGTCGATGTCAATTTTGGGCATTGGTAGTTTCTCCCAAGATAAATTTACACATACTCGATTTTATTATAGAACATGATACGCTGTAAAGCAAGTAAAACCCACAAAAAAGCCGCCCTTTCCTTGCGGAAAGGGCGGCGAAAAGCCTAATGGTTCAGTTCAAATCAAGCGTTGGCCTGAGAAGCAGCAACAGCGCAGGCGACGGTCATGCCGACCATCGGGTTGTTGCCGGCGCCGATCAGACCCATCATCTCGACGTGAGCCGGGACGGAGGAAGAACCAGCGAACTGGGCATCACCGTGCATACGGCCCATGGAGTCGGTCAGACCGTAGGAAGCGGGGCCTGCAGCGACGTTGTCCGGGTGCAGGGTACGGCCCGTGCCGCCGCCGGAAGCGACGGAGAAGTACTTCTTGCCGTTCTCGATAGCCCACTTCTTGTAGGTACCGGCGACCAGATGCTGGAAGCGGGTGGGGTTGGTGGAGTTACCGGTGATGGAAACCTCAACGCCCTCAGCCTTCATGATGGCAACGCCTTCCAGAACGTCGTTGGCGCCGTAGCACTTGACAGCAGCGCGCTCGCCATCGGAGTAAGGGATGGTCTCGACGACCTTCAGCTCGCCGGTGGCGAAGTCGTAGTCGGTCTTGACGTAGGTGAAGCCGTTGATACGGCTGATGATCTGGGCAGCGTCCTTGCCCAGGCCGTTCAGGATGACGCGCAGGGGCTCTTTGCGGACCTTGTTGGCGGTACGGGCAATGCCGATAGCGCCCTCAGCGGCGGCGAAGGACTCGTGGCCAGCCAGGAAAGCGAAGCAGTGGGTGTCCTCATGCAGCAGCATGGCACCCAGGTTGCCGTGGCCCAGACCGACCTTGCGCTGCTCAGCGACAGAGCCGGGGATGGTGAAAGCCTCGAGGCCCTCGCCAATGGCGGCGGCGCAGTCAGCAGCGCTCTTTAGGCCGCGCTTGACGGCGATAGCGGTGCCCAGGGTGTAAGCCCAGACGGCGTTGTCGAAGCAGATGGGCTGGATGCCGCGGATGATCTTATCGCAGTCGATGCCCTTGGCCAGCAGCATCTCGTTGCAGGCGTCGAGGCTCTCCAGACCGTTGGCCTTCAGGCAGGCCTCGATCTTGGGCATACGGCGATTCTGGGATTCAAAAGTTGCCATAATCTATGTTCCTCCCTCTCTTATTCTTCACGCGGGTCGATGTACTTGACAGCGCCCTGCTCGGCAGAGAAGCGGCCGTAGGTGCCGATATTCTTCTCGTAGGCTTCCTTCGGGTCCTTGCCGTGACGGATGTCCTCCATCATCTTGCCCAGACGGACGAACTGATAGCCGATGACCTGGTTGTCCTTGTCCAGAGCGGTCTTGAGGATGTAGCCCTCGGTCAGCTCCAGATAACGGACGCCCTTGGCCTTGGTGGAGAAAATGGTACCGGTCATGGAACGCAGGCCCTTGCCCAGGTCGTCCAGGCCAGCGCCGACAGGCAGGCCGTTCTCAGAGAAAGCGGTCTGGCTGCGGCCGTAGACGATCTGCAGGAACAGCTCACGCATAGCAACGTTGATAGCGTCGCAGACGAGGTCGGTGTTCAGAGCCTCCAGGATGGTCTTGCCGGGCAGGATCTCGCCGGCCATAGCGGCGGAGTGGGTCATGCCGGAGCAGCCGATGGTCTCAACAAGGGCTTCCTCGATGATGCCGTTCTTGATGTTCAGGCTCAGCTTGCAGGTGCCCTGCTGGGGAGCACACCAGCCCACACCATGGGTGTAGCCGCTGATATCCTCAATTTTATACGCCTTGACCCACTGGCCCTCTTCGGGGATGGGCGCGGGACCGTGCTTGGGTCCTTTTGTGATCGGGCACATTGCGTTGACCTGTGCGGAGTATTCGATCATAATTTTCTCTCCTTTGCATATTGTTAGGCTTTTCACAGCTATCTTTATTATAAAGGGTCGAATCCTGTTTTTCAAGATGTTAGTTTAAGCTAACCTTTGGTTTTTTGGCATTTTCTATGACCGGGCGGCACGGCAGACGGCGGATGGGCATGGTGGAGCAAATAAAAAAGCCTCCCTTGTCAAAGGGAGGTGGACGCCGCAGGCGGCCGGAGGGATTCCTGCCCGCGTACGGATGTAACAGCGTACAAGGCAAGGCGCGTCGGAATCCCTCCGCCTCGCTATGCTCGGCACCTCCCTTTGACAAGGGAGGCTTTTCCTTAAAACAGAAACCCAAAGATCACCCGCGAGGCTGCACCGCAGACCGCCATCATCGCAATGCCTGCCACAATCGGCGGCATCCATTGCCGCAGCAGGCCGGGCTGCTGCACCGGCTCGGCAGATTTCGTCTTTTTGCCTTTGCCGTACCGTACAGGTTTCTCCGCCGTGGCGGAGTTTTCCTCCTGCTCCGGCGGCAGACAAAACACCTGCAAAAGCGCAAACAGCAGCATGATCTCGGGGAAAATCATCGACACGCGTATCGAGATGACCGCATGGGCCAGGTAGCTGACCAGCGCCAGTGCGACCGGGGCCACGCCGGGGCGCAGCCAGTTATGGGCGGCCTTGCGCAGGTGGGCGATCACAAACCACAGCCACGCGGCCAGCCCCGCCACGCCGGTGGTCAGCAGCAGTTCCAGGTACTCGTTGTGGGCGGCGTAAAAGGTACGCATCCGCTCGGTGATGTCCGCGCCCGCCCACTGGGCCACAGCCGTGTGCATCATGCCGGGGCCGACGCCGAACAGCTTGCGCCACACAGGCTGCGCCAGCCAGCTTTCGGCGGTGATGCGCCAGGCCGTGCCGCGGTAGGTGCCCCAGTCATCGTTAAAAACCAGCAGGTCATCCAGGCGGCCCAGGCTGGGGAAGCCCGGCATAAAATTGGCAAGCAGCGTCAGCACTGCCGCACCGAGCACAATGACCGCCGCCAGTGCCCGGCCCAGCTTGTACAGCGGCAGTTCCCGCCCGCGCAGAGCAAACCGCAGCACGACCCAGACTGTCAGACAGACCGTGAACCCGAGCTGCGCCACATGGCCCAGCGCCGCCAGCATTGGCTTACCGCCCTGGGTGTAGACATGGGTGCGCATGTACTGCATCCACCCGGCGTGGAAGAAGAAAAACGCCCCGATGACCGCCAGCCGCCGCAGCGTGCGGGTGGTGAAGTTTTTCTGGCAGATGAGCACCAGCACCGCCGCGCCGATGCCCAAAGTCAGGCCCTCGGCATCCACCACAGCCAGCGCCAACCCGCCAAAGAACGCAGGCACGCCGTAAAACAGTGTGTGCCGCACGCCCCGCGCGACTAAGAACGCATAGAACACCAGCGGCAGCGCGAACGCCATGAACCCGGAGCAGAAGTTTTTCTGCCCCAATGTCGAGAAAAACTGCGCGCGCTCCACAACCGCCGTGTCCGCATAGGTACCGATGAGGTCGATATTAAATATGTTGAGGACGTACAGCACCGTGACGATGGCGGTAGCAACGCCGACGCAGAAGGTTAGGCCGTTTAAAATTTTCTGCGGCGCAAAGGCGCGGACGGCCAGATAGCCCGCCGCCGTGAACAGCACCATCATACAGCCGCCGTAGTAGCTGCCCAACCCCCAGAAGGACGCCGCAGGCGACAGCGACAGCACCGTGGACAGCACGCCCGATGCTGTAACCGCCCCCAGTGCCCCGAGGCCGGGGTCGGTTTTCCAGGGCAGGCGACCCGGCATCGGCTTGGCACCGACGACGGCCAGCGCACCGAGCCAGAGCGCGAACGCCCAGCTGACCGTGCAGATGCCGGTGAATTTGACAACACCGAGGTTGGAGAATTTATCGATATACAGTGGGAACGCACAGAGCGCCGCCACCAAAAATGCCGTGGCCGACTGTGCAGCCAGGCGGCGAAGCTGTTGGGTTTGGGTCATAGTGAAAACCTCTTAAAGCACGTAATTTATTGCCGGAGCTGCTATGTAGGGGCCGCACATATGCGGCCCGCAACACAACGGAAATCGACCGTCTGCGGGAAGGCCGCGGGCCGGGCATGCCCGGTCCCTACAAGTTCCCGGCAAATCCATATTGTACCCTGCCGCGCATAAAAATTCAACCATTCTCCACAGGTTTTACAAGACTGACACAAACCAGCCCCGCCGCAGCGCATCCCCCGGCCAGCCAATGGCGGGCGGCCAGGGGCAGGGCCTGCGCCCCGATATAGCTCAAAATACTGCCGCCGCTCATGCCCAAGGCGATGAATCCATAGTTCACCCCGGCGTGGGACAAACCAAACAGATCCGTGTTGAAGGACGGCTGCACGGCCGCGCCGCCGGAGTAGAAAAACGTAAGCACCGCATAGGCCGCCAACACCCACCACTGCCCCGCAAACGCAAACCACGCACTGCCCGCGGCCAGGCCGAGATACACCGCGTACAGCACCGGCTTGCGGCCCAGCCTGTCACTGACAGCAGGCAGCAGCATCCGCCCCGCCGCGCTGGCCGCCGACCCCAGCACGATGCTGTACGGCGCAGCGGACTCCGGCAGACCGCGCTCGGCTGCGATCTTGAAAATCTCCGGGCTGAACAGCAGCACCGCCGGGGCCGACAGCGCCACCGCCGCCGCGCACAGCTTATACTGCGGCGTGCGGAGCATCTGTTTGTAATCAAGTCCCGGCTGCAGCGGGCCGCTCTGCGCTTTGGGCGGCGGGTCCTGCAAAATCAGCGCCCCCGCGCCGCAGACGACGAGCATGACCGCCCCTAACGCGGCAAAGCAGACCCGGATGCCCCACGCCCCGCCGACACCCCTGACGAACACCGTAAAAAACGCGCCGGACAGCCCCATGGCGACGCCCGCCACGCCGGTGGCCCAGCCCTTTTTGTCCTGATACCACTTCTGCGCACACGCCAGCACCGCCGGGGCTAAAAACGCGCTGCCCAGCCCCGCGGGCACGCTGTAGACGACGAGAAACAGCGCGGCGCTCGCGGGCGGCACGAGCGCCGCCGCAAAGAACCCGCCCGC
>OLOH01001290.1_pt1 | contig 14516 bp, 10 predicted proteins | sample 1673221 | NCBI WGS metagenome assembly OLOH01 (sample SAMEA3136767, study PRJEB25190) | human gut metagenome
CACGAAAGCGCCCCGAGTGCCGGAGCCGTCCTCACGGGAGATCACGGTGATGGGACCGGAAGCAGAGGTGCCTTCCGCTTCTGCTTCGGAAGAGGAGCTATCCTCAGAAGCGGAGCTCTGGGAGGTGCTGCTCTCAGAAGTGCTGCTCTCGGAAGTGGAGCCTTCGTTGGTGGAAGAAGTGCCGCTGTTGCCGCAGCCTGCCAGCATGGAGGCGCACAGGGTCAGTGCCAAAATAGCCGAAAGAACTTTTTTCATTGTAATGACCTTCCTTTTGGTTTTTCTAGGTAGTATGTCCTTTTCCTTACCTACGGCTACATGATAAACATCCTATGTAAAGTGCAGAAGAGAGGAAATGTAAAATCTATGTAAAGCCCGAAACCTTCTACATTTCGGCGGAAATTGGGCGGAATGATTGACAAGATATTGGGAAAAGAGTATGATAATCCCGAGATTTTTTTACGCAAAGACCAGGGCTTTTTCCCCAGAAAGGAAGTGCTTTGAATGAATTTAGCCTCTTTGCTGGCCCCTTTGGGCATTACAGAAAGTATTCAGGATTGTGAAATTTCAGATATAGTATATGACTCCCGCAAGGCAAAGCCGGGATGTGCGTTTGTGTGTATCCGTGGTTCCGCGTCCGACGGTCACAAGTATGCCAAGAACGCAGTGGAAGCCGGAGCCGTGGCAGTGATCGCCGAAGAACCGGTGGAAGCTCCCGGAGCCCAGATGATCTTGGTGGAGGATACCCGCAAGGCGCTGGCTTTGATGAGCGCCGCCTTTTTTGGAAATCCTGCGGAAAAGGACATTTCGGTGATCGGCATTACCGGCACCAAGGGCAAAACCACCACCGCTTATATGGTCCGTTCCATTTTGGAAGCTGCCGGGCATAAGACCGGCGTCATCGGCACCATCGGCGTGCTCATTGGGGAAGAGCTGCTCCCCACGGACAATACCACCCCCATGAGCTATGATATACAAATGTATTTGCGGCGGATGGCTGACGCCGGATGCCAGTACTGTGTGATGGAAGCTTCTTCCATTGGATTGAAAGATCTCCGTGTCTATGGATTTCCCTTTACAGTGGGTGTGTTCACCAATTTCTCCGAGGACCATATCGGAGGGGTGGAACACAAGGACATGGAAGAATATATGGAAAGCAAGGCAAAATTGTTTGCCATGTGCAAGACCGGCGTGATGAACGCCGATGACCCCAGCTTGGAGGGAATTCTCCGGGGGCATACCTGCCAGGTGAAAACCTATGGCTTTGAAAAGCCCGCGGATCTGCGGGGGGCAAATTGCCGCCACCTGACCCGCCAGGGCTTTTTGGGCATTGCCTTTGATGTGTCCGGGGAAGAGGAGTTTACCGCCGAGGTGGATATCCCCGGCCGGTTCAACGCCTATAACGCGCTGGCAGCCATCGGATGCTGCCATGAGCTGGGCATCCCGGTGGAGGCCATGAAACAGGGCCTTGCCACGGTGAAAGTCAAAGGCCGGGTGGAACCCGTTCCTGTGCCGGGCAATTACACATTGCTGTTGGACTACGCTCACAACGCGGTAAGCATGGAAAACATTTTGACCACCCTGCGGGAATACCATCCCAAACGGCTGATCTGTCTGTTTGGCGCTGGCGGTAACCGTCCCAAAGTGCGTCGGTATGAAATGGGCGAGGCCAGCGGCAGGCTGGCGGACCTTTCCGTCATTACAGCGGACAATTCCCGGTTTGAAGATGTGTTGGATATCATCGCCGACATCAAGATCGGCATGGCAAAAACCGACGGCAAGTATATTGAGATCCCCGACCGGCGGGAAGCCATCCGCTGGTGTTTGGAAAACGCCCAGGACGGGGACATTATCGTCCTGGCGGGCAAAGGCCATGAGGATTACCAGGAGATCCAGGGAAAGAAATACCCCTTTGACGAGCGGGTCGTGATCCGGGAGATTCTGGAGGAAATGGGCAAAACCGTGTAAAACACGAGGGAGTTAATCGCAATAGATACTATAATAATTAGAAAGGAATGTAGGAACATGGACAAGAACATCACAATGGAACAACTGGAAGCCTACGAAAAGGCATTTGACAGTGATTTGGCCAAACAGGTCGCCATGCGTGCTGTGACCAACTGCGGCGTGGTGAAAGCTGCTACCAATAACGAGATTTTCCGCCAGGACCGTCACCAGTTCTCCATTTCCCTGGAGCAGGGGAAGATCACCAACCAGAAGCAGAGCGGCCGCTGCTGGATGTTCGCCGCGCTGAACACCATGCGTTTTGCGGTGATGCAGAAGCTGAATCTGGCAACTTTCGAGCTTTCCCAGAACTATACCCTGTTCTATGACAAATTGGAAAAGGCCAACTATTTCCTGGAGAGCATCCTGGAAACCATGGAAGAACCCACCAACGGCCGTGTGATCGCCCACCTGTTGATGGCTCCTCTGAACGACGGCGGCCAGTGGGATATGTTCTGCAACCTGATTGAAAAATACGGCGTGGTGCCCAAGGACGCTATGCCCGAGTCCGCTTGTTCTTCCTCCACCCGTGAGGTGACCGGCTACATGACCCGGAAACTGCGGGAGTTCGCCTGCATCCTGCGCACTGGCTATCAGAACGGCAAGACCATCGACCAGCTGCGGGGCGAAAAGGAAGCTATGATGGAGACCATCTACAACATGCTCTGCATCGCGCTGGGCAAGCCTCCCAAGACCTTCACCCTGGAAGTGCGGGACAAGGACAAGAAGTTCATTCGGGAAGAAAACCTGACCGGTAAGGAATTCTTTAAGAAATACATTGGCTGGGAGCTGTCCGACTATGTGAGCCTGATCAACGCCCCCACCGCCGATAAGCCCTACCATAAGACCTACACCGTGAAACTGTTGGGCAACGTGGTGGAAGGCCGGCCTGTAAAGTACCTGAACCTGCCTGTGGAGGATCTGAAGAAAGCCGCCATCGCCCAGATGCAGGATGGCCATCCTGTGTGGTTTGGCTGCGACGTGGGCAAGTGCTCTCTGCGGGAGGGCGGCGTGATGGATCTTGACGCCATCAAGGCCGACGAGCTTTTCGGCACCCAGTTCGGCATGGATAAAGCCCAGCGCCTGGATTACGGCGACAGCCTGATGACCCACGCTATGGTGTTCCAGGGCGTGGATCTGGACGACAACGGCCAGCCCCTGCGCTGGAGAGTGGAAAACAGCTGGGGCAAAGACGCCGGCGAGGAAGGCTATTATGTGATGAGCGACGCCTGGTTCAGCGAGTATACATACCAGGTGGTGGTCAATAAGAAGTATCTGACCGCCCAGCAGGTAGAAGAGCTTTCCCAGGAGCCCATCCAGTTGGAGCCTTGGGATCCCATGGGTTCTTTGGCGTAAAGGAGAACCAATATTAAACTGCCACGGGGTGACATATGCGAGTGAAAATTTCAGATATCCTGAAAGCCACAGGAGGAAAGCTTCTGTGTGGAGACGAAGGGGTTGTGGTGACTTCCTTTATCACAGACAGCCGCCAGGCAAAAGCCGGGGCCATGTTTGTGCCGATCCGGGGTGAGCGTGCCGATGGGCACGACTACATTCCCGCCGTGTTGGAGGCCCCTGCCGCGGCCACCTTTACCGACCATGAGATCCCCACCGGGGAAAAGCCCATTGTCCTGGTAAAGGATTGCCGTGAAGCCCTGCAAAAGGTAGCCGCCTGGTATCGGGAACAATTCCAGATCCCCGTGGTCGGAATCACCGGCAGCGTGGGGAAAACCACCGCCAAGGAAATGGTGGCCCAGGCTCTTTCCGCCACGTTCCGGGTGATGAAGACAGCCGGGAACCAAAACAGCCAGGTGGGGGTGCCCATCACCGTTTGCGGGCTGCGGAAAGATCACACCGCCGCTGTGGTGGAAATGGGCGTGAGCATGCCTGGGGAAATGTCCCGGATCGCCGCTGTGGTAAAACCCACTTGCGCTGTGATGACCAATATCGGCGTCTCCCACATTGAGTTTATGAAGACCAGGGAGAATATCCTTCAGGAAAAGGCCCATATTGCCGATTATCTGCCTGTGGGCGGAGCCCTGTTTGTCAATGGGGATGACGATCTTCTCCCCACTTTGAAAGAGACGCTGGGAAACAAAGTGGTCACTTTTGGCCTGGGCCCTGGATGCGATTGGCGGGCTTATGGCTTGAACGAAGCGGATAAAGGAACCTTTTTCACCTGCCAGTCCCCCACTGGGGAAAAAACGGAACTGTTCGTTCCTGCTGCCGGGGAGCACAATGTGCGAAACGCCTTGGCAGCCATGGCAGTAGCCCGGTATCTGGGCGTGCCTGCCGACGATGCTGTGCGGGCAATCTCCGCCTATAAGGCGCCGGCTATGCGCCAGCAGGTGGTGGAGGCGAACGGCCTGCTGATCATTGACGACAGCTATAACGCCAGCCCGGATTCCATGCGCAGCGCCATCGATGTGCTGCAAAGCCGAAAGGTGAAGGGTCGGAAAGCGGCCGTGTTGGCGGATATGCTGGAACTGGGAGATTTCTCCCAGCAGGGCCACCACCAGGTGGGCGAGTACGCTCGGGAAAAAGGGGTGGATCTGCTGGTGGGGATCGGCCCTTTGTCCAAAGAGATCGTGGCAGGGGACGGCGAAGGCGGCGGGTGGTTTGAGACCAACCAGCAGGCCATCGCCTATTTGAAAGAGACCCTCCAAGAAGGGGATGCCGTGTTGGTGAAAGGCTCCCGGGGAATGCAGACTGACCAGATCGTGGCGGCCTTGAAAGAGTGAGGAAATCAGGATGGAAATTGCGGAACAGATGAAATCTCTGTGCAAAGGGTTGCAGCATGTGGGTATCCCCACCAATGACCTTGAAAAAACAGGAGCTTTTTACCAGAGCATTGGGTTTGAGCAGGTCTACCGCACCCGCAATGAATCCACCGGTGAGGACGTGGCCTTTTACCGGTTGGGAGATCTGACCTTGGAGGTCTATCAAAACGGGGAAGCCACCATGTGTTCCGGGGCCATTGACCATATTGCCATTGACGTTGCCGACGTGGAAGCGGTTTATGCCCTGGTGGAAAAACTGGGGTATCCTGTGGTCAGTCAGGGAATCGAGTCCTTGCCCTTCTGGGACCGGGGCGTCCGGTATTTCATCATTCTGGGGCCAAACAAAGAACGAGTAGAGTTTAACCAATATTTATAATGGGGTAGCATGGAAAAGAGCCTTCTCTTTTGAGAAGGCTCTTTTTGTATCCGTATGTAAACCTGTTTTATCGGAAATAGGCGTGGGGCTGCATGCTTAGGTATTGGCGCAGAACAATGCTGTTGAGCTGGTTGTAATATTGTAGGTAGTCCTTTTTCTTTTGACGTTCCATGTGGTTTTTGGCCTGGAGAAGTTTCCATTTGGCGCAGTGTTTGTGGCAGCCTTCGCAGTAGTGGCTGCAAGTGGACTGGCAAGGGATCATGATGTGTTCGCTCCTTTCCTGAAAACAAAAAACAGCCGCCTTTTACCGTGAACTGGCGCAAGGGCGCGTCAATTCCGGAAAAAGCGGCTGTTCTATTTTGCGGGTGGATGTGGTGTCCGTCCATGGGCGGCACCTTGTGCTGAGCGCGGCCAATTACGCGCACCCCCTTACAAAAGGACTGATTTTAGTATAGCATCATGAAAAAGAGAAATCTATCAATATTTTGTTAAAAGAAAGATATTTTAATGGAAATATCTTCCAGTTCACCAATAAATATGCGGGACTTCCTGGAAGAATACCGGTGTTGTCCATGAAAATCTGCCATTGATTTCTAGGGAGAAAGTCTATTTTTTGAAAAGCAACAAGCGAAATTTTGTGGCAAAACTGGAAGGGCTGTGCTATGATAACTATAAAGACCTGAAACATCTTTTGGGGAATATGAGAGACAACATCAAGGAGGTACCATATGCGCTTTACATATCCCAACGGGCTGGACAAGGCCCTCACATTCAGCTACGACGACGGCCGTGTATTTGACCGGAAATTGGTGGAGATTTTCAATCGCTACGGTGTGAAAGGCACCTTTCATTTGAATTCCGGCACTCTGGGGCAGAAAGCCGAAAGGGGCGACTTTGTCACCCCCCAGGAAGTGAAAGAACTGTACCAGGGCCATGAGGTGGCCTGCCATACGGTGACCCATTTGCAACCTTTGGCCGCGCCGGTGGGCCAGGTGGCCAGAGAGATCGCCGAGGACCGGAAAGCCCTGGAAAAGCTGACCGGCGGCCTGGTGCAGGGACTGTCCTATCCCTTTGGACGGTATTCCCCGGAGATCATCCAGGCGGCCAGAGCCCAGGGAATCAAGTATTCCCGGACCACTGTGAGCACCCGGGACTTCCATGTGCCCGCAGATTTTATGGAGTGGCATCCAACCTGTCACCATGGGGACCTGAAACTGATGGACCTGGGCAAACAGTTCCTGGGATTCCGTGGGCTAGGCATGATGGTGATGTATGTGTGGGGCCACAGCTTTGAGTTTGCCTGGACGGACAGCTGGAAGATCATCGAGGATTTTGCGGCCTATATGGGCGGCCGGGAAGATTTGTGGTACTGCACCAATATGGAGCTGTGCCAGTATGTGGAAGCTATCCGCGCCCAGGAGTTTTCCGCCGATGGAAAACTGCTGTACAATCCCACAGCCCAGACAGTCTGGTTCGAGACGGCGGGCAAGGTGGATTCCATCGCCCCCGGTGAATGCAAACCTGTGGAGTGAGGATAAAATAGGGAGGAGAAACAATGGCAAGGGAAGAAATTATCAGTTCGAAAAACCGGGTGCGGATGCACGCACCCTTTGGAGCATATGAGTCCTTGGAGCAGGCCAAGGTGGGAGATCCGTCCAATTCCCGGTTTCGGTTGAGCCTGGATGGAGTGTGGAACTACGCCGCCTATCCCACCGTGGAGGCTGTGCCGGAAAATTGGCATACTCCTGGGGACGAAATGAGCAAAATGGCCACTATGCCCGTGCCTTCCTGCTGGGAGATGCACGGGGTGGGCAAACCGGTGTACACCAATGTGATCTATCCGTTTGCTCGGGGAGACCATGACCGGAGCTTCGAGGTGGAAGTGGAACAGGGGCGGTACGAATTGAGCGCCCCCCAGGTGCCGAAAGACAACCTGACCGTGTGCTATTACCGGGATTTCCAGGTTCCTGCCCAGTGGGAAGGAAAGAAAGTGTTCCTCCACTTTGGCGGAGTGGAAACGGCCTTTACCCTGGCGGTAAACGGCACAGAGGTAGGATTTTCCGAGGACAGCAAACTGGACGCGGAATTTGACGTGACCGATTTCGTTGTGCCCGGCCAAAACCGGCTGGCGGTGAAAGTGTACCGGTATAGTCCCGGCAGCTACTTGGAGGACCAGGATTATTGGCATCTTCACGGGATCTACAGAAGCGTGTGCCTGTATTGCAAATCCCCCCGGCACATGGCGGATTTCCAAGTCCAGACCATGTTTGGGGAAACTTTGGGTGACGCTTCTCTGCGGATTCGCGTGTGGCCGGATATGACCGTGCCCCTGTTTGGAGCATGCAGGCTGCGGATACAGCTTTTCGACCCGGCGGGGGCCCAGGTAATGGAGCGGGTCTCCAAACGGTTTGGGGAGTATGTGGGGTACTTGCAGGCGTTGAACGTGCTGGAAGAAGTGATCCCCGTATCCAATCCCCTTTTGTGGAACTGCGAGACCCCTACCCTGTATACCCTGACCTTAGAAATGTTGGACGAGACCGGCGCTTGCATTGACGTGGAAAGCTGCCGGGTGGGTTTCCGGGAAGTGCGCATTCAAAATGGGATCTTGGAGCTGAACCGAAAGCGGCTGATCCTCCGAGGTACTAACCTGCATGAGCACAGCGCTTATACCGGACGGGCCGTGTCTCACGAGGAGCTGAAAGCCCAGCTTTTGAAAATGAAAGCGTTGAATTTCAACGCCGTCCGCACCTGTCATTATCCCAAAGACGTGGCGTTTTACGATCTCTGCGATGAATTGGGACTGTACGTGGTGGACGAGGCCAATATTGAAACCCACGGCTATGGCGGCGGGCTCAGCGACGATCCCTGCTGGACGGACGCCTATATGAAACGGGGCGTCCGGATGTGCCTGCGGGATAAAAACCATCCCTGCGTCATTGTTTGGAGCTTGGGAAATGAGTCCGGCGTGGGGGCTAACCATGGGGCCATGTACGGCTGGCTGAAATATTACGATACGCGTCCGGTGCAGTACGAGCCGGGATGGGTCAACCGGGGCACCAGCGATATTCTGGCGCCCATGTACCCGGCGCGGGATTGGGTGGAGACCTGTATGAGCCAACCCGATGACCGGCCTTTCATCATGTGCGAATACGCCTATGCCAAGAGCAACAGTAACGGCAATTTTGCCGAGTACTGGGACCTGATCCGGAAGTATCCCCGGTTCCAAGGGGGATTTTTGTGGGACTTCCAGGACAAAGCCTTGGTCCAGCCGGCAGAAGACGGCACCGCCCCCTTCCGGTATGCGGGAGCCTTTGGGGAAGATGTGGCGGACCCGGTGGCCGACATGTGCTTAAACGGTATCGTGTTTGCCGATTTGGAGGAAAAGCCTGCCGCGGAGGAAGTGAAAATCTGCCAGGCGCCCCTTTATGTAAAATATGAGAGTTGGCATGGAATGGGCGGAGCCTACCATTTGTACAACGAAAGTTTCGTTTCGGATCTGACGGATTTGGAATTTTCCTGGGAGCTGGTCTGTGACGGGGCTGTAGTGGAGCAAGGCGTTTTAGAGGGCGTGAAAGTGGAGCCCGGCAAAGAGATAATTTTGCATTTGCCCTATGACCGGCAACTTGTCCACGGGGAAGCCTTCTTCAATCTGTATGCCAAGAAACGGGAAAGCACCCTGTATGCCCCGGCAGGACATACGGTGTATAAGATCCAGCTTCCGGCGGAACAAAGCGGGATCTATTCCGAAAACCCCTCTATTTGGTCGGAAGAACCCCTGAACGTTGGGGAAGAGGGAAACACCATTACCGTGACAGGGGACGGTTTGCAGGTGGTGTATGACCGCTCGAAAGGGCAGATTTCTTCCTGCCAGGTGGACGGCAAACAGCTTTTGTCTCATGGGAAAGACCGTTTTTACCGCGCCCTAACCGGTATTGACGAAGCCCAAGGGGAAATCAGTTACGGATACGATTGGCGCTGCGCTGGGCTGGATCGTTTGGAGTTCACCGTGGAAGCCGTCCATGTGATGAAGAACCCCGCCTGTGTGGTGATCGGGGAAGAGCTTTCCTATAAAGCAGGGAAGCTGAAAGTGTTCCGGGAGTATCGCATCACGGCAGCGGGTATGAAGATCACATCCCAGGTGCGAAATGGCCTGGATTTGGAGACCCTTCCCCGCATTGGACAGAGTTTCCAGCTGGAAAAAGAGTACCAGAATGTCCGCTGGTATGGCCGCGGTCCCCAGGAAGCTTACGCGGACCGGAAGAACAGCGCCTTTGTGGGCATCTATTCCGCCAAAGTGCCGGAGATGCACGAACACTATGTGCGGCCCTGCGAATGTGGTGGCCGGGAGGATATCCGTTGGCTGGAGATCACCAATGAAGAGGGCCGGGGCGTTCGGATCACCGGCAGCAAGCTGTTCCATTTTTTGGCCCTGCCCTGGACGGTGGAACAGTATGACCAAGCGGACTACCAGGAAAACCTGGGAGAAAGCCAAGGCGTGGAACTGGTAATTGACGGTTGGCATGCCGGCTTGGGAGGAGATACGGGATGGACGAAAAATATTCATCCGGAATACAGAATCCCCCAAGGTTCCTATTTCTATGAGATCACATATACCTGGCTGAAGCCGTAAGACTTGTTAAAAACACAACCACCCGCTAAGCAGGTGGTTGTGTTTTTGTCTCTGAGAGAAAGGATGTTTCACCGGAAGAAAGGAAAGAAAAAACTTTGATTTTTAGACATCTTTCCCTTAAGAATTTGCAAAAAACCGGAGCAGTTGTTGACAATATTTTTTTAGGTATTGTATGATGTCACAAAGGGGGGAAGCCAATGCTCCATATCTTGATTGCCGATGATGAGCAAAAGATCCGTCAAGGGCTGCGCAATATTATCGATTGGGAAGCGCTTGGATATGAGATTGTAGGGGAGGCCGCCGACGGAGCCGAAGCGGTGGCTTTTTTGGTGGAACAGAAACCGGATGTGGTGTTGCTGGATATCAGCATGCCCAAGTGTTCCGGGTTGGAAGTCATCGAGCGGGCAAGAGATCAAGGGTTTGAAGGAAAGGTGATCATCCTCAGTGGCTATTCCGATTTTAAATATGCCCAGGAGGCCATCCGTCTGGGGGTGGAGTATTACCTGACAAAGCCCATCGACGAGCAGGAATTGGAACAGATCCTGCAAAAGCTTCAGCGTGAGATCGCAGCGGAATCGCAAAAGAAGGCGGCGGCCACCAATTATTACCAGCGTGCCCGGGAGACCATTCTCCGGGACCTTTTTTTGAATCCTTCCAACATTGCCCTGTTGGACCTGGTGGATATGAATACCACGGCGGTCAAGTACCAGGTGGTGCTGTATGAAAAATACGTTTCCCAGCAGGAGAGCCTGGGATTTTCCTTTGAGCGGTTCCTGCGGGCAAATAACCAGGAACACCACCTGTTTGACAAGATCAGCCTTGGCCACGTGGAAGCGGTTCTGCTGAAAGGAGAACATGTGATCCAGCGGTTCTATGCCTTGCTGGAGCGGTATTGGGAGCAGTCCAATAACTCCCTGCCCACCGCGCTGGACAATGTGTTTATGACCTATGGCCGCCCGGTTTCTTCCTTGGCGGAGATCCATCTTTCCTACGAGGACGCCAATCTGCTGCTGTCCCGGAAATTTTTCAGTGAGCAGAAGCAGCACGTGGTGGGGTATGAACAACTTCCCAGTGGGGAAGGTTTTCCGGTGGCGTTGGACGCCGCTTTGCTGGACAACTATTGCGCTTTGTTTTTGCGGTACCTGTAAAGCTTCAACCGAAACATGCTGGCGGAAAAGCTCCATGAATTGGAAAGCCAGTTGTATAATATCCGCTATGACCAGAAGGAAACGCTCTATTTTCTCACAGACCTGTATTTGCAGATCAAGAGCCAGATCATCCGGCTGTACAACAACATCACCATTCCGTTCCCGTCCAACAGTTGGGTGATGGACTACATCCAAAGCCGGCGGTATCTGTATGAGATCATCCAGTTTTTCTCCGAGCAGTTTGAGTTGATTATGAGCTGTATCGGCCATTATTCCAAGGACAGCGTGCTGGATGATATTCTCCACTATATCGACCACAATTATATGAACCCACTGAAGCTGGAAAATATTGCGCCCTTGTTTGGCTACAACTGTTCTTACTTGGGAAAGCTGTTCAAGCAGAAAACTCAGAAAAGCTTTAACACCTACTTGGACGAGCTGCGGATCAAAATGTCAAAAGAGCTTCTCCAGCGTGGGGATCTGAAAATCTACGAGGTGGCGGAAAAAGTGGGCTACAGCAATGTGGACTATTTCTCCACCAAATTCAAAAAATATGAGGGAGTCAGCCCGGCGGAGTATCGAAAGCATATGAAGGAGGGCTGAGCATGTCTCAAAAGAAAACCCGTATCATCCCGTTTTTGAGCAGGCTGCCTATCAAGAATCAGATTTATCTGGTGTTTTGCCTGACCATCGTGTTCCCGGTCCTGATTCTGGGGCTTTTCATTATGAGGCAGACGGTAAATATCCTGTATGACCGGGCCTATCAGCAGTTGGAATCGGACAATACCAGGGCAAAGTCCGTTTTGTTTGACGCCACTTTGAATTTTTACACCATCTCCGATGACATCATCGCCGATACCCAGTTAAAAGAGCTTCTGCAAAAGGATTACGCCAGTGCAAAGGATGTGCGTACAGCCTGCGATTGCTACAACCGGCTGTCATTTACCTTGGCCAATAACGCTTCCATATCGTCTATCTGTGTGTATACGGAGAGTTCCCAGTTTCCCACGTCCGGGTATATTCAAAGAGCCTCCACAGAACAAGTGCAAACTTGGTTTGAACAGGTGAAGGTCCCCGGAAGCGTGTATTGGGAAAGCAGCTTTACCGACCGGGTGGGAAGCGATTCCCCGGAACTTACCCTGGTGCGCTCTTTTCCTTTTACCAGCGCTCAGCGCCCGGCCATATTAGTGATCCGGATGAGCAACAACTACTTGAAAAACAGGATTCAAAATAACCAGCTGTTCATATCCGTGTCGCTGAATCAAGAGCCCATTTTCTTTTCCTCCCAACGTTCCCTGCAAGGAACGCTGGAAACGGCCCCTATCGATTACAGCCAGAGTTATTTTCAGAGCAAGGCAAAGATCGAATACCAGGGAAAAGAGGCGCTGTCCTATATTTCTTCCTTTGTGCCATACATGGGCAACGAGGTGAACTTGTATTTCACGTCTCTGGATTTTAGCGCGCCGGGCTATATTTTCAATTTTGTGCTGTTGAGCTTTTCGGTGATCGCCATTGGGGTGGTGGTTCCCTGTTTGGTGATCTTGGTGTTTACCCGGTATTTTACCAGAAGGGTCACACACTTGAAAAACGCCATGCACTACGCGGCCCAGGGGGATTTCAACACCATAGAGCCCTTTAAGGGGGACGACGAACTTTCCGTCATCTTTGTGGATTTGCAAAATATGATCGCCAATGTGCAGGAACAGCAAGCCAAGATCTACCGTTCCCAGTTAAAGGAGCAGGAATTGGTAAACCAGCAGCAGAAAATGGAATTTAAATTGCTGGCAAGCCAAATCAACCCCCACTTTATCTACAACACCTTGGAGACCATCCGGATGATGGCCCTGTGTGAGGGAGCGAAAGACGTGGCCAGCGCCACGGCACTGTTTGGAAAGACCATGCGCTATGTGCTGGAAAATACAGGCACTACCCAAACTACCCTGGACAAAGAATTGGGGTATATTGAAAATTATCTGGCCATTCAAAAACTGCGGTTTGATGACAAGGTAAATTATTCTTTGGAGATGCCGGACTCCTTCCAGGCGTCCCAGTACCAGATCTTGCCCCTGTTGTTGCAGCCCATTGTAGAAAACGCCATCTCCCACGGCATCAAGGAGAGTTGCCGGAAGGGGATGATCCGCATCACGGTGAAACCCCAGATGGAAAACCGCCAGCTGGTGATCCGGATCGAGGATAACGGCGTGGGGATCTCCCAAGATCAAATGGAGGCTCTTCGCAGCCACATTTCCGGAAAAGATGGGGAAATGGTCACATCCAATATTGGACTGTTCAACATCTATCAGCGTATCAAACTGTTTTATGGAGAAGAATACTCCATGACCCTGGAAAGCAAAGAGAACGAAGGCACTTGCGTGGAATTGATCCTCCCCTTGCTGCCGGTATAACAAGCAGAAGGGCCTTCCCACAAACTTGTGGGAAGGCCCTTCTTTTATTGTGACAAAACTAGGAGAAGTGAATTTGTGCCTTGCTTATTCTCCGGAAGCTGCCTGCCATGCGGCCTGCTTTGCTTCGGCGTTGGCCTTGTCCACGGCAAATACATCGTCATATCCCAGGCCCTTAGCGGTCTCGACCATGGTGTCGATGTACTGATTGAATTCCTCTTCAGAGGAAGCGAACACTGCCTGCCAGGAGTTCTCCACGATGACGGAGTTGACCTGAGAACGCAGGGTGGCGATTTCGGTGGAGTCGGCTTCGGGGGCGAAGCTGATGCCGGGAGAAGTCATGGCCTCACCGTTGGAGTTGATGAACTCAGAGGCGTTGGTTGCGCCCATGTGCTCCTGCCAATCTTCCAGAACGGGGTTGGAGTTCAGTTCGGAATAGGACTCCCACAGGGTGGGATCGTAGGGATAACCGGTCCGAAGATCGATCTCACCGGAAGAAACGATCTTGTAGTTCAGCTGGCAAGAGCCATCCTGTCAGGAGCTTCCGCCGTACTCTTCAGGCATGGTGCCGTCGCCCTCGATGAAGCACTGCTTGCCCAGGTCGGTGAGGACGGGGCCGTCGTCTTCCACGGTGTACAGCACGTTTTCAGGACCGCAATAGCGGGTGTAGCCGCTGGCGATGCCTTCGGGAGAATACAGCCAATCCAGGAAGTCCACCATGCGCTGGGGGTCCTGAGCCTTGCTGCCAACCATGGCCACGATTTCGGTGTTGCCCTCGCTGTAGCAGCCCCACTGACGGATGGCCTGGTCTTTGATCTCGGCCATGTACATGCCCTTGCCCTCAGAGAGGTGGGCGTCGGTGTTGTAATAGGTGGCGCTCATCCAGGGGAACAGGCCCAGAATGACAGAACCGTCGGCGTATTTGCCGGTCAGAGTGTCATAGTTCTGCGTGGTGGATTCGGGATCGATCAAGCCCATCTGGTTGGCCTGGAACAGGAAGCGCAGGCCGCGCATGTATTCGGAATCTTCGCTGAGGATGTCCTGGATTTCTCCGGTGCCATCCGCTTTCAGCATGGCGAAGTTCACAGCGTCATACCCGTACCAAGCGGAGAAAGCGCCGGCGTTGGCTGGCGCGGAACGGACTGATAAGTATGGGGAATGTTTTACGATGAACCTTTA
>OLOH01001291.1_pt1 | contig 14515 bp, 13 predicted proteins | sample 1673221 | NCBI WGS metagenome assembly OLOH01 (sample SAMEA3136767, study PRJEB25190) | human gut metagenome
GGAAGCTCGACCGCTTCTCCCGCGACCGTTACGACAGCGCCCGCTATAAGGTGCTGCTCAAGAAGAACAACGTCCGCGTGGTTTCCGCCACCGAAGTGATTTCTTCCGGCGCAGACGGCATCCTGCTGGAATCCGTCTTAGAGGGCTTTGCAGAGTATTATTCTGCCGATCTCGCCGAGAAGGTGACGCGCGGGCTGACGGAAAACGCGCTCAAAGGCAAATGCAACGGCGGTACACGTCCAGTTGGTTATGTCGTTGATGATGAACAGCACTTCCAGATCGACCCCTTAACAGGACCGTTTGTGTTGGAAGCCTTCAAACGCTATGCCGATGGCGCCACAATGAAAGAAGTGGTGGAGTTTTTCAAGGAAAAAGGCATCAAAAACTCGCTTGGGCGGGATATGAATCTGAATAGCGTTCAGCGGATGCTTTCCAATCGTCGATATATGGGCGAATACACCTTCCGAGATATCGTTGTTCCCGATGGTATTCCCGCCATTGTTCCGAAAGAGCTGTTCGACCGAGTACAGGAAAAGATGGCAAAAAACAGAAAAGCCCCTGCCCGACATAAGGCAGAGGATGATTATCTGCTGACGACCAAGCTGTTCTGCGGATATTGCGGAGCGTATCTTTGCGGCGAAAGCGGAACAAGCCGGACGGGAGTTGTTCATCACTATTACAAGTGTGTGTCCGTCAAGAAAAAGCGCACCGATTGCCATAAAAAGCCCGTCCGCAAGGAGTGGCTGGAAGATATGGTCGTCAACGCAACGATGAAAATGCTGATGAATGACGCAACCATCGGCGCGATTGTTTCCGCGCTGATGACCTTGCAGGATGAAGAAAACGTCAATCTTCCGCTGTACGAGAAGCAGCTGCGAGAAACAAAGACCGCCATTGACAATCTGCTGAACGCCATTCAGCAGGGACTTTTGACCCGTTCAACCAAGGAACGGCTGGATGCTTTGGAAGCCGCACAAGATGAATTGGAGAACAAGATCGCCTGCGAGAAACTGGCAAAGCCGAGGATTACCGAAGAACAGCTTCGTTTCTTCCTTGAGAAGTTCCGAAAGATGGATGTTGCGAATCAGGCACAGCGCAAGATGCTGATCGACACATTTGTCAATGCCATCTTCCTGTATGACGATAAAGTTGTTTTGACGTACAACTTCCACGAAGGAACTGAAACGATCTCTTTTGAAGAACTTCAAAAAGTTACAGAAGCAGGCGCTTCTGGTTCGGATTTGGTTTCATCTGCTGCACCAAACGCAAAAATCCGAACCCGGCTTCCGTTTATTTCGGAAGGGGGTTCGGATTTTTTCATATCTCCGAGGGCGTCTCAGCAGCCGCCGCAGGGATGGATGATGCCGTCGCGGCTGTGGCTGTTCTGGCTCGGGTCTTTCATGCACAGGTGCACCGCCGTCGTCGTGAACGCGCGCGGCAGGGCGAGGATGTTCGGGTTCGGCCCGACGATCTTCTTCTTCGCGTCTTCGATCGCTTCTTCAAACGTCGCGCGGGTCTTGAGCCCCATGCCGCGGGCGATGCCCGGCTCGCGCGCGCCGACGATGTAGATGGCGCTGGTGTTCATCTCCGCGATGTGGCCGCAGGACATCATCGAGAAGCCGTGGAACGGGTGGAACGCATTGGCGAAGCGATACTTGCGGATGTATTCCTCGTTCGTCGCGAAATACTCGCCGTAGCGGTTCATGTCCGGCAGGGTCTGCATGTAGTCGTGCTGGAACATCTCATACAGCTCGCGCAGGTACGGCCAGCGCTCGTCGTGGAAATAGCCGTCGCAGATGCTGGACACGATGAACACGCAGCGGTCGGAGAGGATGCGCTTGTGGCGGATGACCTGCGCGGAGAGCGCCTGCATCATCTGAATCGGGTTGGTGCCCATGCCGTTGCCGTAGTGGAAGTTCGTCGGCATGCCGAAGACCACCACGTCGTATTTCTTTTCCGCCCAGTGAACATAGGTGCGCTTATCCGCAACTTCCCAGGAAATGGGCTGCATCTCCTTCGCGTAGCCGGAGAAGATGGCGATCTGGCGGCTCTTGCTGTCCAGCACCGCGTCGCAGCAGAAGAACTTCTTGCCCATCTTCTCTTCCATGAACATGCCCTGCTGGTCGAACTTGTTGCGCATCTCGCTGTGGGTGGAGACGGGCACGAAGTCCGCGCGATGCATGACCTGCGGCACGTGGTGCGCGGAGATGGAGCGCCAGTGGGAAATGCCCGTAGCGCAGTGCTTGTAGCCGCCGGAGTAGCCGCCGTAGGGGTTGCCCTGCGTATGGCCGATGAGGATCGCGACGTCCGCATCGTAGACGTACTTGTTCATAATGACGTGGTCGCCGTGATCGGTATAGCCCAGATCGACAAGGTGCTCGTAATCCTCGCTGTCGTGGCTGGTGATCTGGCCGGAATAATAGAATTCGCCAAACAGCTCGTCGCCGAGGATGGTCTTCATCTCCGGCACGCTGGTGCGCGGATGCAGACCGTTGGAGAACAGCAGCAGGATGTCCTTCTTCTCCACGCCGACGGAATACAGCTCGTCGATGCAGGCACGGATGGCGACCTTGCGGTGGCTGGTCGGCTGATTGCCGCCCTTGACGATATCCGGGATGATGATGACGACGGTGCTGCCCTTGTGCGCCAGCTCGCGCAGCGGCTTCATGCCAATCGGGTTGCGGATGCTCTTGAGCGTCTCGCCGTACAGGGTATCCCAATCCTGCGGCAGGCACTCGGGGTCGGGCACGGTCTCGCCCGGTACGAAGATATCGGTGTTGTCCGGCAGATTGGCGCTCATCAGGCCCTGCCCATATTCAAAATCGAGCTTCATCTTTCTTCTCCTTTACGCTGGGCTGCTGCCCAGACTCCCTTCTTCGATTCGCGGTGGTTTGAATCATCTTTACATCCATTTATCGCAGCGCGATAAATGAAGGGGAAGGTCAAGGGAACTCAGTTCCCTTGCGGGCGTGTGAGGGCAGAGCCCTCATCGCTTCTCATTTGCCCAGATACCGGCGGATGATGTCGAGGTACTCGTCAGGGTAGAAGCCAATCTCGCCGCTGAAGCGCGTCAGCGCGATTAGGCCGCCGTCGATCTCGTCAATCGAGGCCAGCATGGCCGCGTTGTCCTGCTTGAGGCCGCCGCCGTATACCACGTCCAGCCCGCCCGTGCGCGCCTTCACAAAGCGCGCGATCTTGGTGATGTAGGGCTTGTCCGCCGGGGTCTTGCCCGGTCCAATCGACCAAATCGGCTCGTAGGCGATCACGACCCTGCGCTTGTCCACGCCGTCAAGACCGATGTCGAGCTGCGCGCCGAGCACGTTCTCCCAATCCGCCTGCTCCTCGCTCTTTTCGCCGATGCAGTAGAGCACCGTCAGCCCAGCCGCCTGCGCGCACTTGATCTCCTGGTTGAGGATGCGGTTTACGGCTTCCGTCGCCGCCTTGCCCGTCACGCCCGCCTCGGCCAGAATCCCCATCTTGTCGTTGCGCTCCTCGCAGTGGCCGATCAGCGTGCTCGCACAGCCCATCTGCGCCGCGGCGTTCGCCGGGCGGTTCGTCGTGAACGCGCCAAAGTTGCCGCCCACCGCCGTATCCGCGCGATAAACGCCCTGACAGCCGAGCTGCACCGGGCTGTTCTCCGTCTTCGCCGCGGCCGCGCCCAGCAGGTGCGCCTCCGGCATGTACATGACGAATTCGACCTCTGCGGGGTCATACGCCGTCAGCGCGTCCTGCGTGCCGGAAACAATCGTCCTGCCCCAGTCCTTCATCGGGGCGAGGCGGTTCACGCCGCCCTTCTCCGGGCTGATGTCGAACCGCTTGAGGTTCAGAAAAATATGCTTCATATCAAATGCCCGCCTTCTTATAGCGCTCGGCCATCTGCTCGCAGGTCACAACCTCGATCAGGTGGCTCTTGCGGTAGCTGCCAAACTGCACCAGCAGCGGCGCGATGGATTCCGTCACGCCGTCCTTCATGCAGTCCACGACCTTCTGCACGTGCGCGTCCGGCACCGTGCCGAGGGTGATCGTGTCCATGATGGAAGCGACGTAGTTGCGCGGGTCAAAGTTCTTCGGGTTCTTCTTCAAATCCTTGTAGAGCTGGCCGATGGAAGCGCTCTCGCGCAGCTCCGGCTCGTTTTCAAACAGCTCCAGCAGGTTGCGCGTGCAGGCCAGACGGATATCCGTATCCACGTTGATCTTGTTGATGCCGCAGTGCGCCACATCCACAAGCTGCGCCACGTCGATGCCGAAGGCGTTTTCGAGCTGGCCGCCCAGCGCGTTGATGCCCTGAACGTATTCCTGCGGCACGGTGGAAGAGCCGTGGCTGACCAGATAGCCCTCGATGCCCTCGTGCAGCATGCACTCCTTCGTCGCAATCGCGATTTCGCGGCGGATCTTCGTGTCCTTGCCCTTGTTCGCGCCGTGGCAGGTGCCGTAGCTGATGGCCAGCGCGTCGCAGCCGGTCTTCTTGAAGAAATCGACCGCCTGCATCGGGTTGGTGTAGGTGCTCGTCGCAGAGAACACGTGATCCTCCACGCCCGCCAGCACGCCCAGCTCGCCCTCGACGCTCACGCCGTAGGGATGCGCCAGCTTGACGACCTCGCGGGTCAATTCAACGTTCTGCTCGTAGGGCAGGCTGCTGCCGTCGATCATCACGGAGGTGTAGCCGCCGTCGATGCAGGCCTTGACGCTCTCGATGCTCTTGCCGTGATCCAGATGCAGCGCAATCGGCACCGGGCTGTCCGCGCCGTATTTCTTCACCGCGTCGCCGATGCGCTTTGCGCCGACCTTCTTGGCCTCGAGCGTGCCGTGCATGAAGTCCAGTTCACCGCCCATAAAGGCGTTGGAAGCCTCCGCGCCCTGCAAAATCGCGCCGGAATGGAGCAGCTCGTGGATTCGAACCGCCGCCTCAATCTGCCCCACGCTGTTCATGTTAAACGCGCCCTGGCCATAGCGGTATTTGTCGGCCGCCGCCAGAATCGCTCTCATCGGTACGAGCATATCGTTCACCTCATCATAAAATTGGGTTGCGAAAACGAATCCCTCATCAAAATCCGTTTTCTTTGTTCAAAAACCGTCCACGTTTACCGTGTAATTATAGCAAAAATCACCGGTTCGCGCGAGTATGAAATTGCGCCATCCCTTTTAGGCGGTATAGATCACGCGCCCGAGCCCCACGGTCATCACGACGTTCAGCGCATCGTCGAGCAGCACCATGTCCGCGTCCTTGCCGACCTCGATGCTGCCCTTTCGGTCGTCCATCCGCAGCGCTTTCGCCGGGTTGGCGGTCATCAGCGGGATCACGTCCTGCACAGGATGATCGGTGAAGGCCACGATGTTCCTGAGCGCCTGCGCGAGCGTCAGCGTGCTGCCCGCGCGAACGCCGTTCGAAGCAAGCACCGCGTCCCCATCCCGGACGACCACGTCGTTCACGCCGAGCTTGTAGTTGCCGTCCGGCAGGCCCGCCGCCATGATGCTGTCCGTGATGGCGATGACCCGATCCCAGCCCTTGCACTTGAGCAGCATGCGCACCGTGCCGGGATGCAGGTGCCGCCCGTCGCAGATGGCCTCGCACCAGCAGTCGCTTTCCAGCGCCGCGCCCATGATGGCGGGCTGATGCTGGTGGAACAGGCGCATCGCGTTGAAGGTGTGCGTGACGCACCGCGCCCCGCGGCGGATGGCCTCCATGCTCGTGTCGTAATCCGCGCCGGAATGGCCGATGGCCACCGTCACGTCTTGGCTGATTTTGCCGATCATGTCCACCACGCCGGGCACCTCCGGCGACACGGTGATGTAGCGGATCACGCCTGGAAACCGGTTCTGATACGCGCGCAGCAGCTTCTCGTCGCCCTCGCGCAGCAGCGCCTCCGGCATGGCGCCCTTGTATTCCTTCGCGAGGAACGGCCCTTCCAGATGCGCGCCCAAGAGCTGCGCGCCCATGCCCCGGTCGCTCATCACATTGGCAATCGCGCCGAGGCATTTTTCGGTGGTCTCCGGCGTATCGGTCAACACGCTCGCGTTGAACGCCGTCACGCCCTGCGTCGCGAAGAACGCCGCAATCCTGCGCAGTCCCGCCTCGTCCGCCGCGTTCACGTCCACGCCCGCCGCGCCATGCGTGTGCACGTCGATGAACCCCGGCACAAGGCGCAGGCCGTCCGCCTGAATGACGCGCGCTTCCTCATCGGTCAGGTTTTCGCCGATCTTCGCGATCAGCGCGTCCCCGCAAAGCACGTCGGCGCGCACGAACTGCCCGTTCTGATAAACGCGCGCATTTTGAATCAGGAGCTTATCCATGGAGATGTTCTCCCCTCTTAAAACGGCTGCTTCGCAGCGTTCGCGTTCACAATAATCATCGCGTCCGGATGGCGCTGAATCAGCGTCGCCGGGAAGTGCGCGCTCACCTCGCCGTAGGCCGCCTGACGCACCACCGAGCGGTGCCAATCGCGGAAAACGCCCAGACGAATCTTCTTCGCGCCCAGAATCTCCGCCATGCCGATGGTCACGGCCTTCTTGGGCATCGCGTCAATCGCGCCGTTCAAATCGCCGATGGCGTTGGCGGTGCGCGTCTCGCGGCTGATCGCCAGCACGCGCGTGTGCAGCGCCGCAAATTCCTCCGGCGTCAGCTCGTCCTGCGATTCGTTGAACGCCAGATGGCCGTTGATGCCGATACCGCCGAACGCGATATCCACGCCACCCAGCTCGTCGATCACCTTGGCGATGTGATCCGGGTCGTGCGGGTCTGGGAAGATGCGCTGATTCTCCGGCATCACCAGCTCCGGGTCGATCCTGCTGTAAACCGTGCGGTTCATAAAGCCGTGGAAGGAGAGCGCGCTGCTTTCGTCAATCCATTCCCCGTCGTCAGTCAGATACTCGTCCATGTTGATGAACCAGCAGTTTTTCAGGCTCAGCCTGCGCTCGTTGACCAGCCGCACGAAAATCGGATACTGCCCCACCGGACCGACCGGGCAGATGAACACCGTGCGGCGGCCGACAGCGTTGTTCTTTTCGATCTCGTTCACCATTTCCAGCGCGATTTCATAAAACACCTCGCCGGAATCGCCCAGCTTGAGCAGCGGCACCTTCGCGTTTTTGCCCAGCTCCTCCGCAGAAATCTGATAATAATTCATGTTCATCATGCTCCTCCTTAATACTCCTTCAGTCTCGCTTCGCTCGACAGCTCCCTCTAGGAGGGAGCCTTTATCCGAAAACAACATGCGTCTGATGGAGATTATTTCATAATTTGTGGTTTCAAAGATACAAGCCTCCCTCCTTGAGGGACATCGAATCTGTTGCCGCCTGTGGCGGAAACAAACAGATGAGATGCCGAAGGTTGGCACGCCACAGGCGTGGCGAAAGGAGTTAAAACAAATGCTCTACACCCAGTTCGTGTATCATTTCAACAATTTCCTTGGTTCTCGTGCAGCCGAATTTGCGCAGCAGCCCCTTGATCTGGGTTTTGACCGTCACCACCTCGACGCACCGCGCCGCCGCGATATCCTTGACCTTCATCCCGTCGAGCAGGTAGCGCACAAGGCTCCGCTCCGCCGGGGTCAACTGGGACACGTTGTTGATGAAAAACAGCAGGCTCTTTTCCGAGCGGCGCAGGCGGGAATACTCCTTGAGCACCATGTGCTGCACCCGCGCGTCGAGCATCGGCTCGCCCTCGTAGGCCTTGCGGATGTGTTCGAGCAGCTCCTCCTCCGCGCAGCCCTTGACGACGTAATCCACCGCCCCCGCGCCCATGGACATGAGAATCATGTTCTCCGTCTCGTGCGCGGTCAGGAAAATCACGATGGTGTCCGGCTTCTCGGCCAGAATGTTTTCCGCGGCGTGAATCCCCGCCGTCGTGTTCTCCATCTCGATGTCGATGAGCAGCACGTCAAAGTCAAGCCGCGCGGCCATCTCCTCGACCTGCGCGCCGCTCTGCGCCGCGCCGACCACCTCCATGTCCGCCTGCGCGCCGAGGGTGTCGCAAAGGTCCTCCCGAAGCAGCTCGAAATCATCCGCAATCAGTATCTTCATCATTTCATCACCTGTCCTGCACATATTTGGGCAGAAGCACGAAGAAGGATGTTCCCCGCCCCGGCTTGCTCTCCACCCGCAGACTGCCCACATGCGCCCGCACAATCGTGCGCACGTGATAAAGCCCCATGCCCCAGCTCGTGTTGCTGTTTTTGGATGAATAAAACGGTTCGAAAATCTTTTTCTGCTCGGCCTTGGTCATGCCGCATCCCTCGTCGCGAACCTCCAGCACGACGTACAGCCGCTCCCGGCTGCTCGACAGCCGAATCGGCCTGTCCCCGTGCCCCGCGTCCACGTTCGCTTCCCATGCGTTGGTCAGCAGGTTATACAGCGCCTCGCTCAGGTAGTTGCCGTCCGCCAGCACCGTCTCGCTCTCGTTTAACCGACATTCCAGCAGCGCATCCGGGTATTTGCGCTTGAATCGCTCCAGCGTCGTCTCCCGAATCTGCCCCAGCGTCGTCGGCACCAGCGTCACGGACTTGTTTTTGACCGTGCGATACAGCTCCTCGCTGCGCGAGATGAGCATTTCGTTGCTCTCCTGAAGCTGCTTCACGCAGGCGCGGACGCGGCTCAGGTCGGGCTCCAGCTTGTCCAGCTCCTGCGAGATGCGCTTTTCGAGGATGCGGTTGGCCAGAAGCTGGTTTTTGATGGAATGGACGAACACGGACGCGCCCGTTCGCGCGATGTCGAACTTGCGCTCCAGCGCCATCTCCTCCTGATCGCTGAGGAACGAATCCTGCGTGTAGTGCAGCAGGCTGATCGTGCCAAGCACGCCGCAGATGACGTTGACGACCACGATGGTCACATAGCCCGCGATCGTCGGCGCGTATTGCAGATAGCCGATGCCCTTGTTCCAGATATAGTCGTAGCTGTAAAACTGATAGACCTGCGCGGGGTCCTGCCCGCAGTAGAGCAGATACAGCCCGCTGAGCGCCAGATGGCAGCCGACAATGCCCACGAACTGCTTTCGGCAAAAGCGCATCGTGATGGCGAAAAGCTCCTGAATCATCAGCACCAGCGCGACCGCCACATACGCGGTGATCCACCAGTACGAGCCCTCAACCAGCACGGAGTGCATGACCGGCCACCGGTTCACAATGAAGCGGAACACCGGCGGGAAATACACCGCCAGCGTCGCCGCGGGCAGCACGCAGATCCATTTCTGGATATCGGGGTGCCGCCTGATCCAGCCGATCATCGAGTATTGCAGCGCGCTTTCCAGCAAAAACAGCGGGAACAGATAGCGCCCCACCGCGATGATGTAGCCCAGCGCGTCCAGCGTGATAAACAGGTATTGCAGCTTATTTCTCAGCGCCTGCGAGAAAAAGAGAAAATTGATGATGCTTCTGGAATATCCGCCCTTTTTGGCAATGAAAATCAGGATGCCGGAAAACTGCACCATCAGGCTGCAGCACATGCCCAGCAGGCACAGCGATTCCCGGTTCTTCTTCATCAGCAGCACAAAAACGGACGCGACAAGCAGCAGCACGATGAGCACAAACAGCATGGAATGATCCGCCTCCGATTTCTTCTGTCTGATAATGTTCGCCTTTTTTTGCGGAAATCCTCTTTGAACGCGCGCCCGTTTAGCTGAGGCCCGCGCGCGGGCGGCCTGCCGCCGTCCCCCATGTGCCAAAAGGCATTAGGCCGACCCGCAGAAGGGTGGCCTAATGCCAGGCTTTCAGTTTTGTTTTCGCTTCCCGGAATTACTTGCCGGCCTCGATCATCACGTCGAAGAGCACGTACTCGGAAACGTCCGGCGCCGGATCCTTCTCCACCGCGCCAGCCTTCACGAAGTTGTCGCGCTGGAGCTCGTAGTACTTGGCAACGGTGCCGTCGGCAGCGCCCTGCGCCACTTCCTTGCCGGTCAGCCACTGCGCGTCGCCGCGCTGGTTGTAAACGGACTCATAATCGGTCGCGGTCTGCTTGGAAACCCACTCGCTGACCTCGTCGTAGTGCTCGTTCGCGCTGTAGTCCATGCCCTTGAACAGCGCACGGGTGAAGCGAACCAGCAGATCGTGGTTCTCCTCGCCGTACTTCGGCATGCAGATCCAGCTCGCCAGAGAAACGGTGGTGTCGCTGAAGGTCATGTTGTCGGTCAGCTTGGCCGCGTCCGGCATCTCCTCAAGGATCTTGAGGCTGTTCGGGCTCCAGGTCGCGCAGGCGTCCACGCCGCCGGAGAGCATCGCGGTCACGATGGCGGAAGCGTCCATGTCCATCGCCTTGATGTCGTCCATGGTCATGCCGGCCTTGTCGAGGGAGTTCTTGAGGATGTCCTCGGAGGACGTGCCGGAGGAGTAGGCCACAACCTTGCCCTTCAGGTCTTCCACCGTGGTAATGCCCTTGCCGCCGATGAGCGCGTCGCCGTTGGAGATATGGCTCAGCGCGAAGATGGAAGCGCGGCCGTTGATGCACAGCTTGTGCGCGCCCTGACCGATGTAGCCCATGTCGATGGAGCCGCTTTCCATGGCCGCGATGATGGTCGGGCCGTCGGCGAACTCGACGAGGTTGATGGTCAGACCCTCTTCCTCAAAGTAGCCCTTGTTGATCGCGGTCTCCACAGACCAGAGGCTGCCGTAGTTGGGCATGTAGGCGATGTTCAGGGTCTCGGCGACAGCCGCAGCCCCGATGAGCATGCAGGACAGCGCCAGCAGCACAGCGATGAGTTTCTTCATGTTGTTACCTCCCGAATTTGTCGTTTTTATTGAAGCGGAATTTGCCGATCCGCTTGGGGACGTTTTACTTTCTGACCGCCAGATACTCCTGATAGACCTGGCTCCAGATGTGGTTCTTCAGCTCGTTGAATTCCGGGGTCAGCTTGGTTTCCTGCGTGCGCGGATACGGGATGTTGACGTCCACGATGTCCTTGATGCGGCCGGGGCGCGCGCTCATAATGATGACGCGCTGCGCCAGAATGATGGCCTCCTCCACGTCGTGGGTGATGAAGAAGCAGGTCTTCTTCTCGCGCTCCCACGTTTCCAGCAGCTCGGTCTGGAGCTGGGTGCGGGTCTGCGCGTCCAGCGCGCCGAAGGGCTCGTCCATCAGCAGCACCTCGGGGTTCGCCGCGTAGGCGCGGGCGATGGCGACGCGCTGCTTCATGCCGCCGGAAAGCTCCTTGGGATAGTGATCCGCGAACTTGACCAGATCGACCATCGCCAGATACCTGAGCGCCTCTTCCTCGGCCTCTTTGCCCTTCACGCCGCGCATTTCCAGCGCGAACACGACGTTCTTCTTCACCGTCAGCCACGGGAACAGCGCGTACTGCTGGAAGACCACGCCGCGCTCCGTGCCGGTGCCGGTGACCTCCTTGCCGTCGCAGTAGACCTTGCCGCTGGTCGGCTCGGTCAGACCGGCGATGATGTTCAGCAGGGTGGATTTGCCGCAGCCGGACGGGCCGACCACGCAGATGAATTCGTTGTTGTGAATGTCAAGGCTCACGCCGTTGAGGGCGACCATCTCGCCGTTGCGGGTGTTGAACACCTTGCGCACGTTGTCAATCTTGACGCGAACGTTGTTTTCGGTCAGATTTCGCGCTTCTCCTGCCATGACGTCAGCCTCCTTTCCGCAGTCTTGATGAGCTTTTCAATCGTGATGCCCAGAATACCGATGATGATGATGTACAGCAGCATCGGCGCGGCTTCAAACGAGTTGTTGAGGCTGCGGATGCGCATGCCCAGACCGGCCATCGCGCCGGTGGATTCGGCGGCGATCAGCGTTGTCAGCGCAACGGAAGCGCCGAGGCGGATGGCCGTCAGGATGAACGGAAGGGTCGCCGGGGCGATGACGCGGATGAAGATATCCTTGTCCGTCGCGCCGAGCACGCGCGCCGCCTTAATCAGCGTTTCATCCACGTTGATGACGCCCTGATAGATGGTCACGCACATAATCAGGAAGCAGGCGATGGTAATGACGATGATCTGCGGCTTGCGGCCGACGCCCGCCGCGATGACGATCAGCGGCACGTAGGCCAGCGGCGGGATGTTGCGGATGAACTGGATCCACGGCTCGATGACGAAGCGAACCGGCTTATACCACGCCATCAGGATGGCGACCGGCAGCGCGATGACAAAGCCCAGCGCATAGCCGGAGATCACCGAGATCAGGCTCGAAGAGATATCCTTCCAGAGCACGCCGCGGTCGATCATGGTCTTGATCGAGCCAAGTACCTTGAACACGTTCGGGAACGCACGGGAGGTCGCCGGGATGACGGATAGCAGCGTCCACAGCGCCATAGCCGCCGCGAACGAGATCAGCAGCCAGACCTGATGCGGAATCCGATCCGCGAGGCTCCCTTTCCTATTCTTGTTTTCCATGTCTTTCTCCTTGTTCATTCTGGGATAAAATGTCTTTTGATGTTTTGATTATACGTCAAATTCCGCCAATTCAAAAGGGTGAAATTTCATCATCCTTTAGGGCTGTGCCGGGCTGCCGCCCGAACCCGCTTGGGGTCTCAGACCCCAAACCCCATCCTTTGCCCTGCGGCATGCCGCAGGGCAATATACGGGAGGTGAAGGAACCTCAGGTTCCTTCCAGGGCTTGGGGCAGCGCCCCAACGTGACCCTTACCTCAGCGAAATCAGTTTGCCCAGCGGCTCGCCGATCAGCGGGGCGCACCAGTCAAGGAAGGCCTGCGTCACGCCGTTGCCCTTCTCGTTGATGTATTCGTCCGGCATTTTCTTTTCCACCAGCATCACGTCGTTCACGTCGATGAGCGTCGTGCGCACCCGATAGGGGCTCGTGCTCTCGCGGATGAAGCCGACCATCTTGCCGTTTTCGCCCGCGCAGGCCGCGCGCACCGCTTCCTCTCCGGCCAGAATCGCCTCGCGCCTGTCCACGTCGGAGGACAGCGCAATCGACGCGCGCCCGAGCAGCCCCGGCTTTTCGCTCCTCGCCTTGTAGCCCAGATGCTTGATGACCAGATTCGCCAGATGCGCCGATACGTCGCCGAAGTACGTCGCGCGCCCGACCTTGAACACCGGCTCAACGATCGGCTTTCCGTCCTTATCCTTGAGCCCCTCGCTCGCGACGACGACCACGCCGCGCTTTTCCTCGATCAGCTTCTGAACGTCCCGCAGGTACTGCGCCTCGTCAAACGGCCTTTCCGGCAGATAGATCAGATCCGGCCCGTCCACGCCCGCCTGCCGCGCCAGCGCGCTGGCCGCGGTGATCCAGCCCGCGTTGCGCCCGCTCGCCTCGATCACCACCACGTGAATCGGCAGGCCGCGAACGTCCGCCGTCACCTCCGCGACGCTCTGGGCGATATACCGCGCCGCGCTGCCGAACCCCGGCGCGTGATCCGTCACGGCGATATCGTTGTCCATCGTCTTGGGGATGCCCATCACGCGGATGTCCGTGCCCGCCAGCATCCGGCAGAGTTTTCCGCAGGCGTCCATCGTGCCGTTTCCGCCGTTCATCAGCACATATTTTGCGCCCAGCTCCACGCATTTTTCCGCCAGCAGGCGGTATTCCGGTTCCTCCAGCGCGTCGCGGGATGTGCCGATGGCGCTGCCGGGCGTGCGTTCCAGCAGCGCGAGCTCCTCCTCGGTGATGTCGGTCAGGTCGCGCACCTGCCCGCGCATGAGGCCGCCCGTGCCGCCGATGGCCGCCAGAATCCGGTCAACGTTCGGCTCTTTCTTCGCCTGACGGATCGCCCCCGCCAGCGATGCGTTGATCACGGCCGTCGGCCCGCCGCCATGAATCAAAATCAGATTGCCCTTCATCGCTTTCCATTCCTTTCGGTATCCTTCTGTTTTTATCATAACACGTTCCTCATTTTTGTTAAGTCTGAAAAAAGCTCATACCCCAAGACATGTTCATCTTCTATCTTTGTTGGATTAAAAAAGTAAATTCTGCACAAAAAAACGTCGGGGGCGGTTCAAGCCGTCCCGACGTTTTTTGTCTCGCTTTCTGTTCTGTCCTATTCGTTTTCCCGCACCCGGCGATAGCGCGCGAAGGTATAGCAGAGCATCGCGCTCCAGCCCACGGCGCAGGCCCACGCCGCGCCGTTCAATCCGATGCGCGGCACAAGCACGGCCACCACCAGCGCGCGGATCGAAATCTGGATGAACGTCGCCGTCAGCGTCGTCTTCATCTCGCCCATGCCGCGAAAATACCCCTGTAAGCCGTTCGTGATCCCCGGCAGGATGTAGAAAAACGCCATCAGCGCCAGATAATCCACGCCCATGCTCACCATCCGCACGCTGTCCTGCGCCGCGAACAGCCGCATCACCGGCTCCTTCGCCAGCAGAACCGCCGCGCAGATCAAAACGCCGTAGGCCGCCTCCATCGCCATGCCGCGCCTCAGGGTTTCGCCCACGCGCGCGTGCTCCCCCGCGCCGCGGTTCTGCGCGATGCAGGTCATCATGCCCGAGGAAATGCTCTGCTCCGGGATGCAGGCGAAATCGTCCACCCGGCTCACCGCATTGAACGCCGCAATCACGCTCACGCCCTGCGCGTTCATCACGCTCTGAATCAGCGCCTTGCCAATCGGCTGGCAT
>OLOH01001296.1_pt1 | contig 14480 bp, 15 predicted proteins | sample 1673221 | NCBI WGS metagenome assembly OLOH01 (sample SAMEA3136767, study PRJEB25190) | human gut metagenome
CAGCAGATGCCACCAGCTGTCCGAAAAGCCCATGAGGGAAAAGACCTGATTGGGTTCGATTTGCTCGCTGACCGAAAAATTCGACGGCTGCTGAAAGACGGTGATGATGCCGGCGTTGCGGTACTGAGGCATGGCGCTGGCGGGCGCGGCTTTGTCGGTATTGAGCAGGAAGCTCTTTTGCATCCAACCGATGAGCGAACCGGGCGCGAGGCCGACCCGCACGCGCACCCAGCCCTTCCCGTTGTCCTCCAAAGCGGTGATGGGCGCGCCGTTGTAGTACTTGCCAAGGCTTGGGGCCTGCGTGCTGGGATAGGAGCGCAGGTGGAGCCGGTCGGCGGGGTCGGGGTTGTTGATGTACACGCCCGCAAGGGCGCTGAGGGGCATGAGGGCACAGAGCGCCGCCAGCAGGATGACCGCAAGCCGTTTCATTCGCATGAGAAACCTTCCCCTTTTCGCTGAATTGTGTTACAATGCCTGTGATCATAGAACGGGCCGGAGGCGGGAATTCTTCCCAGCGCCGGCCAGATTTTTGAAACAAAGGGTGACGGCGCCGTTGGACAAGCTGGAAGTGCTCAAGCGGGTGTTCGGCCACGAGAGCTTTCGCGAAGGGCAGGAGCAGCTGGTGGATGAGCTGCTCGGCGGGCACGACGTGCTGGGCGTGATGCCCACGGGCGCGGGCAAGTCCGTGTGCTACCAGCTGCCCGCGCTGATGCTGGAGGGAATCACGCTGGTGATTTCGCCGCTGATCTCGCTGATGAAGGACCAGGTCATGGCGCTCAAGGCATCGGGCGTGGCGGCGGCGTACATCAACAGCAGCCTGACCCCCGGCCAGCAGGCCGAGGCCATCCGGCGCGCGGCGGCCGGGGCGTACCGCATCATCTACGTGGCCCCGGAGCGGCTGGATATGCCGTCCTTTCTGGCCTTTGCACAGAAGGCGCGCATCCCGCTGCTGGCCGTGGACGAGGCGCATTGCGTGTCCCAGTGGGGACAGGACTTCCGTCCCAGCTACCTGCGCATCGCCGATTTTGTGCGCAGGCTGCCACGGCGGCCCGCGGTGGGGGCCTTTACCGCCACCGCCACCCGGCGCGTGCGCGAGGATATCGTGAAAATGCTGGATCTGGAGGAACCCCTTTGCCTCACCACCGGTTACAACCGGCCCAACCTGCATTTCGCCAGCGTCAAGCCGACCAACAAATTTACCATGCTCTGCTCCTTTCTGGACACCATGCCGGGGGAATGCGGCATCGTGTATTGCAACACGCGCCGTACCGTGGAGGACGTTGCGGGCAAGCTCGCGGTCAACGGATACAGCGCCACGCGCTACCACGCGGGCCTCAGCGATGCGGAGCGGCACGCCAATCAGGACGATTTCCAGTACGACCGGGCGCGCATCATGGTGGCCACCAACGCCTTCGGCATGGGGATTGACAAGTCCAACGTGCGCTTTGTGGTGCATTACAACATGCCCCGCGATCTGGAAAGCTACTATCAGGAGGCGGGCCGCGCCGGGCGCGACGGCGAACCCGCCGAATGCCTGCTGCTCTACAGCGGGCAGGACGTGATCACCGGCCGCTGGATGATCGAGCACAGCGACGAAAATCCCGAGCTGACCCCGGCCCAGCGCGAGGAGCGGACGCGCCGCGATCTGGAAAGGCTTCGGCAGATGACCTTTTACGCCACCAGCCGGAGGTGCCTGCGTCATTTCATCCTGAACTATTTTGGCGAGACGGACGCGCAGGAAACCTGCGACAACTGCTCCGTGTGCCAGGGCGACCCCTTTGAGGTGGACACGGGCAGCGCGCGCAAGCCCAAACCCGCGCAGGCACGGGCCATCGCCCGCGAAGAACGCAGAATGCGCAAGGCCGCTCCACGCGGACCGGAGTCGTCGCTGAGCGCCTGGGAGCGGGCTCTGCTGGACAGCCTGAAAACCCTGCGCCCGCTGCTGGCCGCCCGCACGCATGCGCCCGCCTATACTGTGTTTTCGGACGCATCGCTCATCGACATGGTGAAAAAGCGCCCGACTACGCTGGATACGTTTCTGGACGTGTCGGGTGTAGGGCAGGCCAAGCAGCAGAAATACGGGCGGGTGTTTCTCAAGGTCATCCGTGATGGCATGGAACCCAACGAGGCGCTGGCACAGGAGATGGACGACGGCCCCGGCCGCCTCTGGACCGATGATGAGGAGGAGACCCTGCGCGGCGAGTTTTCGCGCGGAGCTTCGGTGGATGACATGGCACAAAACCACCGCCGCAGCACCGGCGGCATCCGCAAGCGGCTGCGGGCGCTGGGACTGACCAAATAAAAAGATGCCGCGCTGAGCGCAGGGCGGGCTACGATGGAGGGGGCGGAAAATTGGAATACCGCTATGACGACCGGACGCTGGATGCGGGGACCTTTCTGGCGCTGGCTCAGCAGGTATGGCCGGGAGAATACGACGCGGAGAAAACGCGCGTCGCTCTGGACAGAACCATCAACATCACGGCCTGGGACGGCGGGCGCCTTGCGGGCTGCCTGCGCATCCTCACCGACGGCTGCTATTTTGGCACCATCACGGAGCTGCTGGTGCTTCCCGCCTGCCGGCGGCAGGGCGTGGGCCGGGCCTTTTTCGCCTTTGCGGAGGAGCTGGCCCGGCAGCGGGTCAAAGATTTTTTGGAGGGGATGTGCCAGCTGGGCTTCCGGCGGGCGGAGATCCTTGCCCTCATCACACAGGAAGCAGACGAGAACGCGGAAGGAGAGGAGAAGACCCCATGAGTATTTTAGAGACGAAAGGGCTGGTCAAGCGCTTCGGCCCCACCGTGGCGCTGGACGGCATGACCCTGGCCGTGGAGCCGGGGCGCATCGTGGGCCTGCTTGGCCCCAACGGCAGCGGCAAGACGACCCTCATGAAACTGGCCAACGGCCTGCTGGTGCCCGACGCGGGAGAGATCTGGGTGGACGGTCACCAACCGGGGAGGGAGAGCCATGCCGTGGCCTCCTACCTGCCCGAACGCAACAGCCTGCCCCTGTGGATGACGGTGGACCAGCTCCAGGATTTCTATGCGGATTTCTTCGCTGACTTCCAGCGCAAGCGCAGCGAGGAGATGCTGGATAAACTGGAGATCCAGCCCAAGCAGAAGCTCCGGCAGATGTCCAAGGGCACCCGCGAAAAGGTCCAGCTCATCCTGACCATGAGCCGCCAAGCGAAGCTCTATCTGCTGGATGAGCCCATCGGCGGCGTGGACCCGGCGGCACGGGATTACATCTTAGATACCATCATCCGCAACTATGACCCGGAGGCGGCGGTGATTCTGTCCACCCACCTGATCGCAGATGTGGAACGCATTTTGGACGAGGTCATTTTTGTGAACCAGGGCCAGGTCCTGTTCCAGTCTACGGTAGACGCCATTCGGGAAGAGAAGGGGAAGAGCGTGGATGCGCTGTTCCGGGAGGTATACAAATGCTGAGAAAATTATTGAAACAAGAGTTTCGGGCTACGGCACGGGTGATGCTGCCGCTGTATCTCGTGACGTTTGTGCTGGCCCTGGCGGTCCGGCTGGTGCTGCTTTTGAGCCAGAACCAGGTCCTGCTGGATAGCGTCGGCGGGCGAACGCTGCGGGCCATCCTCCTGGGTGTTTCCGTGACGGCGTTTGTTGTCGCTGCCATCGCTACCTTCCTGGCGGCGCTGATCCAAGCGGTGCTTCGCTTCCGCAGCAACCTGCTGGGGGACGAGGGGTATGTGATGTTCACCCTGCCCGTCTCCACCCATCAGCTGGTGTGGGCGAAGCTCATTACCTCGGTCGTCTGGTTCCTGGGGGCGGCAGTCATCGATGTGCTGGCGCTGCTGGCCCTGGGCGGCTGGGCACTGGTGCTGGCGGCGGCGGGTGTGTTTGTGCGGTATTATTTCGTCGCCAAAAAGCAGTTTGGCGGCACCACAGGCGATTTGGCCGGGTGGTTTTTGCAAAAATGTGAGATCTGGATGCTGGCGGCGCTGGCTGCCTGCCAGTGGCTGGGGGTGCTGTAAATGTTGTTCATCACCGGGCCGCTGTACAGCGGCAAACGTACCTACGCGCAAAAGTTTGGCGGGCGGCAGGTTTATGAGGTGCAGACACGCGCCGCCGATGCCGCCGACCTGGCAGCGTTGGCTGACGAGCTGGCTGCCTACGACGTGGTGACTGCCACCGAGGTGGGCAGCGGTGTTGTGCCCATTGACCCCGCAGACCGCGCCGCACGGGAGGCGGCGGGCCGCCTGGCCTGCCTGCTGGCCGCGCGGGCAGACTGCGTTGTGCAGATGTTCTGCGGCCTGCCCACGGTTCTGAAAGGAGAACTTCCCGAATGCTGATTTACTTTTTACGGCACGGTTTAACGGACTATAATGCCCAGAAGCGCTACCAGGGCCAGCGGGATATCCCGCTCTCGGCGCAAGGGCTGGCCCAGCTGCGCAAAGCGGATATCGACCCAAAGGTTGTCTATATTTCTACCTTACAGCGCACAAAACAGACGGCGGAGGTGCTGTTCCCGCATGCAAAGCTCGTGCCGGTGGACGCCCTGAAAGAGATGTGTTTCGGCAGCTTTGAGGGGCGCAATTATGTCGAGATGGAGCACGACCCTGATTACCTGGCTTGGGTCGCCGCCAACTGCGAAAGCCAATGCCCCGACGGCGAGCGCAAGGCCGAATTTTCCGACCGCATCTGCAAGGCGTTTGCCGCGCTGGTGGACAAGGCTCTGGCCGACGGCGAGGAACTGCTGGTCATCCTGGCCCACGGCGGCACCCAGATGGCCGCGCTGGAGCGTTACGCCCTGCCGCATAAGGACTATTATGAGTGGTGCGGCCCCAATGCGGGCGGCTATGTGCTGGACGCCCGCGACTGGCCGACGCAGCATATTTTGCACCTGGTCAAGACCGTGCAGTACACCAAGGAGGGCATATGTTGATTTTTTGGGCGGTGCTGGGCGGTTTTTTGCTGGATGCCGTTTTCGGCGATCCTGTGTGGCTGCCGCACCCGGTCGTGCTGATGGGGCGGTGCATTGCGGCGCTGGAAAAGCGCCTGCGTGCCGCCCTGCCCAAAACGCCGCAGGGTGAGCTGGCGGGCGGCTGCATTGTGGCGGCGGTGCTGCCGCTGGGGACACTGGCTGTGACCGGGCTTTCCTGCTGGGGTGCAGCAAAAATCCATCCGCTGCTGGGGCTGGCGCTGCAAATGTTCTGGTGCGCCCAGGCGCTGGCGGCGCGTGATCTTGTGCGGGAGAGCATGAACGTGTACAGGGAACTGCAAAGGGGCGACCTGCCCGCCGCCCGCAAGGCCGTGGCGCGTATTGTGGGGCGGGACACCCAGAACCTGACTGCCGAGGGCGTGACGAAAGCTGCCGTAGAGACAGTGGCCGAGAACGCCAGCGACGGTGTGATCGCGCCGCTTTTGTATATGCTTATCGGTGGTGCACCGTTAGCGCTGACCTACAAGGCCATAAACACGATGGATAGTATGCTCGGCTACAAAAACGAGAGGTATCTCTATTTTGGGCGCTGTGCCGCCAAATTGGACGACGCTGCCAACTGGCTGCCCAGCCGCCTGGCCGCCCTCTTGTGGGTCTGCGCGGCGGCCTTGACCGGCAGCAGCGCGGCGGGGGCATGGCATATCTGGCGGCGGGATCGCTGCAACCACGCCAGCCCCAACAGCGCCCAGACCGAGAGCGCCTGCGCCGGGGCCTTGGGCGTGCAGTTGGCAGGGCCAGCCTACTATTTTGGCGAGTATTACGATAAACCGACGATCGGCGACCCACTGCGCCCGGTGGAACCGCAGGATATTCTGCGGGCTGACCGAATGATGTACGCCGAGAGCGTGCTGGCGCTGGCCTTGGGGCTGGCCGTGCGGGCACTGCTTGTGTTTGGATTGTGAGGCAACAAAAATGAAGTTGGTACATGGCGGAGACTGGGCGGGCTACCGGGCAGAATTTGGCCGCGATGCGCTGGATTTTTCGGCCAATGTCAGCCCACTGGGTCTGCCTGCGGGCGTGGCGGCGGCCATCACGGCGGCGCTGCCAATGGCAGACCGCTACCCGGATCCGTTGTGCCGCGACCTGCGGACGGCGCTGGCAGAGGCTGAGGGCGTACCCGCCGAACAAATTTTGTGCGGCAACGGGGCAGCGGATTTGATTTTCCGCCTGGCGCTGGCCCTGCGCCCGCGCCGTGCGCTGCTGCCCGCGCCCACCTTTGCCGAGTATGCCGCTGCGCTGGATACCGTGGGCTGTACGGTGCAGCGTGTGTTTTTGCAGGAAGAAAACGACTTTACCGTGACGGATGACTTTGTGGATGCCGTGACCGACGATATCGACGCTGTCTTTTTGTGCCAGCCCAACAACCCTACCGGGCAGGTCACACCGCCGGAACTGGTGCAAAAACTGCTGCGCCGCTGTGTCGCCTGCGGCGCGGTGTTGGTGGTGGACGAGTGCTTTTTGGACTTTTTACCCGACCGCGATGCACTGACTGCTAAACGACTTTTACACGATGCATCGAATCTTATCATCCTAAAGGCCTTTACCAAGCTCTACGCCATGGCGGGCGTGCGGCTGGGGTACGCGCTGTGCGGGAATGCCGCGCTGATGGACAAAATGCGTGCGGCGGGGCAGCCGTGGGCGGTGTCCAGCCTTGCGCAGGCGGCAGGGCTGGCGGCGCTGGGCGAGACTGCCTACGCCGACTGTGTGCGGGACCTCATTGCCGAGGAACGCCCCAAGCTGGCAGCGGGACTGCGTGCCCTGGGATTGTACGTGGTAGGGGGCCGGGCCAACTACCTGCTGTTCCAGGCCCCTGCCGACTTTGGCGAAACCCTGCGCCGGCGCGGTGCGGTCGTGCGCAGCTGCGCCAACTACCCGGGTTTGGATGGCAGCTGGTACCGTACCGCTGTGCGTACCAACGCCGAAAATCAAAAGCTGTTGCAAATCATGGGGGAGGTGCTGGCGTGAGCAAAGCAAAATGTATCATGGTGCAGGGCACGATGAGCGGTGCAGGGAAAAGCCTGCTCTGTGCCGCACTCTGCCGCATTTTTGCCCAGGATGGCTACAAGACGGCACCGTTCAAAAGCCAGAACATGGCGTTGAACAGCTTTGTGACCCGCGACGGGCTGGAAATGGGCCGCGCCCAGGTCGTGCAGGCCCAGGCCGCGGGCGTGGAGCCGGATGTGCGGATGAACCCGATTTTGCTCAAACCCAGCAGTGACATTGGCAGCCAGGTCATCGTCAACGGCGAGGTGCGTGGCGATATGCCCGCACAGGAATATTTCCGCCATAAAAAGGCGCTGATCCCAGATATTCTGCGTGCCTACGACAGTCTGGCTGAGGAATTCGATGTCGTTGTCATCGAGGGCGCGGGCAGCCCGGCCGAGATCAACCTGAAGGCCGACGACATCGTCAATATGGGGCTGGCGAAGCTGGTGAACGCCCCGGTGCTGCTGGCCGGGGATATCGACCGGGGCGGCGTGTTTGCGCAGCTGTACGGTACGGTGGAACTGCTGGAACCCGATGAGCGGGCACGGATCAAAGGACTTATCATCAATAAATTCCGCGGGGATGTGGAGATCCTGCGCCCTGGTCTGACGATGCTGGAAGAAAAGACCCGCCTGCCGGTGGTAGGCGTAGTGCCGTATCTGAAAGTGGATATCGAGGACGAGGACTCGCTCTCGACGCGGCTGGAACAAAAAAGTGCCGTAAAACCGTTGGATATCGCCGCTGTGCGATTGCCGCATATCTCGAATTTCACCGATTTTATACCGCTGGAGCAGCACCCGCTGCTGAGCGTGCGGTACGTGCAGACCGCGCGGGAGCTGGGTGCGCCTGATTTAGTCATTTTGCCCGGCACGAAAAACACGGTGGGGGACCTGCTTTGGCTGCGGCAGTCCGGACTGGAGGCCGCGCTGCTGAAATTGGCGGCAGGCGGCACGCCGGTGTTGGGCGTCTGCGGCGGCTACCAGATGTTGGGCCAAACGCTGGACGACAGCCAGGGCACCGAGAGCGGCCGCCCGCAAACGCTGCGCGGGCTGGGACTGCTGCCGACACAGACAATTTTTACCGCCGACAAGCGCCGCGCCCAAATCGAAGCCAGCGCCGCCGCGCCCTTTGCGGGGGCCGCGCTGACCGGGTACGAAATCCACACAGGCCGTACTGCCGTGCAGGGAGCACCGTTCTGCACCCACGCCGACGGCACATCCGAGGGCTGCGTGCAGGACACGGTGTTCGGAACCTATCTGCATGGCCTGTTTGACAGCGGTGAGCTGACCGAGCGGCTGGCGGCGTATCTCTGCGCACGCAAGGGGATTGCCCCCGAGGCCGCCGCGCCCATTCCGATGGCCGCCTACCGCGAACAGCAATTCGACCTGCTGGCCGACGGTGTGCGCCGCGCCCTGGATATGGACGCTGTCTACGCAGCCATAGGTCTTGTAAACCCGAAAGGAGACAAAAAATGACGCCGCAGCATCATTTGCCCGCTGATATTGAGCGCACGAGCATGGGCATCATCACGGCGGAACTGGCCGCGCGGGGATTGCAAATCCCGGAGGAAAGCGCCGCCGTTGTCAAGCGGGTCATCCACACCACAGCGGATTTTGACTATGCCGAAAATCTGCACTTCACCCCCGGCGCGGTGGCGGCGGGCATGGCCGCCGTGCGCAGCGGAGTGACGATCATCACCGACACAAATATGGCGCTGGCAGGCATCACCAAGCCCGGACTGGCGCGGCTGGGCGGGCAGGCGCTCTGCTTTATGGCGGACCCCGCTGTGGCCGCAGCGGCCAAGCAGGCAGGCACGACCCGCGCCGTGGCCGCCATGCACAAGGCCGCACGGGACTGCCCCGGCGCGGTGCTGGCTGTCGGCAACGCCCCCACGGCGCTGCTGACCATCGTGGGAAAAATCGAAAACGGCCTGCGCCCGGCGCTGGTCATCGGCGTGCCGGTGGGCTTTGTGAACGTGGTGGAAAGCAAGGAACGCCTTTTTGCCGTCTGCACGCAGTATGGCGTGCCTGCCATCGTGGCCATGGGCCGTAAGGGCGGCAGCAACGTTGCCGCCGCCATCTGCAATGCTCTCATCTACTCCGCCGCCGAGATGCTCGACCCTGCGGCAAGAGGATGGCAGTAATACACTTTCTACCCCCCGGTGTTTCCCTACAACCGAAAATTTTGGCGCGGAGGAGGCGTTTTGCCTCCTCCGCTTTTTTGTTTCCCTATAAAATCCGTCAGCGTTTCTCCGGCTTCCTGCCTGAATTTTGCAGAAAGGTGCGGGCAGATATAGTTGAACACGGGAATGGTACTTTAGTATCCTGCTGCTGCGGGTCTTTTTGTTTGTAAAGAGCTTGCACTTTGTAAAATAGAATTACGGAAATATCAGGTCAGATCAGGGCCCAAGCGCCCATCAGAATGGCCAGAAACACTACATTGGAAATAGTAAACATCGCAAAATAGTGCCATTTTTCAGCAGGTACTTCATTTGCAATCTGTCGATAAGAAATTAGGCTTGCCATGGATGCAATTAATGTGCCAAGGCCACCAAGGTCTGTGCCAATAATCAGCGCACGGAAATTATCGGTAAATCCAGAAAGCAGGATGGCAGCAGGCACATTACTGGTCACTTGAGAGGCCAGAACTGATACGAAAACCTCATGGCCGGCCAGAATATTCTGCAACCATCCAGAGAACGCTTCCATCCGACCTAAGTTCCCGATGAAAATGAACAGTGCTACAAAGGTAAGAATCAGAGAATAGTCTACGTGGCCAAGAGTGGGGCGGTCGGCAAAGAAGATGCACACCAAGATAGCGACGAATGCAACACCGTATGGGAGAACACGCAATACAACCAATAAACAGGCGACAAACAGAATACCGTACAACGCAATGAGTTTCTTGTCTGGTTTTGAGTTTACCGCAGAATGAGTTACAACAATGTCGGAACCTTCACGGTATAGCCATACTGCCCATATAGCAATAAGCACTAATGATATGATGGAATAGGGGAGCATCAACAGAACAAAAGAGCTCATATCCATCCCGCTCTTGCCATACAGATACAGGTTTTGGGGATTGCCAAGCGGTGTGAGCATACTGCCAAGGTTGGCAGCTATCGTCTGCATGCAGACGATAGGGAGGAGCAGTTTGCTACGAACAGATGCGTTCAAACTATTCAGAACGACAAACGTAAATGGTACGAATGTTAGCAGCGATACATCGTTTGTTATCAGCATACTGCTGAAGAAGCACAGGCCAACGAGAACAACTGTTAGCTGCAAAGTGGTGCGGGTATGAGATAGGAGGGCATGGCCGAGTCTATCAAATACGCCTTGCCCTCTCAGTCCGGCCATAACTGTCATTAGCGAAAACAGGATTGCAAGAGTACGGAAATCGATATATCCGAGGTATTCTGCGTCCGGGGGGACAAAGAAAGCGGAAATGATCGCCAAACAAGTGGCAATGCTCAGGACGGGTTCTTTCTGAAAAATGTGCTTAATCATCATAAATAAGATCCTCTTCCCGATCATTCGTTATCTCTTCCGGACGGCAAAACCAAAAGCTGTACCGCAAATACCACCGACAATGTGCATAAAGTTAGCTACATTATCTTGTATAAAGAGGATACTGTATACCTGCTGGCTTAAGTACAGCACGCCAACCAAGATGAAGGTGATAGGGATACCTCCATTCTTACTGCCGGCCAAACTGGAGAGCATGATGAGCATGAATACGATACCGGATGCACCAAGCAATGCAGAAGTGGGGAACAGCACACACTGCAATATGCCGGATACCAGCGCGGTCATAAGGATACCGCTTAGAAGTGTTCGGCTTCCATATCGTTCTTCCAAAGGTGGAGCGATAACAAGGAAGAGGAGCATATTGTTTATAAAGTGATTCCAACCGCCGTGGCCAAGGACATGACCGAACAACCGGACATAGAATAGTGGATCCGTCATCGACGAGCGATACACACTAAACAGGTGCGAGGTTGTCCAGTTGTTTGTTAAGTAGCCCAATATCAGAGAGGCGAGGGACAAAAAGAAAAAGGTCAGTGTGACGGGGGCATTGTATTGGAGTCGGATGCCGCTGCGTTTCATAGAAGTTCCTCCATCATTATTGGATATTATTAGTATAGCACATTAGAGCGAAATATGTTGCAGAATAGAAAATAATCTGGAATAGTAAAAGAAAAAGTAAATAAAACCATTTAAAGGCGATTGGATATTTCACAGGGAAGATACGCAGCAGTGGTCAAATAGTAGTCAGCAAGGGCTGCCCCTGTAGCGGGATAATTTGTGTACTATCCTTTTATAATACCGGAAGATGAGCACAATGACGCTTCAATTAGATAAATATTTTTATCTAATAATATTGACATTCGAAGCAAATGTGCTATAATGACCTCATTGACAATTATGTCAATTTATTTAGTTAAATTATGTGAGGTACGTAGTATGAACTTTGAAGAATTGAAAGAAGTATTTGTTGACACCCTGAACTGCGATGCTGACAAGGTAACCATGGATGCCAGCCTGACCGACGACCTGCAGGCGGACAGCCTGGATGCGGTAGAGCTGAACATGGCGTTTGAGGACAAGTTCGGCGTCACGATCGCTGACGAGGATCTGGGGACGCTTAAAACCGTGGGCGACATCTTCAACTATCTGGCTGCACGGGCAGCCTAAAGGGTATTGCGGAATGAGTGCCATTGAAAAGCTGTTCCCGACCAGCCCGCAGGAGCGCAGCTTTCAGATGAAAGCCCGCCGCGATGCCGGTACGGCAGCGCCCAACTGGGTGCCGCCGCAATTTGTCGCCTGCAAAAAATGCGGCCGCCGCGCCACCCGTCAGGTTTGGACCAAAAGCCTGTATGTTTGCCCCAACTGCGGGGTGCATCTGCCCATCGGGGCCTATTATCGGTTTAGTACGGTTTTGGATCACGGAACCTTTAAAGAACTGAACCCGGACATTGCGCCCAACGATGTGCTGCATTTTCCTGATTATCCGGAAAAGCTGGCCGCTGCTTCGGTCAAGACCGGCCTGAAAGAAGCCGCCGTTACAGCAACCGGCAAGATCGGCGGCGTGCAGGCGGTGGTCGCTGTGTTGGACAGCCGCTTTTTTATGGGCAGCATGAGCACCGCTGTTGGTGAGAAAATCACACGTGCGATCGAGTACGCTGCCGACAAGCACCTGCCGCTCATCATTTTTTCTGCCAGCGGCGGCGCACGGATGCAGGAGGGTATTTTCAGCCTGATGCAGATGGCCAAAACCAGCGCTGCGCTGGAACGGTTCAACCGCAGCGGCGGGTTGTACATCAGTGTGCTGACTCACCCCACCACAGGCGGAGTTACGGCAAGCTTTGCCAGTCTGGGTGATATTACGCTCGCCGAACCGGGGGCGCTCATCGGCTTTGCAGGGCCGCGCGTCATTGAACAGACCATCGGTGAAAAACTGCCCGACGGGTTCCAGCGCAGCGAGTTCCAGCTGGAACACGGCTTTGTGGATCAGGTCGTGCCGCGCACCGAGTTAAAAGAGGTCTTAACACGGCTCTTGCAGCTCCACACACAGGGGAGGAAGCGCAGATGATCAAGGAAGTTTTGCAGCAATTGGAACCGCTGGACGCGCAGATCGACGCGCTGTGCAGCCGTGCCGATGACGCCGAAATGGCGAACACGACCGCCCATGCGGCCGAACTGGCCGAGCTTTCCGCAGAGGAAAATGCGCTTTTACAGCGCTGCACCTCGCTGACGGCGGAGGACCGTGTTTTTCTGGCCCGCCGCCCTGACCGCCCGCACATTACCGAAATAATCGATAACTTGTTTACTGACTTTTTTGAGCAGTGCGGCGACCGACAATGCAAAGAGGATGCGGCCATTTTATGCGGAATCGCACGGTTCCACGGGATGCCCGTTACCGTTTTGGGGCACCGCAAAGGGACCACGCTGGAAGAGAACCTGCGCTGCAACTTTGGTATGCCGGGACCGGAGGGCTACCGCAAGGCCCTGCGCGTGATGAAACAGGCAGAAAAATTTCACCGTCCCATCATCACTTTTATTGACACTCCCGGTGCTTACCCTGGCAAGGATGCTGAAGAACGCGGTCAGGGGGAAGCCATTGCCCGCAACCTGATGGAGATGAGCGGCCTGACCGTCCCGGTGTTGGCCATTGTCACAGGCGAGGGATCCAGCGGCGGCGCACTGGGGCTGGGCGTTGCCAACCACATTCTGATGCTGGAAAATGCCGTGTACTCAGTGCTCAGCCCCGAGGGATTTGCCAGTATTTTGTGGAAAGATGCTTCCCGCAGCGGTGAGGCATGCACCATGATGAAGCTGACGGCACAGGACCTGTACGCAGATGGCATCGTGGAAGAGATCATCCCCGAACCGCTGGGCGGCGCACAGCGTGGGCGGCAGCTGCTTTTCAGCCGGTTGGATACCGCTATTGCGGTACACCTTGCTGCCTTATGCAAGATGAGCGGCAAGGCCTTGGCCGACCAGCGATACAAAAAATACCGCCGCATCGGAGAAATGAGGGGCGCATGAAAGGTTTACAGCTGCTGGCTACCGGTGGGGCGTTGCCCAACCGTGTGGTGACGAACGAGGATCTGCGCCGGCAAGTGGACACCAGCGATGAATGGATCACGACTCGCACCGGCATCTGCCAGCGCTATTACTGCACCGAAAACGAGGATGCCGCCACGCTGGCTATCACCGCCGCCCGTCAGGCCCTGACCCGCAGCGGTCTGGCGGCAAGCGACATTGCCTGCTGTGTTGTGGCAACGCTCTCGGCCCCGACGGCTACCCCAAGCATTGCCTGCCGCATACAGGCTGCTTTGGGTCTGCCGGAAAACCGGCCTGCCTTTGATGTGAATGCGGCCTGTTCTGGCTTTATTTATGCCGCCGCCGCGGCCCACGGGCTCCTGAGCACGCTGGGCGGGCGGTATGCGCTGGTCATTGGCTGCGAGGCACTCTCCCGCATGGTGGACCCGACTGACCGCACGACCTGTGTGTTGTTTGGCGACGGCGCGGGTGCGGCTGTTTTTGAGCTGGCCGAAAATACACCGTTCGCCGTAACGTTAGGCGCACGGGGCAGTGAAGCGATCCGCGCGGGCGGCCCTGCGGCCTGCGATACCGCGCCGATCACGATGGACGGCAAGGCGGTTTTCCGCTTTGCCGTGGAGGCTATGCCGCGCTGTCTGCAAGCCGTGCTGGACCGCAGCCAAAAAACATTGGCTGACCTGGACTGGGTAGTCTGCCACCAGGCCAACAGCCGCATAATTGACCATTGTGTCAAAAGCTTACACGCAGAACCGTCAAAATTTTACAAGAACATAAGCCGTCACGGCAACACCAGTGCTGCCAGCATCCCGATTGCCCTGCATGAAATGGCGGAAAGTGATTTGCTGCGCCCCGGCCAGACGCTGGCCTGCATCGGCTTTGGCGGCGGTCTGACATGGGGCGGGATGCTGCTGACGTATGAGGGTAGAAAATGAAGCTGCTCAATGAAATTTTAGGTAC
>OLOH01001308.1_pt1 | contig 14406 bp, 3 predicted proteins | sample 1673221 | NCBI WGS metagenome assembly OLOH01 (sample SAMEA3136767, study PRJEB25190) | human gut metagenome
GAGGTAGCAGAGGTTCACCAGATCTGCGCGGGAAAAGAAAAGGACAAGGTATGGGCGTTCTGTGCCGGACAGTACAGTAATGATTTTCGGGGGAATCCAAAATATCTGTTTTTGTATATCAATAATTATAGAAAAGATATTGTTCCATACTGGCTGTGTGATGATGTAGAACTGATCGAGATGATCCGTGGTATGGGCTTTCATGCATATCGCATGGGAACACCTCAGGCAGAAACGATCATCAGCTATACCGGCGTACTGGTTTCTGAGCAGGTAAAGGCATTTATTCCGGATGGACTGGAACAAGCAAAGTATCTGAATCTCTGGCACGGTGTTGGCGGTGTAAAGGTTGTAGAGCGTAAGATCAAAGAAGGACGTTTACTGCCGGAACTTGCAAAGAAATATATTGCAAGAAATGAATATTATCGTACCTATGAATTATATCTGGCACCATCTGCATTTATCGAGAATATAGCAAAGGCGGAGCTTGGATTAACGGAGAAGCAGATCGTAAGAGCCGGATATCCAAGATGCCTGTATCAAGCGAATTATAAGAAGATTGAAACATATGATCATGATCTGATCGGACAGAAGGGGCTTCCGGAGGATACCAAGATTGTTGCATATACACCAACGTATCGGAATAATCCGGATGGTGAGCTGTTCTCCAAGGCAATTCCGGATATTGACCGTATCATAGAGGTATGTGAGAAAGAGCATCTGTTGATGATATTTAAGATGCATCCGCTGCTTGAAAAGGAACAGGGCTTCCTCTGGGCAAAGCAGAGATATGCAGATTGTAAATGGCTTTTGTTCTGGGATAACACCAATGATTTCTATGAGATCTTGGATAAGATCGATCTGTGTATCATGGATTATTCCTCTATATTTACAGATTTTATTGCGGCAGGCTGCAAGCATTTCCTGCGGTATGCGTTTGACTTTGACAATGACGATCTGGATTTCCCGATGGATTATGATGAGGTTACACCGGGCCGAAAATGTAAGAATTTTGATGAATTGGTTCAGGCACTTTCGGAATATGAGAAAGACGACATCAGCGATAGTCTGGATCGGATCAGTAAGCTGTACTGGGAGTATTCTACTTCAGACAGTATGGATAAGATCATTGACAGCACGATCGCATTTGTACCGGAGAAGGTAGAGCTTCCAACTCTGTATAGCTTTGATATCTTTGATACGCTGTTTTCCAGAAAGGTACTCGATCCGGTTGGCATCTTCTACTATGTACAGGAAAAAATGCAGGAGGATGGAGGGTTCCCAAGAGCGCTTGTTCTGAATTATCCATCGATCCGTAAAACATCAGAAGCAAATGTAAGAGAATATTATAATAAATCAATTGCACTTCGTGAATCAGAAAAGGTTGAGATTCAGTTTGATGAGATCTTTGCCCGTATGGCATCCGTATATAATCTGACAGATGAGCAGGTACAGAAGCTAAAGGCTTGGGAGCTGGAATGTGAATATGACAATGTAATCCCGTTGCCGGAGCAGATCGATATGATTAAGAAATATCTGGCACAGAAAGATACGGTTATTCTGGTCAGTGATATGTATCTGCCGAAGGATGTGATCCTTGAGATGCTCCGCAGAGCGGAGCCGATGTTAACAGAACTGCCACTGTATCTGTCCTGTGAATATGGAGTCCAGAAGGTATCACAGCAGTTATTCTTTGAAGTATTTGCAAGTTTTGAACCATATTATGATTTTAAGAAGTGGGTTCATTATGGTGATAATCCGATTGCCGATCACAATCCGCCAAGAAAGATTGGAATCGAAGTAAGACAGGTTGCAAAACCGGAATTTTCCGATATTCAGACACAGTTGGTAGAACAGCTTGGAACGTATGATTCCTATCTGGTGGCTGCACTTCAGACCAGAATGGCTGCAAAGGCAGTATATACAAGAGATGAATTTGTATCCACATTCGTGACGATCTGCATGGTTCCATATGTAGACTGGGCGCTTCGGGATGCAATCAGAAGAGGATATCAGACGTTATATTTCATTTCCCGTGACGGACATCCATTAAAACGGATCGCAGATGCGATCATTGAGGCGCGGGGACTTAACGTAAAGACAAAATACATCTATGCATCCAGAAGAACATGGAGAATCCCTTCTTTTATCCATGAGGTTGACCGTGAATTCTGGGAGCCATATGGCAGTTTTGGAAATATCACTTCTAAGGACAAGCTGTTAAAAGCAATGGATCTGACAGACCGTCAGTTCCGTAAGTTTTTCCCGGCGGTTGTTCTGGATGGAGTTAATTTTACAGATAAGAAAGTATTAAATGGTCTAATCGACATATTTAAAAAGTCCGAAAGCTATAATCAGTATTTGATGAAAAAGGGAGCAGAAGAACGTGTACTTGTCAGCAGATATCTGGAGCAGGAGATTGACCGGACAGAGAAATTTGCCTTTGTGGAATACTGGGGCAGAGGTTATACACAGGACTGCTTTGTCAGACTGTGGCATGATATTGTAGGGGAAGAAGTGGATGTACCTTACTATTACAGTAGAACGGTACTTCCGACGATCGGTCATTCCGTACGATATAATTTCACGACCAATAATACGGCACAGTTCTTTATGGAAGGTATCTTTGCCAATATGCCATATAAGAGTATTGAGAAATACCAGGTTATAGATGGTAAGGTAGAACCGGTCATTGTTCCGGTTCCACACGATACGAGCCTTTTTGACTCCATGCAGAGACTTCTTCCGGAATTTGCATATCAGTATGCGAAGCTTCCACTTCATACACCGGAAGATACAGACCGGATGCTGTATGAATTTGCATTGAATTATTATAGAAATAATCTGGAAAATGAGGAATTTGCTGAGCAGATCGGTGGGCTGGTAGATTCGATTTCCCTCTATGGTAAGAAGCGTGAATTTGCACCGCCATTTACCATGAAGATGTTAGACAGCTTTGCGTCGAAGGAGAAAACCCGTGGAATGGGAAGTGTTACGACGAGTATCACCATGTCTGTAACCCGTGCTTCGGAAGAAGTAAAGAGACGGTATTTTGAGATGTACCAGATCATGCCGGGTGATGGATATGCTTCCGGTAGACTGTTATCAGAAGGAGAACTGGAAGAGAACAGAAAATACAAAGAGAAATACGAAGAGATCAAGGAGCGTGCAGAGCGATTTGCCGAATTATATGACGAGGCATCGGATGTATACGGTATTGAGAACAAGATCGTATTTGTAACAAATGCGAAGAATTTTACATCCGGATATCTTGGCAAGATGGCAGAAATGATGAAAGCACATAAGGAATTTTCGGTTGTTTTGCTTCGCATGGGTAATACCAAAAAGACGGATGAAGAGATTGCAGCGATTGTTGCATCTGCAAGATACATTATTGTTCCGGCAGCGATCCACCTGTTCTGTCGGACATCCTTCAGAATGGGAACAGATATGATCATGCTTCGTGATAATGCATTTAACCTTTATAATCAGGGGTATGAGGTTCGCTATTTCCTCAAATGGAAGCAGAAATATTTTGATTATGTCCTGAATAATGATACGGATATCCTTCAGGTTCCATCGGAACATCAGAGAGCGGAATTTGATAAGCAGTTCTCGCCAAAGGAAATGGATCGGGAAGTTCTGTATGGAAACTGCAGTACGGATATGTATTTTGATAAGGACTTCATCAGTGAGGCAAAACAGAAGCTGCAGGATCTTTTCCCGGAGACAGCAGACAGAAAGGTTATCCTGTACATGCCAACGCTTCGCAGAGTGAATTCCAGCAGCATATGGGCGAGAATCTTCAATATGCAGGCATTAAGCAAACTGATCGGTGATAAGTACTGTGTGGTTGTCAGCCTGAATGCGATCCAGAGCAAGAATGGATTTAAGAATGAACTGGAAGTAGAAGGCTTCAGTAAATGTATTAACAAGAACAATGGTATGACGATCCGTGCCTTAATGGTAGCAAGTGATGTGATCGTAGGTGATTACAGAGATTCCTTCTTTGAGACAACGATTCTGCGTAAGCCGGCATATTCGACCGCCTATGATTATGAGAAGATCATCAAGGGGCTGAATATGTCCCTGCATGCAAATGCATTTGATCAGAACCTGTTCTGCCCGATCGTCAGAACCGAACAGGAGCTTGCGGATCAGTTGAAGCAGATCGATCACTATGATTATCAGAAGATGGATCAGTTCCGGGAGAAGATGTTTGCAAACTGCGACGGACATTCCATGGAGCGTGTGCGTGATTATCTGCTTGCACATTACAAGGATTACGATAATCTGGTTACAAAGGATGAGCAGAAAAAGAATAAAGAATTTTATGAGAAATATCAGGAGCTGAAGAAGGTTGCGGATGAATTTGCAGAGGCATATGAGCTGGTCGTTCCGGAAACGGATATTGTAGATCAGATCGTTCTGTTATCTGAAAGAGCACTCACAAAGAATGATCCATTGTTCCAGTTGAAGGAATATCTGAAGGAACAGAAGATCTCCTGTAAGGTATTAATGCTGGATCAGAAAAAGACGGATCTTCTGCTATTAGCAAGGGAGCTTGCAACAGCAAGATATATTGTGACTTCAAAACCTGTTTCGATCCTGTGTCGCTGTGAACTTCGGGAGGAAACAGAGCAGATTATGTTGCCGGAGCTTGCATTTTCATTATATAAGAAAGAACTTCAGGCTGTTGATGAGATCAGGTGGAAGAGAAAGGGTGCGCATCTTGCTGCACAGAATCCGGTTTCGGTGCTTCAGATTCCGTCTGAAGGACAGGAAGATCTGTTCCGTAAGACCTATTCCGGAAATGGAAATGTTTATTGTGGACTGAAGGGAAGCTGCAATACGGATCAGTATTTTGACCAGAAGCTGATAGAGGAATCCAGAAATGCACTTATGAAGTTGATACCGGAGCTGAATGGACGTAAGATCATTCTGTATATGCCAAGCTGGAGAAAAGATAAAGAAACCAGAAAGACGGCGATGCTTTCTCTGAGCAAAATGCAGACAGCGCTTCAGGATAAGTACATGGTTGTGCTTCATTTTGATCAGGCAGGTCAGAAGGAAAAGGACCTGAAACAGTACGAGATCCCTGGTTTCTGCAAGGTGCTCGAAAAAGAGATTCCGGCACGAAGACTGCTGATGGCAGCCGATGTGATCGTAGGAGATTACAGTGCTTTATTCTTTGAGAGTGTGCTGCTTGGAAAACCGATGTATTCATCTGCATATGATTATGAGACATTTATAGAAAAAGACAGCATTCAGATGACAGCAGAAGAATTTGCAAATGAAATGTTCTGTCCGATCGTGAAGTCTGCAGAAGATCTGGTGAATGAGATCCGACAGATTGAATCATATGATTATCAGAAGCTGGAAGTATTTAGAAAAGATGTATTTGCTGACTGCGATGGCAATTCAGTCAGACGAGTTGCAGAATATCTGCAGCAACAGAGATAGAAAATGTGACAACAATACAGGAGCCGTTCCCGATTATGGGGAGCGGCTCTTTTTACTTTATAGGAAAGTTTGTCTTATAAAGTAAAAAACTTCAGAAATTTGTTATGCGAAGAGAGCGTTTCTTTACGGAATAAACGGAATATGGGATTCCTGTTTATATTTATAAACAATTAAGGTGAAAATATATTGAAATGAAGATCCGGTTGTGTATAATATTAAGTATCTATATTCAGGTATAGTAGTTTTCTGCGCTCAAAATTAAAGAGGTGCGTATAATAATATATCTGAAGGAAGCAACAAAAGAACAAAGAACAACAAAGAAAAAGAGAATAAGAACAACAAATGGAGGTAAAGAGAATGGGAAGGAAAAGCAAAAAAGTAGTTGCGCTTTTACTGGCATTGCTCATGGTCTTCTCAGTTTGTTCACCAATCAGTGGTGGAGCAGGTCTTGGAAGTACCAGTGCAAAAGCTGGAAACAGTGCACAGCCGGCAACGGCATCGGATGCGGAGGAAAGTGAGAAAGGAATCACGCCTTTGGCAAATCCGAATGGACTGACTCTCAGTGACTTTGAAATTACTGTGAATGGAACGGTAGTCAAAAATGATTCAAACGTGAAAAATGGAGACAGCGTTGGAATATCATTTAAATGGGCAATCGCTAACAATTCCGGTGTAAAGAATTTTGAAGTCGACCTGAAATCACAGGGAATTGATATTAACGATTATACAGAAACTGTTCTATATGATGAAAGTGGTATAGATGTTGGTACCTGGTATATACAAGAGGGCAAATATTATATCACTTTAAGAGATGAGTTCCTGGAAGAAAGTGAGATCAATGGATGGGCGAACATCGACGGAACGGTTGATTTTTCATCGTCTGATCTGGATACAGAAGACAAAGGAAAGATCAAGATCGGAGATGCAAGCTTTACTGTTAATGTTGATCTGAATGAGGTCGAAAGCTATGCGGAATCAAGCAAAACCAAAGGAGATGTAACGTGGAATGCAGATGGTTCCCTTAAGCAGTCTTATGAGGTAACAGTTACGGCCAAAAACGGAAAGGTTACACTTGGAGAGGCAACAGAATCAATGGGTTCTGCACTCGAAAATATGTCAAATATCCAGGTGAATGGAACCAGTTATGCAAGCTGGTCAGAAGCACAGGCTGCATTATCCGGTATGGTACTTGACAGCAAAGATGAAGCTACAAAAGCAGCTAAGATTACATATGATGTTACAGTCAGTGCTGCAAATGTAAAGGATGCTTTTAAAGAAAGCGATATTGAAGTTTTCAATAATAAGTTCTCTATCAAATATAAGACAAACAAGGACAATGATAAAGACACCAACAGTTTTACAACAGGTTTAAATGTCAAGAAGCCTTCGTTATCCAAAAATGGTACCTGGAATACAGATGCTTCCGGTAATAAGAAGTCAATCACCTGGACCATTCAGATCACATTAGGTGATCTGACGAAGAATCCGAATTTTGATATTAATAATGTAGCAATCAAAGATACATTAGGAAATTATCTGACAGCAGCAGGACTTCCTGCAGGTGTTGATCTGTCAGCCCTGAAACTGAGCGATTTCTCAGAAAACAGCGGTACATATACATTTACATATACAACGGATGTAGCGGATGACGCTCTGAATTCTGCACTTCCAACTGTACTTAAGAATGATGTAGATGTAGATTTTGACGGAACAAAATATGATAAGTCCAGTTCCCTTCAGACAGATGGCAAGGGAATTCTGGATAAGGAATTTGTAAAAGCAAATGCAGATGGAACATTGACCTGGAAAGTATCGATCAGTGTACCGGCATCAGATACGATCACAGACGTAGAACTTAGTGACTATGACAAAACGCATGGATATTACCAGTATTTTAATACTACTGTAGTGGTTGATGGTGTTACAGCCATTGATAATGGTGCTATGGTAAGTGGAAGCGGCATTGTTTCAACTGTTTCACAGGCGAATAACTGGGGACTCAGATTTACTTTTGATAATGCGTACATTGCATCTAAAAAAGGAAAGGTAATTGAGATTACTGTTAATACTATTCCGCAGGCAATCGGAGATGGTGCAGAATTTATTAACCATGCAAATCTTACATATAAAGATGCGAATGATAATAAATTTTCTGCAGATGCACAGGCAACTTATAAATATACAAATAGCCTTGAAAAAAAAGGTGAAGTCAGCTCAACTAAGCTGAATACGATCAATTATACATTGTCTGTTAATATGTCTGAGATTTCCAACGACTTGCAGGTTGGAGATGTGATCACTATTACAGATACATTGCCGGACACAATGCAATTTAATGATGATGCCAAGCTTCAGTTCAAGAAATGGCAGAGTCAGTGGTATGCACAAGAAGATGGAAGTCCGATGGCTATTACTGGCAGTATCAGTGGACATACCATTACATATTCGATACCGGTTACTCAGCAGGTATTAGATGGAATCACAAATGTAGCATCCGGTACACAGTTTTCAAAGTATATAGCGGATATTACATATTCTGCTTCTGTGGCAGATGATGCATTAACAGATTATGTTAAGAATGGTACTGCGATCAGTGTAACAAACAATGCAGAAGTTTCTTATAATGGAGAGACCAAAGGTAATGGTTCAACAACGAATACATTGACACCTGGAGATACAGTTAAGAAGTCAGGTGTATATATTCTGGATCAGAAGAAGAACAATGGTGAATCTACAACAGTCAAGGATCAGGTTGTGGAATATACCGTATATGTCAATACAAATGCTGCAAAACTTGCAAATGGAAAGACAATCTATGCCGAAGACAAAATGGGTAGCGCATTGATCTTCCAGGTTGATTCTCTTCACATTTATGAATATACCGGCGAAGGAGATCCGGAAAAAGACAGTTCAAACTGGACGGATGTTACTTCCGGATGTGCTTATTCATATGACAGCAACAGCAGAACTGTAAAGATGGCTTTGCCGGATAACAAAGCACTGAAGCTTGTATACAGAGCAGAAGTTAATCAGGTATTTGGTGGTTCACTGAATGCTTCCAATGCTTCGAACAGTTTCAGCCTTACAGGCTATACAGGATCAAACGGATCAACAAATACAAGTATTTCAACAGTTGTCCAGAAACCGAACGTATGGGCAGAATCTGTAACAGGTACGATCACATTGTATAAGTACTGGACAGATAGCAATAAGCAGATGCAGATGTTGAATGGCTCGACATTTGCCTTGTATGAATGTAAGAAAAATGCTGCAGGTGAGTGGACAAAGGATATTGATCCTACACCTGTTATGACGAATATATCTTTAGGTGCTGATGGTACCAAGAAGATTAGCGGTCTTGCATATGATAAGGTATTTGCACTGTATGAAACAACTGCGGATGATAATTTTGAAGTAAATAAAGATCCATATTACTTTATGGTAAGTAAGAGTAACAGTGATGTGGTTGCTCCAAGCTGGGTAGATCAGCGATTTAACAGCGGTTATCTGTATTATGAGAATAAACCGGGCAGCTTTACAGTTAAGAAAACGGTTGATGGCAATACAGACTCACTGCAGGGTTATGATGAATTTACATTTAACCTGACAGAAATAAACAAACCAAGTTTTGCCGCTGGAAAAGTAACTTATTCTACAAAATCAGGCGGAGTTGGAAAAACTGTAACTTCCAGTACAGTTACCGGTGTAGGAAGCTTTGGAGAGATTCAGTATGACACATCTGATATCGGAAAAACATTTTATTATGTAGTATCTGAGCAGGAAGGTGCTGTCCCAGGAATGACATATGACGCTTCCTTCTATATTATATCGTTGGAAGTAGATGCAAATGCAGCATCAGGTATCTATACCAAGAATGTGTCCGTTCAGAAATATGAATCGGATGGAACACCGGTTACAGGTTCCTATTCTGCAGATGCTTTAGGATTTGATAATTCTACAGCACCAAAGAAGGGTAATCTGAAGCTTGAAAAGGTAGTAAGTGGTGCTTATACGCCAGCTGCAGGAACAACATATAAGATTTCTGTAAAGAATAAGACAACAAATAAATACTATGACAAAGATGGAAAAGAAAGTGCTGCTCAGGTATATATTGAAGTACCGGCCGATGGAAGCGTAACGATCAAGGATCTTCCGGTAGGAACTTATATAGTAGCTGAGGATAAAACGGATGCAGCAAAAGCTGGTTATGCATTAACAGTAACCGGAACGGGGGATGTTAAGGTAACTAAGGATACAACCACGACCGCAACCGTAACGAATACTTACACCCAGGATAAGGGAAGCTTAACCGTAGCCAAGAAAGTTGTAGGATATGACTTTGGAGCAGCAGGCAAGAACTTTACAATTTATGTAACAGATGCAAATGGAAAGTATGTCAAAGAGGATGGAAGCATAACAGCAACCAAGACAGGAATCAGCGTGCCGGCAAACGGAAGCGTAACGATCAATGACATCCCTGTAGGAATTTACAGTGTAAGTGAAGAGCAAACCGGAACAGCAGTTGCAAACTATGGCTTAGCAGTCAGTGGGGAAGGTAATGTCACCGTCACCAAGGATGCGACAGCAACCGCAACCGTAACGAACACTTATACACAGGATAAGGGAAGCTTAACTGTAGCAAAAGCAGTTGCAGGATATACCTTTGATTCCAGCAAGACATTCATGATCTACGTAACAAACGCAAGTGGTGAATATGTTCTTGCAGATGGAAGCGTAAGCGCAACCAAGACAGGAATCAGCGTACCTGCAAACGGAAGCGTAACGATCAATGACATACCTGTAGGAATTTACAATGTAAGTGAAGAGCAAACCGGAACAGCAGTTGCAAACTATGGCTTAGCAGTCAGTGGGGAAGGTAATGTCACCGTCACCAAGGATGCGACAGCAACCGCAACCGTAACGAACACTTATACACAGGATAAGGGAAGCTTAACTGTAGCAAAAGCAGTTGCAGGATATACCTTTGATTCCAGCAAGACATTCATGATCTACGTAACAAACGCAAGTGGTGAATATGTTCTTGCAGATGGAAGCGTAAGCGCAACCAAGACAGGAATCAGCGTACCTGCAAACGGAAGCGTAACGATCAATGACATACCTGTAGGCACATATAACGTAAGTGAAGAGCAAACCGGAACAGCAATTACGAACTATGATCTGGTAGTTAGTGGTGAGGGTGATGTAAATGTAACAAAGGATACAGTTGTCAATGCAACCGTAACAAATACATATACATATCTGACTACATCCGTAACTGTTAAGAAAGCATGGAACGATAATAACAACAAGGCCAATAAGAGACCTGGATTTGTAACGGTACAGCTTTATGCCGGAACAACTATATCAGGAATTCCGGTACAGCTTGATGAAAGCAATGGTTGGACAAAGACTTGGGATAATCTTCCGAAATATGATGCAAACGGATTAATCCAGTATACGGTCAAGGAAGTAAATGTACCTAAGGAATATACCGACAGCATAACAACAGATCCTGCAACAGGTGAGATTACAATTACAAATACAAGAACCAGCACAAAGGGTAAACTTGTATTAACAAAGACCGTTGTTGGTGATGTCGATAAGGCAGAAGCTGAAAATGTGATCAAGTTCAAGATTACAGACGAAGCAGGTAATTCTGAGACATATGCACTGACCGATTTCCAGTATGATGTATCGACAAAGAAATATACATTAGAACTGGATAAGCCAGCTGGAACTTATACCATTGAAGAAATACAGTATGATATTGATGGATATGAAACAAGCAGCATCAAATACGTAGTAGGAACAGGCCTTCAAAAGGATGGTAAGTCAGCAGAAGCAACAGTAGTTGTAGATGAAACAGTAAATGTTGCATTTGTCGATACATATGATAAGACAACTACAACAGAGGATACGACAGAAGTTACAACTACGACGGAAGATACAACAGAGATTACAACCACAACGGAAGATACCACAGAGATTACAACCACAACGGAAGATACCACAGAGGTCACAACTGAAACAGAAGATACAACTGAAACAGAAGATACAACTGAGACAGAAGACACTACGGAGATCACGACAACGGAAGACAAACCTTCCACTCCACCGGATACACCAAAAACCGGCGATGATGCTCCACTTATGCCACTTGTAATCCTGTTTATGCTCAGTGCAGCAGGAGTTGTAACAGTGATTGTTGTAAAAAAGAAAAATGATCGTGCAGATCGTAAATAAAACGAATCTATAAAAACAACAAGTAAAGGTCAGGCACTCTGGTATGCAGAAATGCATATCAGGGTGCTTTTCTCTGTTGTTTATGTCGAAATATAGCGAATGAATTCTAACTGAAAAAAGAAATAGTTGCACAATGTCGAAATATCGGTTATAGTAATTGCAATGCTAGAGAGATCTTGATGGAAGAAAACCAGATAAGGTCTTTCGAAAAACGGAAAAAGAAAAAGGGGGGACGGTCTCGAAGGTGAGACTATAAACGTATGAGTAAGATAACATATGTCAGAACGCAACGGGATAAAAAAGTTGCATTTCTATTATTTCTATTTAGTGCTATTCTGATAGCGCTTATTATCTGGGGTGGGAATGTATTTTCCAAATTTGAACAATATGTTGATATATCCAGTAAGAATACGATCGCAGCAATGATGGAACAGGTAGAACATTCCTATCAAATGCAGATTAATTCAATGTATGAAGAAACAGAACGTCTTGAGAACTATCTGTTTGATGGCAAAACGAGGTCTGTTGTACTGGCAGATTATGAAGATTATTTTATAGCTATGGAGAATGATTCTGTACGGGATATCGTATTCGTTGATCATACCGGAAAATATATCTGTGATGATGGCAAAACAGGAACATTGGATTTGGGTGATACAAAGGGCACTCTGTTTGATGTTGGCGGTCAGTCTGTCCAATATTGTACCTGGAGAAACGGAGAAGAAATATTTGTTGTAGCAAAAAAATATGAAGCATTCTATGTAAATGAAAATGAATATGAAGTCATAGCATTTATTTATAATACAGATAGGGTAAATGATCTGTTTGTTGATTCTGCATATGGGGGACAGGCAAAACTCTATCTGACAAATGTAGACAGCATGGTTACATATGCAGATTTGGATAATAATGAGGGCGTTGTGCGCAATTATAATATCCTTGATCACTATCTGGACGAGTCTGTGATCGAAGAAGAGCAGTATGCACAGATTACAGAGGATTTCAGTGAAGGCAGACAGAATTGTGTAACCTTGTATGAAGGGAAAAATGCTGAATATTTCTATTACCAGCCATTAGAGGGAACGGAGTTCTTTCTCGTATTTCAGGCGCCATGTGCAGTGGTACAGAGTGTATTGACGGATTATCAGAAGAAGGTGTCATGCTCATGGATGGTAACGGTTGTGATCATAGCGTGTATCATGTTAGCGTTGGCAGTAGGAACCGTCGGAGCGATCCATATGAGAACCTGGTGTGAATATGAGCGTCAGACGGCTGATATGCACCGGGAAAACAATGTACAATTGCGGCGTATGAATGCCGTGATGGAGGAAACCGTCCGGGAGTACCGGTTAGCACAGGAAGGGGCTTTGGAAGAAGAAACCGAAGAGGAAGCGGCTGAAAGAGAGGCAGAGGAAGAACGGGAAAAAGAAAGACAGATCCGTGAAGCACTTCCAAGGGTCGCATTCGTAGGCGAACGTTTCCTGCTGGTCGACGATAATGATATGGAAGGACTGCTTTTGCAGGAGGCATTGACCAAAAGAGGAGCGGAATGTACCATAGCAAAGAGCGGAGAGCAGGCATTGAAGATGTTTAAACGTTCAAAGCATGAAAAGTTCCAGTATATATTGATGGACGCTGATATGCCGGATATGGATGGCTATCAGGCAGCCAGAAGAATCCGGCTGATGGATCATCCGCAGGCAAAAACGATACCGATTCTGGCAATGACTTATCACGCAACACCAGAGGCTATGCGGATGGCAGCTATAACAGGTATGTCCGGTCAGGTTGAGAAGCCGGTTAAAATGCAGACGCTTGCTCTGATCATAACTAAACTGAAGAGTAAGAACAGGGTTCATCCAGGATATGATTATGACAGAAAATAGCAAGAAACCGAAAAAACAGTATTTGTATTTTCTGTTGAAGTGTAATGAAAAAACTATTATTTACATTTTCTATTGAGATGTTATACTAATGCTATATGCAGTTAGAGATGGATGATGTTTTATAGGACATATGATATTACGCTGCATATATTGATATTAGGAAACGAAATGGAGTAAGACTGGAATGGAATTTGAAAATGATGTAAAAGCAGTCGTTGCAGAAATGGCTGAGGCATTAAATAAGAATTATTCGGATCAGAAATTATTTGATCTGTCACTCGGAGAGCGACTTCCGCAAAAGGATGAGATCATTGATTTTGTGGATGAATTGCGGAAATTGCCGATGTGGAAAAACACGGTTGTGCTGCTTGTCCCCGACCATCAGGGAGCCTATCCGCATCATCTTGACGACCCGTTGGCGCGCCACCGCATACCGCTCGTGTTGGTTGGCGGTGCTGTCGCGGCTCCGATGAAAATCGATGTCCCAGCGTCGCAAATCGACATAGCGGCCACGTTGCTTTACCAGCTTGGCATTGACCACAGTGAATTTATATTCAGCAAGAATATGCTTAATCCGGCGTCGCCGCATTTCGGATATTTCACCGAGCCGTCGTTTTTCGGAATGGTGACCGACACCAACCAATTGGTCTATAACCTTGACGGAGAAAAGGTGATGCTTGACGAGGGCTCTGAAAAAGGACGCAATCTGCTGCCTGGAAAGGCATTCCTGCAGAAACTGTATGATGATCTTGACAAACGATAATCCATTATGATAGACTGGCTGAATACGATAGACACACAAGTGTTTCTGGCA
>OLOH01001310.1_pt1 | contig 14401 bp, 16 predicted proteins | sample 1673221 | NCBI WGS metagenome assembly OLOH01 (sample SAMEA3136767, study PRJEB25190) | human gut metagenome
GACTGGATTTTCGAGAGAGCACGTAGATTCTGAGTATGGAAGGATCGACAAGGAAGGGCAGCCAGGATATTTCACAAACCGTTACAAGTAAAAAGGAGGAAGAAAGTTTGAAACAAATGAAGACGATCTGTAAAAAGATATCGGTAAGTATTCTTACCCTCCTGATGATCATGACAATGTATCTGAGTGGTTCAGGAGAATCACTGTTCCTGAAGAATAGAGACGTCAAGGCTTTCACAGGAGAAGCCAAACTGGTGATGAGCCAGACATTATCAAGTAATAAGATCTCAGAGATCGATCGTCCTGCATCAGAAGGTCTGTGGAGTATGACAGCTGACGGACACAGAGTGTTTTGCTTAAACTCTGGAAAGACCATGTGTTCTGGAGATACCTTAAAATACAAGACGATCAATGCAGCAACTTATGAAAAAAAGGGAATTGCAAAAGCATTAAACTGGTATTTCAGGTCAAGCGGCAAGAATACAAAAGATCTGTTATTGTGTCAGGCATACATCTGGGCATGTGGACATGGAGCGAATAAGCAAAATACCGTTTATCAGGCAGGAAAAAATGTGGACAGGGGTTATTCGCAGAAAGATGCAAAAAAGTTCTGTAAAATGATCAGTGATCAGGATCCAGAAGGAACGATCTATTATTATACAGTGAAGAAATGTGTGAAAAAGAAGAAACTGGATTCCCATCAGGTTTTGTTCGGATTTCGTCATACACCGCCAGATATTGAAAAAGCGAAAACGAGTGCAACAAAGTCAGGAACCAGCCCAGATAATGTAAGGATCAAGATCAAAAAGAAAGATACGGAAACAAGAGCAGGGCTTTCTGGAGCAGTATTTCAGATCTATATGGATGGGAATTATCAAGGAAGTGTAACAACCGATGACAATGGAGAAGCTTCTTATACTGTTCAAAGAACGGTAAGTTATAGTGTGACATCAACGAAAAAGACTTATGTAAAGAATTGGAACGATCTTTCAAAAAGTCAGCAAAAAGAAGCGACAGATAATGGCTGGTACGATTCTTCGGCAAAAGCATATGCTGTGGCAATGCAGGAAGCACAAAAACTTGCAGAGCAGAAGATTTCAGCCTTAAAGAGTGCCTCGGTCCACACTTGGATGGTCAGGGAAACAAAATCCCCATTCGGACACCTGATCCCAGATCAGACAGATCAGAGCAAAGTGGAACAGGGTGGAGTCAGATCATTCACATTTAACTATACCAATGAATTTCAAAAGAGTGATCTGGAGATCTTTAAACAGGGAACTGTAAAGAATAAACGAGGGGATCTAGGAGTTGAAGCAAACTTGCAGAATGCTGTCTATGAGCTATATGCTGACCATGAGATCACAGGCTCCGATAACAAGAGTGTTGTCTATAAAGCAGGAACACTTGTGACACAGATGGTAACTGATGCGGATGGTTATGCAAAAGTGACAGATCTGTATCCGGGATATTACCGTTTACATGAGAAGTATGCTCCGTTGGGATATAAGTTATCTAGTAATGATATATCAGTCACGGTCAATAAAAATACATCCCAGTATCTGAAGGAACAGCAATATGAAGGAATAATACAAGTTGTAAAGACGTTTGGCGAGGAAAATGTTCCAGAAGCACAGGCAGTTTTTGAGGTTTATGATTCCAAGAATAACTTAAAACAGACGATCACAACGAATGACAAAGGGATCGCAGAAACAGATTTACTTCCTTAAACTCTGCCAGAGCGTCTATAGCCCTTTTACTCATAAGTCTGTAATCAGCGTGATTATATGTTATCTCAACGCCCATATGCTCCAAAAGCTTGTAATATGCCTGAGCAGTTCCACGTTTGAAAGCGGTATCCTTTTCTCTCGATGAACGAACGCCGTAAACAATATCACAGCCCTCTGCCCTCTTATCAAGGAAGCCGTCAATAGCGTTTATATCGTCCTGCAAGTCAGCGTCCATGGAAACAACGATATCAGCATAGTTTCTCGCCGTCATAAGACCGGCCAGCAGTGCGTTCTGATGACCTTTGTTTCTTGAGAGCTTAAGACCTGTGAAAACAGGGCTTGCTTCGTGGAGCTTCTGTATTATCTCCCACGTTTTGTCCTTTGAGCCGTCGTCAACGAACATGACCTTGCTGTTCTGTGCGATGCGACCTTCTAGGCATGAACCCGGGGCTGAACGGCGTGATCCTGCGCGAGGCGTATACCATGGCCGTCAGCGCGTTTGGCCTGCTGATTCTGGCGGCGGCGGTGCTCTTCTATATCCCGCTGGTCGCAAAGATGGGCGTGCCGAGGCTGATTATCGGCCTGTTCTTCATTCTGCTGTGCCTGCTGGCCATGATTCTGGGGCTGTCCCTGCCGAGCCAGCTGAGCAACACGCTGGTGCGTCTGGGCATGAACGGCGTGCTGGTGCTGGCGATGCTGCCGGGTATCCAGTGCGGCATCAGCCTGAACCTCGGCCTGCCGATCGGCATCATCGGCGGCCTGATCGGCGGCCTGCTGTGCATCGAGTTTGGCATGTCCGGCTTCACGGGGCTGTTTTTCGCGATTGCGGTCGGCCTTGTGATCGCGGCGGCGACGGGCTGGCTCTACGGCCTGCTGCTCAACCGCCTCAAGGGCAGCGAGATGAGCGTCACCACCTACGTCGGCTTCTCCGTCGTTTCGCTGATGTGCATCGCGTGGCTGGTGCTTCCGTTCAAGAGCCCGATTATGAAGTGGCCGCTGGGCAACGGCCTGCGCACCACCATTGGTTTGCAGACCTCCTACCGCCACGTGCTCAACGATTTCCTCTCCTTTGAGATTTTCGGCGTGACGATTCCGACGGGGCTGCTGCTGTTCTTTGCGGCCTGCTGTCTGGTGGTGTGGCTGTTCATGCGCTCCAAGACGGGCATCGCGATGAGCGCCGCGGGCGCGAACCCACGCTTCGCCGCCGCGACCGGCATCAACGTGGATCGCATGCGCATCATCGGCACGATGCTCTCCACGATGCTGGCGGCTGTGGGCATCATCGTCTACGGCCAGAGCTACGGCTTCATGCAGCTCTATCAGGCGCCGCGCCAGATGGGCTTCCTCGCCGCTTCCGCCATCCTCATCGGCGGCGCGACGACGTCCCGCGCGAAGATCAGCAACGTGGTCATCGGCACGTTCCTGTTTCAGGGCGTGCTGACGCTGGGCATGCCGGTGGCCAACGCGCTCGTTCCGCAGAGCACCATCTCCGAAACGCTGCGCATCCTGATTTCCAACGGCATTATTCTCTATGCGCTCACCAAGTCGGGAGGTGCGAACCGTGGATAAGAATCGACTGCGCGACGCTGCGCGCAACAACATCGTGACCATCATGTTCATCGTGCTCTGCGCGGTGTGCATGGCTTTCTCCGGCTACGCGCCCAACTACGTGCTCTATGAGCTGTTCGGCCGCCTGTCGCGCAATATGTTCATCGTGCTCTCGCTCATCATCCCGATTGTCGCGGGCATGGGCATCAACTTCGCGATCACCATCGGCGCGATGGCGGCGCAGATTGCCTGCCTGCTCGTGCTGGAATGGGGCGTTCCGGGCATCGGCGGTCTGGCGCTGGCGGCGCTGCTGACCGTGCCGCTGGGCGGCATTTTCGGCTTCCTGATCGGCAAGCTGCTCAACCGGATGAAGGGGCAGGAAATGATCGGCTCGATGATTCTGGGCTACTTTGCCAACGGCCTGTATCAGCTTCTGTTCCTGTTTATCTTTGACAACATCATCCCGATCCACAACCCGAACCTGACGATCAAGGGCTCGACGGGCATTGCCAACACGATGGATCTCTCCCGCGAGGGCGGCTTCGCCTATTCGCTGGAGAAGCTCTGGCAGCTTCCCGCGTCTCAGGCGGCGCTGGTGTTCGCCGCCGTCGCGGCGGTGCTGCTGGTGACCGGCTATCTGGTCAGCCATCGCAGAAACGCCAAGAAGCTGGCCGTTCAGCTCGGCGTGATTGCCGCGGCCGCCGCCGTGATGCAGCTCCCCGCGATGAAGGCGCTGTTCTCCATGGTCAGTGTGCCGATGGCGACGTTTGGCGTGGTGGCGCTGCTCTGCCTGTTCAACGTCGTCATCATGCGCACGAGGCTCGGCCAGCAGCTCCGCGCGGTCGGCCAGAGCGGCGTGGTCGCCAACGCGGCGGGCATTGACGTGGATCGCGTGCGCATCATCGCCATCGTGTTCTCCACGATCCTCGCGGGCTGGGGTCAGCTCATCTTCGTGCAGAACATGGGCTCCTTCCAGACCTACGGCGCGCACGAGCAGGTCGGCCTGTACGCGGGCGCGGCGATTCTGGTCGGCGGCGCTTCCGTGATCCGCGCGACCAATACGCAGGCGCTCGTCGGCTGTGTGCTGTTCCACCTGATGTTCATTCTCGCCCCGGCGGCCGGCAAGAATCTCTTCGGCGACGCGGCCATCGGCGAGTATTTCCGCGTGTTCATCTGCTACGGCGTGATTGCGCTGGCGCTGGTCATGCATGCGTGGAGCGAGAATAGCCGCCGCAAGCAGGCGGCCAGCGCGCTCCGGGCAGGCGGTAAGGCGTAAGCCCTTCGGGCGAACGCATCCAAAAGAACAAGGGGCTGTCAAGCTCAAACCAAACATTTCAAGGAACAAACATCTAAGCATTTTGGGATATGGGGCTTTGCCCCATCGCCCCACCAAAGGGCTTTCCGGTCGCCCTTTGGAAACCTTCGGGCAAAAATACTTAGTTTTACGCTTGAAATATCGGTGTTGTGAGCTTGACAGCCCCTTTGTTGCGTTGGGTTCATCTTGTCCGCTGGACGGACTCGAACGCTTCCCTCGGCGATTTGAACCCGAAGAGCACTTCGAGCAGACCGTCGCCGAAACGATCCAGCATCAAAAACGGGAGCATGACGGCGAGCCGCGTCGCGCCGCGATCCGGCCGACCGCCGCCGACGTGAACGTAGGTCTTGAAGCGGATTTCTCCGGTCTCCATATCCAATTCAAAATTGCCGTTTCGCATGTTGAAATTCACGCGCGTCAGGTATTCCGCGACGGCCAGACGGCTGTTTTTGTCGGCGGCGAGGGGGATGGCGGTCAGCGTGGAAAAATTATCCTCGCGCACGAGCACGGTCATCTGCGCCGTCTGCATGCGGCAATGCAGCTTCGTGCGGAAGGTGAAAACGCCGCAGCCCGCCTGTTCCTCAAAGCCTGCGTCGATATTGGAAAGCACGAAAAACTCGCGCAGCACGTCTGCGATAGGCTGAGAATACGCCATGGTGATGCCTCCGTTCGCGTAACGATCAATCATGCTGTGAACAGTATACCCCGAAGCGGAGATCGATGTCAAACTCATACAAAAAATGACGGAAAACAATATAAACTTTCATAAATTGATAGAATTGAGCTGGTTTTGAAAAGAAATCGAAAGAAAACGCTTGACAGCTTCATGCGGATGCGCTATAATCCCATCCATCCAAAGCAAAAACGGCAATGAAAGAGACGAGTACCCCGCGTTTTCAACCAGAGAGGCATGGCCGCCGGCTGAGAGCCATGCGCAGAAACCCCGCGGGCGGAAAGAACACTCCCGAGCCGGTGCGCCAACGCAGTCGCCCAGGCGCATCCGATTGATCCGCGTTAAGGATGAGAGGGGTTGCCGGGTGATGGCCGCAGGCAGCAACTTGGGTGGTACCGCGGGGTATGCGTATACACGATCCCGTCCCGAGCAGAACGAATCTGTTCGGGGCGGTTTTTCTTTTGGAAAAAAGCGAACCGAACAGCCAAAGGGTTGCCCATGCGGGCGAAAGGAAGGCTGATGACGATGCAGGCAATGACAGGCAAAACCGAAGGAAGGCACAGCACGCTGGATGAGGTGCTGGCGATGGAAACGGGCGCGCAGGCGACGGTGCACGGGCTGGTGCACACCCTGCGCGACTTGGGCGACGTGCGCTTCGCGCTGCTGAGAATGCCGCAGGGCGTTTTGCAGTGCGTGCTGGGCGCGGGAGAAGACGTTCGCGACGGCGACGCGGTGACAGTCAGCGGCGAGGCGGTGCGCGACGAGCGCGCGCCGGGCGGCGTGGAGCTGCACGCGCAGCGCGTCAAGGTGCTCTCCCGCGCGGCGGAGGCCATGCCCGTGCCGATCGGCAAAAACAAGATGAACCTGTCGCTCGACACGGATTTGTCGCTGCGCTTTGTGACGCTGCGCAACCTCCGCAAGCGCGCGGTGTTCAAGATTCAGGAGGGCATTGTCCGCGGTTTCCGCGAGGCGCTGCAAAAAGAGGGCTTTACGGAAATCCATTCCCCGAAGATCGTCGCCCAGAACGCGGAGGGCGGCGCGAACCTGTTCCGCATGGAATACTTCGGCCGCCGCGCGTATCTGGCGCAGAGCCCGCAGTTTTACAAGCAGGCGATGGTGCCGGTTTACGAGCGCGTGTTTGAAATCGGTCCGGTGTTCCGCGCGGAGAAGCACAACACGCAGCGCCACCTGAACGAATACACGTCGATGGATTTTGAGATGGGCTTTATCGACGGGTTCGAGGACGTCATGCAGATGGAAACCAAGGTGCTGCAAAACATCATGGCGGTGCTGAAGGCGGATTACGCGCCGCAGCTGGCCGCGCTGCACGTCGCCCTGCCGGATGTGACGCGCATCCCGGCGGTTCGGTTTGACGAGGCGAAGCGCATGGTCAGCGAGAAATACGGCCGCGCGATCCGCGATCCGTTCGACCTTGAGCCGGAGGAGGAGCTTCTGATCGGCCAGTATTTCAAAGAGGAGTACGACGCAGACTTCGTATTCGTCACCGAATATCCGTCGAAAAAGAGACCGTTCTATGCGATGGACGACCCGGAGGATAAGAGATACACAAAGAGCTTCGACCTGCTGTTCCACGGTCTGGAGATTACAACCGGAGGCCAGCGTATCCACGATTACAAGATGCTCTCTGAAAAGATCGCAGCCCGCGGCATGACAGAAGAGGGCATGGAGCAGTATTTAAGTGCTTTCAAACACGGTATGCCGCCGCACGGAGGTCTTGGCATCGGTCTGGAGCGTCTGACCATGAAGCTGATCGGTGAGGACAACGTCCGCGAGACAACGCTGTTCCCGCGTGATCTTACAAGACTGGAGCCGTAAGCGGATCCTGCTGGAAAATAAAAAAGGAGAATGAGTGAAATGGCAAATGTGATTTCAGATGAAACGATGGAATATGTCGGCATCCTGGCAAAGCTGGAATTAAAGGATGAGGAAAAAGAATCCGCACGGCAGGATATGCAGAAAATGCTGGATTATGTAGATAAATTAAACGAGCTCGACACCAGCAAGGTCGAGCCGATGACCCACATTTTCGAGATGGGAAATGTATTCCGCGAGGATGAAGTAACCAATGGCGACGACCGCGATGCAATGCTTGCCAATGCACCGGAAGTCAAAGAGGGCCAGTACAAGGTTCCGAAAACGGTAGAATAGCAGGAGGAGATTCGATATGGAAATCAAAGATATGACAGCAGTACAGCTTTCTGCCGCGATCAAAGAAGGAAAGATCACCGTATCGGACGCTGTGGAAGCGTCCCTTGCGGCAGTCAGAGCGTCTGAGGATGCGATTCACGCCTTCCTTCTTGTGGATGAAGAGGGTGCGAGAGCACGCGCAGCAGAAGTGCAGAAGAAAATTGACGCAGGAGAGCTCACCGGTCCGCTGGCCGGCGTTCCGATCGCGATCAAGGACAACATCTGTACGAAGGGTCTTGCGACGACGTGTGCGTCAAAGATCCTGCAGAATTTCGTTCCGACGTACGATGCGGAGGTTATTACACGGCTTGAAGAGGCGGGAGCCGTTATCATTGGAAAGACGAACATGGATGAGTTTGCGATGGGAAGTACGACAGAGACTTCTGCGTACGGCGTGACGAAAAACCCGTGGAACACCGAACACGTTCCAGGCGGTTCCTCCGGCGGTTCCTGTGCAGCCGTTGCAGCAGGAGAAGTACCGATGGCACTCGGCTCCGATACTGGCGGATCGATCCGTCAGCCAAGTTCCTTCTGCGGCGTAACCGGCATGAAACCGACGTACGGCACCGTTTCCCGTTATGGACTGATCGCTTACGGTTCCTCCCTCGACCAGATCGGACCGGTCGCAAAGGATGTGACAGACTGTGCAGCACTGCTGCAGACCGTTGCTTCGTATGATGCAAAAGATGCGACATCAATGAAACGCGATGATTACGATTTCATGAGCGCTTTAAAAGAAGATGTCTCCGATCTGAAAATCGGTATTCCGAACAGCTATTTCGGCGAAGGTTTGGATCCGCAGGTAAAGGAATCCATTTTAAAGGCTGCCGATGTCCTGAAGGCACGCGGAGCAGAAGTAGAGTATTTCGATCTCGACCTCATTGATTATGCGATTCCGGCTTACTACGTCATTGCATCCGCCGAGGCAAGCTCCAACCTGGAACGATTCGACGGTGTGAAATACGGCTTCCGTGCCAAAGAGTACGAAGGACTCCACGATATGTATAAGAAGAGCCGTTCCGAGGGCTTCGGTCCGGAGGTGAAACGACGGATTATGCTGGGAAGCTTCGTGTTGAGCTCCGGTTACTACGATGCGTATTATCTGAAAGCGCTGCGCACGAAAGCCCTGATTAAACAGGAGTTTGACCGCGCATTTGAGAAATACGATATGATTTTAAGCCCGGCAGCACCATCGACGGCACCGCGCCTTGGAGAATCGCTTTCCGATCCGCTGCAGATGTATCTGGGCGATATTTACACCGTATCCGTCAACCTCGCCGGTCTTCCGGGCATCACCGTTCCGTGCGGCATGGATGACAAGGGTCTTCCGATCGGCATGCAGCTTATCGGAGACTGTTTCTCAGAGAAAAAACTGTTCCGTGCAGCGTACACCTATGAGCAGGCACGCGGTGCATTCGGGCAGCCAGAAAAACGGTAAGGAGGAAGCAAAACAATGTCAAAACAGTATGAAACCGTCATCGGACTTGAAGTACATGTGGAGCTTGCGACGAGAACAAAAATTTTCTGCGGCTGCTCTACCGCATTCGGCGGTGCGCCGAACACCCATACCTGCCCGGTCTGCACCGGTATGCCGGGATCCCTTCCGGTATTAAATAAGAAGGTTGTCGATTACGCCCTGCGCGTCGGACTGGCTGCAAACTGCAAAATCAACCAGCTCTGCAAATTCGACCGAAAGAACTATTTCTACCCCGACAACCCGCAGAACTATCAGATTTCTCAGCTGTATCTGCCAATCTGCCATGATGGTTGGGTAGAGATTGAGACATCTGCCGGAAAGAAAAAGGTACGTATCCATGAGATGCATATGGAAGAGGATGCAGGTAAACTGATTCATGATGAATGGGAAGACTGCTCCCTGGTAGACTATAACCGAAGCGGTGTCCCGTTGATCGAGATCGTATCCGAGCCGGATATGAGAAGCTCCGAGGAAGTAATCGCCTATCTTGAAAAACTCCGTTGTATGATGCAGTATCTGGGTGTATCAGACTGTAAGCTTCAGGAAGGCTCCATGCGTGCAGACGTTAACCTTTCTGTCCGTGAAGTGGGAGCAGAAGAATTCGGTACCAGAACAGAGATGAAGAACCTGAACTCTTTCAAAGCCATTGCCAGAGCAATCGAAGGCGAAAGAGAACGTCAGATCGAACTGATCGAAGAAGGCAAGGCAGTTACACAGGAGACACGCCGTTGGGATGACAACAAAGAATATTCTTACGCCATGCGTTCCAAGGAAGATGCCAAAGACTACAGATATTTCCCTGATCCAGATCTGCCTCCAATCCATATCTCTGATGCATGGATTGAAAAGATCAAAGCAGAACAGCCGGAGCTTCGCGAAGTGAAACAGGCCCGTTATCAGGAAGAGTACGGACTTCCGGCATACGATGCGGGAATCCTTACAGAATCCCGCCATCTTGCAGGTCTTTTTGAAGAAACAGCAGCAATCTACGGAAATGCAAAGAAGACAGCAAACTGGTTTATGGGTGAGGTACTCCGTCTGACGAAAGATAAAGCTATGGATCCGGAACAGGTATCTTTCTCACCGAAGCATCTTGCAGATCTTCTGGTAATGGTAGAAAAATCCGAAGTCAGCCCTCAGAATGCCAAAAAAGTCTTTGAGAAAGTCTTTGAGGAAGACATTGATCCTGTAGTCTACATTGAGGAACATGGTCTGAAGATTGTAGAAGACACAGGACTTCTGGAAGAAACCATCAACAGGATCCTGGATGCTAACCCAGGACCACTTTCAGAACTTCTGGGAGGTAAAGATAAAGTCATGGGCTTCTTTGTAGGTCAGATCATGAAAGAGATGAAAGGCAAGGCAAATCCTGCAAGCGTCCGCGAGACACTAATGAAAGAAGTAGAGAAGCGCAAATAAAATAAATCACCCCGGACATTATGCCCGGGGTAAAAAATGTTAATATATTACCAGTGAACAGTAATGTTAATATTAAAAATTATTCTCAGAAAACACTTTGAGACTTTACATTATTAAATAATTAAGTATAATAAAACTCGAATAAAATATATTTGCAGAAAAGACACAAATAGAAATGGAAAGGCAAAGCAGCAGCCTGCTGTAGACAGGTATATAAAAACTGCGAAACATGCCAGGGAGGAAATCAAACATGGTAACAGTAAACCACAACTATCTGAAATTACCGGGAAGCTATCTGTTTTCCACAATTGGAAAAAAAGTAAAAGCATATAAAGAAGCCAACCCACAGGCAAACGTGATCTCACTGGGAATCGGTGATGTAACCCAGCCTCTGGCTCCGGCAATCATTGAGGCACTTCATAAATCTGTAGATGAAATGGGTGATGCAGCTACTTTTCATGGTTATGCACCAGATCTTGGTTATGAATTCTTAAGATCTGCCATTGCAAAGAATGACTACAAAGACAGAGGCTGTGACATTGAAGCAGACGAAATCTTTGTATCTGACGGTGCAAAGAGCGATTCCGGAAATATTCAGGAAATATTCGGACTGGATAACAAGATTGCAGTGTGTGACCCTGTATACCCAGTATATGTAGATACAAACGTAATGGCAGGCCGTACAGGAGAATACAACAAAGAACGTGGCAACTTTGATAACGTAATCTATATGCCATGTACAGCATCCAACGGCTTCCTTCCGGAATTCCCGGAAGAAGTACCGGATCTTATCTACCTTTGCTTCCCGAATAACCCAACCGGTGGTGCGATCACCAAACCGCAGCTTCAGGAATGGGTAGACTATGCAAATAAAAACGGTTCTGTAATTATCTATGATGCAGCATACGAAGCATACATCTCCGAAGAAAATGTACCGCACAGCATCTATGAGTGCGAAGGAGCAAGAACCTGCGCCATCGAACTGCGCAGCTTCTCCAAAAATGCAGGTTTCACAGGTGTCCGCCTCGGCTTTACAGTTGTACCAAAGGATCTGGTTCGTGACGGCGTAGATCTCCACAGTCTCTGGGCAAGACGTCATGGCACAAAATTTAATGGTGCGCCATATATCGTACAGCGTGCAGGAGAGGCTGTATACTCTCCAGAAGGAAAAGCACAGCTGAAAGAACAGGTAGGCTACTATATGAGCAATGCCAAAGCCATCTACGAAGGTCTGGCATCAGCAGGCTATTCCGTATCCGGTGGCGTAAACGCTCCATATATCTGGCTGAAAACACCTGATAAGATGACTTCCTGGGAGTTCTTTGACTATCTCCTTGAAAAAGCCAACATCGTAGGAACTCCGGGCTCAGGATTCGGTGCTCATGGTGAGGGATTCTTCCGTCTCACTGCGTTTGGAACACATGAGAATACACTGGAAGCAATTGAACGAATTAAGAATCTGTAAGCAGCTTCCTGATAGGGATGCGGCAGATGTCACTTTGATAGAGAAAATTCGAAGGAACATGGAGAACTGATTTCTAATATTATTTTCAGAGGAATTGCTATGATATACACAGTAAAACGAATTGATGAAGACCTGGACTTCGGTTGTGAAGAGCGACCGAAAGGCATGCCAGTCATGGCAATAGTGACGCTTACGAATTCTTCAGGCGAAGAAATAAGGATAAAAGCAGAGGATGCTATGCTCTATGAATGTAACATCAATGAAGGGGACAAGGTTTGCTTTGATGTGAATAATAAGTTGGAAAAAGTGGCACTTCCGAATTGATGGGAGTGCCGTTAAATGTTATTGATTATCGTTGTTTTTGGAAAGCTGTTTCTGCAATGCAGAAAGCTGAATATCAGGTTAATTCCACAATCATTGAATAGAGGAAAAGCTGTTCCAGGCGGTGTATGTGGATTCTGGGGAGCTTGTGGCGTTGGTATTAGTGCAGGAGTGTTTATATCAATAATCTCAGGAGCAACCCCACTTAAAAATGAATCTTGGGGGCTTGCTAATAAAATGACTTTCAAGGCACTTGACGCAATCGGGAGCATTGGTGGACCAAGATGTTGTAAAAGAGATTCCTATATAGCCATAATCTCAGCAATTGACTATGTGGCAGAGAATTTCAATATACAAATGGAAAAGCCTGTTATAAAGTGTATTCATTCTGATAAGAACAACCAATGTATTAAGGAGAGGTGCCCATTTCATGAATAAGAAAAAAGTCGCATTTATCTGTGTTCATAATTCATGCCGTAGTCAGATAGCAGAGGCATTGGGAAAACATCTGGCATCAGATATATTTGAAAGCTATTCGGCCGGAACAGAGACAAAGCCTCAGATTAATCAGGATGCCGTTCGTATCATGAAAGAGATTTATGGAATAGACATGGAAGCAAATGGTCAGCATAGTAAGCTGATTACTGATATCCCAGATGTTGATATTGCAATATCCATGGGATGCAATGTGGGATGTCCTTTTATTGGAAGGGCATTTGATGATAACTGGGGACTTGATGATCCAACGGGGAAATCAGATGATGATTTCAAGGCTGTGATACAGCGGATTGAGGAGAATATCATGGAGCTAATTGGAATTTGTGGAACTGGAAACTTGGATTATATGAGGAGAGGTGAATAGAGGATGTTTGATCCGATAAGTATTATAGTTCCAATCGTGTTTATTATTGTGATTGGTATTATTATTTTTTCTTTTGGACAGGGATTTGTTACGTGGAATAAGAATGATCAGTCACCTAAATTAACTGTGTCAGCTATTATTGTTGCGAAGAGAGAAAACATTGCACATCATCAATATGCAAATGCAGGTGATGTGAGTGGAGCACATGGATTCTATACTACAACAAATACGATGTATTATGTGACATTTCAGATGGAAAGCGGAGATAGAATGGAGTTTCAGGTGTCTGGAATAGAATATGGAATGCTTGCAGAAGGAGATACAGGAGAACTGACTTTTCAAGGAACGAGATATTTGGCGTTTGAACGGTAACTTCTTGTTTGAAAAATTGAGAAAACGTAATATTGAACAAAAAAGAAATGCACAGTTCTTAGCTTATCGTGAACTGTGCATTTTTGTAAATAAATACTTTTAATTAGCCGATTACGGCATCCTCTGCTGTAAAATGTTCCAGAGAATTTTCTTTTACCTGAATGCAGATATAAGTAATTCCAGAAATATCGGATGCAAAAAACTGACGCTTTGCAGCAGGTGCGATTTTTAGCCAGTCTCCAGTTGAAAGGCTAATTTCTTCTCCATCAATTATGGCTTTGCCGTTACCTGAAAGAATTCCATAGATTTCTTCATTTTCTTTATGAGAATGAACAAATGGGACATTTGCTCCTGCAGGTAGTTCGTTTAAACTGATTTCTGCACCTGTTAAAGACAACTTTTCATGCAGCTCAATTCGGTTTTCCTTTCCAATAGTTGTTTTTGTGTAATTTGCCATAATAACCTCCATAGTTAATTTGTAGTTTCTGGTTGCTTGGTATTAGTATAGTGTGAGACACATACAAAAACAAGTACGCACCTTTTTGTAACTGTACACTCAAAAATGAATGTGTTACAATAGACTCGGAGGTGAGAATTATGCGAGCAAAAGAAGAATTACCGGAATGCCCAGTTGCAACAGCAGTATCTCTTATCGGAGGAAAATGGAAACTGCTGATTTTGCGTAACTTGAAAGAGCGTCCATGGAGATTCAATGAGCTACAACGAAGTATAGATGGTATTTCACAAAAGGTTTTGACAGATAGTTTAAGACAAATGATGAGTGATGGGCTGGCATATCGCCACGATTACCATGAGCAGCCACCGAGAGTTGAATACGGCTTAACGGAACTCGGAACAAAAATGCTTCCAATTGTTAATTCACTTGCTGACTTTGGTAACTACTATAAATCAATTATTGAACAGAATTAAGGACGTTAGTATTTGAAAAGCTTGAACAATTCCAGTTTGGAGAATTGAAAAAAACGGAATTTACCTATTAAGACATATAAACTC
>OLOH01001311.1_pt1 | contig 14399 bp, 9 predicted proteins | sample 1673221 | NCBI WGS metagenome assembly OLOH01 (sample SAMEA3136767, study PRJEB25190) | human gut metagenome
GGCGGTCTATCTCTTGTTTTCGGTTGCTTGCTTCCTTACCGTACATGAGCATTCCTTCTGGGAATATCACACCCTATAGTGGCAATGCGTTTATTTATTTGGATGAGTCTCAGCTGCTTTCCTTGTTTCATTCCATCCAATATACGGAAGGCGGCATGGTGTGCGTGCTGGATCGGGATGACAGGGTGCTGTTTTCGGATAATCCCGGGGAATTGAGCTTAACGGACCTGAATCTTAATGACCTTTCCGGAACGCAAGGTTCTTTCCGGCAGGAGGTCCACGGGCAAACCATGATGGTGTTATACCTTAACAGCGGCGGTTGGACTTACCTGGCTGTACTTCCCCAGGAAGCAGTACTGGCTCCCAGTCAAGGCGTTCTCACCTTTTTGGTGGCCATGGTGATCGTGTCCATGTTGGCCAGCGGCATGTTAGCCTTGTATTTTGCGGTGAAAACCTCCCGCCCCATGTCCTCCATTACCAGCCTTTTGATGAAAAGCAACCAGTGGCCGTCTCCCACCGAATTGCCGGGCAGGATCGCCCGATTGGTGGAGAGCAACGAGATTTTGCGCCAGACCATCAGTTTGCAGATGGACGACCTTCGTGCTGCCTCCCTGTACCGGCTGTTGTGTGGGGTGTTCCATGACGAGCAGGAAATCCGGGAGAAATTCGACGAAGCGCAGGTTTCCCTCAATGCCGCGCTGTACTGCATTGTGTTGGTGACCATTTCGGGATGGGAGATGGAACGGCCTGAGCCGGCGCAGATCTGTGCCTATAAAATGTTGCTCAACGAGGTGCTTTCCAGCCAGATCCACGGTGTGCTGGGTGTTTGTGACCTGGATCTGAACCGGAGCGTTGTCCTGATCGGCGTGGGGGAATCCCAGAGAGAGTCTTTCCAAAGCCAGTTGGAGGAAGAGGTTTCTGGCATCAGCAGCCAATTTTCTTCCGCGGTAGAAGGCCGAATCCTCTTTTCCGCGTGTACAGCTCAAAGCTTGATCGAGATTCCTTCCGCCTTTTCCTATTTGCAGAACTGGGAATCCGTGTGGGGAGAAGAGCAGGAGCTCACATGGGTATCGCCGGAAAAGAAGGAAAAGCACCAGACTTTCTACTATCCCTTGCCGGTAGAACTGCGGTTGATCGCCGCTGTGCAGGACGGGCGCCATACCATGGTGGAGGATACTTTTGAGCTGATCTACCAGCAAAACCGCCGTTGCTTTGCCAGCGGAGGAGTTCAGGCAGTGTCCTTGTTACAGGCAATCTACGGCACGCTGATGCGTTTGGTCAACGAGTGCCGGAACAACAAGGAAGAATTGCTGCACCAGTGTCAAATGATTGGGGAAATGGGCCGGGAAGTCTCCCCGGAAGAGCGTTTCCTCAAAATCAGGGAATGTTTTATCATGGCGACCAACAGTTATAGTGAAGGCTGTGAAGAGTCCCGCACAGGGTCGTTGGCAGAAAAGATCAAAACCTATGTGGAACAGCACTTTACCGACCCGCAAATTTCTTTGGCCTCTGTGGCAGCGGAATTCCATATCACCGAGCCCTATTTGTCCCGGGTGTTTAAGCAGAGCGCGGGAGAGAATTTCTCCAAATATGTGGAAAAGCTCCGGGTCACCAAGGCCCAAGAGCTTATCCGGACAGGAGATATGAACTTGACAAGAGTGGCCGAACAGGTGGGGTACAATTCATCCCAAGTGTTCCGCAGGGCGTATAAACGGGTGTTTGGAGTTTCCCCCTCTACGGATTCCGGTTCCCCCGACGAGTGGAATTGACCGGTCCGGCAACGGAGGTTGTGTTTCTTGGGCGGCTGTATTACAATGAAAACAGCAAAGATCCTACGATGTGAAAAGGAGCGAGAGTATGGAACATGTAATCCATGAAATGAGGGAAAAAACTTGGTGCGTGGACGAGGGGGGAGTCCGGTTCTTTGTGTTGGAAGGAACCGAAAAGGCGATCATGATCGATTCCGGCATGAACAGCCCGGAAGCCAAGTCCATTGGGGAATCCTTGACGGACAAACCTTTGATGCTCTTGTGCACCCATGCGGATCGGGACCACATCAGCGGCAATGACGCTTTTGACCAGGTGATGATGCACCCCAGTGAATTTGCCTTTTACCGCCACAGTGGCAAGCACGCCCAAAAGCTGCTTGCAGTTCGGGAGGGAGATGTGATAGACCTGGGGAACCGGGAATTGGAAATAATTGCTTTGCCGGGCCATACACCGGGAAGCATCGGGATTTTAGACCGGAAAGAACGGGTCCTCATAAGCGGCGACCCAATCCAAAAGGGTGGGCATATTTATATGTTTGGTCCTCAGCGGGATATGGAAGCGTATTTGGACAGCCTGAACCATCTGAAAAAATGGAACGGCGCATACGATGAGATCTGGCCCAGCCATGGGGAGATCCCCGTAGCTCCGGACATGGTGGAAGAGTTGGCGCAAAAAGCAGCCAAGGTTTTGGCCGGCGAGATGCCCTGCGAAGACGCAGAAATGCACGGGAGCCCAATTTCTACCTGTGATGTGGGCGGAAACGTGTTCCTGCTGGATAGAACCCCCGAAGAAAAATAAAAAAGCAGAAAAAGACCCGTACTCCAGGAGATTCCCTGAAAGTACGGGCCTTTTTAGTTTATCTTACATTTTCTGTTTTCTGAAAGGTAGGCTTTCCGTGTGGATTGCCATTATTCCAAAGAAGTCCAAGTCTCGCTTCCGTTTTCTCCCACATAGCGGTGAGTGTTGGTAGCTTCCGCAACATGGTAATATGCCCAATGCTTGGAGGTGATGTCGGAGAAGGCGTTCAATTCGTCAGAGTGGTTCTGAACAAACTGCTTGTCCGCTTCACGTCCCAACATGTGGTTGACGATTGCAGTGACTTCACCGCGGGTGATCGGGTTATTGGGCCGGAATGTGCCGTCTCCATAGCCATTGATCCACCCGTATTTAATGGAATCCACAACAGCGTTGTAGTACCAGTCAGTAGACTTAATGTCGGAGAAAATGTTCTCGCCGCCGGTTTCGCCCATGGCAAATTTCATGGCCATTGCGGTGAACTCAGCACGAGTGATGGAACGGTCGGGCTCAAACTTGTTGTCACCCACACCGGAAATGATCCCCAAACTTGCCAGAGTGTTTACAGCTTTCTCATACCAGGCATTTTCAGGAACATCCTCAAACGTAACGGTGATGGGGACGTTCTTGTCCAGAAGCAGATTGTAGAACATCTGGGCAACTTCGGCACGGGTCATGTTCAAATCCGGGCCAAAGGTGTTGTCCGGGTATCCATACAGATACTGACCGTGATTTTCGGTGTCCAGCAGATCGGATACGCCAGTGTCATCCGGGTCAGCAGGCGGGTTGGGATTTACAGGAGTAGAAGCAGTCACGTCCCAAACCAGAGCAAAGGGAGAGAATCCAGCTTTTTTTACATGGAAATAAATTCCCGTTTCTGTATTTGTAATGGTGACTTTCTCGGGGGTGATGTTGTTAATATCTCCTACGTCAAATCCAGATTCCTCACCATCACGATGCAGGCCTGGGAAGTGAATCAGCTTGAAATTCGTGGACTGGTTGGTCCCTTCAGGATACGCCCAATAAATGTACATGCCCTCACTAGAGGTGATCCAAGCGTTGCCATTATTTGCATCCACCAGATCCAAATATTTGATTTCATAGTGGCGGGTGGTGTTGCTTCCCACAGCGCCTACTTTCTCGTCCACTTTAGCCTTGATGGCGTCAGTACGTGCAGTGGAACCAGCATCTTCGATGATGTCGTCAAACAACAGGGAAGGTTTGGCATCACTCGGCAAAGTAACTCCAGTGTTGTTCAGAGTGTAGACTGTTCCATCGGGTTTCACTGCAGTTGCAGTACCAGAGGTTAATTTATTGTCAGGTACCTTCTTGACAACTTCAGAAGTAGGATTCTCATCTGCAACCGCGCGGACCGTGAGGGTTCCGGTTCCTGTGGCAACAAGATACTTTGTACCACTGGAGACAGAAGCTGTCACCTGTGAACCAGAGATGCTGCCACTATAAATGGAGATGGTGTATTCTTCGAACAATTCTTGGATTGTCGAGGGATCAAACTCGTCATCTGTTACAATGGTGGAACCGTTGCTGTACTGCACGCGCACTTCAGGGGATTCATTTTGAGGCACAAAACGGTAATAAGCCGTTTCACTGGATTCCTCAGAAACTTCCTTCAATTTCCAAGTGTTTGTTCCGTTTGTAAATGTAAGGTCCTCTAGGTTAACATTGGCAGGAGCGGTAACTTTGAAAATGGGATGGGGCAGACTATTGCTGTTAGTAGAGGTGCTTCCATCATATACCGCGTCGTAGCCGCCATTGCCGCCCATGTAGATGGTCAGGTCAGCAGGAACCACAGAGATTACTCCAGCAGGGTCATCCTCCTGCACAAGCACGACAGCATATCCGTTTGTGCTTCCAGGCAGGGACAACGTAAAGCTGTTGTTAACCACTTCCACAGTCCTGAGGGAAACACCGGCATTGGCAACGGGCGCTCCGTTCTCATCTGTCGCAATGATCGCCGCATAGAGTTTTTTGCTTTGATCATATGTAGTAGGAACAGTCATTGTCAAGGATCCGATGGCATCGTCAAACTGGTACCAGAAAGACCCAGCAACTTCTGTGAGATTTTGTTGCCTAAGCTGATCAGTAACAGTGGTTTCACATGCTGTAGCTGCATTGCCAATTTTCACCCCGGCTGCAGGCCGTTCCATGGTGAAGCCGTATTTTGCAAAGTAGATGCTTTCCTCATCCAATGTTACGTTTTCACCGATGGTAAGGTAACGTGAAATATTGGCATTGGAAGAATCATCTTTAACAACTGTCAGGTCGTTTGCTTCCCCGCCAGTAGCGGTGTAGCCATCAGTGGCATTACCAGAAATGGTGGCTTTCATCATGTTTCCGGAAATTGTACCACCGACTAATTCTGCACAGGAGTTATTCACGGGATTGTTTCCCCAAGAGTTTGAAATGAAACCAACACCTCCGCCTACACCAGCAGAGAAGTTGTCTTTAATTTCGCCGCCTTCCATAACGAAGGTTCCGCCATTTCGAACAAGTAAACCACCTGCATAGCCACTTGTAGCATTTCTGGCGATATTCCCGGAAATAGTGCCACCTATCATAGTAAATTCACATTGACTTACCATGATTCCGCCGCACTTTTGGGCCGAGTTATTGCAGATTTGCGCACCAGGGTACATGGTTACAGTGGCTTTCCGCTGATTGTGGCACAGCCAGACACCGCCAGGAGAGTCACCTTGATTTTCGTCAATGTTGTAGTTGATCTTTCCATGTATGTCTAGAGTGCCGCTATCCGTTTGCATATAGATAGCACCATTTGTTACACTGTTGTGGTGAATATAGCCGTCAGGCCCGATTGTGAAGCGGAGCGCATTTTCTTCTGGATTCGTAATAGGATTGTTTGCGTCCTTATTGGAGTTGATGTTGATGGCGTTGTCATTTTTGATTCCAGTGATTTCGCCGTTAACGGTCACTTCGCCGCCTTGATCGCCATACAACTGGATGCCTTTTACTCCAGTGCCAAAATTATTCATAGAGGAGTATTCGTTCATGGTGAATTCACCATGAGCAACAACGTAAACGGCGGAAGAACCAGAACCTTGCATATCGGTAATTGTGCCATTCAGTTCTGCCACAGCGTAGTTGCGGATATGGAATGCAGTGCCGTTTTGGCCTTGCCACATATCACCGTCGCCAACAATCCCGCTGATGGTGCCGTTAATTGTGAAAGTTATATCCGCGCCATCCGCATATACAGCTCTGCCGACGACATTTTCTATAGAGGCGTTTTTCTCAAGGATAAAAGAACTGCCGCCTTGAATCCAAACTGCGCCTGCAGGACCAGTACCGCCAGCACCCTTGGTGCGATCGGTTACGGTAGTGTCACAGATTTTACTGCCAGCTTCCATGATCAGCTGAGAGCCAGCTGTGACTCGAACAGCACTCATGCCGCCAAAATTTTGAAGAATGGCACCCCCACCCAAAGTGATTTTTGAGGTGGTATCATAGGAAGCAATTATTGCGTCTTGGACAATTTTGTGGTTGGAAACTTCAATCCCATCAACAGTGGTGGAACCAGGACCTGGGTCGCTTCCCGTGGACCTGCTGGCATCCACCTGAGTGAAATAGGGTTGCCCAGTACTAGTTCCGGTAGAGGAATCCTCTGTATAGGCTGCATACCCTTTGTCATCCAAAATGATGTTTGTCAAGGTGAGATTTGCACCATTTCCCACTTCGATCATAGCACCATTGTAGCCTCCACGGGCTGGGTCAATAGTAGGATCGACCGCTTCTACATCGGTACCACGAGAAATAGTGAATGCTTTTTTCTCGGAAGTGAGACTCTTAGGATCACTTTTAATAGTGATATCTTTTGCCTCCCAAAACCGAGTGCTTTCGGAAACCGTCATATCGGACATGACATAGATCGTGGCGCTCTCATTTGGTAGGACACTTTCAATAGCGTGATTTAACGTTTGGTATGGACTCTCTGGAGTGCCCATACCATCTACATCTGATCCATCTGCGCGTACATAGATGTCTTGTGTTTCGTCATTTGCCATGGCAGCTGGCGCGAAAATGACCAGCATGCACAATGTAAGCAATAGACTTAGCCATCGTTTTTTCATTGCCTTCTCCACCTTCCAAAAGAATAATTTGAAAATGTCTTTCGACAAATTTCCCTGTTAAGTTTGGTCCCAACCTACTAAAAGCTGTTCCTGTTCTAGCAGCTGTTCGTGGGCCTGGTCGATCAAAACGGCTACGTTGTCAAGAATGGTCTGTCTAGTGGCAAAATAGAGCTTGCGCAAACAACGGGGATTGCACTTTTCAGGAGCCACCTGTGCTTCCTTACTCAACTGCTGGATCGATGCCGTAACGTTGGTGCGGCTCAAAAGCTTTCCCGCCCGGGTGATGAAAATAGGCCCGGATGTGATGCTTTTGAGACTTGCGTAATCCAGTAATTCCTGCCGGAAAAACTGGGGCAGTGGAACGGTTCGTTTGCCTTTGCTAGAGGAAAGGGTCAACTGCCCAGCTTGAATGGATTCCAGGGTAATATCCGGCAGTTCATGGACCGAGATACCGGTACAAGCAAAAGACTTCACCAATAAATAGGTCCGGCCTCTTCGCAGCGATTTGGCAGCGGACAGTATGCGGAGATATTCGTTTCGAGTCAATTCCGGCTGAACATCCTGTTCTTGTTCCACGGGAGAAATAGCAGCTTGGAATTCCCACAGACCAAGATAGGCCAGAAATCCATTTACCGTAGAAAGCATTAGTTTCACAGTGTTAAGCTTGTATCCCTCTTTCAACATACTGTCCCGACAGTGGACTAAAGATGTTAAAGTAAGTTGCCCGTCAGGAAGAAGTTGAAGAAATTTTTTAAGATTTCTTTTGTACGATTCCAGGGTGCGGGAAGAGCAACCCTTCTCCGAAACACTTTTTAGATATTTTTCTATATCGGTTTCCGTGATATGTAGACCAGGGTTCGCCGGATGATATATAGAGCTGTCCGTAAAACCTCACCTCCCCCGATAGACTCTAATAAGGACATTTTTCACAAATTGTCCTAAATAATCACGAAATAAAGCAACAGAGTACATAACTTTAAGGTTATTTTAGCATGTAAATCGTAAAATTACAAGAGTTCACTTATTTTTAAGCACAAAAAAGCAGGCCGGCCAAGTATTTGATAGTTGACCAGCTCTTATTTCTATGCTCCGATTCTCATTCCGCCAATACTAGGCGGATTTTTTTATGCCAATTTTTTATAGCTTTCTGGTAATTTGGAGCGTATTAAAGACAATTTGTGAAGATTGTCCTAGATGATCAGTCCCAGGTGTTCCAGCTGCTGTTCGTGTTCGATGCCTGTGGAGATCAGATAGATTCTGGTGGTTTCGACGGAGCTGTGTCCCAGTACGTCGGCCAGCATGACCACGTTTTTGCAGGAACTATAAAATGTTCGTGCGAAAAGGTGCCTCAGGTTGTGAGGAAACACTTTGGAAGCTGCGACTCCGGCTTTTTTGCAAAGGGCTTTCATCTCGGCCCAGATTTGTTTTCGTGAAATCGGTGTGCCATTTCTGGTGCGGAAGATCGCGCCGGAGATGGTTTTTTGTTTTTGCGCGAATTGAAGCAACTTCTTTCGCAATTTACTGGGAATGAGAATGGTGCGGATTTTTCCTTTCAGGGAGATCACAGCTTTTCCCTCGCGGACTGATTCCACAGTGAGATACTGTACTTCGCTTACCCGGATACCAGTGCAGCAGATGGCTTCCATCAATAAAACCAGTCTGTTTTTTCCTTGGGCTTGGGCGGCGGAGAGAAGCTGCACATATTCCTTTCGGGTCAGCTCTTTGGTGGTTTCGCGGAACATTTGACGTTGTATACGCAAGGATTTTACTTTACAGTCATTCCATCCCATAAATTTGAAAAAACGGTTCAAAGCCAGCAACATAGCGTTGATACTGCCCGGTGAGTATTCTTTGTCAAGTAAATTTCCTTTCCAGGTAGTGACCGCTTCGAGGGTGACTTCTCGGCCGTTCAGCCATTGGGCAAAGGCGCGGATATGACGGAGGTAATTCTCGATGGTCCCTGGACTGCGTTCTTCTTTGAGAAGCATTTGAGCAAATTGAGCGACTTTTTCTTCAGTGATTTGATGCATGAAAAAGCCTCCTTTCATTGTTTTAAGGATTATTGTACCGTGGTATCGCGGAGTTATGAAAACTTTTCAGGCAATATAAAACATAATTTTAATTATGTGGCTTCAAAAAGAAAAGGGGGAGGGTGGTAGAATTTATTGTAAAAGCTTGTTTTCGCCTGAGAAAATCTGGGGAAATATTCTAAAAAGAATGATTGACAATCTTGTAGGAGGGGCATATAATGCGAATTTAGGAAATTATTTTTTATGGAAATGATTTCCCCGCCCTAGGGAGGAGCGGATGCGGCTTTTGGGAACGTGAAAGCCAGATTGTGTTGAAAGGAGTAGAAGTATGCAGGGAGCATTTCATACGGGAGTGTATCCAAACCTGTTTGAACAGGCCGGATATTCCCGGGAAGAGATCGACCGGCGGGTGGAGGAGGCTTTCCAGACCATCTTTTATGGCCCGGAGGACCAGCGCTTTTATCATCCTGTAGGGGCGGATATGGGATATATGGAAGATACGGGAAACCATGACGCCCGTACCGAAGGAATGTCCTACGGTATGATGATGTGTGTCCAGATGGACAAAAAGGAGGAGTTTGACCGCATCTGGAAATGGGCGAAAACCCACATGTATTTGACGGAAGGGGAGAACGCCGGCTATTTTGCTTGGTCTTGTGGCGTTGACGGTTCCAAGAACGCTTGGGGCGCTGCACCGGACGGGGAAGAGTATTTTGCCATGGCGTTATTTTTCGCTTCCCATCGTTGGGGCGATGGAGAGGGTATCTTCTGTTATTCCAAGGAAGCCAGAACATTGCTGCACGATTGCCTCCACAAAGGGGAGCAGCCGGGAACAGGCCGGGCCATGTGGGACCCGGATAATAAGCTGATCCGGTTTATCGCGGACTGCGATTTTTCCGATCCCTCGTATCACTTGCCCCATTTTTATGAGTTGTTTGCTTTGTGGGCCAATGAAGAGGACCGTCCGTTCTGGAAAGAGGCCGCCAATGCCAGCCGGGCATATCTGCACAAGGCATGTCATCCGGAAACCGGCTTGAGTGCGGAATATGCTGCATTTGACGGAACGCCTCAGGTGACGCCTCGGGAGCAGTTCGGAGGACGTCACGATTGGTTTTACAGCGACGCTTACCGGACGGCTGCCAATATCGGCTTGGATTATGCCTGGTTTGCCGCGGACGAAGGAGAACGGACCATCGCAGCCAACATTCAAAAGTTTTTCTCAGAAAAGCAGCAAGGCAAAACGGACGGAGTGTTCCTTATTGACGGGACCCCTGTACCGGATTGGAAAGCATTGCACCCCGTAGGATTGCTTGCCACTTTGGCGGAAACCTCTCTGGCCAGTGATGGCCCCTATGTGGAAGAGTGGGTGCGGCGTTTCTGGGAGACACCTTTGCGGCAGGGAAATCGCCGCTATTACGACAACTGCCTATATTTTTTCGCCCTGCTGGCGCTTAGCGGGAAGTACCGCATCTGGTAAGGGCAGCGAGGAGGAGCATGAGTTATGACAGAGAAAAAATTCGAATTGAACCCGGGTACCGGGGAACGTTTTGCAAATTACGCGGATTATTGCGTGGGAACAGGCCGTATGGGCTTGGCGCTGCATCGGGAATATTATGAGCAGCTGAAATTGGTCCAGGAGAAAATCGGATTTTCCCACATCCGCGGCCATGGCTTGTTCTGCGACGATATGGCCATTTATCAGGAATATAAAAATGAAAAGGGCGAAATTTGCCCTGAGTACAATTTTACCTATCTTGACCGGGTGATGGACAGCTATCGGGAACTTGGGCTGCGGCCTTTCCTGGAGCTGGGCTTCATGCCGAAAAAGATGGCTTCGGGCGATCAGACTGTTTTTTATTGGAGAGGCAACGTGACCCCGCCCAAAACATATGAGGCATGGCGCGCCATGGTCCAAGCCCTGCTGCGTCACCTGTTGGAGCGGTACGGCGAAGACGCAGTGACTTGGCCCATCGAGGTCTGGAATGAGCCCAACCTGCCCGGTTTCTGGAAAGGCGCCGATAAGCAGGAGTATTTCCGTCTGTTTTCCGAGACGATCGCCGCAATCAAAGAGGTGGATAACCGGTTCCAGGTGGGCGGACCTGCGATCTGCGGCGTGAAGGACGTGGAGTGGATGCAGGATTTCCTGGATTACTGCCATGACAACGCAGTGCCTCTGGATTTTGTCACCCGCCATTTCTACACGTTTGATAATCCCAGTGAGGACGGCCACTACAGCTACGGCGCTTTGCGCGACCCTGAGGTGAGCTTCCAGGAACTGCGTCGTTCTCGGGAAATCATCGACAGCTTCCCGGAATATCGTGGAATGCCCATGCACATCACAGAGTTCAATACCTCTTACCGTCCGGACAGCCCGGTGCACGACACCACCCGGAATGCGGCTTATATTGCCCGCCTGCTGGCCACGTTGGGTGAGATGAACCAGTCCTATTCTTACTGGACCTTCGGCGATGTGTTTGAAGAGAAGGGTGTGCCGTTCACTCCCTTCCACGGAGGGTTTGGACTGGTGGCCAATGGCTGCATTCCCAAGCCCACTTTCTGGACGTTTGCATTTTTCAAAAAGCTTCAGGGCGAATGCCTGCTGCGGAACAAAGAAGTTGTAGCAGTGAAGCGGGATGATGGCACCGTTGCCGGTGTGGCTTGGAATCTGGAGCAGGAGACAAAGGGAGAGACAAAGCTGACCTTTACGCTGCCCGCTGAAGGAAGATGGTGCTTGCTCACCAGAACCGTGGATGACGACCATGCCAACCCCTTGAAAGTCTGGCACGATTTGGGCGAGCCTGCCCAGCTGTCCGCTCAGCAGACAAAGCTGCTGCAAGAAAGCGCCGCTCCCTTGGTAAAGACTGCTGGCTTGCAGGCGGAAGGTGGAAATGTCACCTTCACTCTGAACTTGGCGGAAAATTCCGTCATGTACTTCGAGCTGGTGCCTGTAACGGGCCACAGCGACCGGGGATATTCCTACGAGCGTGCTGTGAAAGGCGAAGAGTGCTAAAAACAATGTGAAATCGATGGGAGTAGAAGTGCTCCCACGAATCGGAGAAAAGCTCCCTCCAGTGGGGAGCTTTTTTGTTTTGTACGTGGGGTGAGATTCCGTAGATGGGAGAATGGGTTTGATAGCCGTTGTGTCCAAAGATAGCCACCGTAGAAAAAATAATGGATTTAAAGACTTTATTTTAGTGAAATGTTTGACATTCTAAAATTTAGAGGTATAATAGGGAATAAGCCTATTGATTAGCTATCTAATTAGCAAAGACAATTTATCCTGCACTGTTGTCCAGCTGACGGCGGAGCAGGGGGTCGTTTCAGAGAACAATGGGTCGTGGAGGATTCCGGCAAGATTCTCAAGTAGGGGAATGGCTGCCGGAGAAAAATCTTTTGGGAGGAATTACATATGGCAAAGAAAGCAAAAGTAACCTTGCATCCTGGATTCCCCATTGGGGAAATTTCCCCACGGTTGTACGGCGCCTTTATGGAGCCCATTGGCACCATTGTAAATGGCAGCATGTACAACCCCAAGCATCCCACTGCGGATGCCAATGGGTTCCGGCAAGACTTTATCAATGCCTTGAAAGAGGCGGAGCTTCCCGCGTTGCGGCTGCCGGGCGGCAACTTTGTTTCCGGCTGGGAGTGGAAAGATTCCATCGGGCCGATGGAAAAGCGGAAAGCCCATTTGGATCTGGCCTGGCATCAGTATATCCCCAATGATGTGGGTCACGACGAGTACCTGCAATGGGCGGAGAAAATCGGGACCGAGCCCATGTATACCATCAACTTGGGCACAGGACGGATTCTGGATGCCATTCACATTGCGGAGTACACCAACCACGAGGGTGGAACCTACTGGTCGGACCTGCGGAAAGAATATGGCCGGGAAAAGCCCTATGGGGTAAAGACCTGGTATTTGGGCAATGAAATGGACGGCCCCTGGCAGATCGGCTCTTGGGAAAGGGACCCCAAGGGATACGGCGTGCTGGCCAATGAGGTGTCCAAAGCCATGAAGTGGGTGGACGGTAGCATTGAAACGGCAGTGTGTGCTTCTTCCTCTCCCTTCCTTTCCCACTATCCTCAGTGGGACCTGGAAGTGCTGCAGGAGTGCTATAATGCGGTGGATTATCTGTCCATGCACCACTATCACACAGCAGCCCCTGGCAATTACGCACAGCTGTTGGGTGGTTCGGCTTACATCGAGGATTACATCAATACGGAGATCGCTTTGTGCGATTTTGTGCAGGCTAAAATGCGTTCTCCCCGGAAGATGATGCTGTCTTTCGACGAGTACGGCGCTATGATGCGTCCCGTGGAAGGCATTCAGCATCCCGGTTGGGGACCCTATAACCTGTATCATTCCCACTATAAATTCAGCCCGGAGGACAAGTATATCCGCCATGATCCTGACAACATGCAGGACAACAGACGGTGGTTCTCTGTGGGCGACATGGTGGGCGCACTGGGAAGCGCCAGTGTGCTGTTGGCCTTCCTGCGTCATGCGGACCGGGTGAAGATCGGCTGTATGACCAGCGGATTGGCCGCTTTGTGCGCTACAGACCACGACCATGTGTGGAAGACAGCTTCCTACTATCCGTTCCATCAGTTGATGGAATATGGCAAGGGCACTTCTCTGCGGGTTTCCGTGGAAAGCGAGACCTTTGACCTGCCTGCTTACGCGGTGAATGATACCTCTCAGTATCCTTCCAAGGAGGGCCTGCCCTTTGTGGATACCGCGGCAGCTTATGACGAAGATAATGGGACCCTGACCCTGTTTGCCATCAACCGGGATTGGGAAGGGGATACCCAGGTGGAACTGGATGTTTCCGCTTTTGAAGGGTATCGTTTTGTGGAGCAGATCCAGCTTTACAGCGACGATATGGATGCCAAGAATACTTACGAAGCACCGGATACTATCCAGCCTACTATCAGTGAAACGGCAAAAGAGGAAAATGGAATCGTGTCCGCAACGCTGAAACGGTTGTCTTGGAACGTGTTCCGGTTCCAAAAATAAGGGAGTCTTGTTTTAGAACGGATGCCCTTTAAAAAGAGGAAGAGCGTGACCTGGGGTTTCCACGGAGACCCCGCCATGAGAGGGAGCGCTTGAAAGGAGAGTGTCCGCTGTGAGAAAACCGCTGCATACATCGTTGATCGCTGTTTCCAGCGCCCATCGGAAAAGATTCCTGAAAGACCTTTATGCCATCGGTTTGACGGAGGGACAACCGAAGGTGTTAGCCCATTTGTTGGCGGAAGAAGGGTTGTTGCAAAAGGAGTTGGCCAAACGATGTGGAGTGGAGCCGGCCACTATGACGGCGCTGCTTCGAAGGATGGAGTCCCAGGGATTGATCCGCAAAGAGGAAGTGCGGGTGTCCGGGGGAAAACGGGCGTTTGGAGTGTATCTGACAGAATCCGGAAAAGACGCGGCTGAGAAATCGATGGAACTTATCGACCAGCTGGAAGAACAGTGCTATCAGGGATTTTCGGAGGAGGAAAAAGACCAGTTGTTGGCACTTTTAGACCGGGTTTTGGAAAACATCCAGGAGGGGGATGGATGAATCCAGCGCGCTCACAGCGGAAATTCTTCCGATTGGATTTGATAAAAGGAGTTGTGTTATATGATTAAAATAGCCAAAACAGAAAACGGTTTGGTTCGAGGAATCCCTGCAGCAGATCCCCGCGTGATTTCGTACAAGGG
>OLOH01001320.1_pt1 | contig 14321 bp, 10 predicted proteins | sample 1673221 | NCBI WGS metagenome assembly OLOH01 (sample SAMEA3136767, study PRJEB25190) | human gut metagenome
CGACTACGAAGAGGTGAAAGAGAGCAAATACAAGAAATTCAATGAGATGCAGCTTCAACAGGAAGTAGATGCGATTAGGGAAAGGAATCAGAAGCTGCAGGCACAGCATGCCACGGAAGAGGCGGCAAAAGCAAAAGAAACGGAAGGCGTATCAAAGAAGAAAGCGGAAAAAGCAGAAGATGCCGCTAAAGAAGCAGATGCATCAAGTACGCAGAATAAACAGGAACAGAAGAAACCGGAGACTCCGAAAAAACAGGAATTTGCAGGAAAGTCCAGTGGGTTCAAAAGTGGCAAGGGAAGCTTTGTGCGTCGGGATTATCCGCTCAAGCGCTCCGATGACCCGAACGTAATCTATGGACGGGACTTTGACGATATGCCGATCGAGCTGAAGACAGTTACCGGAGAGATGGGTGAGATTACTTTCCGGGGACAGGTGATCAGCTTTGATACCCGTGAGATCCGGAACGAAAAGACAATCGTCATGTTTGCCGTGACCGACTTTACCGACACGATCATGGTCAAGATGTTTACCCGCAATGACCAGCTCCCGGATCTGCTTGCGGAGATTAAAAAAGGTGTATTTCTGAAAATCAAAGGAGTTACGACGATTGATAAATTTGATGGAGAGCTGACCATTGGTTCTGTAACCGGAATCCGCAAAACTTCGGATTTCCGTGTAACAAGAAAAGACAAGTATCCGGAAAAACGCGTGGAGCTTCACTGCCATACCAAGATGAGCGATATGGATGGTGTTTCCGAGGCAAAAGATCTGGTAAAGCGAGCACATGACTGGGGGCACCCGGCAATTGCGATCACCGATCATGGTGTGGTGCAGGGGTTTACCGATGCCAATCATGTGATCGAGGATCTGGATAAAGATGATCCATTTAAAGTTATTTATGGAGTGGAAGGATATCTGGTAGATGATCTGACTAAGATCGCAGAGAACGAAAAGGGACAGGACCTGGAAGGCACTTACGTGGTATTCGATATCGAGACAACCGGTTTTTCCGCTGTGGCTGACCGGATCATCGAGATTGGCGCGGTAAAAGTGGAAGACGGGAAGATCACAGATAAGTTCAGTACCTTTGTCAATCCGAAACGTCCGATCCCGTTCCGTATCACGGAACTTACCGGCATCACCGATGAGATGGTCATCGGTTCGCCGGATATTGAGACGATCTTGCCGCAGTTTATAGAATTTATTGGCGATGCGGTTCTGGTGGCGCATAATGCTTCTTTTGATGTGGGATTTATCGAGCAGAACTGCAAAAGGCAGAAGATTGAGGCTGATTTTACTTATGTAGATACCGTTGCACTTGCCCGTGTCCTTCTTCCGGCACTGAACCGTTTCAAGCTGGATACCGTTGCAAAAGCTTTAAATATTTCCCTGGAGAATCATCACCGCGCAGTTGATGATGCAGGCTGCACGGCAGAAATCTTTGTGAAATTTGTGCAGATGCTCAAAGAACGGGAACTGACAACGCTTGCAAAAGTTAATGAATTTGGGGATCTGAACCCGGATTCTATTAAAAAGCTTCCGACTTATCATGTCATTATTCTTGCAAGAAATGACATTGGTCGTGTGAATTTGTATCAGCTTGTTTCTGCATCCCATCTGGTTTACTATAACCGCAGACCCCGTATCCCGAAAAGTGTGCTAAATGAGCACCGGGAAGGTCTGATCGTGGGAAGTGCCTGCGAAGCCGGAGAGCTTTACCGTGCACTTCTGGATGGAAAGCCGGATGAGACGATCGCGAAGATCGTGGATTTTTATGACTATCTGGAAATCCAGCCGCTTGGAAACAATGCATTCATGGTAGAGAGTGACAAAGTAACTTCGGTCAATTCTATGGAAGATATCATGGATCTGAACCGGAAGATCGTGCATCTTGGGGAGCAGTTCCACAAACCGGTCGTGGGAACCTGTGACGTACATTTCATGGATCCGGAAGATGAGGTATACCGCCGGATCATCATGGCAGGAAAAGGATTTGGAGATGCCGATAAGCAGGCACCACTATACCTTCGTACAACGGAGGAAATGCTGGATGAATTTACCTACCTTGGTTCGGAAAAAGCGTATGAAGTTGTGATCAGGAACACCAATCTGATTGCGGATATGATCGAGAAGATTTCTCCGGTCCGCCCGGATAAGTGTCCTCCGGTTATTGAGAATTCCGACCAGATGCTGCGAGATATCTGTTATAATAAAGCCCATTCTATGTACGGGGATCCCCTTCCGGAGATTGTACATGAACGACTGGAAAGAGAACTGAATTCTATCATTGGTAATGGTTTTGCGGTTATGTATATCATTGCGCAGAAACTGGTGTGGAAATCCGTTGCAGACGGCTATCTGGTAGGATCCAGAGGTTCTGTCGGTTCATCTTTCGTTGCCTATATGGCCGGTATTACAGAGGTTAATTCCCTGCAGGCCCATTATCTGTGCCCGAAATGTCACTATGTGGATTTTGATTCGGACTATGTCAAAAGTTTTTCGGGCCGTTCCGGCTGTGATATGGAAGACAGGGTCTGCCCGGTATGCGGAGAACCGCTGATGAAGGAGGGACATGATATTCCTTTCGAAACCTTCCTTGGATTCAAGGGCAACAAAGAGCCGGATATTGACTTGAACTTCTCCGGTGATTATCAGAGTAAGGCTCATGCTTATACGGAGGTTATCTTCGGTAAAGGCAAGACTTTCCGTGCGGGAACCGTTGGTACATTGGCAGATAAGACGGCTTACGGTTATGCCATGCATTATTACGAAGAGCATGAACAGCATAAACGTTCTTGCGAGCTGGACCGGATTTCCAGCGGATGCGTCGGTGTCAGACGTACAACCGGTCAGCATCCCGGCGGTATTATTGTTGTGCCACATGGTGAAGAGATTTATTCCTTCACACCGGTTCAGCATCCGGCCAATGACCAGACAACCAAGATTATTACAACCCATTTCGATTATCATTCCATTGACCATAACCTTTTGAAACTGGATATTCTTGGACATGATGATCCGACCATGATCCGTATGCTGGAAGATATTACCGGCGTGGACGCCACGAAAATACGACTGGATGATCCGGAAGTATTATCGTTGTTTCATGGTCTTGAGGCGCTCCATATTAAACCGGAGGACATCGGCGGTACCGACCTGGGTTCTCTTGGTATTCCTGAGTTCGGTACGGAATTCGTTATGCAGATGCTCCGTGATACAAAACCGAAAGCATTTTCGGATCTGGTGCGTATTTCAGGTCTGTCCCATGGTACGGATGTATGGCTGGGCAATGCACAGACGCTGATCCAGGAGGGAAAAGCCCAGATTTCCACAGCCATCTGTACACGAGATGATATTATGATCTATCTGATCGACAAAGGGGTTGAATCCGAACAGTCTTTCAAGATTATGGAAAGTGTCCGTAAAGGGAAGGGCCTGACACCGGATTATGAGAAAGTCATGAAAGAACATGATGTGCCGGACTGGTATATCTGGTCCTGCAAAAAGATCAAATATATGTTCCCGAAAGCCCATGCGGTGGCTTATGTTATGATGGGTATCCGTATTGCCTGGTTTAAGATCCATGAACCGCTGGCCTATTATGCAGCCTTTTTCACCATTCGAGCAACGGCTTTTGATTATGGTCTGATGTGTCAGGGTAAAGCGGCTATTGATAATCATATCAAAGCTTATAAAGCAAACCCGAATCTTTCCAAGAAAGAGCAGGATACTCTGCGTGATATGAAGATCGTACAGGAATTCTATGCAAGAGGTTTTGAATTTCTGAAAATCGATCTGTATCAATCGGATGCCATCAAATTCCAGGTTGTAGAGGGCAAATTACTGCCGCCGTTTTCTGTCATTGAAGGCATGGGCGGTATTGCTGCGGAAGCATTGGCTGTGGCAGCTCACGCAGAGACTGAGCGTGGTGAGAAATTCCTGTCGAAGGACGATATTCGTCAGAAGGCTAAAGTCAGTCAGACTGTGCTGGATACTATGGCTGAACTTGGACTTCTCGGTGGACTCCCTGAGAGCAATCAGTTGTCAATTTTTGATTTTGGTTTTTAGGAGGAAAGATTGACTTGAAGAACAAAAAACACAAGAAGAGAATCTATACAAAATCAGAACGGTCCTCCTCTGCAAAAGAATATTTAGCAATTATCGGTCAACAGCTGAAACGGCCGATTGAAAAACAGGACAGGTGGATTGATAAGAAATCTGCCATATTGGCTGTGGTATACGGCGTTGTGATGGCGGGGCTGGCGGTGTACTCCATGCAGACGGCTGAGAAAAGCCAGGAATGGCTGTGGCTGGCGGTTGTATTTATCTCTGCAGCCATTGTTGTGAATCTGTTTCGATTCCGATATTCAGCTTTGATCGAGATACTTTTAACAGCCTTTGCACCGGCAGCTGTTTTTATGCTTGTGGAAAGTTATACCCACTTGCTTAGTCAGATGTGGGAAGGCCCTGTTATTCTGAACCTTATCATGTATTATCTGTTTTTTGGCGTGCTGCTGTTTATAACCGGAAGAACAGGAATGTCCATCCTTATTGGTTCGATGCTGCTTGGTGCAGCGGGCCTGGCCAATTATTTTGTCCTGATGTTCCGATCATCGCCGATTCTGCCATGGGATCTTTTCTCAGTGGGTGTGGCAGCGACAGTGGCTGATAACTTTGAATATAAATTATCCGTAAGAGCATGCAACGTGATCCTGTTGATCCTGCTGCTCTGGTCATTGTGTCTGAAAATGCGGCTGAAGTTTAAGATGTCGAAGTTCCGCGGTGCCGGTATTGCTGTCATGTGCGCAGCATTCATGGGATTTTGCGGTTATGTCCAGACGGATGCGGCCATCAAAACATTTGATATGGATACAACCCTGTTTACGCCGACGGTTTATTATCGCAATAACGGATTGGCGCTGAGTTTTATTGTGAATCTCCGTTATCTGAAGATTGACAAGCCGGAGGGTTATTCACAGGAAGAACTGGCCAAAATCCAGGATGAGATATCCTCCGGGAACAGTGACAGCAATGTCAGTGCAGACAACATTGATCTGACGAAGAAGCCGAATATCATTGTTATTATGAATGAAGCATTTTCTGATCTGTCGGTGCTGGGGGATTATACAACGAATACAGAAGTGATGCCATTTATCAGTTCTCTTTCGGAGAACACCCAGAAGGGATGGATGTATTCTTCTGTTAAGGGCGGCAACACAGCCAATACAGAGTTTGAGTTTCTGACCGGACTCAGTATGTATTTTCTGCCCACAGGCAGTATCCCTTATCAACAGTATATCAAGTCGGAAGTGCCGTCACTGGCCAGTCAGCTGTCCTCTGTCGGTTATACATCTGTGTCCATGCATCCTTATTATCCAAAGGGGTGGAACAGAGATACGGTATATGATGACCTGGGATTTGAAGAGAAATATTTTAAAGATGATTTTTCAAACCCTGAGATATTACGAACCTATATCAGTGACTGGACCACGTATCAGAAGATTATCAGTCGTTATGAAGAGAAGTCTTCTGACGAGAGGCTATTTGTGTTTGATGTGACGATGCAGAATCATGGCAGCTATGTCAAACGCTACAGCAATTTTATCCCGGATGTCAGTGTTGTGGGAGGCAGCGGCACTTATCTGAAGGCTACAGAACAGTATCTGTCATTGATCAAGCGTTCCGATGAAGCTTTCAAACAGTTGGTGGAATACTTTGAAAAGCAGTCAGAACCGACGATCATTATGATGTTTGGCGATCATCAGCCGGCAGATTACATTACCAATGTGGTAGACACCGGCAAAAAAACGGGCAGCAATGATGCGTTTGTCACTTCCATTGGAACAGGCAGTGACCGAAAGGAAAGATATATTGTGCCGTTTGTCATGTGGGCCAATTATGACATCAATGAAAGTCAGGGGGAAGAGACAAGTGCCAACTATCTGGCTGTACGTCTTTTGAAGGCAGCAGGGCTGCCGTTGACGGATTTTCAGAGTTATCTGTCTGATCTGCAGCAGAATGTTCCGTTTATCTCTGCACATGCATTGAAGGAAAATACAGGAACAGACTGTGGTGAAGAAGAAGCGGAAGCACTGCTGAAAAATTATAAGAAACTTTTATATAATGATCTGTTTGATACAAAACATCGGCTGCAGGCGTTTTATTCTTATGAATAATCGTCAAGTTGGCTATTGCCAAATAATCAAACTGGTGTTACAATGATTAAGATAGTATATTAACTTTAGCAAAGAGTGGGCGCAAGTCCACTCTTTGTACGTGTTAAGGAATCTTAATTCGGGAAGGAAGTGAGTTACATGGCAAAGAAAGATTATGAAAGCAGGACTGAGGCAATGCTCGTGCCGATCGTCGAGGCGAAAGGATTTGAACTTGTCGATGTAGAATGGGTGAAAGAAGGTGCCAACTGGTATCTGCGTGCCTATATTGACAAGGAGAACGGGATTACAGTAGATGACTGCGAAGAAGTCAGCCGGGCGCTCAGTGATTTACTGGATGAAGAGGACTTTATTTCGGAAAACTATATTCTGGAAGTCAGTTCACCGGGTCTTGATCGTCCTCTGAAGAAAGAGAAGGATTTTGCGAGAAGCATCGGCAAGGATGTTGAAGTGAAATTGTTCAAAGCAATTAATAAAGAAAAGGAATTCGTCGGTATTTTGAAAGCATACGATGAAGATACGGTGACACTGGAAATGGAAGATGAAACCGAGATGCAGTTTAAACGTTCCGATATTGCGCGCATCCGGCTTGCATTCTTCTTCTGATAGAACAGACATAGAGGAGGAATTTAAAAAAATGAATGAAGGTAAAGAGTTAATCAAGGCATTGGACGATATAGAAAAAGAGAAAGGCATCAGCAAAGATATTCTGCTTGAAGCTATTGAGAATTCTCTTGTCGCTGCCTGCAAGAATGAGTACGGCAAAGCAGATAACATCCGTGTGACTATGAATCGTGAGACAGGTGAAGTCAAAGTTTTTGCAGATAAGACAGTTGTAGAAGAAGTGGAAGATCCTGAAATGGAGATCAGTGTTGCGGATGCAAGACTCAAGAACAAGTTCTATGATCCGGGCGATATTGTTCATGTGGAGATCGTACCGAAGAATTTCGGACGTATTGCAGCACAGAAGGCAAAACAGGTCGTTGTCCAGAAGATTCGTGAAGAAGAAAGAAAGTCTTTGTATAATGAATATTATGGTCGCGAGAAAGACATCGTAACAGGTGTTGTACAGAGATATAACGGCAAGAATATCAGTGTGAACCTGGGTAAGGTTGATGCGGTTCTGACAGAGAATGAACAGGTGAAGGGCGAAGTATTCAAGCCGACAGACCGTATCAAGCTCTATATTGTAGAAGTAAAGAATACAACAAAGGGACCGAAGGTCACTGTATCACGTACACATCCTGAATTGGTGAAGAGACTTTTTGAAGCAGAAGTAACAGAAGTCAGAGACGGTACAGTTGAGATCAAGAGCATTGCAAGAGAAGCAGGTTCCAGAACAAAGATCGCAGTCAGCTCCAACAATCCAAACGTTGATCCTGTCGGTGCATGTGTCGGTATGAATGGTGCCCGTGTCAATGCCATTGTTGATGAGCTTCGCGGTGAGAAGATCGATATCATCAACTGGAGCGAGGATCCTGCCGTTCTCATCGAGAATGCATTAAGCCCTGCAAAGGTTGTCTCTGTTGATGTGGATCCTGAAGAGAAGAGCGCAGCTGTTGTTGTTCCTGATTATCAGCTGTCACTGGCTATCGGCAAGGAAGGCCAGAATGCAAGACTGGCAGCTAAACTGACAGGCTACAAGATCGATATCAAGAGTGAATCCCAGGCTTACGGTTACTAAAAGGTGACGGCCATGAAGAAGATTCCTATGAGACAGTGTATCGGCTGTCAGGAAATGAAGAGCAAGAAAGAAATGATCCGTGTCATTAAAACGCCGGAAGATGAGATATGTATTGATGCAACAGGGCGCAAAAACGGACGCGGTGCCTATATTTGTCCCAAAAGTGAATGTCTGCAGAAAGCCATTAAGAACAGAGGCCTGGAACGTTCGCTGAAGATGCAGATACCGAAGGAAGTTTACGGACAGCTGGAAGAGGAGATGAAGAATATTGACAGATAAAGCTTTATCAATGATCGGACTAGCGACAAAGGCAGGCAAGATCGCCAGCGGTGAGTTTGCAGTAGAATCTGCAGTCAGAAAGGGCAAGGCCTGTCTTGTTATTATTGCATCGGATGCATCTGACAATACGAAGAAATCATTTAATGATATGGGTGCTTATTATCATGTGCCTGTATACATTTATGGAACAAAAGAAAGTCTCGGAACACATACGGGACGTGGATACAGGGCTTCACTGGCAGTACTTGATGCCGGTTTCGGAAAGTCCATCAGGAAACTTATTGATACAGGAATCAATCAGTGATTCCACCATTTTAACGGAGGTAGCCTATGTCAAAAATCAGAGTACATGAATTGGCAAAGGAATTAAATAAAAGCAGCAAAGATGTCATTTATGCATTAAAGGGACATGGTGTGGATGTAGAGAGCCATATGAGCACCATTTCATCAGAGAATGCAGATAAGATTAGAAAGTTCTTTACACAGTCGGCAGCAAAACCGGCTCAGAAGCAGGAAACAAAGCCGGCTCAGGACAATAGAAACGCAGCACCACGCCGCAATAACAATGTCCAGGGTGGTATGGACAGCCGCGGTAATTACAGCACACCATCAAGAGACAATGGCAGCCGCGACGGTCAGAACAGAGGTTATAACCGCGATGGTCAGAATAGAAACGGCGGTCGTGACGGTCAGAACAGAAGCTTTAACCGCGACGGCAACGGCCAGAACAGAAGCTTCAATCGCGACGGCAACGGCCAGAACAGAAACGGCAGCCGTGACAACAGAGGTCAGGGTGGTAGAAACGGCGGCCGTGACGGCAAGTTCAATCTTGACAGTGCCATCAACAAAGAAGTTGTTATGACAAAGGATACAACAAGAGAAAACCGCAGAAACTACAAGGACAACAAAGATCGTGACAACCGCCGTGATGATAGAGATTTTGAAGGAAGAAATACATCCAGAAACGGCAAGAACAATAATAAGAACAACAATAACAATAGCAATAGAAACACAATGCGTAAGAAACCTGTCAATACACAGCCAAAGCCGGAACCGGTTGTAGAGAAGGTAACAAGCATTGAACTGCCTGAGACAGTAACAATCAAAGAACTGGCAGATAAGATGAAGATTCCGGCAGCTCAGATCATCAAGAAGCTTTTCCTTGAAGGCAAGATGCTTAATGTGAACTCAGACATCACATATGATGAGGCAGAAGAAATCGCACTTGAATATGATATTCTCTGTGAACATGAAGTTGTTGTGGATGTTATCGAAGAGATGCTGAAGGAAGAGGAAGAAAATGAAGAAGATCTTCAGCCAAGACCACCGGTTGTCTGCGTTATGGGTCACGTTGACCATGGTAAGACATCTATCCTTGATGCTATCCGTAAGACAAGTGTTACATCCGGAGAAGCCGGCGGTATTACACAGCACATTGGTGCCTATGTTGTTGAAGTCAATGGTCAGAAGATCACATTCCTGGATACACCTGGACATGAAGCTTTCACAGCCATGCGTTTAAGAGGTGCACAGTCTACAGATATCGCAATCCTTGTTGTTGCAGCTGATGATGGTGTTATGCCTCAGACAATTGAAGCCATTAACCATGCCAAAGCAGCAGAAATCGATATTATTGTTGCAATCAACAAGATTGATAAGCCGAGTGCCAATATTGACCGTGTTAAACAGGAACTGACAGAATATGGTCTGATCGCAGAGGACTGGGGTGGTACAACCATTATGGTACCTGTTTCCGCACATACAGGTGAAGGTCTTCAGGATCTGCTGGATATGATCCTTCTGGATGCTGAAGTGAAAGAATTAAAGGCGAACCCTAATAGAAAGGGTCGTGGCCTGATTCTTGAAGCACAGCTGGATAAAGGTCGTGGTCCTGTGGCAACCGTGCTGGTTCAGAAAGGTACACTGAATGTTGGTGATAATGTAACTGTTGGTACTGCATTTGGTAAGATAAGAGCAATGATTGATGATAAGGGGCGCCGTGTAAAGAAAGCCGGTCCGTCTACACCTGTAGAGATTCTTGGTTTGAATGAAGTGCCTCAGGCTGGTGAAGTCTTCATTGCAACAGATACTGAAAAAGAAGCCCGTGCAATGGCTGAGACATTTATCGCCACAAAACGTGAGAAGATGCTGGCTGATACAAAATCAAAATTATCTCTGGATGGTCTGTTTGATCAGATCCAGGCAGGTCAGATCAAAGATCTGAATATCATTGTCAAAGCCGATGTTCAGGGTTCTGTAGAAGCTGTGAAACAGAGTCTTGCAAAACTTTCCAATGATGAAGTGGCTGTCAAGGTTATTCACGGCGGTGTTGGTGCCATCAATGAATCTGATGTTACATTGGCTTCTGCATCCAATGCGATTATTATTGGTTTCAATGTTCGTCCGGACAATCAGGCGAAGATTATTGCAGAACAGGAAAAAGTCGATCTGCGTCTGTACAGAGTCATCTACAATGCCATTGAAGATATCGAAGCTGCTATGAAGGGTATGCTTGAACCGACATTCGAAGAGAAGATCATCGGCCATGCAGAAGTGCGTCAGACATATAAGGTATCCGGTGTCGGCACCATCATCGGCGGTTATGTTCAGGATGGTAAGATCGTTCGTAACTGCAAGGTACGTCTCTTAAGAGATAATGTTGTTATTCATGAAGGTGAGCTTGCATCTCTGAAGCGTTTCAAAGATGATGTGAAAGAAGTTAATTCCGGCTATGAATGCGGTATGTCCTTTGAGAAATATAACGATATTAAGGAAGGCGACCAGATTGAAGCTTTCGTTATGGAAGAAGTGCCGAGATAGGAGTATATAGATGAGAAAGAACAGTATAAAGAATACGCGTATCAATGGTGAGGTTCAGAAGGAACTGAGCCGTATTATCTCCCGTGAGATTAAAGATCCGCGCATCAGTCCGATGACCAGCGTTGTTGCTGTGGAAGTAGCACCGGATCTGAAACAGTGCAAAGCTTATATCAGCGTGCTGGGCGATAAAGATGCACAGGATGCAACACTGGCAGGACTTAAAAGTGCCATTGGTTTTATCCGCCGTGAGCTTGCACGGACTGTGAACTTAAGAAATACACCTGAAATTCATTTTGTTTTGGATCAGTCGATCGAATACGGCGTCAATATGTCAAAACTGATTGACGATGTTGTTCGTTCAGATGAAGAAAAAGAACATGAAGGAGAAGAGGACAATGAATAATATTCTGTCCTGCCTGGAAGGGGTCCGAACAGTCATTATTGCCGGTCATACAAGACCGGATGGTGACTGCGTCGGCGCCTGTATGGGCCTCTGGCATTATCTCAGGGATAATTATCCTGAGATTGAGGCAGATGTCAGACTGGAACCGGTTCCGGAAAGCTATAAAGTGATTGCCGGTGTTGAGCAGATTATTGGCAGCTATGAAGATGATAAGGTCTATGATTTATTTATTGCACTGGATGCCAGTGACAAAGGGCGTCTTGCCGGAGCGCAGAAATATTTTGATACGGCAAAACACAGGATCTGTATTGACCATCATATCAGCAATCCGGGCTATGCCGATGAGAATATGATCGTGTCGGATGCCAGTTCAACCTGCGAAGTACTGACAGGGCTGATGGCAATGGAGGCTATTTCTTATGATGCAGCAGTGGCATTGTATATTGGTATTATTTGTGACACCGGTGTGTTCAAATACAGCAATACAAGCCGTCATACAATGGATATGGCCGGCTGCCTGATGGAAAAAGGCATTCCGTATTCAGATCTCATTGATGATGTTTTTTACCGCAAAAGTTATAAGCAGAATAAGATTCTGGGCTATGCCCTGCAGAAATGCCGACTTGTTCTTGACAATCGAATGATTGTGTGTGTGCTTGAAAAACCGGAGCTGGACCGTTTGGGTGCAGGACATGGTGATCTGGAAGGTATTATCGATCAGCTGCGTCTGACAAGGGACATTGAGGTAGCATTGCTTGCATCTGCCTCCGACACAGAGACAAACACTTATAAATTCAGTATGAGATCCAATCATTTCGTGGATGTTGCAGCGGTTGCAGGAAAATTTGGCGGCGGCGGCCATGTGCGCGCAGCGGGATTTTCAGCAGTGGGCGATATCAATGAAATTTATCATACAGCAGAAGCATTAATAAAGGAGCAGCTGGATACATGTACGATGGAATGATTAATGTCTGCAAGGAAAAAGGTTTTACATCCCATGATGTTGTAGCAAAACTCAGGGGAATCCTTCATCAGAAGAAAATTGGCCATACGGGTACGCTGGATCCGGATGCAACAGGGGTTCTGCCGGTCTGTCTCGGCAAAGGAACAAAGCTCTGTGATATGATCACAGACCGGGACAAGACTTATCGCGCGGTGATGATGCTTGGCAGAACTACCGATACACAGGATATTTCCGGACAGATTCTTACTGAAAAGGCTGTGAATGTCGATGAGCGTGAGGTCAGAGATGCAGCGGTTTCTTTTGTTGGTGATTATATGCAGATACCGCCGATGTATTCTGCTATTAAGGTAGATGGCAAAAAGTTATATGAGCTGGCCAGGGCCGGTCAGGAAGTTGAACGAAAGGCCAGACATGTGGTGATTAATGCCCTGAATATCACAGAAATACAGCTGCCTTATGTCACAATGGAGGTCTCATGTTCCAAAGGCACGTATATTCGTACACTGTGTCAGGATATTGGCGAGAAACTGGGCTGTGGTGCCTGCATGACGGAACTTGTCCGTTTAAAAGTGGGGGCATTTGATATTGCACATGCATGGACACTTGCTCAGATTCAGGAAATGGCTGCCTGCGGTGAAGAAGAAGTGCTCAGACATATTGTGCCTGTCGAAGAAATGCTTTCGGATTATCCGGAATTCAAAACGACAGATGCATTTTCGGATAAAATGCTTGCCAACGGCAACTGGCTGCCAAGGGAACAGGTTGCAACCTCCGGCGGTGATGCGTCCGCTGTACTCAAAGACGGAATGCAGGTACGCATGTACAGCAGTACAGGTAATTTTACGGCGATTTATCAGTATGTGGCCGTCAAAAACAGCTTAAAAAATATAAAAATGTTTGTATAGAGGTAGCATTGGTCATGATTTATTTTAGAGGAACAAAGGATATCCATCTTGATCACACCGTGGTTGCCCTTGGAAAATTCGACGGACTGCATCGGGGACATCAACTTTTGATCAATAAATTAAAAGAATATGGCAAAAAGGGTTTTCAGACCGTTGTCTTTACTTTTGATTTTCATCCGATGAGTCTGCTGACCGGAAAGAAACAGTCGCTGATTTATACAAAAGAAGAGCGGCTTCGCATTGTGGAAGAAATGGGGATCGATGTATTGATCGAGTATCCTTTTACCCAGGAGACAGCGCATATGATGCCTGAAGATTTTGTGCGGGATGTACTTGTGAGAGATATCGGTGCAAAGGTGATTGTTGTTGGAGATGATTTCCATTTTGGATACCAGAGAAGTGGTGATGTCTCGTTTTTGAAAAAGCATGCAGCAGCGTATGGTTATGTTGTTGATAACTGTGAAAAACTGTGTGTACACGGCGAAGAGATCAGCTCAACAATGATTAGAGGCTATATTGCAGAGGGCAGAATGGAGACGGTCACAGAACTTCTCGGACGTCCGTATGAGATTAATGGAAAAGTTATTCCGGGAAAAGCCAATGGAAGAAAAGTTGATATGCGGACAGCCAATCTGGCGCCGGATGACATTAAACTGCTGCCGCCGGAAGGTGTATATGCATCGGTTGTTCAGATTGAAGGTATGGAAGGAAAGTACTATGCGCTGACGAATATCGGTCGCAATCCGACAGTTGGAGATCATAATGAACTTCGCATAGAAACCCATGTTGTTGAGTTTTCAGGCGATTTATATGATCGGATGATCACTGTGCGCATTTATCAGAGACTGCGGGATGAACACAAATTTGCCAGTCTGGAAGAAGTGAAGGCACAGGTCATGAAGGATCAGGAAAAGGCCATGGCCTATTTTAAAGAACATCATATCTGATGAAGGTGTATAAAGGACGCTCAGGGGAGTCTTCAAAAAAAGAACTGAAACAGAATTCTGCGTTAAGGACAGAAGTGTTTCGGTTCTTTTTTATTTTGTAACTGTTCAGAGCCAAGCAAAATTTCAAAAAACAGGTATAAAATGC
>OLOH01001324.1_pt1 | contig 14305 bp, 4 predicted proteins | sample 1673221 | NCBI WGS metagenome assembly OLOH01 (sample SAMEA3136767, study PRJEB25190) | human gut metagenome
TCCGATCTGCCAGCGTAAACGCCGCGCCCGCTGCGGCGTTTACGCTGGCGCTGGCCATCGCCATCCAGAATGTGCCGGAGGGCGCCATTGTGGCCCTGCCCCTGCGTACCGCCGGTGCGGGGAAGGGGAGAGCCTTTTTGGGCGGCGTGCTCTCCGGCGTGGTGGAGCCCCTGGCCGCCGGTGTTACGGTGCTGGCGGCGGCGCTCATCGTTCCGGCGCTGCCCTGGCTGCTGGGCTTTGCCGCCGGGGCTATGCTCTATGTGGTGGCCGCCGAGCTGCTGCCCACGCGCGGCGATTCCGGCCCGGGGGCGCTGGCCTTTGCCGCGGGCTTTACCGTAATGATGATCCTGGACGTGGCATTGGGGTAGGGAGGAGGGTTGACAACGGCCAATTCCTGTAATATAATGTCGCTGACAAGTAAACAAACAGTCTGTTGATCCAATGTCGCCGGCGGCCGTACAGCCCACCACGGGCCAGGCGTCGGCATAGAAGGAAAGGGGTGGCCAAACCCCGCACGACCGGTACTGTGAGCGCAAGGATGCACCGAAGCGGCGAGAGCCGCCGGGACGAAAGTCCGCCATTGTGGGGAAGCCCATGAGAAGGTAGGCTGCAAACGAGGAGGGATGTCTGTCCCCCGCGGCGCGAGCCAGGAGAATTGCATTGTGTAGGACAAAGTTGCAGCGGGCGCGCTCTCCGTGTGCGGGAATCTTGTACCACCATGTAGATGTACCACGCTGACCTCCTGAACGGGAGGTCGGTGTTTTTTGCACCGCCTTTTTCGCGGCCGGCCCTTTTGGGCGGGCGGCGGGGGCGGCGACATCTTTCCGTGGTGCAGGGGTCGTATCTATTGCGTTCGCTGTCCGGCTTTGCGCCGGGCAGCGTTTCATTTTCGTGGGACAGAGTGCACTCTGTCCCGTTTTTCATGCCCTGCATGAAAAATATTTCCCTTGCCAGGCTGACACGCTGCCATACACAGCGAAGCGGTGCGGAAAACTCGACTGTCAAGCTGAGGCACCGTGCGCTTTCCATCTGACCGTGAAACTGTGCAGACGAGTCCCCTTTGTCAAGCTGAGGCGGCCATTGGCCGCGTGCTTTTCCATAAGTGGGGCGGGGATGTTGCCGCATCCCCGCCCACCCCCTCACGTCGACAAAAAATTTACATAAAGGAGAAAGAGACATGAAGAAGAGAGTCATAAGCTGGCTGCTGACCGTCGTGATGGTCGTCAGCCTGCTGCCCACCTCCGTGTTGGCCGACACGCTGGCCGCGGATCAGGAGCAGCAGACCCGGCAGGAACAGATAGCTCCGGCGGACACGGAGAACACCGTCCCTGCCGAGGATGAGGAGACGCAGGAGCAGCAGGAGCCTGCTGAGGAAGTGCCTGTGTCCCGGTCTGCCCGCAGCGGCGGCGCGGCGCTGGCGCTGGCGGAAGGAACTGTCGGCTCTGCGAAGGAGTTTGCGGCGATGGAGCCCGACGGCAATTATCAATTGACGGCGGACATCACTGTCACGGCGCCCTATGGCAACGATATTACCGGCTTTACCGGCTTTACCGGCACCTTTGACGGCAACGGCCACACCGTGATGCTGAATATCACCGCTTCCACGCCCAATGTCGGCCTGTTCAGCAAACTGGCGGGCGGCGCCGTGGTGAAGAATGTGAAAGTGGATGGTACAGTGTCGGGCACGGAAGGCGTTGCCGGCATTGCAGCCCAAGCCAATGGCGCAACCATTAGTGGCTGTATCAACTGTGCAATAATCTCCGCAACCGGACGATATGTAGGCGGTATCGTTGGAAAACTGCAGGGAGGTACAGTAGAGAATTGCTATAACACAGGTGCCATTTCCAGCAGCAGAAACCGCCCTGCTGTGAATTTGGGTGGTATTGTCGGCTATATTGATGAAAGTGCAACTGTCAAAAATTGCTATAATGTAGGGGAAATTACAGTAACAAACAAGGCAACTAATATGGCTGGCATCGCAGGTTGGTGTGTTGCCTCTACAGTAGAGAATTGTTACTACTTGATGGGAACGGCCACTGCGGGTGCCAATGGCAATGAACAAACCGCAGATCCCAAATCCGCCGAGGAGATGAAATCCCCCGCGTTTGCAGCCCTGTTGGGGGATGGCTTCATGGTCAAGAGCGGGGACTACCCCGCGCTGAAATGGGAGACCCCCACCGCGGCGGTACGCTTTACCATTGCTCCCGCGAATGCCACGCTCGAAATCAACGGCGGCACTTATACCGGCTCCACCACCGTGGCGCTGCCTGCCGCCGATACACCGTATTCCTATACCGTGTCCTGCCCCGGCTACACGCAGCAGACCGGCAGCGTGACCGTGACCGATAAGGACAACCCCGTGGCTGATCCTGCCAATGTTACTGTTACGCTGGCGGAGGATGCTGCACAGTGGGTCACCGTGACCTTCACCGTGACTCCGGAGAATGCCACGCTCACCCTCAAGGACGGCGAGACGCAGGTTGCGCCCACCGAGGGAACGACCTATCAGATGCTGAAGGGTCACGCCTATACTTACACCGCCGAGACGACCGAGGAGGGCTATGAGCCCGCCTCCGGCACCGTGACTCCCAACGAGAACAGCACCCAAACCGTGGCGCTGAAAAAGGTGCAGAGCATTGCGGTGACCAAGGCTCCCACAAAGACGGAGTACTACAAGGGCGATGCCGAACTTGACCTGACCGGCATGGTCCTCACGGTGAACTATGATGGCACCAATGAAACCCGCACCATTGAAGGCGACTATGCCGCCGCCGGTGTGACCTGTGAGGGCTTTAGCACCGAAAATCCTACAGATAGCCAAATCGTCACTGTCAAGTACAGGGGCAAAACCGCCACCTTTACCATCAAGGTGAAGGACGCAATGCTCTTTGCTGACTTTTTCACGGGACTCAATGGCATTGCCACAGCGCAAAACAGCACCTCCTACAAATTTGAGCCGGTGCTGCTGGATGGCGGTTATGTCCTGAAATCCACCAATGAAAAGAAGGGCAACACCACCTCCAGTCTGACCCTGACCTTTGCCAAGGCTGCCCAGTTGACCTTTGACTGCAAAACCGACTCCGAAAAAAATTATGATGGCCTGCGCGTAGATATTAACAATCAACAGGGAAACCAATTTGGTTCAACCGGCGGCGGATACAGTGGTGAAAAGCAAGATTGGAAAGAGTTTTCCATCGCTGTAAATGCCGGGGATAAGGTCACCGTAAACTACCGAAAAGATAGCAGCGGGGACAAGGGGCAAGATTGCATTTGGCTGCGCAATTTCCGCGCCGAGGTGCTGCCCACCGTGCGCTTTGATGTCAAGGATGCGGCAGGAACGGCAATTGATGCCACTGTGACGCTGAAAAAGGGCTACACCGGCCTGACAGCGGGTACAGACGGAAGTTATGCCCTGACAGTTGGCGAAAAATACACCTATACGGTGGAAAAGAAAGGCTACGAAAAGGTAACGCAGGAGTTTACCGCCCAAGAGGGGAACAACACCATTACCGTTACCCTTGTCAAGCTGCCGGTCATTACCCTGAAGTTTACCCCCGATGATGCGGCGGTAACACTGAAACAGGGAAACACCACCGTTTACAAGGAGTCTGCGGACAGCGAAAAAGGCAAGAATGTCTATATCGCTGCCAAGAATACCGACTACACCTACACCGTCAGCAAGTTTGGCTATGAGACGGCCACCGGCACGATCAGTGTTGCGACCACCGATGTGAACAAGACCGTCAAGCTGACCGAGTTGGCAAAGCAGACGGTGACCTTCAACATCACCAAGCCGGAGGGCGTGAACGCCGAACCGACCATCACCGTCAAGTCCGGCAGTATCACCGCCTACACGGGCAGCGGCGCGAACTGCACTCTCCCCGCCGGGGACTATACCTACACGGCCAAGTTGGATGGCTGCGATACCTTGTCTGGGAGTTTTGTGGTCAAGGCTGCCAAGACCATAGGCCTGGAGTTCGTCAAGTCGCTGACCTTTAACGATTTCTTTGCCGGCCTGGACGGTATTACCGCCGAGAACGGCACACGATATGGCTTTGAACCGGTACGGGCTGCTGGTGGGAACTATTTGGAGAGCAATAGAAGGAGTTACGGTGCGACTTCCTTGACCCTGACGGCGACAGAGTCCCGCTTGGTGTCCTTCCGGTATCTTGCAAAGGGAAATAAAGCCGAATATTCATGGGAAGACGATTCTGCCTTTACCGTGAAAAAGGGTACTACTCTGCTGACAGCCTACGAGGAGAACGGTTGGAAAACCTTTAGCACGGTGTTGAATAAGGATGAAAAACTCACCTTGTCTTTCAGCGAAAGTGGCAGCAGTTACTATGTCCGGCTCAAGGATTTTGCCGCCGCCGCAGCCCACACCCTCACCCTTAACACTCCCGACGGTGCAACGGTGGTGCTGAAGGACCGTAGCGGCGCGGAGATCACCGGCAAAAACGGCGCATACACCGTTGCCGCCGGTACCTATGCCTACACCGTCAGCAAGTTCGGCTACGAGACCAAGACGGGGAACATCACCGTTAGCGCCGATGTGAACGAGACCATCACGCTGAGCGAACTTGCCACCCGTACCCTGACCTTTGCCGTAACTCCGGCGGACGCCACGGTGACCGTGACCCACCCCGTGGGCGGCACGATCACAGCAGACGAGAACGGCGCATACATCGTCTACGCCGGCGAGACGTATGCCTATACCGTCGCCAAGGCGGACTATATCACGGTCAGCGGCAGCTTTACCGCTGCCAAAAACGACACCATCACGGTAACACTGACCTATGCCGGTGAGGGATGGGACGGCACGACCAAGACCGCGCCCACGCAGGACGAGAGCGGTGTCTACCTGATCGATACCGCCGCGAAGCTGGCCTGGTTTGCCGATGCCGTCCAAACCGGGCAGACCGCCATCAGCGCCAAACTCACCGCCAACATCAACCTCAACGGCAAGACTTGGACGGCCTTTGGCAAGTATGATTATAAACTTGAGGGCAAGTCCGGCTTTGCCGGGACGCTGGACGGCGATCGGCACATCGTCAGCGGCCTGAAGAGCACGGAAGGTCTGGTGAGCTGCCTTTCCTCCGCCGGTACGGTGAAGAACCTGACGGTCATCGGCACAGTCAGCGGCAGCAGTCATGTGGGCGGCATTGCGGCCACCAGTTCCGGCACCGTGGAGAACTGCCTCTTTGACGGCACCGTGACCACCAGTAGCAGCAGCGCCTCTGCCGGCGGCATCGTGGGACGCGCCTCAAAAGGCAACCGCATTGTCAACTGCGTCAACACCGGCGACATCAAAAACACCTGCACCTCCTATAGTTCCACGCTGAATATCGGCGGCATCGTGGGCTATACCTATGGCACCGTGGAGAACTGCTATTCCACCGGCAATGTGTCGGCAAGAACGGATAGAGACACCAACAAGGGCATCGGCGGTATCGCCGGGCAGGTGTATGCCTCCGCCGTTTTGCGCAATTGCTATGTCACCGGCGCCGTCACCGGTCCGAAGGCCGGCATCAGCCCGGTGGTGAACCTCGTGGCATCCGGCGCCACGGTGGAAAACTGCTACTACCTCCATGCCGCCGGCATCGGCGCATCGACTGCCGGTGCCCTGCAAAAGACCGCCGAGGAAATGCGCACCCCGGAATTTGCGGCGGAGATGGGGATGCACCTTGACAGCGGCAACAGCAACGGCGGCTTCCCGGTGCTGCCCTGGCAGGGCGGCACCCCCGTGGATAATGCCGACCTCAAGGCCGCTGCCGCCGCCGCCAACGCCTTGGAACTTCGCGGCATGAGCGCCGCCGACGCCGCCAAGAAAGCCAAGGCTGACTGGTACGCCGAGACTGTGCTGGGATTCTATGACCTTACGGACAATAACGATAAGGCCGACCTCTGTGAGGAATACGGCATCGAAGCGCCCGGCGAGGCGGTCACGAACCTGCACGACTACTTCCTGAACGCCCTGCAAAAGCACTTCTATAAGGAACTGGGGCTCGATGCCGAGAATGCAGACCTTCTGAAGGCCGATGCCACCGGCGTCTATCAGCTCCGCGGCCTTACCCCGGTGAGCGGCGACCCGGAGGAGGAAGAGGAGACCGCGCAGACCTATACCGGCTTCCTGACCCTGCCCACGAGCGTCACCGTTCCCGCGGAGGGCAGTGGAGAGAAGACCGTTTCCCTCACTTGGACGGCGGATAACGCTCTGGTGAACACCGCCACCGGCGCGCTCACCGCGCCTGCCGGCGGCAAGGCTATTGTCACCCTCAAGGCCATGCTGACCTCCGGCAGCGAGAGCAAGGTCAAGACCTTTACCCTCTGCCTGTGGTCCAAAGCGGCGGAGCAACAGCAGACACTGGACGACATCGCCGCCGTGATCACCGCACGCAATGCGGCGGTGCGCCCCCTGCAGGGACTGGGCCTCTACAACGACACCAACGACGCCAACGGCAAGGGTGTTGAAAAAGCCTTCCGCCGCCTGCTGGAGGAGATGGGCTACAAGGATGTGGCAGACAAGGCTGTCATTACCTATACGGACGGCAGCGCTAAAGCCAGCGGTTTTGACGGTGCGGCACATGAGTACATCACCGCGAACGGCGATGTCAAGTTCTTTGACGGCGCTGTCCAGCTGAAGGAGGCGTATTACGCCGGCCTGGAGTTCAAAGTCGCCTACGGCGGTGCGGAGAAGACTATCACCACCCGCGCGATCGTGGGCCGCAGCTTTGACGATGTGCAGGCACAGCTGACGGAAGCTGCCAAAACGCTGACCTGGGAGATGATCCGCGGCGAGAACACCAACGAAGCGGAGACGGACACCACCGGCGCCTGGGATCGCCACGCCGTGGTTGGCGGCATTACCTCCAATTTGACGCTGCCTTACAGCATCTCCGGCCGCTACGATATGCAGGTCCAGTGGGCTGTTGTGGATGTCGCGGAAGACTCCAACTGCCTGTATATCAGCAGCGATAAAGACAGCGCCTCCGGCGTGGGCAACATTGTCCGCCCCGTGCGGCCTGCCGAGGGTGAGCTGCCCGAGGATGCCGGCAAGGAAACTTTGATCGCCCGCGTGACCTATACCGACTTTGACGACGATCCGTATATAAAGGAGCATATCACGGGGCAGAACGGTGTGGAGGTCTACGCCGACGTGTTCTTTGACATCACGGTAGCGCCCTTTGACATCGACGCCACCAACGAGATGCAGACGGCCCTGACGGACAAGTATCAGTCTCTGCTGGTGGACTTCGTGGACAAAACGACGAAGCCCGATCTCAGCAAAGTCGATGCCGATCTGCAGATGCCCCGGCCCTATCTGCTGCAGCAGGAGGGCATCATGACCGACAGCTATAACCAGAAGGTCACGATGGTGAGCCTCACCCCGGACGTGCTGGGTTTCAACGGTTATCACGCCATGGTCTACCGCCCGCTGCCCGGTGAGGAAGCGGCAGAGGCCAGATACGTGGTCACTATCACCACCCGCAGCTCCGGCCAGCTGCTGGCCCGTCAGGAGTTCAGCTTCACCATTCAGCCTTTTACCCAGCAGGAGTTGGATGGCGCTGCCGTCTTTATGACCAAGGCGCTGACCGGGGATGTCTACTGGAACGGTATCAAGAACGAGAATACGGATAAGACCAATGTCACCTCCGACCTGTACCCCTTCGCAGAGATCTGCAAAAACAAGGACGGCACGCTGGAATACGTCCGCGGCACGGTGAATATGACCTTCGACGGCATCGAGGCCGACGATATCCCCGGCTGGCTCGATACGGAGAAGTACCGCTGCTTCCGATCCTCCCGACCCTCCGTCATCGAGAATGAGCTCCTGCGTGTGCACCGGCCGGAGTACAATACGACAGTTACGCTGGACAGCGTCCTGACCTACACCAAGTACGCCCAGTACTGGGAGAAATTCGGCCTGAACGGCACTGAGGAGACAAAGGAGAAGTACAAGCTCTTCGAGCAGTTCTACAAGCAGCCGGTCAGCGTTGATCTGAGGGTCACGGGCCTGACGGGAAAAGATGATCCCAACGAGAACGCGATGATCACCGTCACCGTCCAGGTGGACGACTACAGCGAAAACGGCCACAGCTTTACCGGGACCAACTACACCTTTACCGGGAAGGCCAGCAATGACTGGACGGCCTGGGATGCCGTCAAGGCCTGCCTGGACAATGCCAAGTACGAATATACCGGCAGCGGTGCGTATCTCAAGAGCATTACGGACACAAAGGGCCAAACGCTGGGCGAGAAGGATGACGGCAAGTCCTCCGGCTGGATGTTCGGCGTCACGCCGGCCCAGGGCAAGGAGACGCTGCCCAACACCACGCTGGATGCGACCTTTATCCATGACGGCGACACGGTGCGCCTGTTCTTCACGAACAAGTATATCCCCGTGGACCCCGATGAGCCTGTGGATCCCGGCACGGAGGTCCCCAACTTTGACAAGGTGTACGCCGACACCAAGAAGTACATCCAGAACAACGTGCCCGCACCCGTTGTGGCCAGTGACCGCGGCGAGTGGGCGGTGCTGGGCTTGGCCCGCGCCGGCGTGGAGCTGTCCGATGCATACATCCAGGCCTACTACGGCAAGGTCGTGGCCTATGTGCAGAAGAATATGGGCGCGGACGGCGTTCTTGCCGATCCCGAGAGCCATAACCCCACCGTCACCGACAACGAGCGCATCATCCTGGCCCTTACCGCCATTGGTAAGGACCCCGCCAACGTGGGCGGCAAAAACCTGCTGGCGGCGCTGCAGGACCGGAATATCATGCAGGTCACCAATACCAGTGACACGGATATCAACGGTCTGGTATTCGGCCTGCTGGCCCTCAACAGCGGCAACTATACCCAGGACAGCTACTGGCTGGTACAGGCCATCCTGACCCAGCAGAATGAGAATGGCAGCTGGAGCGCCAGCGCCGACAGAAAACCCGTCGGCGACGTGGACATGACCGCCATGGCGCTGCAGGCGCTGGCACCCTACTACAACGAGGGCGGCGATACCACGGTGAACGCCGCCGTCGATAAAGCGCTGCAATGGCTGTCCGCTAAGTACAAGGGCACGGGCTATACCAGCGCGGAGAGCTGCGCTCAGGTGGTGGTGGCCCTGTCCGCTCTGCAGCTGAACGCCAACAGCGACAGCAGCTTTGTCAAGACCGTAGATGGTGCGCCCACCAGCGTGCTGGGCGATCTGCTGCGGTATTACCTCGGCGAGGGTCAGGGCTTTAAGCATACGGCCTCGGGCAAGACGGCTGACCAGAAGGCCACCGAGCAGGCCCTCTATGCCATGGCAGCCTATGAGCGCTATTGCCGGAGGACCAAAGCCCTCTACGATATGACCGACGCCGTCTGCGCCCACAGCTTCGGCGATTGGCAGGTAGTCTCCCCGGCCACCTGCACGGCGGACGGCTCCCGCCAGCGCGTCTGCACGCGCTGCGGCGCGGTGGAGGTTCAGACGCTTCCTGCCGCAGGCCACAAGTTCGGTGAGTGGACGACCACCAAGGAACCCACCTGCACCGAGACCGGCACGGAGAAGCGTACCTGCTCCGTCTGCTCCAAGGAGGAGACCCGCGTCATCGCTGCGTTGGGCCACACCCCCGGCACGAAGGTGTCTGTGGACAAAAATGACCATTGGAATATCTGCGAAGTCTGCCATCAGCCGGTGAACAAGACCGAACATACCTATGTAAACGGCATCCAGTGCGTCTGCGGCGTCCGTAAGGGCGCGGAAGGCGACGCGGATACCACCATAAAGCGTGTGGTGGTGTCCGACGAGATCACGTTTGCGCTGGAAGACAATGACAAGCTAAATACGCCGGACAAGGTCAAGGCCGAACTGCAGCTGCAGATCACATTGAAAAACAGCAAGAGCAATAAGGACAACACCGTTTTCATGGATGTGTCGCTGCTCGTATTCGAGAACAACGGGTGGCGTCCTGCCACCAAGGAGGACCTGACAGCCGGCAAGATCACAGTTTTGCTGCCCTACCCGGAGGCCGTGGCCGCCAAGTACGGCCAGTATAACTTCACCGTGGCGCACATGGTCGCCATGGCGGACTGCGGCCTGGATGTGGGCACCGTGGAGTTCCCCGCTGTCACCAAAACCGCCAGCGGCCTGCTGGTGACGCTGACCGGCCTGTCTCCTGTGGCCATCAGCTGGACGGAGTCCACCAACCACTATTACTACAACCCCACCGCGACGCCGGACAAGACCGACTCTGCCAACACGGCGGACGACAGTCAGATGGTGCTGTGGCTGGGCAGCGCGGTCCTGGCGGCGGCAGCCGTTGTGGTGCTGACCCGGAAGAAGCGCGTTTCCAAGTAACAACAGAACAGCCGACGCAGGGGCGCGAAAGCGCCTCTGCGTATGGCGCTTTTGTGAGGAATGAGAGATATGAAGAAAAACCACCGATTTTGGCTGTTGGCGCTGGCGCTGTCCCTGCTGCTGACCTGCGCCGCCTGCGGGAAAAAGACCGTATCGGCCGCCCCCGGCAACATTCCCACGGCAACGCAGGAGCAGACCACGGACACCAGGAAGGACGACACAGCTGAAACGGGCACCACCAAGGCTGACGGTAAGCAGGACGCGGCAAAGACTGAGGATAAGACCGCGGACGATAAGAAGCCTGACAAGCAGAAGTCGGCTGATGATGCCAAAAAGGCCGAGGAGGATACCAAAAAGCAGGAGGAAGCCAAGCGCCTGGAGGAGCAGAAGCGGCTGGAAGAAGAGAAGAAACAGCAGGAGCAGGCGCAGCAGCCCGCTGTGCCGGGCCCCGATCCCACGCCTGCACCTGACCCTACGCCGGCGGCATCCGTATCGCTGTACATCTCCTGTGCCACGGTGCTTGATAATATGGACAAGTGCTCCGACAGCGTGAAGGGCCTTATCCCCGCCGACGGCGTGATCCTGTCCACCACGGTGACCATCACCGAGGGTGAGTCTGTCATGTCCGTACTGAAGCGGGCCTGCGGTGACGCGGGTATCCCGGTGAGCTCCAGCGGCAACTATGTCAGGGGCATCAACGGCCTGTTCGAAAAGAACGTAGGCAGGAGCTCCGGCTGGATGTACTGTGTGGGGGGAACCTTCCCCAGCTATGGCGCGGACAGCTATACGCTCTCCGGCGGCGAGAGTATTCAGTGGCTCTACACCTGTAATATGGGTGCAGACGTGGGCAATACCTACATGGGCTGACAAAAGGGCGGCTTTTGCCGCCCTTTTTCCGCACGCAGGATTGACGTATCCCCTGGCGGCAGGGTATAATCAAAAGGTTAAGACATCATGTATGCAGGAGGTGATCCCATGGACGATACGCTGCGCACTTGCCATCCGGCGGTGAGCTTTGCCTATTTCGCCCTGGTCATCGCCTGCGCGATGCTGCTGATGCACCCGGTGTGCCTGGTTCTGTCGACGCTGGGCGGCGGGTGGTATGTCGCCCGTCTGCTGGGCGGCAAGGGCCTGCGCCGCCACCTGCTGTGGCTGCTGCCTATGGCCCTCCTGGCGGCGGCCCTGAACCCGGCCTTTGTCCACCAGGGCGTCACCATTCTGGCTTATCTGCCCTCCGGCAATCCCCTGACGCTGGAGAGCCTGCTCTACGGTCTGGCCGCCGGCGCCATGCTGGGCGCCGTGGCGCTGTGGTTCGTCTGCGTCACCGATGTCATCACCTCGGACAAGGTGGTGTACCTCTTTGGCCGCGTCATCCCGGCGCTGTCGCTGCTGCTGAGCATGATCCTCCGCTTTGTGCCCCGCTTTGTCCGGCGGCTCCGCGCCGTGGCGCAGGCCCAGCGGCATCTGGGCCGTGATACCCAGACCGGCGCCCCGGCCCGGCGCGTCAGAAGCGCCCTTCGTGTGTTCTCCATCGTTGTCACCTGGAGCCTGGAAAGTGGCCTCATCACCGCCGATAGTATGCGCTGCCGGGGCTATGGCCTGCCGGGGAGGACATCCTTCTCCCTCTACCGCTTTGACCGGCGTGACGGTGCCGTCGCCCTCTGGCTGGCCTTCTGCGGCCTGTATCTGCTGGGCGGCGGTCTGGCCGGCGGCCTGCGCTTTCAGTATTACCCCATGCTGCTCAGCGGCCCCGTCACACCGCTGACGGTCAGCTTTTTCGCCGTTTACGGCCTGCTCTGCTTTACGCCGGTGCTGCTGGATGCCCTGTCCCGGCGCCGCTATCTCGTCCGGAAAGGAGGGACTCCCCATGCCTGAACTGCTGCGTTTGGAGCATTTTGGCTTCACCTACCCCCAGCAGCCCTGCCCCGCGCTGGCGGATGTGTCCCTCACGGTCCGTCAGGGCGAGTTCTGGGTCCTCTGCGGCGCCTCCGGCTGCGGCAAGACCACGCTTCTCCGCCAGCTGAAGCCCGCCCTGCGTCCCCACGGTGCGGCCGAGGGCTGTATCCTCTTCGACGGTCAGCCGCTGGATGACCTGCCGCCCCATCGGCAGGCCGCTGATATCGGCTTCGTCCTTCAGTCCCCGGAGGAGCAGACCGTCACCGACAAGGTCTGGCATGAGCTGGCCTTCGGACTGGAGAGCCTTGGCTGCGACACGCCCTCCATCCGTCGCCGCGTGGCGGAGATGGCCTCCTTCTTCGGCATCCAGGACTGGTTCCATAAGAAAGTGGATGAGCTCTCCGGCGGCCAGAAGCAGCTGCTGGCCCTGGCCTCGGTCATGGTGCTCCAACCCCGTCTGCTGATACTGGACGAGCCCACCAGCCAGCTGGACCCCATTGCCGCCGCCGACTTTTTGCAGACTGTGGGCCGCCTGAACCGCGAGCTGGGCATCACCGTCCTCCTGACGGAGCACCGTCTCGAGGAGACGTTGCCCCTGGCCACCCACGCCGCCGTGCTGGACGGCGGCCATCTCCTCTGTGCCGGCGCGCCGGAGGCGGTGTGCCGTTCCCTGCGGGGCCGCGGCCACGATATGTTCCTGGCCATGCCCGCCGCCGTCCGTATCTGGGCCGGGGTGGACAGCGACGCGCCCTGCCCCATCACCGTCCGCGAGGGCCGCGATTTCCTGTCCGGCTGGTGCGATGAACACCCCCTGTGCCCGCTGCCGCCGGAGCCGGTGTATCCCGCCGGGGATACCGCCCTTGCCGGCGCGGGTCTCTGGTTCCGCTATGAGCCGGACCAGCCGGACGTGGTCCGCGGTCTGGACCTTCAGGCCCGCCGGGGTGAGCTGCTGGCCCTGCTGGGCGGTAACGGCGCAGGCAAGTCCACCACCCTGGGCCTGCTGTCCGGCGCGCTGACGCCCCAGCGGGGCACCGTGACCCATACGGGCCGCATCGGCGTTCTGCCCCAGGACCCGCAGGCTCTGTTCGTGAAAAACACGGTCCGTCAGGACCTGTACGAGTCCTTTGACGGCACGGACCTCCCCAAAGACCAACGTGACCGCCGGGTAGAACAGGTGACGGCCCTTTGCCGCCTGACCGAGCTGCTGGACCGCCATCCCTATGACCTCTCCGGCGGCGAGCAGCAGCGGGCCGCCCTGGGTAAGGTGCTGCTGCACCAGCCGGATATCCTGCTGCTGGACGAGCCTACCAAGGGCCTGGACGCCGCCTTCAAGCAGTCCTTTGCCGCTATTCTTTCCGCGCTGACCGCCGCCGGCACGACAGTGGTGATGGTCAGCCACGACGTGGAGTTCTGCGCCCGCTATGCCCACCGCTGCGCCCTGTTCTTTGACGGCAGCGTGGTGACAGAGGCGTCTCCCCGCGCCTTCTTCTCCGGCAACAGCTTCTATACCACCGCCGCCAACCGCATGGCCCGGAGCCTGGAGCCCCAGGCGGTGACGGCGGAGGACGTCATGGCTGTCTGCGGCGGCACGGTTCCTGCGGAGCCGGCCCTGCCGGAGGACATTCCCCCTCTGCCGGAGCCCCGGGAGGAAACGCCGGACTGGAAGCCCAAAAAGCTGCCCCTGTGGCGCAAGGCCCTGGCCGCCTTGTCCGGGGCGGGGGCCCTGGCCATATTCCTGTATGCCACCGGAGTCACGGACCTGTCCGCCGCCGTGGGCAAGGGCGGCCTGACGGCTCTGGGCTGGCAGCAGCTGCGGCTGTATCTGGTGTTCTGCGGGCTGCTGCTGGTGCTGGCCCTGTCCATCGGCCGCCGGACCAAGCCCCTTGACCTGGTGCAGATTCCGGCGGAAAAGCGCAGGCTGTCCCGCCGGACGGCAGCGGCGGCGGTGTCTATCCTGCTGCTGATCCCCGTGACCCTGTTTGTGGGGGTCTATTACCTGGACAACAGGCAGTATGGCCTCATGTCGGTGCTGGTGCTGCTGGAATGCATGGCCCCGTTCTTCCTGGTGTTCGAGGG